>Ga0335395_10000417_pt1 | contig 26914 bp, 12 predicted proteins | sample MAT02_FD_205744 | JGI IMG/M metagenome (GOLD analysis project Ga0335395, IMG submission 205744) | Freshwater microbial communities from Lake Fryxell liftoff mats and glacier meltwater in Antarctica - MAT-02 (spades assembly) (version 2) ... | reverse complement strand
AGATTTGCCGATCGAATCATGGACACAACTAAGGCTTTACTCAACCCTCGGTAATTCTTCAACAGATTGGTCTTTAATTGCCCAGGAACCAGGCTAATTCGTTCTTGCCAGCGATCGAGAGATTCGCTCAAACTCGGCACTGCATCGGTCAAAGACGGGGGCAATTCGTAGGGTTGCCCGGTTTGGATGGGGCGGACGCTGGACTGTTTGGCGCTGACTTGGTGGGCGCAGGTGACAACCAGATTGTCTTGGGCGGTGAGGATGACGTTGCTGTATTTGCCCATGATTTCGGCGTAGAGATGCCAGAGGGCTGGTTCGCCGGGACGTTTGGCGAATTGCAAGTCGATGACTCTTTCCCAAGGGGAGACGGGGGCGATGGAAACTAAGGCTAAGCCGCTGAGTTGGTGGCGCAGTTGTTCGCTGAAGGTGAAGGTGTCGGGAATTCGGGGTGGGGAGTCGCCGACGCAGATGCGGGCGGCTGCTGGATGGGAGGAAATGTCTATCCAGCCGCGTTGATTCATGGTGCGGAGGGCCAGGGACACGGTAAATCGATCGCGCTGGTAGACTTGTTCTAGGCGCGCTGGCAGCCATTGGGCTCGCAGTTCGCTGCAAGCTGCGGTTAAAGTTGTAAAGTCTACGGGTTGCACGGTGGCCTCTTTGCGATCGATCTAATATGTATTTCTATACTGACAGAGATTGGTCGTATTTGAGCGATCGGATCAAAGTTTTGAAACGAACTTGGAACAATGGAAAGCATATCTATGCTATAACCTTTCTCAGAAAGATGAGGTACGCGAACGGCATAGGGCATAGGGCATAGGGCATAGGGCATAGGGCATAGGGCATAGGGCTATCCTCACCACGCTTGAGAACTGCTATATCGTTTACCTGTATAACAAATTACGGAAAAACAATTTTAGGCTCTGCTCTATTTCCCAAAGAAAGATGGGCCGCACAGCGGAGCACAATTTCAGAATAAAGAATCTTTTGGATGTCCAAACTTGGCGCACGCTTTGCAGTGAAGTTGTAAGCCGCGATTTCTCCTTCCATGCTGAAATCAGTACCTGTCAAGTAGTGATCCCAATCGTGCATTCCCTGAAAAATAAATCCATATATCGGATTGGGATAAACAGCAGAATCGTAACTGTCAGCGGATACCCAAAGGTGCCCTCGCTCAATATCGGTAAACATTTCTTGGGCGTTGTCATAACGCGCATAATCTGAAAATTGCAAATTTAAGGGCAATTGATGGAACTCATCCATCAGCCAATCACAGAGTTGGGTGATTGTTTCTTCAGCAATCTCGGCTGGTTTTGCTTTCAGGTAGAGTTTGGCGAGGGTTTCTACTTGAGATGCGGTTGTCTTTGCTTTTTTGATATCCATATCATTACCCTCATAACCTGAGAATTACTTTTAGTATGACAGTTTTTATTAGCAATTTCTATGAGCTAGCTCATAGTTGTCAGATAAAAAGATAAATTGGACAATCAAAAGCTAAGGCTGCTCGGAGTGATTCAACGGGAGCATCTGGTGTTTTGCATTGTGCAATACGGTTCACTTAAGACGATCCCCCCTAACCCCCCTTAAAAAGGGTGGGACAAGAAACCTCTCAAAGTCCCCCTTTTTAAGGGGGATTTAGGGGGATCTCCGGGGCATAAATAGTGTTAAGTGAACCGTATTGCATTATAGTGCTGTCGCGAGTTCGCTACTACAAACAAGCAAGGTTCGTAGTGCGGACTTTAGTCCGCAACCAAGCAAGCAAGCGGACTAAAGTCCGCACTACAAACGGTTTTTGTGATGGTAATTGAGCGCACGCGATACTAGACGTTATGCAATATAGACTGTACGCGATATTTCTAGCGACAGGGCATTACCTATTAGTGTCAAAGAATGCTTGGGGGGCTGGCCGGAAAGCCTGCTTTTTGCAGGCTTTTTGGGAGAGGACTATCATATGTATGGCAGCTATCAGCCTGTTGTTAGACCGATTGTTTCCGGCGATATAACTAGCTTTCCAGTTATATCCATAGTTGCACATTTCAACACTTGATTAAAAGCTAATCCCCGAATTTTTAGCTCCCACCGAATGCCTTTTGCTTTCATTCGCTTGGCTTTTCGCATATCGACATCGGCAGCTTTTTGATGCAGGAGCAAATATTTCATTGCTGCTGTAGCTTCTACTTTTGTGGCAAATGCAATGTAGGTGATGTATCCACCGTCCCAGTGGTTGGCGTTGCGGATGCTGCTGATAGTCGCGACTCTCGGACTAAATCGGTTCCAGTAAAAGTCACTGTAGCCGATCGACTGTGTTTTTACTTGGAGTTTGTTTGCCATTTGACTTAACTCCTATAATCTTTGGCGCGGGATTGGCAGGATTAATTTGCTGCTTTTATTATTATAGCAAATTTTTGAGGAAGTGGGAATGGGGAAATGGTAATTTTTCTGAGTATGCAAAGGCCAATAAACCGGGTTTTTGAGAAAACTTGGGTTGGTGGCAAAATATTTGGCAAAAAACCGGGTTTCTGGGAAGCATGGCAATTAATGAATAATGACCAATGACTAATGACCAATGACTAATGACCAATGACTAATGCCCAATGACCTGTTTGGCCAATGACTAATGACTAATGACCAATGCCCAATGCCCAATGCCCAATGCCCAATGACTAATGACTAATGACTAAAACCTCAATTCGTATTCAGCGGTGACGCGATTGTCTCCTTGAAAATTTGTTGAACCTCTGAGCAAAATTTTATCGCTAAATCGATACCGCAAATTAAATTCGGTCGGCTGATTTGCTGACAAAACTCGAATGATTGATGCTGAAAGATTGCGCGTGATATCGGCCCCAACTTCTAAACCTATACCGAGGGAACCGGCACCGGAAGCGCCCCCAGCACTTGAACGGGCTGTTTGTCCTTCGTTACCTCGAATTCTAGTCGGAAATAACCGAAATTCGCTCAACCCTGTGGCGTTGGTAATCACTGATTGCAGGTTGTTTAATAAACCCGCACCGGCTAAATTTGCGATCGCCAGTGTACTGTCTCCCTGTCCCAATGTCTGCACGAAACTGCCGCCTAACAGCGCTACAATCTCTATTTCCGATCGACTCGGAGAACTCCTCAACTCCAGACTTTCCGCCAATTGAGAAGCTTTACCCTGCACTAACGCTAGAATTCGGACACTCCGCACGCTGCCGAAACTTGTCGGTTCGTCGGATATTTCAGAGGCGACAGATGTTCCCGGAGTGCGGAACCGCGTTACTTCCTGTACCGAAGTTGCCAATCTCACATCCAACGTCGGATCGAGTCCTTGTCCCGGTACAAAGGTAGCAGTTTGCGGGTATCCCTTATCAAGCCTAAACTGTGTTGTAAACAAATTCACCGAACCCGAAGTCAACCGAATCGTACCCTCCGGGCGAATATCGTCTAAAGTTCCATTCACCGTCAAACCCCCAGTCGCCTGGAAATTCAATATCGGCGGACTCGTTACCCGCACTCCCCGGCCCAACTTCAGTTGCAAATCGTTGAATGCAAGATCAAAGGAAGGGGAAGGAGAATCCGAAGGTGTGGAAGGAGAATCGGAAGGAGAAGCTTCTGTCGCAGGGGAAGATGGGGAATCGGAAGGGGAAGAAACTAACTCAGCCCCACCGCCGCCCGCACTTGGGAGAAATACTTCGCCGTCGTACAGTTCAATGTTACCGCTCAAGCGCGGCCGAAAAGCCGTGCCCCTGGCTTGGATTTGACCGACTGCGCCGCCGCGATACAATCCTCTGAGATTCAAGGCCAGCTTGTCGAGATTGACAGCCAAAGGATTCGCTGCATCGACATCGCCCTCGCCAAAGGGCACGGACAGGGGAATCACGCCCTGCGCCACAACTTCTCCCTGACTCAACTGTCCGCGAATTCCTTCTACCCGAATTCGATCGCCCTCAAAGCGCATCGTCCCAGTCAGCCCTGTCAGCGGTTCTGGGAAAGCTTGCGCCCGGACGGTTGCATTTTCAAAATTTGCAATTCCTTGCGCTACAGGCTGTTCCAGCGTTCCTCCCACGCGAATTTGCACCTGTCCCTTGCCACTGACCCACGCAACTTGCGGAGTCAATACATTAATAATTGCCAAACCTTCATTTTGCAAATTCGCCCTCAAATCGATTTGATTGCTGTCAGCCTTCACGGCGGCAAACGGCAACTCAAAAGGCAAACTTCCCTGCACTTCAATCGGTTCGGTTTGAGTTACCAAAGCGCTGCCGCCAAAATTCAGGCGGGCGTTGCTGTAACTGAAACTGCCGTCGGCTTGTTTAATCGGTTCACCGTTTAGCGTACCCTCAACCAAACTCAATTCTCCGGTGGCTTGCGGGTTTTCCAAACTGCCGGCCAAATTCGCCCGCAAATTCAAATTTCCCGTGACATCCACAAAAGGCAATTCCACCAGTTTTGCTAACTCTTCCACCGGCACATTTTCTACCCGCAACTGCCCGGATTGAGCTTTTTGCCCGAGTTGTCCCGAAAAGCCGATCGCACTTTTTCCCGATCGAATTTCAAGAGGTAAAATAGTTAAAATCCCGTCCTGAAAACTGCCTTCAAGGCTGAACTTTTCAGCGACATATTCTCCCCACTGCCAGTTATCGCCTTTCACGTTAAATTCAGCTTCCACACCCGTCTGCAAAGAACCCGCGACAGCAATTTCCGCGCCAAAAGTGCCCTGCAATTGAGATAGCGGCGGCAATTTTTCCGATTCTGCCATCACCTCCTGCCGCTGCTGCAAAAGCACTTCAATTTCTGCCAAGCGGCGCAACTGTTCGATTAGGGGGGCTTCTGGTTCTCCCACTGCTACAGTTTGCACGTCGCCACTGTCACCGTAAACGGGAGGTTTTAGGCCTCTAGCCAAGTCGCCTAAATTGAAATATTGCAAAGCGGTTAAAACCTGCTGCAAATTGCCTTGCTGGACGTTAACTTTCCCGGCAAATTGCGGGTTGGCGCCTGTTTGAACATTACCGGAAATTAAGTATTGACCGCTGCCTTGGCGGAATATGCCATTTGTGAGAGTGGCGCTGCCGTTAGCGTAGCTAAATTCGGCTTGGAAACTGTCACCTTTAATGTAGCCGATCGCCGGTTGGGCGATCGCAATTTGTCCGTTTGCTTGCAAAGTTTGCGGATTTAACGGCATCTTCCAACCGGGCACATTTACTTGTCCCGAAACCGTACCAGTTATCGGCCCCAAACCGACAGATTTCCCCGGCGCGAGATTCAAAGCAGCCAAGGGAAAATCGCTTAAATTGACTCGCAAAGTTTCTCCCTCAGTTTGGCCGCGGGCTACGGATTCCCCGCGTTTAACCAAGAAAGATGTCGGCAGAAAAGATGAATTTAAAGCGACTTCAATTTTGTCTTGGCGACCGGCCAAACGCAAGTCTACACTTTTATCCGAACTCGCACTCACAGTCCCCGCCAGTACAGGATCGAATTCAACTTGATTTACTGCGAAATTCCGCACTTCCACATCGCCAACCAAGCTGAGGGCGGCGAGGGTTCCGGTGAGGCGGCCCGTGAAATCGACATTGCCGCGGACAGGCTGATTTTTCTCTGAAGAATTTTTGACACCAATTGGTGTCAAAAATGCCAACTGTTCTGCTGGCAAGGATTCCAGGTTAAAATTGGAGAGTTTTATATTCAAATCGAGATTGGAAATTGAGGGTAATCCTTTACCTTCGAGTTCGACATTCACAAAACCGTTGGCTGTCAAACCCGGAGTTGCAGCTTTTTCTATTTCTACCCGCTTCCCGTCCCAATTAAATACTGCCTCAAAAGGTTGTTTCAAAAACGGCAATTCGGAGATGCGGAAACTGCCGCCGGCGCGAACATTTTCCGCCGAAGCAGCGGCTATCGGGCCGGATAAATTGACATTGCCGTTAAATATGCCTCGCAATAGCGGGAGATTTTGGGCTTGGGAGACTAAACTGCTGGCTTGCAAGCTTTGGCGCTGGGCTTCAAAGGCTTTCTGGAAGCGACTTAAGGCAATTTGGTCGCCTTCGATTGAGGCGCGCCAATTCCCGGAGGCGGCGCTAGCTATGGCGTTGACAACTCCGCCACCGTTGGCGAGTCGAATTTGTCCGTCGCCCTTGGCGGTGATGCCGTTGGCAGTTAAATTATCTACATTTCCCAAAATTCTGACTTTGCCGTCGAGGGTGCCGGCTATTTCTGGCGGTAAATTGGTTGTCAGTAAACCGGTTTGTTTGAGGGTTTGTTCTAAATTGCTGACTGTAACTCCGTTGGTTTCCAGCAATGCTTCTAAGTTGCCGTTTTCCAATGTGGCTGTAGTATCGATCGCCCCTAGTCGATCGACCAAAATCACTCCTTCTGCCTTAGCACTAATTCCCTTGGCTGTCAAGTTATCCAAACTGCCCGCTGCTGCCAATTGGCCGTTAACTCTGCCGTCAAATCCTTTGGGCAAAGTCGCGGTGAGGGTAAAGAGTTGGGTATCGCGGATTGTTTGTTCTAAGCGGCTGAGAATAACTCGATCGACATCAGCCAAAACTTGCAACCGTCCAGCATCTAATTTACCTTTAAAGGCAACAGTACCGTCGGCAATATTGAGTTTGCCGCTGCTGTTGACAGAAATATCAGCGGCGGTTGAATTATTCAAATTTCCCGAGGCTTGAATTTGATTAGATATTTGTCCGTCAAGGGATTTTAGATTTTGGATTTTAGATTTTATATTGTTGAGATTGGCGACTGTTTGGGGGTTTTCAGCAGCGAAGGCGGAAGCGACATCTAACAGCGGCAATCCTAAATCTACCAAGCGGGTGATGGAAGTGCGATCGGTTTCTGCGATTCCTTGCCAATTTCCCTCTGCCAATTCTCCTTTAAAATTGACATTACTGCCAGCCAGATTGAGTTGGCCTTTGCCGCTGGCATTGATGCTGCTAGCGGTCAAATTGTCAAGACTTCCCGCTGCAGTAAACCGACTCGATAGCTGTCCGTCAATCGATTTTAGATTTTGGATTTTGGATTTTAGATTGTTGAGATTGGCAGATTGTTGATTTTCGGGATTTAAGGCGGAAGCGACATCTAACAGCGGCAATCCTAAATCTACCAGGCGGGTGATGGAAGTGCGATCGGTTTCTGCGGTTGCTTGCCAATTTCCTTCTGCCAATTCTCCTTGCAAATTCACATTGCTATCAGCAAAATTGAGTTTGCCGTTGGCCTTGACATTGATACCGCTAGCGGTCAAATTGTCAACATTTCCCGCAGCTAAAACTTCACCTGTTAGCTGTCCACCCAGGGATTTTAGATTTTGAATTTTTGATTTAAGATTGTCGAGATTTGCTGAGGATTGCAGGTTAACAAACGGTAAACCAATATCAATTAATTGATTAACAGCAACTCGTTCTGTATTGCCATAAACTTGCCAGCGGCCGGATTCCAGTTTGCCACGAACATCCACAATACTGTCAGCAATATCTAGTGTTCCTTTGGCGTTAGCAGCGATCGCACTCAAACTCAAATCGTCCAGAGTTCCCGCAGCCTTGGCTGTCCCGCTGAACAAACCTGTTAATTGCGGAGGTAAATTAAGTTCTGGCAAGGCTTGCTGCAAACTATTAATAGCTATGCGATCGCCCTCGATCAACGCTTCCCACTGACGATTTTTGACCGCTGCATCCACATTTACATTAGTGTCGCCAATTTTGACAACTGTATTTTGCAAATCCACCGCATTACCTGCGGCGATAATTTCACCACTTGCGGGAAAACTTCCTTGCAGCGCTTGCCATTTAACTCTAGCTTGGATGTTGTCAAAAGGGCCGAAAACTTGAGCTTTGGCGGAGATATTGCCGATTTTAACAGTAGCAGGAATCTGGACAGCGTAAATTTGGGCGATCGCATCTCCCGGTACATTTTCAGCTTGCAAATCAAACACCAAACCCGATCGCGAATTCCCGCTTCCCAAAGCTATATCGACTTCACCTTGACCGCTAAGTTTACCACCGGCTGCCGGCACTATCAACATATCGCTCAAAGCCAAACCTACAGAGGAAAATGGGGGAAGAGAAGATTGAGTTTTGGGAGTTGGGGTTTGAGCCATTCTCCTCGGTTCCAGCTTAAAATTAGTGCTAATATTGTTTAATTGCAGGCGATCGACCACAGCGGGTTTCGTGGAGGCGATCGTACCTGTCAGCAGTGGATTTGCAACGGTTCCAGTCAGTTTAGCATCCGCCTTAACTTCCCCCGCGACTGCGATCGGCAATACAACTTTCTGCCCTAACTCTGTTTCCACCGCACTGACAATATTTGCCACAGCTACCGGCTGCACGTTAGTTATTAGATTGAAGCTAGCTCGATCTAGATTAAAATTGGCTCCTGTTGCCACTGTTCCGGCTATTTGAACGGGAATTAGACCGTAATTAGCAGTCAAACTATCCACAATCACATTAGTTCCCTGAAACCGCAATTGACCACTGCTATTTTGGATTGTTTGTTTCAGCGGCTTGATATTTGCCTGCAATCCGGCAAAACTAGCCGTTCCAGTAAGTGCTGATAATTTATTCTCTCGCAATTGCACGGTTAAATTGCCATTTGCCAGACCTTTTTGTAAAGAAATTCCCGGAAGTTTCAGCAAGCGAGAGAGGTCGGGCAAAGGCAAGTTTTGACCTTGCAACTGCAGGTTAGTTTGAGCCTCTGGCAACAGAGAATCGCCCTTGACTGCAAAATTGTCATTATTAGTAAACTGACCGTTGAATTCGTAAAGTATGCGCTGATTTTGATCGCGAAATAGAGCGCTGCCATTGTTCAGACTTACAGAAATTGGAACCGATCTTGGCTGTCCGATGGGGGGATTTGGCACCAAAACTGCGCTGACATTTTCAACGCGCACGGCATCAATTTCGGTTTTAAATAAACCTGGTTTTTTGGGTTCCGAGGTGGGAATATTAATCCAGCTCCCCTGCTTATCCTGTTCGATATAAACGCTGGGTTTAATTAAGGTAATATCTAATTGGAGAGTGCGGTTGAACAGCAGCGGCCAAATTGAAAATTGTACTTCTACTGCTTCTGTAGAGGCGTAATCTGGATCGGTAGAAGTTGCGGGTACGCTCGATCGGCCAAACCGCAAACCAGTCGGAGAAAATCGCTCCAATTTTCCGATTTGCACGGGCCTCTTCAGTGTCTGACTGACCTCAGATGCCACCAAAGGAGCTAAGTTTTTCCGCACCCACTCCTGTGCGGCCACCGCCCCAACCAGGCCGAGAATACCCAATCCTGTACCGCTAAGCAGCAGCACGCGCCACCAGCGGCGGCCGGGACGGGGTGCGAGTTGGTTTTTGTCATCGTCGGAGTTAGTCATTCTTGTCTCTCAGAGCTTGTGAGAATTCACCAATTGAGGAAATCAGCCAATATCTTAGATGCGGTAGAATGGCTTTGATTCTGCCTTCTGCCTTATGCCTCGTGCTTTTGTAGACTCGGAAACGAGGCCGGAAGTGCCGATCGCCCGCGCCAATCTCAAGGTTCGTTCCTCCCACTCCGGGGCAGACTCCAGAAACCTTTACCGAACTTCATGAAAACACGCAATACGACCTAAAACCAAGTCCTCCAACTCGTCGAAATCCTCTCGATCGTCCCCCAGTTCGTGGTTTAGAGTCAATTTTAACTCTCCAATCCTGCGATCGCGCGCGAGTCTCAAATCTCCAACCAAGTTCTCGAAATCCCTCAAATCCTCTCGATCGCGCCGCGTGCAGGATTAGGAGCATCTCAGCGCAAGCATTTATAGTGCGAGCGTCCCCGCTCGCGTATTGTACAACTCGCGAGCGGGGACGCTCGCACTATAAAAAAAATCCTTTTTGCAAAACTGAGATGCTCCCGCAGGATCGGCCCTCAATCAAAAATCTCAAATCTCCAATCGATCGCCCGATCGCTTCTAAGATTAAAAAACGGTGGTTAAGAAGGTCTTTAAAACTTATGCGAGTGTTCGTCTTACTCTTCAATGCCCGCACCGAGAATGAGGGAATTCATACCATTCAACTCGGTGATCGCAACAAAGTTCTGATGTTTGAGTCAGAAGACGACGCCACCCGCTTTGGCGTGATGTTGGAAGCTCAGGATTTCCCCGAACCGACTGTCGAGGCGATCGACGATCGAGAAATTAAGGAGTTCTGCGACAGTGTTGATTATGATTGGGAACTGGTACCGGCGGGCGCGCTAGCGATTCCGCCAGAAGACAATGTAACACAGACTCAGTGGCAAGCGCAGGGGCAACCAGAGCCGGAGCCGGAGGCGGACTCGGACTCTGAGGTTTCCCAAAACGAACTGGATTCTATTCGCCGCCGACTAGAAGGACTTTTGTAAGAGTCAGTAGTCAGTAGTCAACAGTCAACAGTCAACAGTCAACAGTCAACAGTCATGACTACTGACTGTTGACTTGAATTACATTCATTCGCCTCAAGATTTGAAAGGTATCTGGGTTAATCTGCGTTTATCAGCGGTTTTCCTCTAAATCAATGCCCAATGACCAATGCCCAATGCCCAATGCCCAATGCCCAATGACCAATGCCCAATGCCCAATGCCCAATGCCCAATGCCCAATGCCCAATGCCCAATGCCCAATGCCCAATGCCCAATGACCAATGACCAATGACCAATGACATTAACAACTGACAAAAAATGAAGAATTTGGAAGAACGGGGTCATCTGCTGACGGAACAGGTGAATGCCAACAGCGAGAATTTAGACCAACTCAGTTCGATCGAATTAGTGGACTTGTTCAACCGCGAAGACGCCCAAACCTTAAGCGCGATCGCGATCGCCCGCGAAGAGTTAGCCCAGGCGATCGACATCGCAGCCGAATCTCTGCGTCAAGGAGGCCGCCTGTTTTACGTCGGTGCGGGGACTTCCGGGCGTTTGGGGGTACTCGATGCCGCCGAGTGTCCCCCCACCTTCTGCACCCCGCCAGAGCTCGTACAAGGCATAATAGCCGGGGGTGCGGGGGCTTTGGTGCGGAGTTCGGAGGATTTGGAGGATCGGCCCGAAGATGGGGCAGAGTCGATCGCCCACCGTCACATTAACAATCTCGATGTAGTAGTCGGGATTACGGCTGGAGGCACAACACCCTTTGTAGCCGGTGCCCTACAGGCGGCGCGGCAGCGGGGGGCGAAAACTGTATTTATAGCCTGCGTACCTGCAGAACAGGTAAATTTTGAGGCGGATGTTGATATTCGGTTGTTAGTGGGGCCGGAAGTGCTGGCCGGTTCGACGCGCCTGAAAGCGGGTACAGTCACAAAAATGGCTTTGAATATTCTTTCGACTGGCGTAATGGTAAAGTTGGGGAAGGTTTACGGCAATCGGATGGTTGATGTGGCTGTTACCAATCAGAAATTGCGCGATCGGGCGGTACGGATGTTGCAGGATTTAACTGATTTGAGCCGGGATGAAGCGGGTTTGTTGCTAGAAAAAAGCGGCAAGTCAGTAAAACTAGCTTTAATGATGCACTGGACTAATTTGGAGATGCAGGAGTGCGATCAAATTTTGGGCGAGTTTCAAGGGAATTTGCGATCGGCCCTAGCATCAATCCAACTGTAGATTTTAGAGATTTCCTCCAATTCTTTAATCTCAAATCATTACTTGGTCAGGTTCGACAATCGGAATTATATATTTTAATCATTGATAGTGCCCTCGCCGCTCGCGAAGTCGATCGCGAGCGGGGACGCTCGCACTATATAATTCCGATGCTACCGATGGTAATGCAGATCCGGGGCTACGCCTCTGTTTTTTGTTCCTAAGCAGCCAAAAACTCAATACCAATACCGACTTTCCTCAACTATCCTGGGAGCATCTCAGTTTTGCAAAAAGCATTTTTTTTATAGTGCGAGCTGTCGCGAGCTCGCGAGTTGTACAATACGCGAGCTCGCGACAGCTCGCACTATAATACAATACGGTTTACTTAAGACAATCCAGGCGGTAAAAAATTATGAAAAATAAATACTGTGATTGCTTCGTTCCTCGCAATGACAATCTTAAGTGAACCGTATTGCACTATAATAAATGCAAAACTGAGATGCTCCCCTATCCTACTTCATCTTCAAAATCTTCTGAGTAACACTTTCAGACACCGGCATCACCGATAAACGATTACCCTTCCTCACCACCAAAACCTCCTCACCACTAAAATTTTCTTTCAATTCATCCAAAGATATTAACCTAGCAAATTCCTCCACAAACTCAACTCTCACAGTTTGCCAGCGAGGTGCATCAAACGCTGATTTAGCATCATAATATTCGCTATTTAGATCGAACTGAGTCGGGTCGGTAACATGAATTTCAACGACACGCATCAATCCGACAATTCCCGGTACTTTAGTATTGGAATGGTAAAAAAATACTAAATCTCCCAGACTCATTTTTCGCATAAAATTGCGGGCTTGATAGTTGCGAACACCATCCCAAATCGAAAATTTATCTGATTTCAAATCGACAATACTATAAACATCCGGTTCCGACTTCATTAGCCAATAACTCATAAAAATTATTCCCCTTGGTTCTCCAAATATCCTTGAATATTATCTAAACACTGCTGCATCGCTTTCTGCATAAAAACCTGCACCAACAATAATCCAACCGGATAGAATAGCGGAGAAGTCAGCATAAAATAAAACTCCCAATCAATCCGAGTACCTTTTGGCGTAGCAGTGAACTTCCAATCTCCACCACCAGACTCAATCAGTAAAGAAATCGGAAACTTAAACCCTCTAACCAGTCGGTAGGTTTGTCTTTCTGGCTTTTTGAAAGTAATTATTTCTTCATCAATCACCGACCCATCGGAATGTTTGATCCGCCGCACACCGCCTTCACGCATCTGTCCACCATCAGCCATTTCAGCTTGAATAATTGCTGGAATCAGACCAAATCCACGAAAGGATTTTGGCACATTTGATAGTGATGCCACAAAATCAAAGACCACTTCCGGTGATGCAGAAACTTCTACTAATGCGTTGGTTTTAACTAACATTTATTCCTCAAATTATTGGTAACATTAATCAAGTGCATATTTCTAATTATATAATACTTATGCACGAGTATTCAGTTGACTTTGATACCCATCAAAATGCGTACTGGTTGACTTTTTCAATGCTTTTTGACGCACCCTACAAACTACGATATTTTAGGTGTTTGAGAGACTTTTATTCAGACTCAGCAAGAACCTTGACAGGGCTGGGTGCGAACTGCGCACCCTACTTTACCATTTTAGTATCAACGGTTTGATTCCCCTACTCTTTAACTGTCAACTGTCAACTGTCAACTGTCAACTGCTATAAAATATCTTTCCGCTTCTGCAACCACAGAGTCAACATCAAATAAACGACAATATGCACACACAACATCCCCCAATTTAAACTCAAATTATCCCACGTTTGGTCGTAAACAGAATTAGGTTCAAAAGGCTGAGGAAGTATGCTACCATTCGGCAATGTAGTAGGCGCGGGAACCATCGCATTCACATTAACTAAAGAACCGTAAGCACCCACAGACCAGCGACTTAACATCAACCAAGAAAACTTGCTCGCCACACCTTCCATCTTAAACAAAACTCCCGAAAAAATAATCTGAGGTAGTAAGATTATAGGTAAAGCGCTGTTAGCTTCAGAGCCATTTTTGGCGATCGCCGAAACCAACAATCCGAGACTGATACAACTCAGCAATGTTAGAAAAGTGGTAATGCTTGCTCCCACAGGCCAGGAAATAAAACTCGGATCGGGAGACTTAAAAGCAATCAGAATAACTCCTACCATTAACAGAGTTTGCAATACTGCTAAGCCGGAAAGGATGAAAAATTTTGAACCTAAATAAGCAAACAATCCCAAATTCACCAAACGTTCTCGCAAATAAATAGCAGATTCTTTGACAATTTCTTGCACGGAAGTCGCCAGTCCCACCCAAATAGCCGCGCAGGTAAATACAAACAAAACTCTGAGCGCTAAAGGTGCTAAAGTTGCCTCCGGCGCGCCAACTAACGGGTCTTTATCTCGGACGGCAAGCCGCAGCAAAATAATCCCGATTGGAGCCGTTAACAGAGCTAAACGCAAGTTAACTAATTCGCGGGAAACAAGCTGGAAATAGCGCTGAGCGAGCAGAACGAGTTGTTCGCTCCAAGATACAGCTTTTTGCTGGGGATGCGCTTGTTTTTCGGGTTCATTACCGGTGCTGAAGTGGTTGACAATATAGCGCTGATAATATTCAGATTGTTGAAATTTTTCCGCCCATCTCGGAACATTGCTTGTATCTGCTAATTCGTTGTAAATGTCAGCAAAATCACCCGTTTTTATCTCAAAAAAATCAAGCGCTTCCGCAGGCGGGCCGAAGTAACACAGGTGTCCGCCACTTCCCATAAAAGCAATTCGATCGCACATCGTGATATTTGCCGTCGCGTGAGTCACCAGAATCACCGTTCGGCCTTGATTTGCCAACTTTCGCAGCAGTTGCATCATCTTCTTATCCAAACCCGGATCGAGTCCTGAAGTCGGTTCATCTAAAAAGAAAAGTTTCGGATCTGCTAACAGTTCGACTCCGATACTTACCCGCTTCCGCTGTCCGCCGCTAAGCTTTTTTACAAACAAAGCGCGGTAGTTAGTCATTTCAATATCTTCTAAAGTTTTTGCGACTACCTGCTGAACATCAGTATCGGGAGGTAAGCGCAATTTAGCTGCATAACTCAAAACTTCTTCTACTGTCAAATCTGCGTGAATAATATCATCTTGAGGCACGTAACCGATTTGATTGCGGTAAATATTGAATTTTTCGCGCAGGTTTTCTCCGTTAAGAAATACAGCGCCCTGAGTAGTTTTTTCAATGCCTAAAAGCGTCCGCATTAAAGTAGATTTACCCGCACCGCTACCGCCGACTAAACCCACAAACTGTCCGGGTTCGATCGCCAAAGTGATGTTATTCAAACGCTTGGGAATCACCAGACATTTAGCATCCAAACGAATTTGATTGCCTCGGTCTTGCATTTCTAACATACCGCTGCGGTAAGTTAGGGTAAACGGGCCGATCCGAATCGCATCTCCCTCGGACAACTGTACAGAATTTGTCACTCGCTGAGAGTTAACAAAAACGCCGTTAACGCTGTGGTCTTGCAAAATATAATTGCCGCGACTGTCTATGTCAATTGTCGCGTGTCGCCTAGAAACCAGTGGCGAATCTAATTGCAGCGAAGCGTTTGGATCGCGGCCCAACAAAACCGACCGATTGCTGAGAGAAATTGACTGTTTTTTCGGCACAGCAACCTGATTCGCCAGCGGATTAAAATAAGTCAGCAAAACTTGATTTGTTGGATCGAGACCGATTTTAATTTCTATGCCGTTTTTGAGACAATAACCGTCATTGGGAGTGATGCGAGTGCGATCGACAAATAAGCCATTAGTGCTCGGCTGCTGACCGTCACCGTCGTAAATCCAGTAATTATGACCAATTTGGCGTAAAACAGCGTGAACGCCGGAAACTGCGCGCCAGGACTCGGGAATGACTAAATCAGCCCGAGTGCGATCGCGCCCCAATACGTGTTGCGGCTGTTTTAACTCTAACTGTATGCTTTGTCCTTGACTGGTTAATACTAAATAAGGGCGATCGCTTAAAGCAGTGGCTTGTCCTATATTACCTATCATATTTAAATAGCGGTTTTTGCACTCACCTTTCTAAGCATATCAAAAGTAGGACAACAATACTTATATTAAACAAGTCTACTTAGCAACAACAGACAAACTGCGAAGCCGATTAATTGCCGCCGCCAATTCAAAGCGTCGAAACATCGCAAAATCCCCTTGAGGAAAAGAAGATAAAATATCCATCCCCTGCAGATCAATATCTGCCATCACCAAATCAATGATTTCCGACAAAGTGCGTTTCCCGTCCATGTATTGCTGCTTAGCATAAACCATAGCCGCAGCGATCGCCCTTAACTGTCCGCTGTCCACAATTTGCTCAACAGCACCCAAATCAACATCCTGAGTTCCAAAAGCCAATTCATCAACATCCCGCACCTTCACCCGCACATCTCGCCGTCCCCGACTAGGATCTAAACTAGCAGGAATCGGCACTCTTTGAGTAATCTCACCAAAACTTTCCCCCCCTTCAGCAGCGCGATTAATAGAGTATTTGTTAGCAATTTCTTTAGCTTTTTCAGTCACGTTATATGCTAGAAAATTATCCATTGAAATCACAGTATCCGCCACATCAAAATAATCGCCGCTTCCCCCCATGACTAAAATAGTCGATACACCACAATCTGTATACAACTGTTTAACTTTATCAATAAACGGCGTAATCGGTTCCTTATCCTTAGCAATCAGTGCTTGCATTCTGCGATCGCGAATCATAAAATTAGTCGCCGCCGTATCCTCATCCACCAATAAAACAGGCACTAAATCCCCTTCTGAAATAGCGACTAATTGCGTCTCTAAAACAAAAAACTTAGCTTCTTCCTTATTCCCTCTTCCTTCTTCCTTCTTCCCTCTTCCTTCTTCCTTATTCCCTCTTCCTTCTTCCTTCTTCCTTCTCCCCACTTCCATCGGACTGAAATCCGTTACATCCGTTACATCCGTTACATCCGTTACAGAATCCGTTGCCGAACTTCCTTCTTCCTTATTCCCTCTTCCTTCTTCCTTCTTCCTTCTTCCTTCTTCCATCGGAATGAAATCCGTTACATCCGTTACATCCGTTACATCCGTTACAGAATCCGTTGCCGAACTTCCTTCTTCCTTCTTCCTTCTCCCCACTTCCAAAGCCTCAATAATATTAGCAGCTTGCGACGTACTGCCGCTCGCATTTTCAGTATAAAATTGTGTAGTATCTCTACCTTGTGGCAAGCCAGTAATAAAAGGAGAAACATCCACTCCGGCAACACTTCTGCCATCTTCCGCCCTAATTTTAACCGCCGCCGGATTTGCCACAACAAATTCCCTACCATCTCCCGGAATTCGGTTATAAACTCCCAACTCAATCGCCCTGAGTAAAGTTGACTTGCCGTGATAGCCGCCCCCAACAATCAAAGTAATCCCAGCCGGAATACCCATACCGGAAATCGCACCGCGATTCGGACAATTAAACTCAACTTTTAACGAAGGAGGCGACACAAAAGCCACAGCATCATTTAACAAAGGACGATTGTCAACACCGCTGCGGCGGGGTAAAATAGAACCCTCAGCAACAAAGGCAACTAATTGTTTTTCAGCTAACTGCTGCCGCAGCCAGTCAGCATCTTCTACAGTTTCAACGTGACGGCGACATTCTGCAGTATTTAAGCTAGAATATTTCAGAGATTGGCTGACAATTCGCGGGATATCTTCGCACAGCATTTCAGCAGCTTCTCGCCCTAAAATACTGCGTCCGCCTGCGGGAAGTCCCACAACAAATCGCAGTTCAACTCCTCCTAAATCTGCGATATCTGATGCAGTTGAGAAAATGATAAATGCGGCAGTTCGTTCTAAAACTTCTTGTCCTAAGCGAGTCACTGCAATCAAACCGCTTTTGCCAGTGCCGCGCTTGCTGCTATTGCTATATGCGGCTTTATCAAACTGGCGAGTTAGGTAATCTCGCAGGGCTATTTTTCGACTGCGGGATTTAAAAAGTTCGCGGGGAATTCGAGCAATGTCTGGCGGAACTATGACTCTAAATTTACTGGGAGAGGCAAAGGGGTCTCCCTGTACGTAATCAATAATTAATGTAAATTCATCAAAGTCATAGCAGCCTTGAATATCTTTGTAGGCTTTGTAGTTTCTATTGTCTAGTTGCAATAAATGCTGTCGCAGGCTTTGTTTGTTATTCATTAAAACGAAGGAAGAAGGAAGAAGGAAGAAGGAAGAAGGAAGAGGGAAAAGGGAAGAGGGAAGGGAGCATCTCAGTTTGGCATTTATAGTGCGAGCGTCCCCGCTCGCGAGTATAATACGCGAGCGGGGACGCTCGCACTACAATAAAAAAATGCTTTTTGCAAAACTGAGATGCTCCCAGAGGGAAGAAGGAAGAAGGAAGAAGGAAGAAGGAAGAAGGAAGAAAAAATAACATTTTACCTAGTCACTAATTCCACAATTATCAATTACCAATTACCTAATTAGTAATTCCACAATTAGCAATTACCAATTACCAATTATCAATTATCTAATTTCTAATAATTTAGCTGTGGCATTAACCACAATTTGAGCAGAACCGGCGAAAAAAGGTCGATCGATAGTTGCGAGTGTATCAGTAGACTGGTGGTAGTGGGGCGATCGCAAATTTGCAGTATCCGTCACCAACACAGCACCAATTCCTTTATACCAGAAAGGAGCGTGGTCGCTTCGCAAAACATCAGGAGTAAGCAACCCTTTCAGAGGAACCGGCAGCGCCACCACTGGCGGCAAATCCGCGTTTCCCGACTCCGCAAAAGTTTTCAACAGCAGCGGATGTTCCGCATCCCCAACTACAGCAATAAACTCGCCTTTGTCGGGAGATGTTACCCCCGATGCTTCTAGAAAAGGTTGCGCTGTCAATCCTTCGGGATATTGCTGACACCCAGGCGTGCGACAGGCATAACCAACCATATCTAAAACTACCGCGGCCTGCAAATTTTTTAACCGCGCCGCGCTACCGGTGAATGCTAAACTGCCTAAAAGTCCGATTTCTTCCCTGTCAAAAAACGCTACTTGCAATGTCCGAGGAGTGGGACGAGAACCAAGCAATCTTGCTACTTCTAAAACTACTGCAACTCCCGTCGCATTGTCGTCAGCCCCAGGCGATTGCGGTACAGTATCGTAGTGTGCCGCAACTAAAATTTTACCTGCATTTGAGTCAGTACCTTTTCTCTCGGCAAAGACGTTAATTCCGCGATCGAACGGCTGCAACTCTGCCGAAAATCCTGATGCTTGCAATTGTTGGGAAATGTAGTCTCTAGTAAAAGAGCGAGATACTTCTCCTTCGCGTTCTCCTACTAGATTTTCGACGTGTTTCCACAACCTAGATCGGTCAATTTGGGGCGCGATCACAGCATTTTTTTCAACAGTAAGCGGCGAGGGAGACGGGTTTTGGGAAGTGTCGGTAGTGCGATCGACCGACACTTCAGGTATTGCCGATAACCGCTGCCACGATCCAGAACTCCAACCCACAGCCGCCAGCGCAACCAAAATAAATAGCGCTATCCAAATCAATTGTTTCATCAGTAAGTTTATTTAAGATTTGAGACTGTTTTATTTGATATTTTACATTAATATCATGTCCGGTCGATTGACAACGATCAGATTGGTTCGCACGCGCGAACTGTATAGCAATCCGGCGTTGCTGAATTAACTTCCAGGCTCTGCCTCGACACGCGAAAAGGTCGGCAGAGCCTCCTGATCTGCATTACCAGGCAGAGCCTGGTAACGAGTAAAAACTGAGATGCTCCCAACCATTTAAATATCGATATCGGAAGTTTCACACTTATTGAGCAATTCGACAATGGCGATATTCAACGATACTAATTTACGTTAAAAAATTACCATATTTAACTATTTTTTATCCAAATCAATCTCCTTATTTCCCAATATCAAGCTATTACTTCCAGGCCAAGCGTAAGGAATAGTTTTTGCCGAAAATTCGACAATTTCAGTTGGTTGTTGAAACCACTCGGAATAACTGGGATTTAGTTCGTCGTAAAGTGCTTTTAAAGCTTGAATTTCTGCCTCTAGTTGCGCTGCTGCTTGATTGATTTTGCGAGCTTGTGCTTGCAAGCGCTTTTCCCCGGTGTGAACGTTATTTTCTACTTCTTGCCAGTGCTGTCCGGCTATCAATTTGTCTAGTTCGCCTTGTTTGTAATCGAGTACCGCCTGTTTTTGTTGCAGTTGCTTTTGAATAATTTGAGTTTCTCGGTCAATCTCCTGAATTTGCTGCAACCATTGCTCCCCAAAGACAGCATTTTGCTGATGGAACTCGGCAATGGCTTCAGGAGTATTATTTTTGGGAAAGCTGACTGTCACTCGGCACTCTGAGCGCTGGGAAGAAAGTTTTTCCCGCGACTCTTGCAGGGTGGCAATTTCTGCTTGCAGCCCGCGGACTTCTGTTTGGAGTTGTGGGATAGTCTGACTCATTGGTTCAATTAGTGGATTTCTGCATCGATTTTAAGCTAATTGTTGATTTCTGGACGCACAGGGACTCCGATCGCCTGGTTTTTGCTCGGGGCTGGGGGCTGCAACAAAATATTTTCGTGAAAAAATTGCTGGTTGAGCTTCGACTACGCTCAGTTACCGCGCCGCCGAAATCCGGTTTCTAGGCATCCGTGCGTCAGTCCTATTGTTTATTTTTATAACAAATCTCTGTCGCTTCCTCGCCACAATTATCTAATTTTAGCGCGATCGAGTCAGTGCCTAGGCATAATGGCGGATAATTTGTAGCACAATGGCCGATGACAGGTTTTTAATTATGATTAAAATTATAATTAGTTATGCAAATAAATTACTGCTTGCGTAAATTCAATTTACGCAACTAAAATAAATTAAGGTCGGATATGTTTTTGGGGCGCATCTCAAGTTACGTTCAATTTCTTGACATTTTTTACTGCGGTCAAGCATTTTTTTAAACTTAGCAATTGGAACCCATGAAAATTACTGGTCAATTAATGTTAGGATACTTAACTGCTGCTGTGTTTGGTGTGGAATGCTGCATTAATGCAAAGATATTGCCGGGAAGCGTAGGGGAGAGAGGCGGCAATCGCTCTGTACAAGCAAGTTTGGTAGCGCCTCAGAACATTAGCTATTGGCGATCGCGATCGGGCGCTAATTCTGCAAGGGCTGACTTATTTGGGGCCGGGTTATCCCCAATAGCACCAGTACGTCAACCAAGCGACAATTTGATACAGTCTCAGGAAAATTCTCAAAAAGATCATATTTTAAGTTTTAAAACTATCGATTATTATCTGGCTTTTATTGTGGTAGTAATCTTCTTATTAATCAGGACTAATAGGGTAGGTATGTTATCTCAGGCGATCGGGTTAATCAAACCGAAGGTTGAAACAGGTAAGGACAAGCTAATAGCAGCATACCAAGTGTTGCATCCACCAAAAGAACAGGATATCCGAGATACTATTGCTAAAATGACCCAAGATTTGCAGCAAACGGCCGAATATGCCTTCGATATTTGCGAGGAAATGAGCGTCTCGATAATTGCGACTACCCCTGGCGGTCGTATCCTATCGTTAAACCAAGCTACTTGTCAACTTTTAGGATACTCAAAAAAAGAGTTGTTAGGCGCACCAATAGCCGGACTTTTTCATAAAAATGAAGCACTGCCAACGGGGTTAGAATTAGAAAATTTAACAGCCGAAGGTTCTGTTCGCAATGTCGAAAAAATCTATATTTCCAAACATAGAAAAAAAATCATTGTCCTGCTTTCTATTTCAATTATTCGGGACGACAAAGGCAAGGTCAGCGGTAAGTTGTATGTAGCACAAGACATTACCTATCGCAAGCGGGCTGAAAGAGATTTGCGCCGCAGTGAAAAAAAGTTTCGGCAACTGGTAGAAACTGTTAATGCTGCTGCATTGATATATCAGCGCCGACAGTTGCGCTATGTCAATTCTAAGACAGAAGCTTTGACTGGATATGGTCGCGAAGAATTGCTAGCGTTGGATTTATATGAATTGATAGATCCAGATTTTCTAGAAATAGTTGAAAAATGGGGTAAATCCCGCCATCCGCGAGAAAATGCAGGCTCAAAATATGAAGTTAAAATTCTCACAAAAACCGGAGAAGCACGCTGGATAGAAGCAACTGTAAATATTATCAAATTTGAGAGAAAACCGTCAATATTAGTCACAGTCTTTGACATCAGCGATCGCAAATTAGCAGAGTTAGAATTAGAAACATCTCTGTCGTTGCTTCAAGCAACCATTGAATCTACTGCTGACGGCATTCTGGCGGTTGACGGCGAGGGAAAAGTTGTCAGCTTTAACCGCAAGTTTGCCAAAATGTGGCAGTTGCCAGATTTTCTGCTAAATTCGAGAGATCACAATCAAATTGTGGAGTTTGGAATCAACCAGTTAAAATACCCGGAAATCTTTCTCAACCGCGCTAAAGAATGGTCAGATCGTCCGGCGGCTGAAACTTACGATATTATTGAGTTTAAAGATGGCAGAATATTCGAGCGTTACTCGCTACCGCAGCACACTGGAGGCAAAATTACGGGTCGAGTATTCAGCTTTCGAGATGTCACGGAACGTTTGCAATCTGAAGAGAAACTCCGCAAAAGTGAAGAACGTTTTCACCTGCTGACTAGGGCAACAAATGATGCAGTATGGGATTTCAATTTGGCAAAAAATGAGTATTGGTTGAGCGAAGAGTTTGAAAAAGTATTTGGATACAAACTCAACGACACTCAGACGATAGACTTTGAATTGTGGTGGCAAAACATTCACCCCGAAGAACGGGAAAGAGTGAAGTCAAGCTTCAACGAAACCATGAAATCTGATGCTGAATTTTGGTCGGAGGAATACAGCTTTCACCGTGCAGATGGGGGATATGTTTTTGTGCTAGATCGCGGGTACATCATCCGCAATGAAAGTGGCCAAGCAGTAAGGGCGATCGGTACGATGATGGACATCACTCAACGCAAGCAAGCTGAAGAAATTATTCGCTATCAAGCGGTTTACGATCAACTCACGGGTTTACCGAATCGGATACTTTTTAATGAGCGGCTGATGGCAGCATTAAGACAAGCTAAAAAGAACAAAAAAATGCTGGCTGTGATGTTTTTAGATTTGGATAGGTTCAAAAAGATTAATGATACACTAGGTCACGCTGCGGGCGATCGCCTGTTAGAAAGTTTTGCCGGACGGATCAGCGACACTTTGCGATCGACTGATACGGTAGCCCGGTGGGGAGGCGACGAATTTACCGTACTGCTTCCCGAGCTCAATTGCTTAGAAGATGCAGTTAAAACAGCTCAAAGAATGATTGACCATTTAAAGCCCCCTTTTAAACTAGAAGAACAGCCGTTTCACATCAGCAGCAGCATCGGCATTGCCGTTTATCCCAACGACGGCGAAGATGCCGAAACTTTAGTCAAAAATGCCGATGCCGCCTTGTACCGCGCTAAAGACATGGGAAGAAATAACTATCAGTTATATACTTCAACAATTAATCCGCAAGGCAGCCAATTGCTGACGCTAGAAAATAGGCTGCACGAGGCTCTAGAACAAGGAGAATTTGAGGTTTTCTACCAGCCAAAAGTCAATATCACTACTTGGAAAATTCAGGGTATGGAAGCATTGCTGCGCTGGCACCATCCAGAATTAGGTTTAGTTTCGCCCGCTACATTTATTCCGATCGCCGAAGACAACGGATTAATTGTAGCTATTGGCGAATGGGTGCTAGAAACGGCCTGCACTCAGAATAAAGCTTGGCAGGATACTTTGCAACCTGATTTGCGGGTAGCAGTCAACTTTTCGGCTAGGCAGTTCCAGCAATTTAATTTAGTGGAAATGGTGACGAATTGCTTGAAAAAAACTGGTTTAGATCCGAAGTATTTAGAGTTAGAAATTACCGAAAGTACAGCGATGCAAGATGTGGATTATACCACAAAAGTGCTTAGGGAGTTACAGAATGTGGGAGTGCAGATTGCGCTGGACGATTTCGGCACGGGTTATTGTTCTCTAAGTTATCTCACAAAGTTTCCGTTGAATATCTTAAAAATCGACAAATCCTTTATCAACGGACTGACGACAGATCCCTGCGAACGGGCGATCGCGAATGCTGTAGCGACGCTGGGGCGAGATTTGAATTTGAGCGTGGTAGCAGAGGGAGTAGAAACTAAAGAGCAGGTGGATTGTTTGCGATCGCTCCACTGTCAAGAAATTCAGGGTCACTATTTTAGCACTGCGCTCTCGGCTGGCGATGCTAGTAAACTTTTGGTAAATTCTCTGTTGCGGAAAGTCAAAATTGCATAAATACCAATTTCATAAAGTAGCGCTAGATATTACCCCCCCAACCCCCCCTTATACCAATTTCATAAAGTAGCGTTAGATATTACCCCCCCCAACCCCCCCGCGAGTTCGGGGGGGCTAAGACTTCATCTATAGCATATCTTTAAAAAAATGGTATTACTAAGGGGGGCTAAGACTTCATCTATAGCATATCTTTAGAAAAATGGTATTAGTCAGTAGTCAGTAGTCAGTAGTCAGCAGTCAGTTGTCAGTTGTCAGTTGTCATATTGTGTCCGGCCAATTCACAGATCTAAAATGGGTTCGTAGTGCGGACTTTAGTCCGCTTTCATGGAGCGTATGCAAGTCCGCACTACGAACCTTTTTTTGTGACGATCGTCCTCGATCGCAAATCAGAGCATTGGTCATTAGCGGTTGAGACGGTTGAAAAAGACGGCGGGTCTTCTTCAACCTACGGAGGTGGGTTTTGTTTGTATCGACGCGGTTTCAACCGCGCCCGGAAGGGTGCGATCGATCGCCCGCGCCACTTAAAAATTAAAATAGTGTGCAGAATCACGGACTTGCGGCTAAAGACAGAGGAAAATATCGCTACTCCAACATAAAGGACTTGTCTATGCAGCCAATTCGCACATTTAACGTTTCCCCCTCGCTACCGACAATTCTCGAACCCCTACGCAAACTTGCCTACAATTTGCACTGGGATTGGAACGTTGACACCAAAGACTTATTCCGCCGCCTCGATCGAGACCTGTGGGACTCCAGCAACCAAAACCCGGTGCTGATGCTGGGAACCATATCCCAAGAGCGACTGCAAGAAATGGCAGAAGACGACGGCTTCATTGCCCAAATGAAACGAGCCGCCCAGCAGTTAGACGATTATCTCAAAAACCGCGCCTGGTATCGCAAACAGCGCGGTACAGAGCTGCAGGAATGCTACGCTTACTTTTCGATGGAATTCGGCTTAGTAAAAGCCCTACCCATCTATTCCGGCGGTTTGGGCGTGCTCGCAGGCGACCACCTCAAATCAGCTAGCGATTTGGGCTTGCCCTTGGCCGGCGTGGGCTTGCTCTACCAAGAAGGCTATTTTTCGCAGTATCTCAACGCCGACGGCTGGCAGCAAGAACGCTATCCGCTGAACGATTTCTACAATATGCCGATCCACCTAGAACGCAATCCCGACGGTTCGGAATTGCGGATTGAGGTAGACTATCCAGGCCGCAAGGTGTACGCCCGGATTTGGCGAGTACAAGTGGGGACTGTTCCTTTGTACTTGATGGATACAAATATTGAACCTAACAGCCGCTACGACCAAGATATTAGCGACCAACTGTACGGCGGAGACAAAACTCTGCGGATGCACCAAGAAATCATGCTGGGCATCGGTGGCGTGAAAATGCTCAAGGCCTTGGGCTTGACAGTCACGGCTTATCACATGAACGAAGGCCACGCGGCTTTCATGGCTTTGGAACGGATTCGGATGCTGATGGAGGAATATCACCTGAGTTTCGTGGAAGCTGAACAGGTGGTGGTTTCGAGCAGTATGTTTACGACTCACACGCCGGTGCCTGCTGGGTTTGACTTGTTCGAGCCGGATATGGTGATGCACTATCTGGGTCAGTATGCCAAGATGTTTGGCTTGTCGCAAGATGAGTTTCTGGCGTTGGGCCGGGAGAATGTTGGCGATTTGTCCGCACCTCTGAATATGGCAATTTTGGCAATTAAGATGTCGAGTTTTGTCAACGGGGTGGCGGCTTTGCACGGTGTGGTGTCGCGCCCGATGTTCCAGGGGTTGTGGCCGGGTTTACCTCAAGAAGAAGTGCCGATTACTTCGATTACGAATGGGGTGCACGCTCGCAGTTGTGTGGCGAAGTCTACTCAGGAATTGTACGATCGATACCTTGGCCCGGAGTGGGAAATGACCGGCCAGGACGATCGCCTGTGGGACAGGATTTCGTCGATTCCTGACGAGGAATTGTGGCGGAATCATGAACGTTGTCGATCGGAGTTAGTGGTGTTCGCGCGGGAGTGGCTGCAAAAGACTCTGCGTGAGCGGGGAGCGGCTCAAACCGAAATCGAATACGCGCGCGAGGCTCTCAATCCGAAGGTGCTGACGATCGGGTTTGCGCGCCGTTTTGCGACTTACAAGCGGGCGACATTATTTTTGCGTGATGTCGATCGAATTATGCGGATCATGGGGGATCAAAACCGCCCCGTGCAGTTTGTGATTGCTGGGAAGGCTCACCCGATGGATATTCCGGGTAAGGAATTGATTCGGGATATCGTTCACTTCATCCGCGAACACGAAACTATCAGTTCGATGGTGTTTCTGCCGAATTACGACATTAACGTCGCTCGGATGATGGTATCTGGCTGCGATGTGTGGCTGAATACGCCCCGCCGCCCCCGTGAGGCTTCGGGTACTTCGGGGATGAAGGCTTCGATGAATGGTTTGCCGAATCTGAGCATTCTTGACGGTTGGTGGGATGAGGCGGATTATGTTCGTACCGGTTGGCCGATCGGACATGGGGAGTTTTACGAAGATACTGAGTATCAGGATGAGGTTGAAGCGAATGCTTTGTACGACTTGATGGAAAAGGAAGTTGTACCGCTGTTTTACAACCGAGATGCTGATGGAATTCCTCGCGGTTGGACGGAGAAAATGAAGGATTCGATTAGCTTGAACTGTCCTTTCTTCAATACGGCTCGGATGGTGAAGGATTACGCGCGGCGGGCTTATTTCCCGGTGAGCGATCGCTACCACACTATGACTTCCGACGGGTGCGCGCCCGCGAAGGAATTGTCTCACTGGAAGAAGCACGTTTTGGCGAAGTGGCACGACATTAAGATTGAGGCTGTTGATATTTCCCAGAATAAGGAAGTTAAGGTCAATCAGTCGATCGCGGTTAAATCTCGCATCAATCTGATGGGATTAACGCCTGCGGACGTGCAAGTCGAACTTTATCAAGGTTCTGTTGATGCTAACGGCGATATTGTCGG
>Ga0335395_10000416_pt1 | contig 27026 bp, 21 predicted proteins | sample MAT02_FD_205744 | JGI IMG/M metagenome (GOLD analysis project Ga0335395, IMG submission 205744) | Freshwater microbial communities from Lake Fryxell liftoff mats and glacier meltwater in Antarctica - MAT-02 (spades assembly) (version 2) ... | reverse complement strand
CCTGAACTTGCTTAAGTACGTGTTGGGCGATCGCCTCATTGCTTTGTTTGATAAACGGATCGCCCGGTGTCAGCACCAACTGCAACAGAGAACCTTGTCCTTCTTTATAGTAATCCTTGGGACTTGTTAGTGCCAAATCTGCAAAACAAGAAAAATCTGCATCTGCTGAATATAGCAAATTATCAATTCCTACAGCGTGGCTCAACTGTTTGCGCTTGGCTTCGTCTTCCAGTTCCGTTACCCAACCGTCGAACCGCAATTGTACTGTCGCAACTGGCACCGTATCTAACTTATAAATGTTGTCAAATTCCGACCATTTGCGCCAAGCTGGGGGCAATATTTTCTGAATTCCAGGTACATCGCAGGCGAAAACGTAGGCATCTGCGGTAATATTTTCTTCTGTTTCGCCGTTAGCTACTACCAAACCTGTCACGCGCGTTTCTGCGGCTTCTTCAAATTGAATTTCTCGGACTCGGCGCCGCGTGTAAATTTTAGTTCCTTTGCTTTCCAAATATTCCACAATTGGTTTGTGCAGATATTCGCTGGGAGAACCGGCCAGCATCCGCATCATAGAGGCTTCGGTTTTCGTAGCAAAGAATTGGAAGATTGTCAACATACACCGGGCAGAAATATTTTCGGTGTCGATGAAACCTAGTGCATAGGCGATCGGATTCCAGAGTCTTTTGAGCGAGTTTTGGTTGCCGCCTTGACCTCGGAACCAGTCAGCAAAGCTAACTTTATCTAAATTGCGGATCGTTTTCATAGCCCCGTCAAAGTCGATCAAACCTCGGACGATGGGGCTAGTTCCCAGGGCGATCGAATTTTGAATTTTGTCTTGTACGGATAGCTGAGATGTCGTGAAAAACGCCTTCAAACCGTGCAAAGGAGCACCCACGGGAAAGCGAAAATCTAAAGAACCTGTTTCGCCGCCTCGATTTATAAAAGTGTGGACGTGTTCTTTAAGAAGCAAATCGTCAAATGCTCCCACTTTTTTCATCAAGGCAAATAAGTTATAATAACAGCCGAAGAAGACGTGCAAACCCATTTCAACGTGATTGCCGTCTGGATCTACCCAACTGCCGACTTTGCCGCCGACAAAGGGGCGGGATTCAAAAATTTCTACTTCGTGGCCGGCATCCACTAAATCCACTGCTGTGGTCATTCCAGCCAGTCCCGCACCTGCGATCGCAACCCGCATCTTACAATTCCTTATCCAGTATTTTTACAGATTGTAACAAATTTTAGCTAAACAGACGGGAATCCCCGATCGCTTGTCGCCTCGATTAGTGTGGGCTCAGAGGTGCGGTGACGCGCTTGATTCCACTCACTTACAACCTTACAAGCGCAACCGTTAAGCAGTGAGAGGGTTGTTGGCAGTAGTCAAAGCACAATAAGTCTCTTTATTCAACAGATATATCTTACTCATCGATGTATTTTTTCAATTGTTCAACAGTCACGCCACCGCAAGAGGCGATAAAATAGTGGTACGAAAGCTCGATCGACATCAGCAAACAAAAATTAGAAAAAACCTATGCAGCCCATCCGACAAGGCGACGTAATTCTCACCCCGGTACCGCAAATCGCAGGAGACAAGAAACCTCACCTAACTCTCGCCGAAGGTGAAGTCACCGGACATTCTCACCAGATCATTGAGGGACAAGCTGAACTGTACGAAAAAGACGGTACTCTGTACTTGCGAGTGCTTTCGCCCACAGCATTATTGAGTCACGAAGAACACCATGCGATCGCAATTCCTGAAGGTAATTGGATGGTGCGGATTCAGCGCGAATATGAGCCCCAAGGTTGGCGGTATGTCGCAGACTAAGGTTTAACAAACCTTAGTCTGCACAAGAAGCTCAGATTCCAGTTTATCTCGAAAAGTGGAGGGCGATCGCGCTTTCCACTTTTCGCGATCGATCGCACGCTGTGGAAATGATTAAAGTGGGTGCTTGTGCGATCGGCATTTATACCATTTTTATAAAGATATGCTATAGATGAAGTCTTAGCCCCCCCGAACTCGCGGGGGGGTTGGGGGGGGTAATATCTAACGCTACTTTATGAAATTGGCAATCACAGCATTGGATATCATTTTGTGCGATCGTATTTGTCAAGAACTAGCAGCCACTAAATTAGACACTTGCCAGGGATACATACCCTGTTAAAAATCGATTTTTAGAACGATTTCGACGCATTGGAGCGTCCTTTAGCAGTTTTTTGTTGAAAATGAGCTTTCTGAATACGGGATTGCTTTATGCGTTGCGAGTGCCGCCTGATGTGACATCTGCTAAAGAGGCAATTCGCTGGGTAAATTGGGGAATAGAGCCTGACGAATTTAACGTGCAAACTTGAAACTCCCCAACCCTGTTTAACAAGTACAATCCTCAACTCACCAAGATCCAAGAAACCGGGTTTTTTACCTAATCTGCGGGCTGCCTGCGAATTATCTCGTAAAAACCCGGTTTCTGGCCACCCATGCGTAATTCCTAGTCTAATATTCTCCTAATTTACAACAATTTTATGTCAAAACAACAACCAAATCCCGCAGAATTCAGCAGCTTTACCGACTGGTGCTTGCACAAAGACAGCCTTTCAGAAGCAGCCAGATATACAGTTCAGGTACTATTAGATAAAGCTGGCACTTCTGACATTAATGAAGCGAACCGGATACTGTCAAGTAGCAATGAGCTGTCTATGTACCAGAACCAAATATCAGACATCACCTAGAACCGCCATTCCTCCCCCACTAAAAACATTGCTCCGCTCGTTTTATAGTGGGGGAGGAATGGCCCGTGAGAGAGGAGATGCACCCCGCTCGCCAATTCCGACCGAAGGGAGGACAGGCGACGGGGTGTGCGACGAAGGAACATAAGTCTTTGCTTGCCATAAATTAAGTCACGAGTGATATAATCCTAGTTATGGAACAACTACTGACCATAGTTTGCAAGCTTAAACCCATGCCTGAGCAAGTCGCCCAAATAGAGGCAACGCTTCAGGCGTTTGCGACTGCTTGCAACTATGCCAACTCGGTAGTTAAGTCCCAAACTACGAGCAAGACCACCATTCAGAATTTGGTGTATCAAGAGTTGCGATCGTTATTTGGGCTGAGTGCTAACTTGGCGGTCAGAGCTTGTGCGCGGGTTGGTGCTAATCGTAAGACTGCCAAACTTCAAGGCAAGCCAGTCAAGGCATTTAAACCAACCAGTGCCGACTACGACGCTCGAATCTTTGCCTTTAGAGAAAAGGATTGTACTGTAAGTCTGACGCTGATGAATGGTCGCTACCACATCAAAATGAATCTAGGTCAGTATCAAACAGGTAAGCTCAAAGGTAAGAAGCCCACATCTGCTCAACTGTGCAAGCATCGAGATGGTAGCTACTACATCCATATTCAAGTCAAGGACACTCCGCCAGATCCGATTAAATCTAATCAGGTAATTGGTGTAGATATTGGGCGTACAGATATTGCCGTAACTAGCGAGGGTGAAAAGTGGAGCGGTAAACAGATAACCTCTGTCAGAGATCGATATTCCAGAACTAGAGCGTCGCTCCAAAGTAAAGCCACGAAAGGCACAAGATCGACACGACGCAGGTGTCGTCAGATATTGCAACGGCTGTCGGGCAACGAGCGACGCTTCCAAACACATCAAAATCATGTCATCAGCAAAACCATCATCAATCAAGCTCTGGCGAGTAATGCTATGGTCGCTATTGAGGACTTGACGGGGATTCGAGATCGCACTAACCAGATGCCCAGAAGCAAAACTGAGCGCAGACGTTCCAATAGTTGGGCGTTTTATCAGTTGCGCCAATTCCTTGAATATAAGGGCTTAGGTGCTGGGGTTGGGGTGATTGCAATTAATCCTCGCTACACGTCTCAGACTTGCCACAAGTGTTTGCATATCCATCCAATCAGGGGTGAATCTTATCGGAAAGGTAAGGGCTTTAAATGCGGACATTGTGGTTGGCATGGCGACGCTGATTTGAACGGTGCGATGATGATTAAATTATTGGGGTCGTCTGTAAACCGACCTGAAGGTTCCAAGCTATTCTGTAGCTTGAGGGCTGTTGAAAGCCCCTACCATAGCTGTACTCAGCTTGGTGGCGGGTAGTTTACACCCCTGCAATCTCTGACTAATTTGGCTGATCTGAATGTAAATTTTAAACCTGAACATAAGGCTCTCATCGAAGCGTGTCGTCAAAAGTGGGGAACTCTCGCCAACTCTACCAAACCCATCTCTAACCCCAAAGCCGCAGCCGCCGTTAAGTCTGTCTGCGAGATCCTGGGTTTAAAAGCCTCTGAAATAACTTTTTGCAGTAGCCCCAATGGAGCATTAGCACAAATACCGCTGAAAAGATCCAAGGACACTGATTTGATAAAGCGACTTACAAAACGGGTAAAAGATGCGCTGCACCCCTTTTTCTTGATAACAGAATTGCGGCAAGAACTTTCGGAGTTAAGTATATGGGAGGAACAGCTAAAACAACAATTGAATTCAAACTTTTTAGACTATCGGAACTATTCAAAGTTAATATTTACTCCGAAATACTTGGTTGAGAATCTCGCTGTTGCTGAATTCTGTGTTTCTGGCTTCGGTGTTGTTTTGAAACCAGAATCACAGAAACTTTTTGAATGCCTGAACCAGCTTTTAGCAGAATGCGGCTGGATTATTTTGTTAGATGATACCTGCATTGTGTGCTCGCGCCCTTGTCAGCTTCGCCTTGACAACGAGTACCGCCTCCACGCAGAAAGGGAACCTGCACTGGAATTTCCAGACGGTTACAAAATCTATTCCTACCACGGTGTAACATTACCTGAAAAATACGGACAAATTCACCCCAATCTGTGGCAAGCACAATGGCTTTTAGCAGAAAAAAATGCTGAATTAAGACGAGTATTAATTCAGGGAATTGGTTATGCTAGAATTTGCTGGGAACTGCAAGCAACAGAGTTAAATTGCTGGAAAGAATACACGCTGCTCAAAATTGATGCTGATATTGATGGCTTCGATCCTGATGATTTCGAGGACGATGAGGATGCTCCGAAAAAAGAAGATATTTATCTGTTAAAAATGACTTGTCCGAGCACGGGACACATTCATGCGTTGCGAGTTCCGCCTGATATGACATCTGCTCAAGAGGCAATTCGCTGGGTAAACTGGGATATTGACTCAGAGGAGTTTTCCGTGCAAACTTGAAATAGAAGCAGCAGAAATACAATAATTTCCGATTGTTAGTTCATTAGGATGATTTCAGGAACCCTGATTTATGGTAGTTGCCGCCAAGTTAACGATTTCTCTGGCAGAGTTCTTGCAGTTGCCAGAAACTAAACCCGCAAGCGAGTACATCGACGGTCAAATTTATCAAAAATCTATGCCACAAGGAAAACATAGCAAACTTCAAAGTGAGTTATTGTTGGCAATTTCTGAGGTTGGGGAACGCCAAAAGTTAGTCTGTGCTTTTCCAGAATTGTGCTGTACTTTTGGGGATTGCTCAATCGTTCCCGATATTACTGTTTTTGAATGGTCGAGAATTCCTGTTGATGCAGATGGAGAAATTGCCAACCGTTTTGAAATTGCACCGGATTGGATCATTGAAATTCTGTCACCTGACCAATCTCCCAATCAGGTGATAAAAAAAATTGTTTTTTCGATCAATCACGGCACTAAATTGGGTTGGTTTGCCGATCCTAGCGATAAATCAGTAATAGTTTTTCTGCCGAATCAACTGCCTGAAGTTAAATCAGATACCGATATTTTACCTGTTCTTAGTGTGTTGGGTGATTGGCAGTTATCCGCTGCCGAGTTGTTTAATTGGTTGAAAATTAATTGATTTAATAAACTACAATCATTAATCTGAGCGCCGGACACGGCATTGCCGTTTCCCTACCCGATTATGTTGTTAAAAGTTGCAGAGTCCAGCCGGACACGGCAGTGCGGTTTCCCTACCCGATTATGTTGTTAAAAGTTGCAGAGTCCAGCGCCGGACACGGCAGTGCCGTTTCCCTACTGATAACTGCTAGATTGGCAAAATATTAATCGATAAAACACTAATCGAGATTGGGCCTGTGACACTTAAAAGGGTGGAATGCACCAAGCATCAATTTAACAAAAACTGTGGATAACATAAGAAAGAAGCCCACCTTCGGTCAAAGTTGGGCTAAATTCATGCCAGCTTACGGACAGCTAGGCAATCGGGTCTCTTAGCGGATAGACGTAAAAGTTGAGAAAAAGATCCGAATTTTCTCGAAAAACTTATCCCCAACAATTAAGCTCCAGTTTACCCGATCGCACCAGCGACATCTCACCCGCAGCGATGTTGTCCTGAAATTGGGGAAATGCTGGGGCTTTAATTTTTCAGCAATCCCCAATCTCAAAGGGTTTAAGCATCCTCATCGTGAGCAAAGCGGCGGAACAGGAAGTCTAGGGCGTAGTTCCGCAGGTTGTAATATTCGGGATCTTCCATCATTTGTACCCGATCGCGCGGACGAGGAAAAGGAATCTCCAGAACCTCCCCAATCGTCGCTGACGGGCCGTTAGTCATCATCACGAGTCGATCGGCCAAAAACAGCGCTTCATCAATATCGTGAGTAATCATCAACACCGTACAGCGGTGATCGTTCCAGATTTTCAGCAACTCTTCCTGCAATTCTTCCTTAGTAATTGCGTCGAGAGCACCGAAAGGTTCGTCTAAAATCAGCACCTGCGGGCGAATTGCCAAAGCGCGGGCGATGGACACCCGTTGTTTCATACCCCCGGAAATTTGCGGTGGTCTTTTCTCAGCAGCTTCTGTCAGTCCCACCATCGCCAAATGCTCGTTGACGATCGCATTTTTTTCGACCTTCGACTTCTCAGGAAATACAGCGTTAACGGCAATATAAACATTCTCAAACACCGTCCGCCAAGGCAACAAAGCGTAACCCTGAAACACTACCATGCGATCGGGGCCCGGCTTAACAATCCGCTCTCCGTTAATCGACACAGTGCCCTCGCTGGGATGGCTAAAACCGGACACCATATTTAATAGTGTGGATTTACCGCAGCCCGAGTGTCCGATCAGAGTAATAAACTCTCCCTCAGCTACGGTCAGGTTAATGTTTTCTAATGCCCTGTAACCGTTTGGATATACTTTATTAACATTGTCCATCACCAAAAACGGCTGTCGGCGATCGGTCGGTTGCTGGATTTGGGTTTTGGTGTTCGTCTGGTTGGGAGAAGTATTAATCATGGGTTTTGGAGGTCGTTAGTGGGTGATTAGCGATCGCAAACACGGTTTGTAGTGTGGACTTTAGTCCGCAACATATCGCGGACTAAAGTCCACACTACGAACTAATTTTATTGCGGTCGTTTGGCGCAATGACGATCGCCTTTTAAGCAACAGCTCTGCGGCCAGAATCCAGAATCACTTCAGCCATCGTGAAATCGCGTTTGATCGCGAGATTGTTGAGATAGCCGATCGGATCATCAGCATTAAACACCGAGCCATCAAACAAGCGGAGAGAACCCCGAGTGTAAGTAATATCAGACATCCCCAGCTCTCGGGCCGCCGTGCTGAAGGGGCCTACTCGCACCACCCGTTCCAGAATTTCTACCCAGTTGCGGGGGAACACAGTATCGCCCCAGCGCGCCATCTGCACCATGTGCCACAACTGTTCGGTGCGGCTGGGGCGGTTTACTCCGTCTCCGGCGAACAAGTGGTGGGCGTATTCCCGCATCGGAGTATCCAGATTGCAAGCTGCAGATTTCGGGTCGCCCATTTGGATGTAACTCTGGTCAGTAGCGACGTACTCGCGTCCCGCCACAATTTCGGAAACTTCTTGAGAGTGGGTCGGATCGCTGCAATAATGGCAAGCTTCCAGCAAAGCTTTCACTAAAGCAATGTGAGTGTTGGGGTAAGCATTCGCCCACTCTTCGCGAACTCCCAGAATTTTTGCAGGGTGTCCGGGCCACAGTTCCAAATCCGTAGCTACAGTAAAGCCGATTCCTTCCATCGAGGCCCGCAAATTCCAAGGTTCGCCGACGCAGAAACCGTCAATCGTGCCGCCTTGCAAGTCCACGATCATCTGGGCCGGAGGGATGTTTTTGAGCAAAACATCGTGATCCGGGTCAATGCCGCCGGAAGCCAGCCAGTAGCGCAGCAGCAGGTTGTGCATTGATGAAGGGTGAACGATGCCCATGCGGTGAGTTTGGGCGGGGGTTCGGCGCAGCATTTCTTTGTAATCGGCCAGAGTGTAGATCCCTTGGTCGTAAAAGCGCCTCGCGAGGGTAATTGCGTTGCCGTTGCGGCTCATGGTGAGGGCTGTAACGGTTGATATTGGCTTTTCTTGGTGGCCTCCCAAGCTCAACCACGCTGCCATCCCAGAGGGCATTTGGGCTGCGTCTAAGTAGCCTGCGGCGATGCCGTCTACGATGCCGCGCCAGCTTGTTTCCCGCACGAGGTGGACTTCATCGAGTCCGTGTTTGGCAAATAAGCCTTTTTCTTGGGCGATCGCGAGGGGAGCGCAGGCGGCGAGGGGGATGAAGCCGAGTTCGAGGTTGACTTTTTCGAGGCCGTGGCGGGCGATCGCGGGTACTTTCCGTGCCCGCAGTTTTTTGACTCGTTTCTGCTGGTTGAGGAAGTAAATCATTTCGCTCCGCAGGGCGTAGTAGCTGGGGTGCGTGACTACTTCCATGCGCTTGCGGGGGCGGGGGATGTCTACTTCGAGGATGCCGCCAATCTTCGATTCAGGGCCGTTGGTGAGCATGACGATGCGATCGCTCAACAGGACTGCTTCGTCCACGTCGTGCGTTACCATCAGGGCGCTGATTTCGTACTCTTGGCAAATTTCCATCAACTTTTCTTGCAAGTTGCCGCGAGTCAAAGCATCCAAAGCGCCGAAGGGTTCGTCTAAGAGTAACAGTTTGGGACGCAAAGCTAGAGCACGGGCGATCGCCACGCGCTGTTTTTGTCCGCCCGATAGCAGTGCGGGTTGCTTCTCGGAGTGGGGCCCCAAGCCCACCATGTCGATGTGTTTTTGGATAATATCGAGGCGTTCGGCTTTGGGTAAGCCGTTCATTACCGAGTCTACGGCTAGGGTAATGTTTTCTCTGACTGTCCGCCAAGGTAGCAGCGAATAGTTTTGGAATACTACCATGCGATCGGGGCCTGGCTTGGTGATTCTTTGTCCGTCGATCGTCACCAATCCTTCTGTTGGCAAATCCAAACCTGCCACCATATTTAGTAGGGTAGATTTGCCGCAGCCGGAGTGTCCGATTAAGGAGACAAATTCTCCTTTTTTAATTTCTAAGTCGATGCCTTTGAGGGCTATGTATGTGCCGCCGTCTGTTAAATTAAATACTTTTCCGACTTGTTCTACTGCAATCAAAACAGACATGATTTTCTTGCCTTTTTTGTAGGTTTGTTATTTCGATAGCTGCTAATTAACTTCCCAGGCAGAGCCTAGAAGTAGAGTGGAGGGATAGACTGGAAGCATAAATACTGTGACTACGTTCCCCGTAGAATATTATCTACTTCTTCCCTCTTCTTCCCTCTTCTTCCCTCTTCTTCCTTCGTGTCCTTCGCGTCTTCGCGGTTAAATAATCCTAATTTTTCCTGCCCCAAAGAAGTAACTCAAAACTACTTTCCTTCAGAGGGAGCAATTTTGTGTTGCAACCAAGCCATCATACGATCGAGCATCAAGCCAACCGCCCCAATATAGAAAACCGCTAATAGAATTTCACTGATGTAGTTTTGCTGGTAAGCATTCCAAATAAAGAAGCCAATACCTGTAATCCCCGACATCACGATTTCTGCTGCAATAATCGCCAGCCAAGCCAAACCGATCGCAATTCTCAATCCCGTGAAGATATAAGGAAGCGCCGACGGAAACAAAATATTCAAATAATACTCTTTCCGAGTCAGTTGCAGCACTTTCGCTACGTTGTTGTAATCGTCGGGAATTTGACGGACACCTTCAGCCGTGTTGATTAAAATCGGCCAAACTGCGGTGATAAAAATCACGAACAAAGCAGCAGGTTCGTTTTGTTGCAGTGCAGCCAGAGCAATGGGTACCCAAGCCAGAGGTGCCACCATCCGCAAAAACTGGAAAATCGGGTCTAAAGCCTTGTTCAGCAACGGATTCGTACCTACCAAAACTCCCACGCTAATGCCCACAGCAGCGGCGAGAGTGTAGCCTTTTGCTACCCGTTCCAAACTAGCCAAAGTTTGCCAAAACAAGCCGATTCCGTAGGTTTTGGAATTCATGAAAGGAAACAGCAACAATACCCGCGTCCGTTCATCCGTCCAAACGCTAGTCGGGGGCGGCAACTTGATGATTCCAGTACCTGACAGGAATTGCCAAATTAGCAGAAACCCCAAAACTCCTAAAATTGGCGGCAATATATTTGGTGAATTCTTCTTCCAAAACTCGCCAAACGCTCCTTGCGTACCGCCTCCGACCCTTCGATTTGTACTTACAGCCATGCTATTAATCTCCTGTGTTTGCGCTATTTCTTTTGACCGTAATTTTTCGATGCTAAATTACGGTCAGCTAAGTAGGTGGGTACAAATAACATTAGATGGATCGGGCGGGTTTTGCCTTCATGTTCTCGCTGGTATCATAGATTCTTAGCTAAACCCGCCCCTACCAGATACTATTGTTTTTTTGCAATGACCTACTTAAGGCCCCATCACACTTTTTTAAAGGTCAAACTCTTGAGATAATCTTCTGGCTTTTCCGGGTTAAATTCTTTGCCATCAAAGAACTTTTCAATGCCGCGAGACGTAGTTTTGGGAATTTCAGCATCAGCAACTCCGGCCAATTTTGCGGCGGCTTTCCACAAATCTTCGCGGTTGACTTTGCCGATAATTGTCTTAGAATCTGCCAAGGTGTTAGTTGGCAAGAAACCCCAGCGCACGCTTTCGGTTAAGAACCACAAATCATGACTCCTATAAGGATAGGAAACGTTGCCGAGGTCGTCTTTCCAGTACAGCGGGCCCATTTTGAAATCGTTGATATCTGCTTGGCCGTCACCCATCTTGTACTTGCCCTCGTAGGGAGGTGTCAAAACTGCCGGAGGTACGTCAAAGTAGTTTTTGCCAGAAGTAATGGCAACTAATTCGGCGCGATTTTCTGGTTTGTCGCACCACTGCTGCGCTTCGATCAGTCCTGCTATCAGGGCTTCGGTGGCTTTCGGGTTTTTGTCTACCCAGTCGCCACGCATAGCTAGATACTCTTCGGGGTGATCTTTCCAGATTTGGGCCGTGAGGGCGGACATGAAGCCGATGTCCTCTGTGACGATCCGCAGGGGCCAGGGGTCGCCTGTACTGAAAGCGTCCATGCTGCCAGTTTTCATGTTGGCCACGGTTTGGGCCGCCGGTACTGTTAGCAACTCGACCTCTGTGTCGGGATTGATACCGTTAGCTGCTAGCCAGTAGCGAATCCACAAATCTTGGTTGGCTTTGGGGAAAGTGTAGGCTGCTTTGAAGGGCGTGCCTGCTGCTTTGAGCCCTTTCATGTAGTCTTGGGCCGCTGGGGTTAGTTTGAGCGCGATGCCTTTGCCTTTGTGTTTTCCGGCGATCGCAATTCCATTTCCCTGAGTGTTCAACTGGGCTAGAACATACATCGGGATTTTGACGCTACCTTTGGTAATCAGACCTTCACTAATTTGATAAGGCATGGGCATTTGCCACTGGCCTCCATCAATGCCGCCGCCTGCTGAGCCGATTTCTACGTTGTCTCTAGCCGAACCCCAGTTGGCTTGTTTGGCAACCGTGACATCGGTCATGCCATACTTGGCAAAAAAACCTTTTTCTTTGCCAATAATTAAAGCTGCTGCTTCGACGATCGGGATATATCCCAAGATAACTTTCGTAGTTTCGATACCCTCTACTCTTTTCTCGTTGGCAACAGAAACTGCTGATGTGGCAGCGGGTACTTGGCTGTCAGCACCGGCAGTAGCACCGGGTTCTGGGGGATTTCCCAAACAGCCTTTGAGGAGTATTGTACTGACGGCAGATGCACCTGCGGTAACAATAAATTTACGCCGGGAAAATTGCTCTGAAAATTTTGTCATAGCCTAGCCTTGCTCCTATTCATAAATCTTCTGTAACGACATCACTGAAGTTTATCAAAGCGCTTTTTTGCTGTTTGCTAAAGGCCAATTAGCGAACTATTTTGAGCGCACGGAAAGCAGGAGGGCTCGAAAGATTTATTGCTAGCATAAGTCTTTCAAATATCCCTGCTGGTTTGACTCTTTTGATTAACTTGATATTGCGATCGACCAAGTTGTGCGAACTCGCTATAAGCGAACTCCACATTTTCTGGTCTTGGTTATTCAGTTTACCGTACTCTTGCGGAAATTATAAAACAAATATTAAATTTCACTCATAAGTAAATCTTTTAGGAGTGCGCTATCGATAACGAACCGTTGGGAAGGGCGATCCGGTTTGCTTATCAAAACAGGTTCAAACCAAGACTTACTGGGCAAAGGTTGTAGCGAATGGCGATCGGGGGGCCTTCAAATCTATTGTCAATAAGCTGCAAATATCGCAGCGATCGCACATTTACTTTGTTAATATATAGCGGTTCTCAAAAAAGTGAGGATAGCCCTATGCCCTATGCCCTATGCCCTATGCCCTATGGCCTATGCCGGATAGTACCTCATCTTTCTGAGAAAGGCTATATGTATATTTTTTTTAAGGTCGCGGTGAATTGTAGTCTACAATACAGAAATATTTTTTGGTTACGGTATGGCAGTTGCTTGAATTTCTAACCATTCTGCTTTACTTTCAATTAAACCGCTCTGGTTGGGAGGATTGCGTTCCATATAAATACTTACTAACTCCTCAATAAAAGTATCGTAAATTTCTGGAGGTATTCTAGTAATCAAAGAAAACCAAACTTTTTCAACTTGTTGCTTTATTTCTGTTTTGCTATCATTATTCTTTAACGGATAGGAATAAATTTCTACGCTATTTGTACTAAATCCCACAGCTTTTAACATTTCTCTATATTCGGCAGGCGAATAAAACTGATAACTAAGATTATTTAATTCTTTCCATTTACTATCCAAGAGTAATTCTTGCAACACAAAATGAAAAGACTTGTTAGAGCCTTCACCTAAAAACGATAGTAAAATTTTCCCTGAAGGCTTGAGCGCTTCTTTAAACCTTGTCAGCACGGGGATATGATTGTGAATATAATGAAGAGCTCCACAAGAAACAATCACGTCAAATGAATTTTCAAATTCAAGGCTTCTCACATCGCCTACTTGAAATTCTAAATTCGGGTGATTTTGGCGATCAAACTTATTTTTAGCAAACTCTATAACTTCCGGAAAAATATCAATACCAATAACATAACCTTGGGGCAATAATTTTGAAATTTCTGCCGTTATTCTCCCGTCTCCACATCCTACGTCTAGAATTTTTTCGTCACCTCGCAATTGGAGTTGTGATATTAAATTCTTCATGCGAAGATGAAAGGGAAAAGGGTTATTGTAGTAAGAGTCTATAGAAGATGAATACATAGCTAAAAAATATTAATTTCAGATCGATTGCTTACTTTCAGGTGAAAGGCGGTAGGGTGCGTCAGTGGGAAAATCCGAGTTTGTTGTGTTAACCACAAGCCTGACGCACCATACCAGCATACAAGTTAATGGTAGTAGGGTCAATACTTCGGACAGTTTTAGATATAGTCGAGTCTCCAAAACCCTTACTGGCTATATGCTGGACTATTTTTTCAATGTTTAAGTTCAGCCCTAAGTTTCAGAAAATGCGTAAAAAATGGCAGGGCTTACTCCGTAACGCTTACAGGGCCGTTAAAAAACTGTCCGAAGTATTGGTAGGGTGCGTCAGTGGGAAAATCCGAGTTTGTCATGTTAACCACAAGCCTGACGCACCATACAGGTTAATGGTGAATTAGTTGGGCGGATCGAAGCGGTTGACAGAAAGCGCAATGCCGATCGCCGGTAGCGCAACAACGAAGCAAATCAGCCACTGACTGAAATTCATCGCAGCCGTCTGGAATATTTGATTAGCAAAAGAAGAATTAGCAAAAATCACCTGCAAAATCACAGCCGCAGCAATGCTCACAACGAGGGCAGTAGCGCCCCTAAGTTTTTCCTTCGAGCCGTTAAATTTAGCCATCAAAAAAGGCAACAACTCGCCGAGAGTCAACAGGTAAAAAATCTGTCCGATTACCAAAGCTTGAATCGCCATTGTGCGGGCGATCGGCAAAGTTCCCCAATCCGCTTGGCGCACCCATTCAAACATTCCGAAAATCAGAATGCAGTTATAAAGAGAAATAGCTGCGATCCGCTTAATTCGATTGCTGGTAAAGAAAGGTTGGTTAAACCGCTGCGGCTGCTGCTGCATGAGTTTCGGAGACTTGGACTCGAAAGCGATCGGCAAAACCATGACGATCGAGTAAAGCACATTCACCCAGAGGATTTGCAGCGACAAAACCGGCAATTCTCGGCCCAGCAGGGTGCAAAGCAAAATTGCCATCAATTCTCCGCCGTTGACTGGGAGAATGAAGCTGATGGATTTAAGCAGGTTTTTGTAGATTGATCGCCCTTCTGCCACCGCAGACTCGATCGACGCAAAGTTACGATCGCCCAAAATGATGTCCGCAGCTTCCTGAGAAACCCCCGCACCGCTGCCCGTTGCAATGCCGATATCCGCTTGTTTGAGGGCGGGCGCATCGTTAACGCCGTCTCCCATCACCGCCACAATTTCGCCTTGTTGCTGCAAAGCTTGTACCAAGCGCAGTTTTTGTTCTGGGGCGGTGCGGGCAAAAACCGAGCCTGCTTCTACGGCTTCGGCGAGTTCGTTTTTGTCCATTGCGGCAAGTTGAGCGCCGGTGTATGCTACAAGTTCTCTGTTATGTTTAGTTTTGCGGATTCCCATGCGGCGGGCGATCGCCCTGGCGGTAGCGATGTCATCACCGGCGGTCATTTTAACTTGGATGCCGGCGGTTTGACAAGCTTGGACGGCGGAGATTGCAGCAGCGCGCGGCGGATCGCTCATCGCTTGCACTCCCAAGAAAATTAACCCTGATTCTACATCGGAGCGATCGACAGAATTCTGTGCGTCGGGTACTATTTTTTTAGCGAAAGCCAAGACGCGCAAACCTCGATCGGCCATTGCATCAACTTGATGGTGAATTTGCGGGCGATCGATTTTTGTCGGATTTCCTTGAGTGTCGAGACTCGAATCGCAGCGACTCAGAATAGATTCTACCGAACCTTTGACATACAAAAATTTGTCACTTGTCGGAGTTAGGTGCAGCGTCGCCATGTATTCAAACTCAGATTCAAAGGGAATTGAATCCAGCCGCGGCATCAACTTAAACCAAACTTGCTGGCTCAATTCAGCTTTTTTGCCGACAGTAATTAACGCCCCTTCCGTCGAATCTCCGACTACAAACCAATCATCATCTTTGAATTCCAAGTAAGAGTCATTGCAAATCATTCCGGCTTGCAAACATTCTTGCAAAGTTGGAGATTGACTGACATTAATTGGTAGTTGGTTGAGTTGAATTTCGCCTTCGGGACTGTATCCGGTACCGCTGACAAAGTAGGATGTGTCGCCTGCGTAAATTTCTTGCACCGTCATCTGGTTTTCCGTCAAAATTCCGGTTTTGCCGGTCAAGATGACTGTAGCAGCGCCTAGGGTTTCTAGTGCGGGAAGTTTGGCGACGATCGCATTTTTGGCAGCCATTCGGGAAACAGCGGCGGCGGTGGTGATGGCGATGACTGCGGGGAGGGCTTCGGGAATTCCGCTGACAATCAGGGCGACGCTGGCTTCGACTGCTGCTTTAAAGGCTGAAACTCCGGCTGGGACTGGTCGTCCTAAACGCACTGCAAAGGTCAAGGTTGCCATTGCTAGCACGAATAGCAGCCAGTTTTGACTAATTTGGTTAAAATTGCGGGTGAGGGGCGCGGCGAGCTCGATGGGTGGCTGTAATAAAAGTTGTAGTTGGGAGATTTTGGCGGTTTCGGTGTTGTTGGCGATCGCAACTACAATACCGCTACCTTGGCCTGCTGTGACGAAACTCCCAGCATAGGCCATGTTATCCCGTTCGGCGATCGGCGTTTGGGCCGGTAAAACCAAATCTCCCGACTCTGGGAATTGTTTTTCGACAGCAACCGATTCGCCGGTAAGTCCCGATTCGTCGATTTGCAAGTCGCGCACTTTCACTAAGCGCAAGTCGGCGGGAACTTTGTCACCGGAAGTCAGGGTTACTAAGTCGCCAACAACGAGCTCTTTTGAGGGAATTTTTAATTTTTTGCCTCCCCGAATGACTGTAGTTTCGGCGGTAACTCTTTGGCTGAGGGCTGCGATTTTGCGATCGGCTTTTGCTGCTTGGATGAAACTAATAGTAGCGTTGGTGATAGTTGCGCCCCAAATCAAGCTAGCGTTGAGCCATTCTCCGATTAGTGCTTCGATTAAACCTGCGATGAGCAAGATGATTAGGAAAGGTTGGTTGAATTGCAGTAAAATTTTTAACCATGTCGGTTTTCCTGCTTTGACTGTGAGTTCGTTTGGTCCGAATTGTTGTTGGCGGCTGGCCGCTTGGGGCGGTTCTAAACCGCTTTCGATGTTTGTTTCTAATATAGTTGCAGCTTTTAATTTTTCTAGGTAGTGCCAATATTGCTCTGCTGCGTCTACATCGTTGGCGGCTGCTGCTGGCATGGTTTTTCCTGAATATTTGCTGTCTGGTTAATACCTCATCTTTCGCTCAAACTGTTATATTGCAATACGGTTTACTTAAGACGATCCCCCCTTAACTTGCCCCCTACTCCCCCTTAAAAATGGGGGGACAAGAAATTGATCAAAGTCCCCCTTTTTAAGGGGGATTTAGGGGGATCTCCGGGGCATAAATAGTGTTAAGTGAACCGTATTGTGCTATCTTGAGCGATAAAAAGGTTGGTTAATTGTTTCAGTTTTCGACGCATCATATCCTGTCCGATCGATTGAAAACGATAAGATTGGTTCGTAGTGCGGAGGGAGCATCTGGTGTTTTGCATTTGTAGTGCGAGCGTCCCCGCTCGCGAGTTGTACAATACGCGAGCTCTTAAGCTCGCACTGTAATGTAAAAAAATGCTTTTTGCAAAAGTGAGATGCTCCCAGTGCGGATTTTAGTCCGCTTTTAATTTGCGGACTAAATTCCGCACTACGAACCGTTTTTGTTACGGTAATCGACCGGACATAATATCAAACCTTCAAACCTGAGTTTTTCACGGTTAAAGGCTGCGATCTAATATTTTCGTAAAGACACCCAGTTTCAGCCTCCCAGACTATCTTTGAATGGGTTTTGACTTCCATCTATTTTATAACAGATGTGTCTGTTTTTGGCGATCGATTTGGGATTTTTTTTTCGGTGCTCAATCTTTTTTGGGGAATTTTTAGAACTGGTAAAAAAAGTTACTATACTGCTTGACAGATGGCAAATTTTAAGGGAGCATCTCTTTTTTGCAAAAAGCATTTTTTTTACAGTGCGAGCGTCCCCGCTCGCTTGGTTCTATAAGCAAGCGAGCGGGGACGCTCGCACTATTAAAAGTATTGTTTATTTTACAGTTTCCCGGCAATTTTCCCACTTGGCGACTGCGCCACGGACGATCGAACGCACAGCGTGTTAAAACCTAGTTAAGCAACAAAGTTTTGAGTTCATGGAAATATTGTTGACACTGCTACTGGGTTCGGTGCTGTTTGTCTGGGGAATGCGATTCGGGAAGGTGTTAGTTCGCTCTGGAGTGACGGCTAACGATTTGTTTAAGGGGCACAATTCGATCGCCCTGCTGTTTTTAGGTTTTTATGTTGGCTTGCTGGTGCTGGCTTTAAATCTGCCGCAAATGCCTGCTTTGCCGATCGAGTGGCGCGTGCACGGGATGCAGGTTACTTGGACTTTGCTCAGGGTGATGTTGATGGGAGTCTGCGGCATTGGGTTTAGTATAAGTTGGCTGACGGCGCGATCGCAAGTAATCGCAGTAATTTTAATTGGCTTGCTGGGATTGGGCGGATTTACCAGCGCTGAGGCTTATTTTCTCGCGCCAATTTATGATGATTTAGTTGATAATTTGCAACCAAACGGTGTATTTCGGCAAACTTCTAACAGCAGTTGTGCGCCGGCGGCGCTAGCAACAGTATTGAGAATGTGGGGAATCGATGCAACGGAATCGAGTGTAGCGCGTTTAGCGGGCACGAGTCGCTTGGGAACTTCGATGCCGCAGTTGATTGTAGCAGCGAGGGAGTTGGGTGTAAATGCGATCGAACTAGCGCCCACTTGGGAGCAAATCCAGCAAATTAATCGGCCGGGCGTGCTAGCAGTTTGGCTGTTTGACGGCCCGCGCAAGCTACCGCACGCAGTAGCTTTGCTGGGAATAAACGACAGTATAGCAGCCATTGGAGACCCTTCGCGGGGCAAGATTTTCTATTTAGACAGGGCAACTTTTGCCCGAGTTTGGCGGGAGGAATACTTGCCGATTTTTCGGTCTGCCGATATCTTGTTAAGTGACAAACAGGCTATTAATTATTTGACGAAATTAGGATATAATAGTGGCGATTTTAAAGCAGATATCGAGCGATTTCAAACAGATAAAAAATTGCCTGTCAGCGGCAAATTAGATAGGATAACTGAATTAATGTTGAGCGGCCCTTTTTTAGAAGGCGTACCGAGATTAGATGGGAAATAGTTATGAGAAGTAATTAACCGCAGAGAAGGCAGATAACGCAGAGGAAGATCAAAATAGAGAGTTTTCAGGGTAATACCAATTATGAAAAATATTGCTACCGAAATTAGAGGATATCATCTGTAGGGAAACGGCAATGCCGTGTCCGGCGAGGAGTTATGCAAATAACAGATAATTTATATACAATTAATAATTCTAGCAAGACTTTTTCAAATTGGTATAAGCTATATCCGATTACTCAATTAATAAAGACTGGCGCAAAGCTGCAATGACATCCTCGGCTGACTGCTGTCGAAATTTGCCTGCACGAAAATCAGCCAAGGTTTGTTGGGCATCCGCAGCTATTGCTGCACGACGATTTTCGCGGTGACGGTTTTTGAGAACTTTAATCAACATTTCCTGCTGTTCGTAGGTTGAGTTTAAAGCATTTTCTAGCACTCGATCAAGAGTATTCATAGAGTTAAGCGATTACTTCTGAGTTGAAAGCAGCTTGGGAAGTTGCTTAAATTGTAACCCTTCTAGTTTAAGAATGATATATATCTGCTGATTGGTGACGAGCCTTCGATGCTTGAAGTTTTTCCCAGGCGGCTTCCAACCCTGGTGGTGGTGGCAGAGTGGCAATGCGGGCAAAGATCTCGCGATTTTCCTCTTGGTAATATTGTCGAAGTTCCTCAGTTTCCTTGAGGACAACTTGGTATTCTGCGTCAACTTCGGCCCAATGTGTATCTATGTAGGAGATAGCTGCATTAATTTGCTCTTCTGTCAAATCAAACAGAGAACGAATAAATTTAGGCGGATATTGCGCGGTTACGTAATCCATCACGTCGTAAAGAGTGATGCGCGTACCTGCGATCGTCAACCCACGCTCTGTACGGATAATAGCCGATGGCTCATTGGATACTGAAGTCATAGTTAAAGCCTCTTGTTAACTTATCTTTATTGTACCTCACAAAGAAGCTAACAACGCATTTGGTGTAAGGTGTGCATTCCGCACCCAAGGGATTTTGTGTGAGGTACTTTTCGGCGCACTCTACGAATTAGAAATATCTAGCCAAGTATCGATAGACTGAGTAGATTGAACCACATTCATCCCCGCCTGCGCGAATCTTAGAAAAGCCGCATCTGCGGCTTCCGTAAAATCAACAACACCCGGAACAACCACCGGCGAAGTGCAATCTTCCAACAAATAAACTTTCTTAGCCAACTTCACATCTCGCGCCAAAATTTCCGTCAGCAAATCATCAATCGTCCAAGCAACGCAATGACTCTTCGCTTGTCCCGCAATAATTACCGCATCAAAACCGAGCAGCTTATCAATAAAACTAGCATTCTTTTCCGCAATCGGCTTTCCATCACATCCATCTAACACTTCCGGTTGCAAAACCGAATAATTTTCGGTTAGTGGATTGCCACCTTTAATTTCAAAAAGTGCTTGACTTTCGCGCGCCATACTATGAAAAAATATCGCTTCTTCCACAGCCGAAACCAGGGCGTGTCCGATGCCGCCCAGCATCGAGTGATAGGGCCAAATAGTCAACGGAAATTTGCCATTGTCACTGAGTTTCTGCACGTAGTGAAGACAGTGTTTTTGTAGTGCCGCATAATTCCCGCCCGCGATGCTGTCGGCGACGGCTGGGTTGACTTGCCAAATTCCTTGCTGCACGTCTTCCGGAGTAATTAATGTGGCGGCGGGAACGGGGTTTTCGCCTGCATCATTAATCCAAAATATGGGATGAAAAATTTGCATAGCGGTATGCGTGTCCATTGTCGGCGCGATAGTTGTAATTCCGTCTAAATTGCGGTAAATGAACTCGCACAGCCGTACATTGTCGTCTACTGCACCGCTACCCGAACGCCCGCCGACAAACAGTTCAAATTCTGGTATGCAAAAAGTATTTTGGGCATCAATTATCAACAAACAAATGCGATTTTTATCCCTAGCAGCGGGCAGAATACTGTGTTTGATAGCCCATTCTTTAGCTTGATCAGCACGTTTTTGATAAAGTACACGCCAGACTTCGCTGACTTTTGTTGAGTCAAAATACTCAGGAATCGGGAGTAAGCTCTTTGCAATCATAGCTAATTTATTTTGCGGTAGTTGTGGCAATAACTTAAGTTAGAATTATAAAAACCTTAAATCATTCATCAACCTTTCCTTCTCTCCCTTCTTTCTCTGCGCCCTCTGCGCCCTCTGCGGTAAAAAAAAAATCAAAAATTTCATCGAATTAGACTACAATAATCATAGCTATTTACGGTGAATCATGCCACAACCAGAAAATCCTAATTATTCCCGGAATATTTTTCAACGCAGATTATTATTTTTGTCGATCGCCCTTTTCATCCCCATCTTAATTGTAGCAACTAAATCTCCCTACGTTCAACAACTTTTAAGAACTGTTTTAATCCAAATCCAGCATTTAGGCATTTGGGGCCCAGTTGCTTTCATCGCTACCTACAACTTAGCTACTATACTGTTTATACCTGGTTCCGCGCTCACCCTCGGAGGCGGGGTGCTGTTTGGCCTGTGGTGGGGCTCCATCTACGTGTTTGTCGCAGCAACTTTAGGGGCTACCTTTGCTTTTGCGATCGGGCGATATTTGTCGCGCGATCGCGTGGTAAAATACATGGAAGCTCACCCGAAGTTCAAAGCCCTCGATCGCGCCGTTGCTAAATCAGGATTTAAAATAGTCTTTTTAACCCGCCTTTGTCCTTTATTTCCCTTCAATTTATTGAATTACGCCTTGGGAATTACCCAGGTTTCTTTAAAAGATTACGTGTTAGGTTCCTTCGGGATGATTCCGGGAACTTTTCTGTACGTTTACTCTGGTTCATTGATAGGAGATATTGCTGCAATTGGTACGGTAACTATACCGACAAATCCCCACGCAGAAGTTGTAAAATGGTCGATCAATCTGATCGGTTTTACTGCTGCTGTCGCAGTAACTTTATATATAACTAAGATTGCTCGCAAGGCTTTGGATGAAACTGTTTAATTAGGAGAATTTGCTCGTGTCGCAGTCAAAAGTCGATCGCGTAACAGTCCCCCCGATGGACGAATACAACCAAAAATTAGTCTCCTATTTGCATCCCTCCGATTGGGTAAACCCGCAGCCCGCCAGCAGTTACAATTTAGTAGTAATTGGCGCGGGGCCCGCCGGATTAATTGTGGCGGCGGGGGCGGCGGGTTTGGGTGCAAAAGTTGCTTTAATTGAAAAACATTTGATGGGCGGCGATTGTTTGAATGTCGGTTGCGTACCTTCAAAAAGTTTAATTCGATCCTCGCGCACTGTCGGCGATATCTGGAATGCTCATAAATTTGGCGTTCATCTTTCTAACAATCCAGAAGTGGATTTTCCCGCAGTCATGGAACGGATGCGCCGGATTAGAGCCGGAATCAGCGATGTTGATTCTGTTGAACGTTACCAGCACAAATTAGGAGTCGATGTTTTCTTAGGTTCCGGTAGTTTCACTAGCAATTCTACCATAGAAGTTGCCGGCCAAACTCTGCGCTTTAAAAAAGCAGTAATTGCCACAGGTGCAAGGGCGCGACAACCACAAATTCCCGGCTTACAGGAAGCTGGATATTTGACAAATGAAACTGTATTTAACATCACTCAAAAGCCTCAGCGTTTGGCCGTAATTGGCGCTGGGGCGATCGGCTGCGAATTGTCTCAAGCCTTCCGCAGACTGGGTTCGGAAGTCGTATTATTACACAAGAATGCTCACATTTTGGACAAGGAAGATGCGGATGCAGCCGAAATTGTGCAGCAGACTTTTGTCAGAGAAGGTATTCAGCTAGTTCTGGAATCCAAAATAGAGCGCATTGAGCAAACAAATGCAGGAAAAGTCATTTATTATCAATTGTATGGCAAGGAAGCGTCGGTAACGGTAGATGAGATTATTGTGAGTGTGGGGCGATCGCCCAACGTGGAAGGATTGAATCTGGAATCTGTCAGCGTAGAATACGACACACAAAAAGGCGTATTTGTCAATGACAATTTGCAAACTACCAATCCCCGCATTTATGCCGCTGGGGACATTTGCATGAAGCATAAATTTACTCACGCTGCTGATTTTGCCGCGAGAATGGTGATTCAAAACACTCTATTTTTCGGGCGCAAAAAGCTCAGCGCTTTGACGATACCTTGGTGTACTTATACAGATCCCGAAGTAGCGCGCGTCGGAATGGGCGATCGCGAATTTCAAGCCCAAGGAATTGATGTCGATACATTTTTAATTCCATTCAGTCAAGTCGATCGGGCAATTATTGACGGCGAAGAAGAAGGATTTGTGAAAATAAACGTCAAAAAAGGCAGCGACAAAATATTAGGTGCAACAATTGTAGCGCGACACGCTGGGGATATGATTAATACAATTACATTGGCAATGGTTAACAATATTGGTTTAGGAAAGATTGCAAATGTAATTCACCCCTATCCAACGCAAGCTGATGCGATTCGCAAAGCCGGGGATGCGTACAATCGCACTCGCTTGACTCCCTTTGTGAAAAATTTGTTCAATAAATGGCTAGCTTGGACAAGGTAATTTGAGCTATTTTGCCATGAATCGTAGGGGCGGGTTCACCAACCATCTATGTGAAAAATAAATAATCTCGTAAACCCGCCCCACCCGATCGCAAATACAAATCTACCATTAATTTATTGGATAAAATGTTGATGTAAAATTGGGCGTTGGCGGGCGGGTTTATCAGATTGTTTGATTTGTGTTCGAGATTTCGGTGAACCCGCCCCTACAGAGATTGTGGTTTTCAACATTCCCATTTATGTTTCCGTACATTGATTGACTAATCAATTAAATGCAATCTATCCTCATAACCCCGCATTATCTTCTTTAAGACGTGCCTTAACCTTTCAAAGTCAGTATCTTCTAAGGAGAAAGTAATTGCAACCTCATCATATTCTGGAAGAGTTATTCTATCGGAACCGAAACGAACAGTAAATTGATTGCGACTAAGAGTAACCCAATCGACACCTACATCTTCTACCCAATTGTCATCGTCCAGCTCTGCATAGATATTTTTTCTGTTAGGAACAGTCTCTTCTTCAGACCCTTCTTTTCGTGTCAGGATGAAATAATGTTCGCCCTCTTCCGCTTCAGAAAAACCCACATACAAATTGGCTTCAATAGCATCAAAGCTAGTAGCGAAAAATTCAAATTTCATAAAGCATTCTACTTTTCAGTGTCCCTTGCTGAAACGTTAAAAAAATTGAAACTACCAACGGGCGATCGCTAATCAATTTTAATCTAACGCTGTCATCAAAGTGACACAGGAGCGCTACCTTAAAAATCCCCTTCATCTACTTGAAATACAGTCAATCCCAAGCTTCTCCACATATCAACCACCTGCTGGCGATCGTCCAATACAAACTTAACATTATATTGCCCTGCAATCTGCTGCCGATAGATTTCCTCTTTCATAATCGCATCCTTCCTCATATCCCCAGTTTTCCGCAGATAGAGGCCTGCATAATTGACCTCGTATTGCCGTAACCATTGTTCAGTCTGAGGTTGACAGTCATCGGTTCTACCCGATACTACGATAATATTAGCGCTGGACTGCCACTTGCGGACAGTATCTAGGACTGGCTGATTCGGTAAATCGCGATCGCACTTTGAAGCATCAAAAGGATTTCTACCATTGAGAAGTGCCAGCGTACCGTCCATATCCACAAGAATTGCATCCGGCAAATCCGGGTTATATTCCGGCGGCGCAACCGGAACCCGTACATACTTATTGTACATCTTCATGATCACATCTTTGCCCACCGAATTAAGCCTTTTTAAATCCCGTTTAATACATTCCTCGACCGGAACTTGCAGGAAAGAATCATTAACTTCGACAACAGCTTGACCTTTGACTAACTGTTTAATATGTTCGATATGCGGCCCAAAATTAGTATCATCAACAATCACGTGCTTGCCGCTTTCCAAAGCAATCAAAATAATCGTATTTCTCAACTGCACAATAAACTTTTCATTCGCCGGCGACCAATGGGAAGCATGAGCCATTTCTCTCAGCAAATCTTTATTAGTCCGCACCCATCTTGCAGGTTCAGACAGCAGCAATTCCCTCGCAAATTGAGATTTTCCAGAAGCAGGTAAACCGACAAGCACAACAACTCTTTTCATGGCAATAAATAATAGCTAATTGGTCAGTAATTGGTAGGGTGCGGATACATCAAAAATCTATAAATTTCATCGACAATCTCATGGCGACGCACCTGTACTGGGTGGGGAATTTTACACTCGCATCTTACTTGATGCGACTACAAATCATTGATTAGTTAGTTTACAAACCTAAATTGATGTAATCCAAACCCAATAACTCTTCCATCTTATTTATCGTAACATCGCGGAGAGCTTCTTTCACGCCTGCAACTCTGCGGGCCCGTAAAGAAAACAAAATCCCCGCATACGGCAAATGTTTCACCGCGAAAGCAAAATCTTTCTGAACTTCGATATGTTCATGCTGTCGATAAACCCCCTCAATTTCTTCAACCAAACATTGATACTTACTCTTAACTTGTTTATACAACTCACTCCACTCTGGAAAATAAGTTAAAAACTCTTCTCCTTCATTAGTCAAAACAATTTCGATCATCCTGCGGGTAGAAAACCCTTCGCGAAGATGGGAAATCGCGACATATTGCGGAGACTTAACCTTAACTCGGTTGAAGTTAGCGTCGCAAATAATATACCCTTCCGAATCCATCGGATCTAAATGTTGAGATGCTTCGATAACTTCTTTCCAGCTAGTCAAAGGATAGAAATTGACTACTTTCCACACATATCTGTTAGCCCAAAAATGGGGATCTGTTTCTCGCAGTGTTTCAGTATTGCGAACCCCGTGTAGCACGATGTCATTGTTGTTTTGCTGAACAACTATTCTATTATAAGGTGTCATCAACTCAAAGATAAAACACTCATCGGTTGCTTCCGGCAATTCATATCCTAATTCTTTCCAGACTTTCCAAAAAAGTTCGGCAAAGCTAAATCCAAAACCGTTAACTTCGCCGGCTGCGTCGGGAGTACCGCTAGATTGCACTCTCCATTCTCCCTGATAAAAATACATGACAATCAGAGAACCGTCTAATTTTTCGTAAACTTTGGCGCTACTCCAATCAATTGCTGCCGCGTGGCCTTCCCCGTAATTGAAAAATTTGTCGTAGGGATAAGAAACTATTTCCCAGTTTTGAGATGAATCTAAAATAATGCCTCGACACTGCTGGACTATTTTTTCGCCCAGCGGGGATTCTATCTGCGAGTATTTCAGACAGATTAAATCGGGATATTGGCGATGGCGGGTAGCTTTAATCTGATAATTTTCGCACAAAGTTTCTAATCCTTGCTGGCGTAAATACTCTTGCAGTTCCACGTTCGACTCCTAAATTACTCGCCTTCTTTATTTTATCTGTAACTGCAGATTTTGGCGAATGTCTAAACAAAAATTAAACTATTTTTTTTTGAATCCATATTGTAATTTTGGTATTTTGGAGTATCGTTGTAAATAGGTGAATGCAGTTGGGGTCAAAAAGGGAATGTTTCAATATCTAGGACAAAAACAGTGAAAAATAAATTATTATTTTTGGCGACTTCTGCGTGCGTGTTGACTGCTTTAGTACCTGTATCGCGAGTTTTTGGTGCGGGCGAATTGTCGCAGCGGTTGCCGGAAACCCAATCTGTGGCTGTAGCGGGTACTGCTGTTCCGGTAAGTCAAATCTTGGCAAAATTAAAAGGCAAAACACAAGTGCCGATTTTTATTCCCAGTCGGCTTATTGTTTCGGAGAAGCTTTACTATTACAGCCAAGCGCAACCGAATAGCTATGCTATCTCTATAGATCGTACAGCAAATTGCCGGGGTGCGGGAGCTTGCAATTTTGGGGAAGTTCGAGCTCAAAAAGGCGGTGAATTTTCTACGAAAGTAGAAGGGGTAACTAAGACTTTAAAAAATGTTAAACTTGCCGGCGGAGTGAAAGGAGTTTTTCACAACGGTTGCGGTGCTTACTGCACTGCTTCTGTTGAGTGGAAAAATCAGGGATTTCTGTATACCGTATCAATTAAAAACGGACGGGAATCGGAGGTAATTTTAACAGCAAATTCTGCTATTCTAGCTGGAAAGCGTTAAGTTTTGCAGTCTTGGATACAGAAACTAATTATGTAGGGTGCGTCGTCTTGGCACACCTTACTGTTATTGTATGATATGGCAGTTCGGCGTTGCTGAATCAGAGTATGATACGGGCAAAAATACGAGAGGGGAGCCGAAAATGATTTCTGGGATTTTGATGGGTAATTGGAACATCTCCAAATTTTAGATAATGAATTAGTAATTTAATT
>Ga0335395_10000415_pt1 | contig 27037 bp, 23 predicted proteins | sample MAT02_FD_205744 | JGI IMG/M metagenome (GOLD analysis project Ga0335395, IMG submission 205744) | Freshwater microbial communities from Lake Fryxell liftoff mats and glacier meltwater in Antarctica - MAT-02 (spades assembly) (version 2) ... | reverse complement strand
GTGGGGAAGAGATCACATAGGGAATTCACTTACTAGCCTTCGACGTAAATTTTTCCCACCCAAGAAAAGGAATAAGAATAGCGAGATTTTACGAGAGGAGGTCTGTGCTTAAAATCTACACCCTACCTCAGCCGGTAAAAAGAGTTGAAATCCCCAAACCAAATGGAGGGATAAGAAAACTGGGAATACCGACTGTAATAGATAGACTCATTCAACAAGCTCTAAATCAAATTCTAAGTCCATTATTCGAAAAAGGTTTTTCGAAATATAGCTATGGTTTTAGGCCGGGGCGAAGCGCTCATCAAGCGGTCGAACAAGCTAAAAGTTATATTAAAGAAGGCAATAGATAAATGAACTGCGGTAGCAGTGCACGAATCAATGGATTTAAAAAATTTGCATGATTTTATAAAATGATCTAATTACTTTTAAATTTTCCATCTATTAGAAAGTCACGATGGCTTTCGCATTTCAAATTTTTTGGTTTAAATTTAATGTAGTCCCTAAAAATGGCTCATGTTCAAAACAAATTAAAAAAAATAAATCTTTCTAAATCATGAGATTTTTTTGGATTGACCTATAAACTTCAGATGCTTACAAACTAATTAAAATTTTGTTAAGAAATTTCATTTGTTACATTTTTAATTCTAAATATGTATGTGAAAAGAAATTAAGCATAAAAATCTACATGAGTAATGGAAAATAATTCGCTAGATCATTATCTTTTAGTCGATTTATTAATGGAATGACATGCAGTTTCTTAAGGGGGAGTAAATGGAACATCGCACTTTAGGCGATTATACGATCGTAAAATTGATCGGTCAAGGTACACTGGGAATGGTGTTTCTTGCTGAACATCGTTTTATGAAAAAGCAATATGTTTTAAAAGTTCTCCCTGAAGAGCTCGCTAATGACCGTGCATTTATTCAGCGTTTTGAAGAAGAGGTAAGCGCGTTAGCTGCGTTAGATCACCAAAATATTGTTAAAATTTATAATGTTTCTTTTTCTCAAGGAGTTTATTTTCTTGTTACAGACTGTATTGTAGATAAATCCGGTGAAACAACAAGCTTGGCAAATTATATCAGTAGTTTGAATCGAGATTTAACTGAAGAAGAATTATTTTCAATTTTAAAACAAATTGCTTGTGCTTTAGATTATGCGCACTCTAAAAAAATGGGTAACCAAAAACTTGTCCATCGTAATTTAAAGTTAAATAATATTTTAGTGGGTAAAGATAAAGATGGCATTGAAGTGCATCTTTCAGATTTCGGTTTATCAAGAATAGTTGGAACAGGCAGTGTATTAACGCGCACATTTAAAAATGTAGCAGAGGCTTTAAATTTAACTAATCCATTTCTGCGTCCTGAGACTTACCCTACGCCTGCAGTAGAGAATCAAAAACTCACATTACTGCATCATACTTTTTTACAAAACTATGCTTTTCTAGCTCCTGAACAGAAAAAGATTGATTTACAAGAGAGTGTGGGTTTAAAAGCTGATGTTTATGCTTTTGGTGTTCTTGCATATTTCCTACTTATGCATGACTTACCTGAAGGTTTTTTTGAAATGCCATCAGAAAGAGAAAAGTTTAAGTTCCAATGGGATAAACTTTTACAAGGATGCTTACAACAAAAACCTGAAAAGCGTGTGGATACGTTAACTCCCTTATTAGAAGAAATTCGCCTTGAATTTAATAAACCTACTGTTAAGTTTGAAGAGAAAATAGCTTCCAAACAACAAAATGAGATTTTTCATTATTCAGCTTCTGTAGCACCTATTCCATTAGCTACATTTGTCAATATTCCTAAACCCACTTCCTTTCAGTCAGAAAATATTACAGCATTAAATATTGAAGTTGAGCCCCTAGCTAAACCCGTTTATTCTCCGGCTGCAGCCGCATTTGTGGAACCTATAAATGTTGAAACCTCACTTCATACTCAAGAAAATGCTATAAAGAAAACACCTGTTTTGCAGAGGCCTCAACTAGAAAGACCTGTAACTGATTTAGATCCGGGAGCCATTTTTCAAACGACATCGCTTGTTAAAGCTTACAATCCTGAACCTAAAGACGTGGCAAATGTTAAGCCTTTAATGACTGAAATGTCGGTTATAGAAGGGGGGACATTTTATCGAGGGAGTAAAGATGGTAATCGCGATGAAATGCCCCGACATCCTGTCTATTTAAACAGCTTTGCTATCGATATTCATCCTGTAACTAATGAGCAGTTTGTGCGTTTTTTAGAAGTGATGGGCGGTGAAAAAGATAATAACCATAATGACATTATTCGTTTGCGTGATTCAAGAATAAAGCGCAGTGGTGGAAAATTAAGTATTGAATCTGGATATACAAAACACCCAGTAGTAGGTGTGACGTGGTATGGAGCGATCGCTTATGCTAAATGGATTGGTAAAAGATTACCGACAGAAGCAGAATGGGAAGTCGCAGCTCGCGGAGCTTTTGAAAATGCTCTTTATCCTACTGGCGAAGATATTGAAAAAAATCAAGCAAATTTTTTCAGTTCTGATACCACTGCAGTGATGAGTTATATCCCCACAGGTCATGGTCTTTACGATATTGCAGGAAATGTTTATGAGTGGTGTCATGATTGGTATGGTTATAATTACTATGAGATATCTATTCAAGAACCGGATAATCCTAAAGGACCTTTACAAGGAGTGTATCGCGTTTTAAGAGGAGGATGTTGGAAAAGCTTGAAAGAAGATTTGCGTTGTTCACGCCGCCATCGAAATAATCCAGGTACGGTAAATGGTACATATGGCTTCAGATGTGCCGCAGATGTCGAAACACCTTCGAATTAGAGGTAAAAATGGAAGAACAAAAAGTGACTCGAGTTTTATTTGTTTGTATGGGAAATATTTGTCGTTCACCTGCAGCAGAAGGCGTCCTCAAACATTTAACTCATCAAGCAGGTTATACAGGTTGTGAAATTGCCAGCTGTGGGATAGGGAATTGGCATGTAGGTAGCGTGCCAGATATGCGCATGCAAGAAACTGCCAAGCAGCGAGGAATTTTTCTGACAAGCCGCGCACAACAATTTAAATTCGCGTTTTTTGATGACTATGACTATATTTTGGCTTCTGATCGAGAGATACTAAAAATTCTCTATGAACACGCAAAAAAAACGGAGCATAAAGCTAAAATTTTTTTGATGACCGAATTTAGTTTGTTATATAAAGGACAAGAGGTGCCTGATCCCTATTATGAGCCTGAAAGAGCTTTTGATTTAGTGATAGATATGTTAGAAGATTCATGTAATGGACTCTTGACACACATACGTCAAGCCGAAAAATAAGAGCTTTTTTTATTTTTCTATCTTCTTAATTGCTAATTAGTCTCTTTTTGACTATCATCTCTGTTTTTTAAGACATTCTACTTTATATAGTAGAATTAATCTCTTAACACACATGCTTAAACAAGGGCATGATAAAAAGTTTTGGATTGTATGGAAAATAAAATTAAATTATTGCTATCTCGTCCCAGAGGGTTTTGTGCGGGTGTTGAGCGTGCCATAGAGAGTGTGGAAAAAGCTCTACTTCTGTGGGGAGCTCCTATCTATGTGAAACACGAAATTGTTCATAATCGACATGTCGTGCAAGATTTAAAAGATAAAGGGGCCATTTTCATTGAAGATTTAAATGATGTGCCAGTTGGAGCTCGTTTAATCTATTCTGCGCACGGAGTCTCTCCGGCAGTGCGTGAGCATGCTAAGTCAAGACAGTTAATTGAAATAGATGCGACATGCGGTTTAGTGACACGGGTACATTCTGCAGTTAAAAGATTTGCGAACTTAGGATATCAAATTATCTTGATTGGTCATCGCAATCATGTTGAAATTATAGGAACTGCTGGTGAAGCTCCTGAAGTGACGACAATTGTAGAAGGAATAGAAGATATCAAAAATTTAAACTTTCAGTTGACGGATAAACTGTTTTATATTACACAAACAACTTTAAGTTTAGACGACGTCAAAGATATCACCGATGCTTTAATTGCAAAGTATCCACAAATTGAGACTTTGCCAAGTTCATCCATCTGTTATGCAACAACTAATCGTCAAATGGCATTACGTGAAATTACTGATGTGACTGATTTAGTGTTAGTGGTGGGTGATCCAAAAAGTTCAAATTCAAATCGATTAAGAGAAGTCGCTTCGACAAGAAACATTGAATCTTACCTAATCAATGGTGAATCTGAAATTCAGCCAAATTGGCTATTGGGTAAGCGTACAATAGGCTTAACTGCTGGTGCCTCAACACCTGAAGAAATAGTGCAAAAGTGCATACAAAGATTAATTGAATTGGGCGTAAGCGAAGTGGAAGATGTTGTTTACACAAATGAAGATGTTGTTTTTCAGCTTCCTAAACCTTTGTACAATGCACAATTGAAAACAAGTTTTCAAAAAAGTTGATTAATTATCAATAGAAAACGAAAAGTTATAAACTTTTCGTTTTTAAAGAGTTAGAAAATAAGTAATAATAAACCAATGAATTATTATTGCTTAATTCTAGAATTTATTGTTAGAGTGTTTTAAAGATCCCTGAACCATTAAAATCATTTAAGAGGACATATGCGCAAATTTATTTTCGCACTTATGGCGGCTGTTTTAAGTTGTTCTTCTGTTTCTGCTTTTTGGCAAGAAGCAGCAGAATCATCTCTAGAATTTGGCGTTGGTTATCGTCGAGATAATATAGAATTCAAAAGAGAATTCGGTGGCTGTGATAGCTCAAGTAGCGATTGTTATAGTTCAAGTAGCTATAGCAGCAACGATTCTGGTAAATCTAAATCTAAATTAAAATTGAAAGATTTAGATATTTGGTTGATTGAAGGTCGCGGTAAATATGTCACATGTGACAACATTTACTTACGTGGATCTGTTGATTACGGTTGGATTACATCTGGAAAAATTAAAAATACTTTCGAATTCGAAGGTGAACGTGAATCTTTTAATGCTTCATTTGATTCAAACGGACATCATATTAAAGGTAACGTTTGGGACGGTAAAATTGCTTTAGGTTACCAATTTAAATGGTGTGACGAAGCAATGACATTGTCTCCGGTAATTGGTTACGGATGGAATGGTCATGAATTTAGAAACGGTAATCATGATGATTACAGTTCTTCATCATATGACTACTCTTCTTGTTCATCCTACCTTTATTCATCTGATTCATCTAACTATTACTCATCAGGTGACCATCATAAAATTACACAACGCTGGGTTGGACCTTTCATTGGTATCGACTTAGAATACCGTGTATGCTGCGATTGGAACTTGTTTGCCGGTTATGAATATCATTGGGCAGACTACCATGCTAAACAAAAGCATGCAGATGGATTTGATTTCCGCGGCAACACTTGTGATGATAGTGATATCCACATTCATGGAAGTGATGCATGGGGTAACGTATTCAACATTGGTGTGAAATGGGACTTGTGTGACTGTTGGACAGTTGGTCTAAGAGGCGAATTCCAATGGTGGGAAGCTCATAATGCACGTGAACGCAGAAAACTTTGTTCGGATTCTCGCTGCGGCACAGGTATTGATGTTGTAATGAAAACAAAAGTTAAGGACATTACTTGGAACTCGTCCAGTATTGTTTTAGATCTAGGAATGGTATTCTAGTCTAGTTAATTTATGAAGCATTGTTGGATAGTTTATCTAACAATGCTTTTTTTATTTTTATCACAATTCTTGTTGTCTTTAGCTCAATTCTCTGCTATAGTCCATAGAAAATTCACTTAATTTCAGATATATACTTTTTAGGTTGATGAGCAGTATGAATAGACCCTATTCTCGTGTTCCCAAAAACTATGACGGCACTAACGTTACGGCTAGGTCGATCACACAATTGCTACCGCAAGTATTATCCAAAATAGGTCGTGTATACCATCAAAAAGGTGAAATTATCATTGCAGTTTGGCCTGAAATAATAGGTCCATCTCTTGCAGCTATGACTCAAGCAGTTTCTTTTGTTGATGGAGTTTTACTAATAAAAGTAAAAAATTCTACCTTACACAGCTTACTTAGCCAGAATGAAAAACCTCGCCTTTTGCGCATATTAAGGGAAAAATTTCCCCAAGTTGAGATAAAAACAATTTATTTTCGCATTGGTTAGTTGATTGAAAATAAATTTTATTTAGGAATATGAAATGACTCATGATTTAGAAGATGTTCAAGAATTCCAAAAAGAGAATTCAATAAAATTTGACAAAGCGTATGACGCAAGTTCAATTACAGTTTTAGAGGGGTTAGAGGCAGTTCGTGAACGCCCGGGTATGTATATTGGTGATACGGGCATCAATGGATTGCATCATCTTGTTTATGAAGTCATTGATAACTGTATTGACGAGGCAATGGCTGGATACTGCTCTTTAATCAATGTCATTCTGCATAAAGACAACTCCATTAGTATTGAAGACAATGGAAGAGGTATTCCTGTAGAAAGACACGCTAGTGAGTCTCACAAACAGGGCAGAGAGGTTTCCGCTATTGAAGTGGTGATGACTATTTTACATGCGGGTGGTAAATTTGATAAAGATTCTTACAAAGTTTCAGGTGGATTACACGGAGTAGGTGTTTCTTGTGTGAATGCTTTATCAAAAAAAATGGTTGTACAAGTTTATAAAGAAGGTCAAATTCATGAGATTGAATTTGCGAAAGGAAAAGTCGTTCGTCCTGTTTCTGCCATAGGAACTTGTGAAAAACGTGGGACAAAAATTACTTTTTGGCCTGATGATACCATTATGACTTCTACTGAATTTGAACATGATCTTTTAGCTAAACGTTTTAGAGAGCTTGCTTTCTTAAACAAAGGTATAAACATCTTTTTCAGAGACGAAAAGCACCCGGATGAAGAAACTGTCAACTTTTGCTATGACGGAGGACTGATTTCATTTGTTGAATACCTGAACGAAAATAAAGAACCGCTTTTTCCTGAACCTGTCTATTTTCATGGCACACGCCCGGGTAATGATGCACCTATCGAGTTCGAAGTGGCTATGCAATGGAACGATGGATATAACGAAACAATTTTCTCTTATGTAAACAACATTCCTACTCGTCAAGGTGGTAGTCATCTTACAGGCTTTTCAACTGCTTTAACACGTGTTTTAAATAGTTACATTAAAGCCAATAATCTTTTAAAAAGTGATAAGATTTCTATCTCGGGCGACGATATGCGCGAGGGCTTAACAGCTGTTATTTCTGTAAAAGTCGCTAACCCCCAGTTTGAAGGACAAACAAAACAACGTTTAGGAAACCAAGATGTGGGTTCCGTTGTCCAACAAATCACCGGCGAAGAACTGACAATATTTTTAGAAAAAAATCCTGCTGTTGCCAAGATGATTGCAGATAAATCGATTATAGCTGCACAGGCGCGTGAAGCTGCACGTAAAGCGCGTGAATTGACATTACGTAAATCTGCTTTAGATAGTGCGCGTTTACCTGGTAAATTGACGGATTGTCAAGAAAAAAACCCTGCATTATGCGAAATTTATATTGTTGAGGGGGATTCTGCGGGAGGTTCAGCTAAAGGGGGACGTGATCGACGTTATCAAGCAATTTTGCCGATTCGTGGTAAAATTTTGAACGTAGAGAAAGCTCGCCTGGATAAAGTCTTGCAAAATACAGAAGTTGGTACCATGATTGCTGCACTTGGTTGTGGGATCGGTAAAGATGGTTTCAATTTAGAGAAATTACGTTACCATAAAATTATTATCATGACGGATGCGGACGTGGATGGATCACATATTCGTACTCTTCTGCTGACTTTCTTTTATCGTCATATGCCGGCACTGGTAGAAAATAACTTCATTTATATTGCTCAACCTCCTTTATATCGCGTGTCTCGCAAAAAGAATAGTCGCTACATTCACTCTGAGCGAGAAATGGATAACTATTTGTTAGAGTTAGGGTTAAGTGACATTCAGATGCACCTCATTAAACAGGATCGTTTTTTGAATGAAGAAGAAAAGAAAGGGCTAGTTGAAACAATTTTAGAAATGGAATCTTATATTTCTCGTATCGAACGCAAAGGAATTTCGTTGAAAGAATTTCTGGCTTTACGCAATGAGTCAGGATTGCTTCCTCGTTTTCAATTAAACTTATCTGAAGGTTCACGCTTTGCTTATTCCGAAGATGAGTTTGTTGCATTAAGAAAAACAGAAGAAGAGAATCAACGTAAGCGTCATGAAGAGACTTTGGCATCCATTCCTTCTGAAGAAATTAATGATGACATGCGTATATTTAAATCTGCTAGAATTCACTTTGTCGAATTATTTGAAGAGCAAGGTTTAAATACAATTTTAAAAAATTTAGCTCCTCATGATCTTCATTTAGAAAATTATTTGATTATCAATGAAGCTTTGATTGAAGTCGTAGAAGATTCAGGTAATAAAGTCTCTTATTACACTTTAAAAGATTTGATTGAGTTTTTAAGAGAGAATGGCCGTAAAGGGATTGAAATTCAGCGTTATAAAGGTCTGGGTGAAATGAACGCAGATCAATTATGGGAAACAACTATGGATCCTACCAAACGCACTTTAGTCAAAGTTACTTTGCCGGACATCATTGCGGCCGATCATATGTTCTCTATGCTCATGGGAGAGGATGTACCACCTAGAAGAGCTTTTATTGAACAATATGCTTTATCAGTTAAAAATTTAGATATATAGAACGCGCGGTCTGAAGTACTCCAAAGAGGTAAAAATGTCCTACACTAAAGATGAAATTATTATACAACGAAATGTTGAAGACGAGATGAAGGAGAGCTATTTACGCTACTCCATGTCTGTGATTATTTCTCGTGCTCTACCCGATGTTCGCGATGGCTTAAAACCTTCTCAACGACGAATTTTGTACGCGATGCGGCAATTAAATTTGAGTCCAGGTGGCAAACATCGTAAATGTGCTAAAATTTCCGGTGATACGTCCGGGGATTACCATCCACATGGTGAGATGGTGATTTATCCGACTCTTGTGCGTATGGCTCAGAAGTGGATAATGCGTTACAATTTGATTGATGGGCAAGGAAACTTTGGCTCCGTTGATGGTGATCCACCAGCTGCGATGCGATACACAGAAGCTCGTTTAACGGCTGCGTCTATGTACTTAATGGAAGACTTAGATAAAGACACCGTTGACATGGTGCCGAACTATGACGAAACTAAAAAAGAACCAACTGTTTTTCCTTCAAAATTTCCTAACCTGCTTTGTAATGGATCTTCAGGTATTGCGGTTGGAATGGCAACAAATATTCCCCCACACAATCTTGTCGAATTAATACGCGCAACTCTTTTGCTTTTAGATGATTCAACAATTGGAATTGATGAAATTCTTCAAGTGATGCCCGGACCTGATTTTCCTACCGGTGGAGTCATCTGCGGGTATCGTGGAATTAAAGAAGCCTTTCACACGGGTCGAGGTAAGCTCATTCTAAGAGGTTTATTACGCATTGAAGATAGCCCGACTAATGCTGATAGACAGCAACTGATTATTGATGAAATTCCTTATAATGTGAATAAATCTCGCCTAATCGAACACATTGCAGAATTGATTAACAATAAATCGATCACAGGAATTGCAGATTTAAGAGATGATTCTGATAAAGATGGTCTACGCATTGTTATCGATTTGAAACGAGGCGAAGTCCCTGAAGTTATTATCAATCAACTCTATAAATTCAGTGATTTGCAAGTCACTTTTGGATGTAATATTCTTGCTCTTGATCGCGGTTTGCCTAGATTAATGAACATTAAACAAATGATTATGGCATGGATCGAACATCGTATTGATGTGGTTAGACGTCGGACTCGTTTTGAATTGAATAAAGCTGAAGCACGTGCGCATATTTTAGAGGGCTTTTTAAAAGCAATTGATCATCTCGATGAAGTGGTTAGAGTTATTCGTGCAAGTCAAAATCGTGACGAAGCGCGTCGTGAATTGATGATTCATTTTGATTTTACCGAACGTCAGACTAACGCAATTTTAGAATTAAAATTGTATCAACTCACGGGTCTTGAGCAAGATAAAATTAGTGCGGAATATCAAGAACTTTTAAAGAAAATTGATTATTTTCGTGCAGTATTAGCTAATGAGTCGATGGTAAAAGATATTATGCGCGATGAGTTGCAAGAAATTCAAAAAAATCATAAGTCAGAACGGCGCACAAAAATTATTGCAGCTGAAAGTGAAATGAACATGGAAGACTTAATTGCTAATGAGTCGGCTATTATTACTATTTCACAAGATGATTACATTAAACGTATGCCTATTGATACCTTTAAAGAACAACGTCGCGGTGGTCAAGGTGTATCCGGTGTTCAACAAAAACGTGAAGATGATGTGATTAAAGGCTTATATGTCGCCTCAACACATGATTATTTACTCATATTTACTAATTTGGGTCGTTGTTATTGGATAAAAGTCTGGCAAATTCCTGAGGCAAGTCGAAAAGCTAAAGGCAAATCTCTAGTTAATTTATTAGAAGGTCTTAGACCAGATGAGAAAATCGCTACAGTATTAAAAGTTTCTTCATTTGAAGATGACGTCTGTATACTCATGGCAACTAAAAAAGCAGTGGTTAAAAAATCGCAATTGATTGAATTTAGCAATCCACGTCGTAAAGGAATTTGGGCATTAGGAATTGATGAGGGAGATGAACTGATTGCGGCCAGGTTAGTACGATCTCAACAACAAGTCATGCTTTTCACTAACCAAGGAATGGCAGTTCGTTTCGATGAGTCCAAAGTTAGACCAATGGGACGTACAGCTCGCGGCGTAAAAGGCGCCTCTTTAAAAGGTGACACAGACTATATCGTTGGCTGTGAAGTTGTAAATGGTGATGAATCTATCTTAGTTGTTTGCGAAAATGCTTTCGGTAAACGTTCTCACGTGGACGATTTCAGACAAACAAATCGCGGTGGAGTAGGTGTTAGATCGATTATCACAAGTGAAAGAAATGGTAACGTTGTCGGGGCTTTATGTGTGAGCGATAATGACGGCATGGTCATGATCTCTGCTCAAGGTCAAACTATTCGTATAAGTATGAAAGATCTTCGAGTGATGGGACGAAACACACAAGGCGTCAAATTAGCAAATTTACGTGACAACGATAGTTTATTGGCCATCCAAAAGCTTGAAGGCTCAGAAATGGTTGACAACACTTCTATAGACGATATTTCAGAAACATTGAGTGATGACTCAAAAGAACCTGCATTGGAAAACGAGATTGTCGAAGAAGAAATTCTCTTGGAAGATGAGATAATTTCAGATGAAAATGCTAATGATGAATCAGAATAAATAGAGTAAAAATGAAAGCTTTTAAAGGTCATTTTATTACTCTTGAAGGTGGAGAAGGAGCTGGAAAATCTTCTCTTCTTGTCAAGCTAATAGAGTACTTGTCAGGCAAAAATTATGAAGTTTTAAATACGCGGGAGCCAGGTGGCACAGCTTTAGGAGAAAAAATTCGTGAGATGCTCTTAAATCACGATATGAATCTTCCCATCTGCGCTTCTGCTGAATTATTGATGTTTTTAGCAGCTCGTGCACAACATATTGATGAAGTGATCAAGCCTGCTTTACAACAGGGGCAAATTATCTTATGTGATCGGTACAATGATTCAACAATCGCCTATCAGACAGCACGAGGTTTGGATAAAAAATTCATACAACAACTTTGTCAAATGGTATGTGGGCCTATTGTTCCCGAACTTACTCTATTCTTAGATTTGGATCCACAGATTGGATTAGAACGCACTCGAAGATTAGATAAAGAAAATGCCACAACGGGACGGCTTGACCGAATCGAACAAGAAAAAAATGAATTTCATGCAACTGTTCGCAACAATTTTTTACAACTTGCAAAAAGAGAGCCTTTACGCATTTACCGCATTGATGCGAGTTGTTCTCCGCAAGAAGTTTATAAAGAAGCTGTTCGTGCAATTGAAGAGTTTATTTTACTTCCCTTGAGACAAAAATGATCCCGACTTCTTTTTCCCAGCTAATTGGCAATACATTTATTAAAGAATGCTTGCAACGACTCATAAAGAAAAAAAATGTTGGGCATTCTTTGTTATTCGCTGGACCAGAAGGAATTGGTAAAAGCCTTTTTGCTACCGTGTTAGCAGCCTTAGTGATGAGTGAAGATGAAGACAACGCTCATCAACATAGTCAAAAAATAGCTCAAGGAATGCATCCCGATGTTCACATTTACAAACCTGAAGGCAAAATTGGAATGCATAGCATCCAATCTCTCAGACAAATGTGCGATGAGATCCACCTTCCACCTTATGAAGCAAAATACAAAATTTTTATCGTTCACGATGCACATCGCATGCTCACTTATAGTGCCAATGCACTCTTAAAAACATTCGAAGAGCCTCCTCCGCAAACAAAAATTATTTTGCTAACACATGCACATAAAGCCCTCCTGCCGACTATTTTATCAAGATGTTCAAGTTATTTTTTTCAGTCGATTGATGAACAAGAAATTTATAATTATCTAAAAAAAATCTATCCGCAACAAGAACAAAACGTCAAAGTCTGGGCAAATTTATCACAAGGATCCTTAGGGCAAGCACTTAAACTGGCAAAAAGAGGTGAAGATCATTTAAGAACCCTGATGTTAAACGCCTTTTCTAACGGAAGCTTGCATAACTATAAATCGCTTTTAAAATTGTCTGAATTATTAGTGCAAGAAATTGAGGCTAGAAAAAAAAGTTTAGGGACAGAAATTAAAGAAATCCAATATAAGAAGTCTGATTGTCTGACTGCATCTCAAATAGAAATGTTAGAGAAAGAAGTAGAGGGGACATCGGCTTTAGAACTTGTGCAAGAAACCAATATTCTCTTTTACACCATCTTATCTTGGTATCGAGATTTGTCACTTTTACAAGCAGCAGGTGATCGTCGATTGCTGATTAATTTAGACTATGAAAATGCTCTTGAAGCCGCTTTGCAATTTGACCAGTTATTACCTTTGGAAGATATTCAAAAAGCAATTGAAGAGACCCAATTAGCTTTACAACGGTCAACCTCTTTAAATATCTGCATAGAAAACTTACTTCTTAAATTAGTCAGGTTTTAATTCGTAGATGTCAGAATGTAAAATCCCTACTTCGCTTTTAGTTTCAGGTTTTATCACGAATCAAACAACACTTAAAATTTCAGCTCTCCTGACAGTAAAAACTAATAGGAAACTTCAAAATGCTACAAATGTCAAAGGAGAGTTTAGTCCAGTATTACACGTTTATCACTACCGAGATTTAGAAGTAAATAAGATGGGAAATTGATAATTTTTTTAGTTTATTAGATAAAAAGTTTTGATAATCAGAAAAATTATCTTCTGTGATTCTTTCAAAGATATTATGGATTATTTCCTTATCTTTTTTTTTGTAAGAGATGCATACGGCGGGATTTCCAGTAGTCGTAGTCGCACGAAATATACCTGTGCCTTCTGGCTGTTTTGATAAGCATTTTTCTGTGACTGCTCGTGAAATATGATGAACTTTGTAAGCAAAGGTAAGCGCGTACAGACCCTCACTACACGAAGTTTTTAATGGAACAGATCGTTTTAACATATCTTTGATTTGCTTTTTATTAAAGAGTATCATGACTTTGCCATCATTAGATGAGACTATATGTGAAATTTTACCATTTTCAATTCGAGAGATGACAAATCCGTCTGCATTTGCACTTTCACGAATAATTGCATTACCGATACTCTCTACATTTTTAGCAAAAAAAGCTTCAACAACTGGACGGTCAATTAATCCATGATTAAAATCTCTTAATTTTTTAGAATCTGTAACTTCACTCGAATTGGCTATAAAATGGTATCCTTCATAACAGGTCACTTTTAACATAACTATTCCTCATTTTTTTTCATTTGTTTCATTTTTTATAAATTAAGTATAAGTTTATTTATTTATTCTTTAAGAGAGTCTTGTTATAATAGCATTTTAATTATTTAGAAAAAAGGAAAATACAATGGTTGTTAATTCAATTAATTGCGGCTTCAGTAGCCTCAAAGGCTTGCCTAGTCAAATATGGGGGCCTGTTCACTTTGAACCGCATGTTGACCGACCGCCGGTCTTCACTTTAGTTGGTGCAAAAATGGTTGGCTGTATGTTTGCTAAATTTTTAGGAAGAACTGTGACGATATTAGTAGGAGGAACAATTACTGCCTTGTTTTTAAATCTTGCAGCTCAAACGACAGTAGGAAGTTTATTGGGCCTAACAAAATTAGTTGCTGCAGTCAGCTTATGGCCTCCTAGTTTAGCAATTTTGGCTGCAATTGCAGCAGTAGTGGGTGCAGGACTGTTGACTTCATTTTTAATTGAAAGATATGTCTAATGCATCAAAATTAAAGTCTAACTAGCTTAGTTGAACATGAGGCATTGTTGGACTTTAATTCGAAAAAATTTAAACGGCGTATTCAATAACGCGTTTCTCTCGGATAACCGTGACTTTTATTTTCCCTGGATACCTCAGTTCTTGTTCAATTCTTTTAGTAATATCGCGCGCTAAATTAATCATTCCAGCATCATCAATTTGATCGGGTAACACGACAATGCGAATTTCTCTTCCTGCTTGCATCGCATAGGCTTTTTCTATTCCCGGAAATTCATGAGCAAGATCCTCTAGTTTTTTGAGGCGTTTAATATACTCTTCAACAGCTTCAATACGAGCACCTTCACGCGAAGCTGAAATGGCGTCAGCTGCACTACATAAATCTGCCTCAATGCATAAAGGTGGCATTTCATTATGATGACAACCAATCCCATTAGCGACTTCTTTGGTTTCACCATATTTTATCGCAAAATCATAACCAATAATGGCATGAGAGCCTTCCACTTCGTGCGTCACAGCTTTTCCAATATCATGTAATAGACCAATGCGTTTAGCTAAGCGAATATCTAATCCCATTTCAGCTGCCATTAGTCCCATAATGTGGGAAACTTCTAATGAATGTTCTAAAACGTTTTGGCCATAGCTATAGCGAAACTTTAATTTCCCTAGTAAAAGAATAATTTCTGGGTGCAAATTGATTGCTCCCGCTCTTAAAGCGGCATCTTCACCATATTGCTTAATTTGCTTTTGTGTATTTAATGTCACTTTCTCCACTACTTCTTCAATTCGGGTAGGGTGAATACGACCATCTTGGATCAATTCACTTAGGGCTGTTTTTGCAATATGTTTACGAATGGGATCAAACCCAGAGATAACAACTGCCCCAGGTGTATCATCAATAATAAAATTGACACCCGTTTCACGTTCAAGCGCACGAATATTACGCCCTTCACGACCAATTATTCGGCCTTTCATCTCTTCATTGGGAATGGCTACTGTGCAAATTGTCGTTTCAGAGGCGCATTGAACAGCCAAACGATTAATCGCTGTTGCAATAATGCTACATGCATCTTTTTCAGCTTCTTCTTCTGCTTCTTTTTTTACACGTCTGATTAAATTAGCTGCTTCAATTCGAACTTCATTATCCAAATTCTTTAATAAGATTTCTTTAGCTTCTGCTGTACTTAAACCTGAAATATTTTCTAAACGTTTTAGCAAAACAGTATGCTCTTCAGAAATTTGTTTTTTTTCTTCATCTAGCATGCTTTTGCGAGCGGCTAAAATGGCTTCGCGTTTTTCAATATCTGCTAGTTTTTTTTCTACTAAGTTCATGCGAGATTCTAATTTATCTTCACGCATTTTAAGGCGCTCTTCTTCTCGTTGTAATTTTCTTCGATCCAGTTGACGTAATTTTTCTAGTTCTTTTTGTTGTTCGATTATTTTTTGATCAATAATAAGTTCTGCAGATCTTTTTATGTCTAATGCTTCTATTTCAGCGCTATTGATTATTTTATTTGATATGCGTTTTATTCCACCCAAAACAAGAAATTGATATAACCAAAAAGCAAGAGCTCCTAGCGCACTGCCAATCAAAAAAATCAACATGAAAAATGCAATTTGATTTTCATTCATTGATTGTAACATCCTAAATATTAAATGAGTTAAATAGTGACTTAATTCTGCTAAATTTGATAATTAAATTTTGAAATTCAAAACAATTGAGTCACATAAGAGAGATAGTGTTAGCATAGAGGATTTATTATTCCAAATCCAGCATTTCTAAAAATTAGTAATTTTTATCTTGAAAGATAACGCACAAATAGTTTTCAGGTAGGTTAAAAAAGAGAGTGCCCACTTACAATTTAAAGAACTTAGATTATAAGTGGGCTAAGCATTTTAATTATGATTATGGGCTGAATTTGGATCAGTAAAATCTTCATCATGAATTGGTTGAATTTTTAATTTTTCTACACGTCGGTCATTGGATCGAATGACCTCAATTTTAAAAGCAGGCTGATTAATAATATAACCTTTATGAGGAATTGTTCCTGTTTCATGAAAGATGTAACCACCAATTGTATCGTAATCTCCACTTTGAGGTATTTCGATATCAAAATGATCTTTTATGTCAAAAATACTCATTCTTGGATCGACGAGCCAACCACCTTCTGGTAGAGACGTATATAAGGCTTCTTCTTCATCATCGTATTCGTCTGCTATATCCCCCACAATCTCTTCTAAAATGTCTTCAATAGTGACAATTCCTTCAGTTCCGCCATATTCGTCGACAATGATTGCTAAGTGAACTTGTTTTTTGCGAAACTCTTGTAACAAATGCGAAATCTTTTTGGTTTCAGGAGTATAAATAATGTTTTTAACTAAAGTTTCAATGGGGGCTTCAAGGATTTTTTTATCATTTGTTTTTACAAATTCCATATATTTAAACAAAATATCTTTATACATCAATACACCTACAACATCATCTAAAGTGTCTTTAAAAACAGGAGTACGACTATATCCCTCATTGACTAAGTAAGCGGCCGCTTCTTCAATTGTTGTATCATGAGATAAACCAAATACGTCTACGCGGGGAACCATCACTTCACGTGCAATGCGGTCTTTAAAAGCCATTACAGAGGATAAAAGTTTTTTATCATGCGGATCAAATTTAGTATCAAATGTCGTTTCTTCAATGAGGTCAATAAGCTCTTGCTTAGCTTCTTGCATCGCTTGATTTTGCAAAGAATTGTAATAAACTGTACGTGAAAATAGATGGGAAAATTTTATAAAAATAAACGTAATTGGAAAAACAATGACCATGAACAAAGAAGCAATTGGCGCAAAATATTTTAAAGTTATTTCCGGATAATGATTTCCAACGATGCGAGCAAAGTATTCACCCACTAAAAAGAAAATAAAAAACACGCCCAACATTAGTCCAATGCCGGCTAATCCATTAAATATAAAATAGTAAGTACCACCGGTAAAAGAAAGAGGCCACAAAATCAGTTCATAGGATGACAAAATAATGATCGTAATAATTGGATAGATAAAGCGTAATAAATTTTGAGCGAAAGTATCAGAAAAAATTAATTCTTCCACCGGAGGGTTGGAAAAGAAAAATTTGTGAATATGTTTATAAAAAAAAAGTTTTTCAGTGATTCGGGACTGCCATTTAATACTTTTTTTCAAAAGTGTATGGGCCGCCATATTGACTGCATTTAAGAAAAATAAACTAATAAGCAAAAATACCAAAACAAATAACAGGATATTTAAAGACAAAATCTTTCTCCTTTTTTACATAATTTATTACATTAGAAGTTTAAAACAAGTAAAAACAGCTCTGTTGAATGATATTTTCTCTTTAATTGACTTCTATTAAATATTTTTAATAGTGATTTTCAATTTTTTTAGTTTTTTCATATGGCGTTTTTCAGCTTGGCGCATCAGCACACAGTCCGCTTCTTCAATATCATCATATCCTAGTAAATGCAATAGCCCATGGACAAGATAAAGGGTGAGCTCCAAGTAAGGATCTTCATTATGTTCCTTTGCATATTTTAAAGCAGTATAAGGGCAAATAAAAACTTCACCAAGCACACGATAGCAACTATCATCTTCTTCATCAATAGGAAATGTAATGCAATCTGTAGGGGAAGGATCATTAAAATGATCTTGATGCAATTGACAAATGGTAGGTTCATCAACAAAGTTAATAGAAATCTCATCACAAGTACAATTTTCGTCTTTTAATACTTGCTTAATGATTGGCTCTATTTGCTCGAGAGGAAAGATTAAAGAATCTTGTTCATTGACAATGTAAGTATTCACGGTAAAACATTCATGAAAAATTAGGATAAAAAGGCTTAGAAGATTTAACTTCGATTAAATGTGATGATCCAGTTACTTTCTCCAGAAATAAATAAATTTTTTTCGGCATAAGTCTCAGGTGACAAAGTCTTTTATATGAAAAAACCGGATCATCTTATAGAGAAAGGAATTAAGAAACTGGCGTTTTAGGAAGACCGGTGACTTTTTTATTCTCTGAATCTTTCCATTTTCCTATTTTCTTAAGAACATCAATTCTTTCAAAACGCTTAAGCACATTTCTTTTGCTCGCTGTTCTTCCTGCTTTACCAAAACTTGTGTGACGTGACATATAAATAACCTATAATCTTCTAATTATTTTATTTTTGGAATGAAAACTGTTTGTGCCAAATCACCTGCGACTGCATTAGGGTGGCCTTTAAATCCGTTCGGTAGATTATCAACTAATGCTCCAGTTTTTGGACTAGGCTTACGATGTTTTCTAGGAAAACGGTGACGTCTTTCTTCTTGTTTGCTTATTCGAACCATAAATGACTCCTTGATAGTTAGTTCCACACAGTATAAGGGCAGAGGTAAAAACATGCAAGAAATTTTACAGGTTTTGCATTTTAAGATCCTATTATCTTTTTTTTGGCATTTTTTTATTTTCAACTCTCTTATATTTTTTCAAACTTGATTTTAATTTTTTAAATAAATACTTTTTAATTTTTATACTATTAGTATTAAAAAGTAGTAATTTTTTATTTACAAATTAATTGAAACAGTGTAAGATTAAACTTACAGTTGGTAAACCGCACTCTATATTGAAAAAATTTAATTTAGACAGTGCATATTAAATGATATAAATTTAAGAGTTTATTTGATGGCAATTAATCCTTCGCAAGATAGTCTACAGCCTTACGTGCCAAAACCATTTGATGACAGCATCTATTCTACACATAGACAGTCTGGCCCAAAAACTTCTGCTAATCAAACAACAAAGTACACGGACACAATTGAGCGTTCTGCGGCTACAGAGGCTATGAATCGCTTACAAAGACCTTCTGAAAATATGGTTTTTCAGCCCAATGTCTTATTTAGAAGAATAGGAAAAGTTGTTTTTCTTACCGTTGCTATGCCTCCCTACTTTTTACTCTATGGTTTACCTAAATGGATATTAGTTGAAGGGTTTCAAGTCTTGACATTAGCCATGACATGGTTAGCAAATGGACTGAAAGAAAAAACTGAAAAGCCTATTAAATTTGTGATTCAAAAAATTAATTTGCTTGTTTTTTTGGTACAAATGTCTGCAAAGCGATTAATTAAGCCTGTTGTAGAAATTGGAATTCAACTCAGACAATTTTTTCAAAATATGGCTCAAAGGTTTGGTAAAGCGAGCGCACCATTTTTTTCTAAAACAAAAAATCTCCTTACAAAAACGTTGTTAAAGCCTCAAGAATTACTAAACAATTTGATAAGAAATGTGCAAGAACGTTGGAAAAACGCCAGAAGTTTGACTAAAAACACAGCCCTTCGCTTGAATGCCAAAATTGAAGATGGGGTCAATTGGGTTAAACAAGCACCGCAACTCTTGTTGGGTTGGGGAAGTGCTCGGCTTCAAAGTTTTAATCAATTACACGAAGGCTTTAGAAGAAAAATAGGAAATAAATTTGCAAAATCTTCTAAAATTGCTCTTCATTGCACGAATTGGGTCAGTGAGAAAATGGGAACAATTGGAAATTTAGCTAAAAAAGCTTGTTCGCCAGTGGCTTCTTTTTTTCAACGAATAATAAAACCTATTATGCAATTGCTTTCTAAAATTTTTCAGGCAGTTATCAGTCAATCAGGTAAATTTTTCGGAAATGCTAAAAAAAGAATCCTTTCTTTTTTAGGAAAAGTCCAACTTAAAATTAAAGCACTTACACCTCAAGACGCTTTAGAAAAGCTTTTTCCCAGCTCCTTTTTAGCAAAATTACCAGCTTTTATTCGCAAAATTTTAACAAAAATAAAAGAAAATTCTCTCACTTTTGCTTTATTTCGCATAGGTGTTCAATTCACTCGTTTAATTGTGATGAGTACGACAACTTTAACGCAAAAAATCATTGAAGGATTGGCAACACTAGTAAACAGGATAGCGACAAGTTTAGCAGCTCTAAAACAATTTTTAAAGTCAGTGTCGGCAGGTACCATTCGCTCCATGCAGTCTGGCGCAAAAACTGCGAAGAATGGATCAAAAAACGGACTTCATAGCGTTTTGGTTGTGATTTGTATGACCGGAATTTTATTAGCTTGGGGGTTTGAATCAATGAGCGAAATTACCTCACGCTGGTTTTCAAAAATCTCTTTTTTTAGTCACAAAAATCAGACCTAATTGGATCATGCGGATATCTAGTCATTATGATTTTAATGGATACTAATTAATCCTTGAGATTGATAATAACTTAAACGTTCCTTGGATTGAGCGGCTTTTTCTTGACTTGTCTGATCGTCAAGCTCATAAATTTCTTCAAATTCCTGAAAAAAAATAACTGGCTGCATGCCTAAATTTAAAAGGCTGGTTGCTTGATTAATATTAGCTAATTGCTGAGTGATGGCAATCCATTGAGTTGTTATTTCTTGAGTAAATAGATGCGGATAAAAACTTTCTAGTGGTCTTTTCCATAATAAGCTGTCCACGTACTCACCAGCTTCTTTAGTTCCTACTAAAATTAAAAGACGTTTTTCATGTTCGAAAGACTCTTTCACTTTCGTGCAAATTAACTCAATTTTTGCAGCATTGTCTTTAATTTTATAAAAAATAAGTCGAGGTTTTTTATTCATTATTTTGCCGGACTTGTAAAAGGATGATTTTTAATACGAAAACGCCAGGGGAGTTGAGCATGCTCTTGCGCATAATCTATTCCTATGCGTGGGCTAGTTAAAATAGCCTCCTCAGAAAAATTAACAGCTCGATCTTCTATCCAAATTTGAGGACCTGTTAATAAAAGCCCGTTCATTTCTGTAGTTACGCCTAAAGCTATCGATAAGACACCAGGACCTGCTGTTAAGCTGCGTTCAACTTTTGTTTTACTCCGCCGCTGTAGCATAGTTTCAATACCAATTAAAACAATGATCGATAGGAAAGTTACTTCTTTTTAAAAGATTTTTTTGCAGGCTTTTTTTCTTTGACCTGAGTTTCTTTACTTTTTGGCACGCTTGCTGTTTTTTTTCCTGGTATAAACTTTTGCAAATGTGAAGGAGCCAACGGTTTTCTTGCGCTTGAAGCAATAATTGCCTGTGGCGCAGGTTTAACATTGGGTTTAATGGATAAAGGTGTTAAAGGTTTGGATAAAAGCTTGGTTTTATTTGTCTGTTCAGGAGAAGAAGGTTGGATAAAGCTCTTAGATTTTTCTTTCTTTTTTCCATAAGATTTCTTTTTAGATTTTTTATCTACTTCTTTTTCTTCACCTTGAGAAAATTTTGAAAACTTACCTTTTGGTTTTTGTCGGCTTTTTTGTGACGTAGACTCTGCACGTTTAGTCGGAATTGTGTTGACAATGTACCATTTAGTTTCTTGTGCAATAAAATCTATGCTTTGCAAAATCACCGTTACTCGATCTCCAGGTGCAAAAACTTCACCTTCACGGGATCCTCTCAAGCGCATTAAATCTTCTTCATAAACATAATAATCTTCGCCAATATCAGAAATATGAATAAATCCTTCAAGCATATAATCTATAATTTCGAAATAGATTCCAAAATTTTTGACACGAGTAATAATCGCTTCGTACTGCTTGTAAGGGTCTTTTTGGTAGTGTTCATTCAACAAACGTAATTTTTTTAATAAAAGTACGCTCATTTCCGCTTTCGCACTAATTCTTTCTTGATCAGATGATTTTTGTGACACTAACTGTAGATATTCAAAATCGTCACTTTCACCAAATAAAATGCGATGCACAACCAAATCCACATAGCGACGAATAGGGCTTGTAAAATGACAATAATGTTCTAAACTTAAGCCATAATGTCCAATATTCTCAGGAGAATAAGCAGCTAAACGCATGCGTCGAATATAATTAGAAGCTAAGTAATTCGCGTAAGGTGTGTCTCCTGCTTCTTCAAAAAGCTTTTGCATGTCTTGTGGACTAGGGAGATCGGGTAAGCTAAAACCAAATGCAGTTGCTAGTAATGAAAAATCTCGTAAATTTTCTTCTGCCGGAACGTCATGGATGCGGTAAGTGAGATTCTTGCCTTTTTTATGTAGATCCCATGCAACAGTTTCATTGGCTTTTAACATGAACTCTTCCACCATTTGATGCGTAATGTCATACATGACATAATCTGTCCCATAAGGCACACCCTTAGCATTCACTAAGATGACAAGTTCCGGTAAGGAAAATTCAATACTTCCTCGTTCATAGCGTTTGCGTTTTAGTAATTTACAAAGTTCAGTCATCAGTTGTAATTTTTCTAAATGGGGACTTTTACGCTTACCGTCTAAAACTTCTTTGGCTTCTCGATAGGTAAAACGTTTCACACTTTTTATAACGGAGCGTGTGATGCGATAATCAAGTAAAGTGCCTGTTGGATCAAAACGCATAAGTACAGAAACCGTTAAGCGATTAACATTGGCTTTCAAGCTACATAAATTCTCCGATAAATCACCAGGAAGCATAGGTAAGCAGTAGTTCGGGAAATAAGTAGAATTACAACGTAATTGGGCTTCTGCATCTAAAGCTGTATCAGGTTTAACATAGTGAGAAACATCAGCAATGTGTACAGCCAAATGATACATTCCTTGTTCATCTTTGGTTAAACTCAACGCATCATCAAAATCTTTTGCTGTATCTGGATCGATTGTAAAAGTTGTAAGATGGCGTAAATCTTCTCTTTGCTGAATGTCTTTTGTAGAGACGCGTTTGCCATAACTATGCGCTTCTTGGATAGCACTTTCAGGGAATTCTTTTCTTAGTTCAAACTCTTCAATAGCAGCCGGAATATCGCAACTGGGGTCTGTAATATGTCCCAGATAGTCCGTCATTTTACCAATTGTTTCAGACTCTTTGCTACCCCAGTCAATGATTTCCATAACAATGCGATCACCAACTTTAAGAGTATGCTTGTCATTTGGATAAACAATCACACGTTGCTGTAAACCAAGCATAGGTGCATAGGCAATAAATTGATCATTACGATCATGCGAACGAATAATGGCACCCATATGTGTGCGTGCACGCTCTAAGATTGAAACAATTTTTCCTTCAGGGCCCTTTTCAGAGATCTCCGGATTGACGATTACTTCAACACTGTCTCCATCAATAGCATTTTTAGTTAGATGTTTGGGAATAAAGATGTCGTCAGTGTAAGTCGATGTGTCAGTGAGTTGAACAAATCCAAATCCTCTAGGATGCATGCGTACAATTCCGGATAAAAGAATTTGGCGCGCTTTGACAGGCGCATAACGTCCATTGACTTCTTCAATTAATTTTTGCTCGACTAAACTTTCGATGACTCGTTGTAAAATCGATTGATGTTGAGGTGGAAAAGCTAACCGTTGCATGAGTTCTTCTTCTGTCAAAGGAAGAAAACTTTTTCCAGATACAAATTGTTCTGTTATTTTTAACAGATTTTGAAACAATTTCTCGTCTTTACTAACGGAAATTTCCTTTTTTTTTGACTTTTTGTGGCTTTTTGACATAAATTAGAGAGATCACCTGAATCTTATTATTAAAGTAAAACTAAATGTAGCATATTATGTTTATCTTAGCTAGCGTGCTTTTACATGGTTTATATTTTTCTAATTTTGAGGTTTAACCTTCAGATCTTTCTAAACTATCATTTGTTTTAAAAAATAATTTTTACAATACCAAATGATTCTTAAAAAAAGATCTATAAAAATTAATGGATTGAAATGAAGTACGATCATAAACGAGTAGAATCTAAATGGCAAAAATTTTGGCGCGAAAATAAAACTTTTAAGACCGAAAATCAATTTGATAAGCCTAAATATTATGTACTAGATATGTTTCCTTATCCTTCAGGTGCAGGGTTACATGTTGGGCATCTCATTGGCTATACCGCAACAGATATTATGGCGCGTTATAAAAGAGCGAAAGGTTTTAACGTATTACACCCTATGGGATGGGACAGCTTCGGGTTGCCTGCTGAACAATACGCAATTCGTACAGGGACTCACCCCGCTATTTCTACAACAGAAAATATCAATAATTTTAGACGCCAACTTCAATTACTTGGATTTAGCTATGATTGGGACCGAGAAGTCAGAACAAGTGACCCAAGCTACTACAAATGGACGCAATGGATTTTTACAAAGCTTTATGAAAAAGGTTTAGCTTATGAATCTGAAATGCTCGTTAATTTTTGCCCCGCATTAGGAACCGTCTTGGCAAATGAAGAGGTCGAAAACGGACAAGCAAAAGATGGTGGATATCCTATCGAAAGACGCCCTTTGCGCCAGTGGATCTTAAAAATTACGGCTTATGCGGAAAGATTAATTCAAGATTTAGATTTGGTTGATTGGCCAGAAAGTCTAAAAAAATTACAGATTAATTGGATTGGACGTAGCGAAGGCGCTTATGTCGATTTTATGGAAAATTTTACTCATTCTACAATTACAGTTTTTACTACACGACCAGATACACTGTTTGGGGCTACTTACTTAGTGCTTGCTCCAGAACATCCGCTTTTAAGTAAAATTGTGACGCCAGAACAAAAAGGGGTGATCAAAAATTATCAATCAGAAACAGCTAAAAAAAGTGATCTAGATCGTACTGAAGTTAATCAAAACAAAACAGGTGCTTTTACTGGCGCTTACGCTGTCAATCCTGTCAATAATCAACTTCTTCCCATTTGGATTTCTGATTACATTATTATGGGGTATGGAACGGGGTCAATCATGGCTGTGCCAGCACACGATGAAAGAGATTTTGCGTTTGCACAAACTTTTAACTTGCCTATTACACCTGTTTGCCAACCATCAGGTATTGATGCAGTCGAAATCCAACAAGTTTTAGAAGGAAAAAAATGCTGGACTGAAGAGGGGACTGTCATCAATAGTGAATTTCAAGATCTCTCCTTAAATGGTTTGACTATAGAAATTGCAAAAAAAAACGTCATCACATGGTTAGAAAATCAGCAAAAAGGTAAAGCAGCTATCACATACAAGTTGCGTGATTGGCTATTTTCTAGACAACGCTACTGGGGTGAACCCTTTCCTCTGTTAAAATTTGAAGACGGAACAGTGAGAATTCTTGCTGAAGATGAACTTCCTTTGATTCCACCAGAAGTGGCCCAATATAAACCTACAGGAGATGGCCAAGGTCCTTTAGCGCAAGTTAAAGAATGGGTGGAAATTGTAGACCCTGTAACAGGGAAAAAAGCGCAACGTGAAACACACATTATGCCCCAATGGGCTGGATCTTGTTGGTATTATCTGCGCTTTATCGATCCACAAAACGATTCTCAAGCATGGAATCCTGAAGCAGAAAAATTTTGGATGCCTGTTGATTTATATGTGGGTGGCGTCGAACATGCGGTTCTTCACTTACTATACGCACGCTTTTGGCATAAAGTTCTGTATGATTGCGGATATGTCCATACACTAGAACCTTTTCAAACTCTACGAAATCAAGGACTATTAGTTGCTAGATCTTATCAAAATGCTTCTAAAATGTATATAGAACCAGAGCACGTTGAAGAAAAAAATGGCAAATATTTTGATAAGCGCTCCGGTGAGGAATTAACAAGTCAAATCGATAAAATGTCTAAATCGAAACTCAATGGGGTTTCTCCTGATGAGATCATCGAAGAATTTGGCGCTGATACCCTTAGGCTTTATGAAATGTTTATGGGGCCTCTAGAAAAAGAGAAAATTTGGAACACAGATGCATTAACAGGCTGTGCACGTTTTTTAAATCGTTTTTACGATATGGCCTTTTCAGACAAAGTGACACATGAAGTATCAGAAGAAGCTCTTAAATTGGGGCATCGTCTCGTTCACGGTGTTGCACAAGATATTGAGAATATGCAGTTTAATACAGCAATTGCAAAAATGATGGAATTTATTAATGAATTGACGAAATTATCTTTTTATCCTCGTACAGTGATTAAAATGGCAACTCAAGCTTTAGCTCCTTTTGCTCCCCATCTGGCTGAAGAAGTGTGGAAGCAAATGGAAACTGAAGAGGTCTTAAGTTATGCTCCTTTTCCACTTTCAGAAGAAAAATATTTGCAAGACAGTGTGCTAACCTATGTTATCCAAATCAATGGAAAACTTCGTGCACGTTTAGATCTGCCCAAAGATCAATCAGAAGAGATAATCTTAGGCTTTGCTAGGAATCACGCGCATGTGGCTTCTTTTTTAGAAAATAAGCAGGTTAAAAAAGTAATTTTTGTGCCAAATAAATTGTTGAATATTGTTGTAGAATAATGAATAAATAAGGCTAGTAATTAAACTTAATATTTTTGCTTACTAGTCTTGTTTTTTTATAGTAATCAATTGATAAATTTAACGCATTTATAGAGTCTGACACCTTTAACCTGATATAAAACCATCACCTAGATTTTCAATATTTTCTTCTTTTTCAATACGATTTCCAAATTTGGCGACGTTATTCAGACTTAGTGGTAAAGCTTTTGAATTATTTTATACCAAACCCAAGAAATAAAAGCATAAACTCATGCAAGATAATGAGGCTGATTTTGACAATCGTTTCGAAGTTGATAGTCTTAACTATCAATCCCACATTCCCGTGACTTCTTTACGGAATTCCGTATATATTGAGCATTGTGCCCCCAAAAAGTTTTAGAATCTTTTGTCGAACTGCGTGGAGATTAGTTACTGTCGTACACCATCGTTGAGT
>Ga0335395_10000414_pt1 | contig 27055 bp, 17 predicted proteins | sample MAT02_FD_205744 | JGI IMG/M metagenome (GOLD analysis project Ga0335395, IMG submission 205744) | Freshwater microbial communities from Lake Fryxell liftoff mats and glacier meltwater in Antarctica - MAT-02 (spades assembly) (version 2) ... | reverse complement strand
GCAATGGTGATTTTAGGTTTGAGTTTCATAAAAACTAACTCTGCTTAAATGTTTTGTAGGCACTCAATAATTATTCTCCAATATACCATATTCTACTAATATAAATTTTAGATGCGTTCGCCCTGCTACATCACCTGACCGGATCATTGCTAGTCGGCGAGATACCGATGAGTTGCGGTCTGGATTTAACAAACGGATGCAAGTATTGGTGTCTAAAAGATAAATCACAGCAATTCTTCCCGCATTTCATATTCCAACTGTTCAGGACGAACAAGCGGTTCTCCCTCCCAACTTCCTATTACTGTCTCAAAAAAACCGGGAGACCAGCCTAAATCTTCCGGCGTTTTAGTCTCAGTTGCTGGTGCTATGGGCTGGAAAATTACAATAACTTCCAAATCTGTATCTTTGATACCGGGGATTTGCAAATGCAACATCCCGTCGGAACCAACGCGCGATCGCACTTTAATACTTTGCATAATTAACCCGCTAAATTTGCTTTCTATTCTAGTTTAAACAGCATAGGTTGGGCCAGTGCAACGAAACCCAACACATAATGCCGATCCGGGTTAACGCAAATTCCACCTACACGCGCCTGCAACCCGCCGCGCGCACCCAGCCAACCCCAGCAACCTGAACCGCAGGTGAGGCAATCCCCCTGCAGCCCCCGCTTCTCGACGCGGTACAATAAATGCAATCATACTTAACGCTGATATTGAAAAGGCTACACACAACGCCACAGGAGACAACTGACGTATGGGAAAAGTAGTTGGCATTGACCTCGGAACGACAAACTCAGTAGTAGCCGTCATGGAAGGCGGCAAACCGGTTGTGATTGCCAACGCAGAAGGGATGCGGACAACTCCCTCGGTGGTTGCTTTCACCAAGGAAGGAGAACGCCTTGTCGGACAGATGGCCAGACGCCAAACTGTTCTTAACCCGCAAAACACCTTTTACGCCGTCAAGCGGTACATCGGACGCAAATATACCGAACTGACTCCTGAATCAAAACGCGTCCCTTACACAACTCGCCGCGACGACAACGGGAACATCAAAGTCAAGTGTCCCCGCCTGAAAAAAGATTTTGCCCCAGAGGAAATTTCGGCGATGGTTTTGCGGAAACTGGCTGATGAAGCCAGCCGCTATCTGGGACAAGAGGTAACGGGGGCTGTAATTACTGTTCCCGCTTATTTCAATGACTCGCAGCGGCAGGCGACGCGGGATGCTGGACGAATTGCCGGACTTGATGTTAAGCGGATTTTAAATGAGCCGACGGCGGCTTCTTTGGCTTACGGTTTGGAGAGGCGAGAAAGTCAAACTATTTTAGTGTTTGATTTGGGCGGCGGTACTTTTGATGTGTCGATTTTAGACGTGGGAGACGGAGTATTTGAAGTTAAAGCAACTAGCGGCGATACTCAATTAGGTGGCAATGATTTTGACTCCAAAATTGTTGACTGGTTGGCAGAACAATTCTTAGAAAAAGAAGGAATTGATTTGCGACGTAACCGCCAAGCTTTGCAGCGCTTGATCGAAGCGGCCGAAAAAGCCAAGATTGAGCTGTCGGGAGTCGGTGTCACTGAGATTAATTTGCCGTTTATCGATGCGAATGAAGATGGGCCTTTGCATTTGGAAACGCGATTAACTCGCGGTCAATTTGAGGGGCTGTGCACAGATTTGGTGCAGCGGTTGCGGCGGCCAGTCAAACAAGCTTTGGCTGATGCAAGTTTGAGTCCTTCTCGCATTGATGAAGTTGTGTTGGTCGGCGGTTCGACTCGCATTCCTTTGGTGCAGGAAGTGGTTCGCAGTTTGATCGATCGCGAACCGAATCAAAATGTGAATCCTGATGAGGTTGTAGCCGTGGGTGCGGCAATTCAGGCGGGGATTTTGGCGGGGGATGTCCGCGATGTGCTGCTGTTGGATGTGACGCCGCTGTCGCTGGGTTTGGAAACTATCGGCGGGGTGATGAAAAAACTGATTCCTCGCAATACTACTATTCCTGTTAGGCGATCGGACATTTTTTCGACTGCTGAAAACAACCAAACTGTGGTAGAAATTCACGTGATCCAAGGGGAACGGGAATTAGGCAGAGATAATAAGTCTTTGGGAAGGTTTAAACTAACTGGAATTCCGCCGGCACCGCGAGGGATTCCCCAGGTACAAGTTGCTTTTGATATTGATGCTAACGGGATGCTGTTGGTGACTGCTTTGGACAAAACTACTGGCCGGGAACAAAGCATTACTGTGCAAGGTGCTTCGACGCTGAGCCAGCAGGAAGTGAATCAAATGATTCGCGATGCGGAACAGTTTGCTCAAGCTGATAAGTTGCAGCGGGAAAAGGTGGAAAAACGCAATCGCGCTGAAGCTTTAGCTTATCAAGCTGAGCGGCAGTTGCGAGAAGTTGCGCTCGATCGCGGAATGCAGTTTGCTCAAAGAAGCCGCCAGCGTATTGAAACTTTAATTCGGGAATTGCGAGACAGTTTGGAGCGCAATGATGAGCGGGGAGTTGATCAAGTTGGCTCGGATTTGCAGGATGCTCTTTACGATTTGAGCCGCGAAGTTTCAGCTTTTGCTGAGGATGACGATGATGATGATTTCTTTGAGTCTGTGAAGCGGACTTTTACGGGCGATGGTACTAAGCGCCGCAGCGATGATAGCAGCTATTATACGAATGCTAAACCGTATCGGCGATCGACTGTCGATCCAATTCCCGATCGCCCATACGATCGCGATCGGATGCCAGATCGCGATCGCTCTTACGATCGCGTACCCGATCGCAGAAGCAGTGCTAATCGCCCGACTCGCCCCTATCAAAATCAAAGCGACGACTGGGATGACGACGATGATTGGTTGTAATTAGTGGTTAGTCATTAGTCCCTAGTCATTAGTTCCTAGTTTGAAGCAGGGAAGCAGCATGACTAATGACTAATGACTAATAATTAATAACTAATGACTAATAACTAATGACTAATGACTAACTATGCAGAATTTTCGCAATTACTATCTAATTTTGGGAGTGCCCAAAGATGCCACGGCTGATGAGATAAAAAAAGCCTATCGACGGCTAGCCAGACAGTTACACCCTGACGTAAATCCAGGGGATCAATCTGCTGAAGATAGGTTTAAGGATATTAATGAAGCTTATGATATTCTTTCCGATCTCGACAAGCGCGCTCAATACGATAAGTTTAGTAAATTTTGGAAACAAAAGGGATTTCAAGGAAAGCAAGGGGTGCGACTTCCCAATTTCACAACTTGGGGAAACAGTAAAACTACCCGCAAAAAACCTGCCGAAGATGTCGATTTTAGTGATTACTCGGATTTTAATAAATTTCTAGACCAAGTGCTCGGAAGGCGGCGGGAAGTGAGGATGGCGACAGCGAATGATGCACCGGGAGTAGACTCCTCTGAACCGTGGAGTACGGCTTCTAAGAAAACGAGTTATGTTGCTAATTCTCGCCCACCTAGAAGGGATTTGGACGATCGCGAAATGCGACGAGAAACAGTCGATCGCGAAATGCGACGAGATATAGTCGATCGCGAAATGCGACGAGATATAGTCGATCGCGAAATTCGACGGGAAATTAGGGAAACAGTCGATCGCGAAGCGAGAAGAGACATTGAGGCCAGGCTGACTTTACCTTTGGAAAGGGCTTATTCGGGCGGTACCGAGCGAATTCGTCTGGAAGATGGGCGAGCGATCGAGGTAAATCTGCCTCCTGCTATGGTATCAGGCCAGCGGATTCGCTTGCGAAATCAAGGTATTGGCGGCGGAGATTTATATTTAAAAATCACGGTTTCTCCCCATCCATTTTTTCGATTGGAAATGTCGGATATTTGCTGCGAATTGCCACTGACTCCCAGCGAAGCGGTGTTGGGTGGAGATATTGAAGTGCCGACACTGGATGGCCTGGTAAAGATGAAATTGCCGCCTGGAGTAACGTCTGGAAAGCGGTTGCGGCTGGCTAACAAAGGCTATCCCACAGGAAATGGCGATCGGGGCGATCAATTGGTAGAAATTCAGGTTTTAATTCCCAAAGAAATTAGCGAGGAGGAACGGGAATTATACGAAAAGTTGCGGCAGATTGAGACTTTTAAACCGCGTCAGGATTTATCGGTTTAATGTAGAGTACGCAATGCGCCAGTTTAATTTTGTAGGGGCGCAATAATGCGCGCCTTACTACTAATGGTGTACGAAAAATTAGGAGATGCTTGGCTAAATTTTACTGACATATCAGATTTCGCCACTTGGCTGTAAATAGATGATATCAAATCCGTTGGCATCGGAATTATTCATCTCTCTCTTCTCTGACTCAGCGCCCTCTGCGGCCTCTGCGGTTTAATAATTCCGAAACAACCGTAAACGATAGGATTTGTCGCCAGAATAGCCGATCGCACTTTCAGCAATCCTCGATAAAATAAGTGAAATTACTCTTGTGATTATTGCTGAACTAACAGAGAATTAACAATAAGGTAATTTTCCCACAATCAGGAGCAGTCTGCCGCCATGACTCAAATGCCCCCTCAATGCAACAATCTGCAAGAGCAAGTTGATTCTTTAGTGCAACTGCTGCGTCAGGAATCGTCTTTGCGACAACAAGATATCACGGCGGTACAAGCTTCTCTGAAAAAGGCAATTTCTCCTGAGTTTGAAATTGTGTTTGCTGGCGCTTTCAGTGCGGGAAAATCTATGTTAATTAATGCTTTGCTGGAGCGGGAATTGCTCTACAGTGCTGAAGGACACGCGACAGGTACGGAATGTTATATCGCCTTTGCTGAGCCGGAAAAAGAGCGCGTTGTTCTAACTTTTTTGAGCGAGTTTGAGATTAGCCAGCAAGCTTCTGTGCTTTGCCATCAGTTAGGTTTAACTACTGAACTTAATATTAATCAAACAGATGTAGTGTCGCTGTTGTCTCAGGGATGTAACATAATTATTGAAACGGAAGGCGGCGAAAATAAATCCGAGGTAGCCAAAAAAGCTAAGGCTTTGATGCTGCTGTTAGAAGGTTTTGAGGCAAATCGCGATCGCATCCAAACTCTCGAAAACGCTACCTACTCGATGGAACAGTTTAACTTTTCCAATCTCAAGGAAGCTGCTAGTTATGCCCGCCGCGGTAGTAACAGTGCCGTACTCAAGCGAGTTGAATATTACTGTTATCATCCGTTGCTGCAAGATGGCAATATTATTATCGATACGCCGGGAATTGATGCACCAGTGCAGCGGGATGCAGAATTGACTTATGATAAGATTGAAAGCCCCGATACTTCGGCAGTTGTCTGCGTTTTGAAAGCAGCTTCGTCTGGGGAAATGACGACGGAAGAAACCGAGTTGATGGAAAAAACACGGGGAAATCCGGGAATTCGCGATCGACTGTTTTACATTTTCAACCGCATCGACGAAACTTGGTACAACACGCAACTGCGACAGCGCTTAGAAAATCTGATTAATTCCGACTTTCGCGATACTGCGAGAGTTTACAAAACTAGCGGATTGTTGGGATTTTACGGGAGTTTGATTAAAAGTACCACAGGGCGCGATCGCTTTGGTTTAAATACAATATTTGCCAGCAGCCAAGGGAGAGTTTCTGGAGATGATAAATTAGATTCTGAATTGCTCAGTAATAGTGAAGAAACTCCGCAATTTGTTAGTGAATTTAATCGCTACTGTGCGAATTCCGGCAAGCTATCTCCGAGCAGATTTCGCATTTCAGTTAACAGCTACGAAACCCCAAATGAAAACTACGTGCGGATTCTTGCAGAGCAAGGACAACCATTAATTGCTCAATTAATTCAAGATAGCGGGATCGAAGATTTTCGCACAGCCATCACCCGTTACCTCACAGAAGAAAAACGCCCGCAACTGTTCAAAAATCTCGCCGACGATTTAGAAGATTTGTGCATTCAACTGCGGAAACATTACCAAACAATTCAGCGGAATTTGGACAGCCAGCCCCGCGAAATTGAGGCAATGAAAGCACAGGAACTTTTGCGGCTAAATCAAGAATTGCAGCAAGTTGGGGAGGATTTTCGGGAACATATCGCCGAAGAAGTCAATGAAATGATTATGAACAGATGCGATATTTTCGATATAGACTTTCGGCAATTGCAATCTCGGATGATCCGGCGCTTGGATGAATTGTTAGATGGATTTTCGGTTGAGGCGGCTTACGGACGCACTTTGCGGAATCATCCCCGCAATGCCACAGCACCTTTAATTGCTGTTTTAGTTGAAGCACTTTATTATTTAGCGAATCAGTTGGAAGATATTTTAGTAGAGGCTACTAAGTCACTGGTTGATAATTATTTCCAGTATTTGAAAGATAGCGTTCGTAAGTCGGAATACTATCGATTACTCTATCGGTTGTTGGGGAATGATGGGGGCATTGAACAGCAGTTAGAGGAGTTATCAAAGCGGGTTTCTGATGCTTTGGTAAATGCGGCGGGCGTTGAGTGCGATCGCTACGTGCGAGAAAGTCCCCGTTTTTACGACGAAGGCACATTTTCGATTTATCAATTCCGGGAAACATTGCAGCAAACTTCTCAAGGTTTCGACTGCGAAAACATGGTGGACGCCCAACCGGCAATTCGGCAATTATTGCGGCTGGATTTTGAGCCGAAAGTATCTAGAACTATTCGGCAAACTTTCCGCCAAACTGTCAACCAAACCCTGAAAGAGCATTTGTTGCCGCTGGCCCAAAAGCAAGCTGATGATATTTTGCAGAAATACAGTCAAGCCCGCGATTATTTAGAGCAAACTTTGGCACAGGAGGCGGAGGAAAAGATTGCTGGGAATCTGCGGCGGCAAGCTGAGAATGAGCAGAAGATTCAAGAGTACGATCGGGCGGTTTCTGGGATTAATAGTTGTTTGCAAGCGATGAAGTTGCACGAGCATTTATTGCCTGTAATTGGAGAAAATAATAGCGTTTCGGTGGATGGTGAATGATTGCAATTTTGGCGATCGGAAATCGGCGATCGGAAATCGCGGCTACACAGACAAAACCCGCCTTCGCGGGTTGAAAGCATTCTCAGTCTCGCGTTGCGCGGACATTGTTTGTGTAGACGCGAATTCTATTCGCCCGCTATCTTTATTGTGTTTATTGTGCTATAATGGCCAACAAAGAGCGATTTTAATCCTATGAACATTCGCCAAAAACTTCTAACAATAATCGAGCCACTTCCCGATAATAAGTTAGCAACACTTCTCCACCTAGCCCTATTCTTGAAAATTGGGAAAGAATCTGTTCAGCCGATGCTTGTATCCCAAGCTTATCAAGATTGGCTGAGTGCGGAAAATGACATTTATGACGAAATATTTGCCGATGAACTTACGGTGTGGTGATGTAGTGTTGGCTCCAGTACCCCATAAACTTAAGCTAAATAACACTTGTAGAATTATTACCCAAAACAATTATAATTACAATAGCCAAAACCGGAAAAAAAAATGAAGGATAACTTTGATTCACTGAAACGTGACGATGTTGTGTCTGTATATTCGGATCACATTTTAGTCACCAACCACACCTTTACAATAAGTGAGTTTATTGCAGCGATGATGACTCTAATAAAAGCTCAAGCGGGATGGACAGAATTAAAAGAAACTTGGTTTAGAGAAGGAATAGATTGTAAAATACTTAAGCCTGGTGCTAAGAGTTGGCAAAGAGGAAAAGTGAGAATTACTTTAGAGTTTCAGCCTGAAGAGCTTGAAGTTGGAGAAATTGCCGAAACTGGAAAATCAGCAGATACTAAAGTTGTTTCTCCTCTGGAAGATTTGCGTCAAAAAATGCCTAAAGAGAGTTAGCAAAACAAGATGACTAAAACCCCTAGAATCCCCATTCCACCCGAAGTCAGAAAATACGTATTCGATCGCAATAAATACCAGTGCCAAAGCTGTGGCCAAACCAAACTAGAAGCAGAACTGACGATCGATCATATCATCCCCCTAGGGCGCGGCGGCAGCAACGACATCAGCAACCTGCAAACCCTCTGCCGCCCCTGCAACCAAAGGAAAACCGACAAACTAGACCCGCGCTTTAAGCGACACTTTGACCTTTGATATTTAACAGTATAATAAAATCAGCAATTTAAGCTTGAAATTGCTAACCTCTGTTCGATCGCACTTTTAACTCCTAGCTAGGATAACTGCAATGCTCACAAAAACAGTTGACATACAAGAAGCACAAACAAATTTAAAAGAGTTATTATCTCTAGCACTTAAAGGTATAGAGGTTGTGCTCACAGAAGGTGGCATTCCCCTTGTCCGCTTAGCGCCCATTGCATCCCCAACGAAGCAGCGTACAGCGGGATTGCACGCAGGAGCAATTTGGACAAGCGACGATTTTGATGAACCATTACCAGACGAATTTTGGACAGGGAATCTATGAAACTACTGCTGGATACTCATACCTTCATTTGGTGGGATAGTTCGCCGCAAAAGCTCTCCCGGAAAGCTCTTGCTTTGTGCGAAAACCCAGAAAATAACTTGCTTTTAAGCATTGCAAGCATTTGGGAAATACAAATCAAGCTCCAACTGGGGAAGCTGAGTCTCAATCTACCTTTACCAGAACTTATAGAAAGTCAGCAACAGACTAACAATATAGAATTGTTACCTATTGATTTAACTCATGTTTTAACTTTGGATAGCCTACCCAACCATCACAAAGATCCGTTCGATCGCCTGTTAATTTCTCAAGCGATTGTAGAAGACGCTGTGCTGGTGAGTGGCGATTCCATACTAGCTAACTATCCCGTAAAAATAGAGTGGTAAGTCTACCATCGATAATACCGATAAGGATCATCCCCATTCTCAAAATCCGCTTTGTAATCCCAGTGATAAAACTCCCGACTCGAACCGTTAAAAATATCTCCATCCGCCTTAAAACTCGCCCCTAAATTAGCCAAAATCTGAGCATTTGCCCGGGTTTGCCGCCAGCGAGTAAAACGCAAATAAGTCTTAGTATCAGCATTCAAACTGTCCGGTTCAATCTGAGAGAAAATCGCCACACCCTTACCCACTTGTACCCGACTTAACAAACCGTCAGCACCGATTTCTCCCCCAGACTTAATCAACCAAGTATCATAAAAAGAGCGCGATCGCAAATCTGAAGCACTAACCCCCTTTACCTCATCCCAACTCGGAACCGCCAGCGAACCCCCAAAATCCTGGACTGACTGCAAACCCACGCCCAAACCCCCAGCAGGCACTTGACGCGGCAAGAAAAACGCCTTTCCGCCAGCATTCAAATAACCGCGCAAATCTGCATCTTTCAGATTCGCTTCTGTCCCCACAATGACCAAACCAACATCATTAGAAAGCGAACTAGCGCGCTGATAAATTACCCCCAAACTGTCCAACTTTTGGGCATCTTCATCTCCCCCAATTAAAACCACTTTATCCGGCTTTCCAAGTACCGGAGAATTCATCCCGTAACTCACAATTTGTTGCACTAACTGCGCCGCCCCAGCATCTACAGAATAATGGTCTTCCAAATCCAACTCGTTTAAAATCAGCCGCCCTTTTCCGTAATCCAATTCCATCAGCGGCGAATAAGCTAAATCAAACTCAGATTCCAAAATTGGGCGCCAACCGCTGCGGTGCGGTTTCTCAATAGAAGCGCTACTGACACCGCCGCGATTTCCCCAACGCCAGCCGTACCAAGGTTTATTTGCCGGACTCAAATTAGGGCCAGTTTGGATCGTATCTGGATAAGCTTCAACCAGCGTGCTTTCCCCCACCCAATCCCGCAAATCTTCACTGTCTAAACCGCTAATTGCCGGATGGTTGCTATCAACTGGATAAGCGCGGCGGCTGACGTGGGCAGCAACCCGGAAACCCGTATTTTTCAGCCATTCCCTGCGCTGAGGAAACACAATTGCTTTGCCGCCGTTTCGCACAAAATTTTCTACACTTCCCGGTAAATTTTCCCCGCTAGAAAACGCTTCCCTACCGATAATTAATAGCGATGAAACTTGCGAACCATTCCACGGTACAAGCTGATAACCTAACTGTTTTAACATTGCCGATGTTTTGCCCGCTGGATCGAAAATTGTCACCGAATCTTTGATGTTAGATTGTTTGGGAAAAACGCGGAAAGCAAATGTATCAGAATGCGATCGCTCGCCCACCCGTGCAGTCAAGCTAATTTCGCCGTCAGCCTTGCTAGAAATGGTATTTGGCAAATTTACATCTATTGGGAAAAATAGCGTTTTTGCCGACTCAATCGTCCCTTTTTCCTCGCCTTTTTTTACTTCTTTCCCCCCCACCAAAACCCGCCACTTAAACGAAAATTCTTGCGCCGCCCGCCTATCGTTTATTAACACTACTTGCTTTGCCAGTTTTCCGCCCACAAACAAATTGTGATCTTTCGCAGTAAAAACCGGGCTAGCACCAGCAATCCAAGCCAAAGTCGAGCTATTATTCTTCATAATTGCCTCGCCCCCAGGATGAACAGTGTAAGCTTCGGGCTGCAAATAATTCAAAAGATTATTCGAGACTTGCTTCAAATAAACTCCCCGGCGACCCGGTTGAAATGCCCCAATATCTACCTTTTTTCGGCCAGCTTCGGAAACTTCCCAACCATGTCCGTCATTCCAAGGAATCATCCCCCCAGACATTCCAAAAGTCCGCCAACTCCGCCAAGTATTTGTACTGAATAACTGCTGCAACTTTTGAAAAGCTGGTGCAAAATCTAACTCTTTTTTACCATGCCAGCTTTGATACTCCTGACCCTTGACGAATTGCTCGCGAATTTTAGCTTTATAAGCGGCAGTTTCCAACTCGTAAGCCTGCTTACCAAAATAAATGGCCGCAAACTCAGTCATCCAAGGTTCGCTGAGAATCACCTGACCAAAACCTTTGCGGTTCCGCATCATCGTTGCGTGCAGAGGAGTCCCAAACTCGACTGCCATGTAGGGCCTTTCCCCGGTTTTGCTCCACTCATAAATCCACTCTTCCCGTTCTTGCAAGGGAATCATATTTAAATAAGAATTCAGCGCATAAACATCGCCGAAGTGGGCGCCTTGGTGTACCATCACAGGTCTGGTTGGGTCTGCCGATTTAATGGTAGCTAAAGCGTCATTTCCTAGGGGAGTGTTGACCCGCAAACGCTGGTTTTCTGAGGGACTGAGAGTTCCTTCTACTTTGCTTTTGCCGATGCGACGGGGATTTAGGTCGTCAGCGTTGCCGAAAAAATTAGGACTTGTCGCCCACATTAATACTGATGGATGATTGCGGTAGCGGCGCATTTCAGTCACCATTCGGTCTTTCCAGCGGTTTTTCCACAGGGGGTTCTTCCACTTGCCGTTCCAAGCGATAGGACTAATGTCTAAAGCGGGAGCCATAATGGGAAAACCTTTGAGGTCTGCTCTTTCGGAAAATAGCTCTCGGAAGTGCCATCTACCCCGTTCGTCGTGATTCCAAGGCCACATTTCTGTTATGTTAAAACCGGCTTTGACGTAGCAATCAATTAGGCTATCAGCAACTTCTAATGTCCCGCCTTGCCAAGTATCCGAGTGCAAGTTTGGTCGCAGCCGAAATTCGGTTCCGTTTAAGAAAAATTTGCGCCCTTCTATCCAAAATTCGCGGAAGCCAAAAGGTTGGTTGTATTGCGTGTCTATGCCGCTGCCTTTTACTTCTAATTGCAGGGTGTAAAGGTTTGGTTGCCCGACATCCCAAAGACGGGGATTTGGCCAATTCCACTGAACTTGTACGGTTTGAATGGGTTTAGCTTGAACCTTGGCATTTGCGGTGAATTTTTGTTGTACTTTGCCTTTTTCGTCGAGCATTTTAGCGATTAATTCAACTTGACCGTTTTGGGCAACGTCTTTGAGTTCAATATCTAATTTAACTTGCTTTTTTCGGGTGGAAGTTTGGACGAATACGTCGCTAATCAGCGGGCCTGGGGGAAGGCTCAGAAGTCGCACTTCGCCGATGATTCCCCGCGATTGCAACTTGGATTTCTCTGTGTAGATTTCTGTGGGGCCCATGATGACGGCTTTTTCCTTTTCATCGGATACTGCCACCACTAAAATAGATAGGGTGTTTTGACCTGGTTTTGCTACTTTGGTAATTTCAATAGTGCCGTAGGGCCATGGGATTTGACCGCAGTTAATGCCGTTGATAAAGATGACTGCATCGGTGCTGACTCTGGCTAAGTCGAGAAAAATTCGGCGGTTTGTCCAGTCGCCGGGAATGTCTATATTTCTCTGATACCAAGCTTTTGATAGTTGTTTACTGTTGAAGTTTTCCCAATCTTTGCCGCTGCCGCGAGTGATGATTCCGGGTACGGATTGGTTGTTTTCTTTTTGCCAGTCTCCGGGCACCCAGATGGAACCCCAATTTGGGGAGACGGGGGGGTTTTGGGGGTTGCCAACTGCGGGGACAAATTGCCAAGTTCCGTTGAGATAGATTTGGTCGCGTTTGTTGTCGATCGCCCCGACGGCCACAGTGGTAAGATTGGGGAAGCCGATCGATATCGCTGAGTTGCTGGCTAAGTTGGGATTTTGAAGCGCGTAACCGACGAATCCAAAGAGGATGGCGGCTGCGAAAAATAATCCGATAATTTTGGCCAGCTTGTGATTCACTTTAAATTGCTCCCAAAAATTAGATCATCCAATTTGTCCCTTGATCTATGATAGCAGTTGATTCAGCACCAATCCCACAGCCAATCTGTCTCTGGGAAGATGGCACAGGGCCGACAAATGTGGTTTTGTAAAAAAACATAGATACTTAGTTTTAAGTTAGTTTTCACACGGTTGTTTCATCGACATAAGCAATAGTGCGATCGCGCCATCGCTACAGGTCAACAAAAATGAGTCGGTTTCAGGTCTTGCCCTTACCCATTAAATCTTACAGTATTGCTACATTTAGTGCCGGCACGGCTTTACTGCTGACAACTGTGTTACTGTTTTCCTTCCAGGCAGCTCCTACAATCTTCTTACTTTTTGGGGCTGCAATGGTTAGCGCTTGGTATGCTGGCTTAAAGTCCACAGAACAAGAAGTAGAAATAGAACGTAAGATTATTTCAAAAGTAATTGACACGACAGCGTGTTTGATTGTAGTTCTCGACAGCCAAGGACGGATTGTCCGCTTCAACCAAGCTTGCGAAAAAACTACAGGCTACTCGACAGCAGAAGTTGTCAATAAATATGTTTGGGATTTGTTCTTGATCCCAGAAGAAATAGAGCCTGTTAAAACAGTTTTTGCCAAACTAAACGCGGAACTTTTTTACAGCGAATATCACAACTATTGGCGCACTAAAAATGGGGATAAGCGCTTAATTTCTTGGTCGAATACTGTGACGACAGATGGCGCGGGTTTGGTAGAATATGTGATAGCAACTGGCATCGATATTACTGAGCGCAAAGAAGCAGAAATAGCCCTAGCTTTATCTTACGCTCAGCTAGAAAACCGCGTCAAACAGCGCACAGCAGAACTAACAGTAGCTAAAGAAGCGCTGCAAGCTCAAGAAGAACGATTTCGCTGTTTAAGTTCGTGTTCGCCTGTGGGCATTTTTATGGCAGATTTTGAGGGGCGCTACACCTATGCAAACCCTCGCTGTCAGGCTATTTGCGGCTTAAGTTTGACAGAACTTTTAGGAGACGGTTGGGAGAATTGCATTCACCCGGAAGACTGCGATCGCGTATTAGCCCGATGGCTGGATTATACTCGGCAAGGTGGGGAATATGCGATCGAGTATCGCCTGCAAACACCAGAGGGGATTGTGCACTGGATTAACGTTTGTTCCTCGCCGATGTTCTCGGACTCCGGCGAACTCATCGGATACGTGGGCACGGTGAGAGATGTCACGGAAAGACAACAAGCGCAAGCAGCTTTGGCAAACAGCGAACAGCAACTGAGAACGCTGCTAGAAAATACGCCAGATATCATTATCCGCACTGACAAAGATCGGCGTTATATTTATGTCAATAAAGCAGTTGAAAGAAGCCAAGGAAAACGGCTTTCATTCTTCCTGGGTAAAACCAGTCAAGAAATAGGAATGCCGCCGGAACTGTGCCAAATGTGGGATGAAAGCCTGCACAAAGTGTTAGAAACAGGTCGGGAAGAAATCATCGAATTTCAGGCATTTTCAACCAACGGCCTCCGAAGTTATCAATCCCGCGTAGTTCCAGAATTTGACAAAAATGGTGTACCAGAATCGGTTTTAATTGTCGCCCGCGATATCACAGAACTCAAACTTGCAGAAACTCAAAGATTGCAGTTAACAATCGAGCAAAGAGCGAGGGAAAAAGCCCAAATAGAACAGCAGCGATCGGCATTTTTAGCTGAAGTCAGCAAAATGTTGGCTGCTGCGTTTGACGGGGAAACGGTGCTGCAAAAGGTAGCAGAATTAGCAGTAAATTCGATCGCGGACGGGTGCTGCATTCATTTGACCGAAACCGACTCAAAAGTGCGTCTAGTCGCTGTGGCTCACGCAGAACCCTCTATGGTTGAGACTATTAATAACTTCAGCATCCGAAGTTTGAGCGCCGACAATGCTGTTAACGGCTATCCGCTGGTAATCCGCAGCGGAACATCCCAACTAATTACCGAAGTGGATGAAGAGATTCTAGCAGCAGGAGCGGAAAATGCAGCAGAAATGGAAATATTGCGTGAAGCGAAGCTATCCCGTAGGGAATCGCTCAATATCGGATCTCACGCTTGCGTACCGCTGAAGGCCCGCGGGCGGGTAATGGGTTCCATCACTTGCTTTACCTCAAAGTTCGGGCGCCGCTACAGTGCAGAAGACATGGCAATGCTAGAAGATTTAGCATACCGCGTGGCGATCGCCCTAGACAACGCCAGACTTTACACAGAAGCGCAGGAAGCACTATCTCAAACATCGCAATCCTTCGCCTTAATTGACTCGTTATTAGAAGCATCTCCCCTAGCGATTTGCTTTCTGGATCGCGAAATGCGCTTCATCCGTATCAATCAAGTTTTAGCCGAACTCCACGGTTTGCCCGCCGAACAGCATATTGGTAAAGACTTCCGCCAATTGTTTCCAGAAAGCGCCGCCAAATGGGCACCAATAATTCAGCAAGTTTTAGAAACCGGTCAGCCTGTTTTAAACGTAGAAATTAGCGGCGAACCTGATGGGAAACCGGGATATTTCGGTTACTGGATCGCCAACTACTACCCAGTAAAAAATGAAAGGGGAGAAATAATCGGAGTTGGCCTAATTATCACAGATATTACCGCAGCAAAACAAACAGAATTAGCTTTGCGGGAAAGCGAAATGCGCTTCCGCAGCGTGGTAGAATCTAACATGATTGGCATCGGTTTCTGGGATGTCAGCGGCGAAGTTACGGACGCTAACGACGCCTTGCTGGAAATGATCGGATATACGAGGGAAGACTTAGTTTCGGGAAAGATCCGCTGGCTGGAACTTACGGCGCCGGAATATCTAGAACTCGATCGTATCGCCCTCGCGCAAGTCGAAGCATCAGGAAGTTGCGCGCCTTTTGAAAAAGAATATCTCCGCAAAGACGGCACGCGGTTCCCAGTTTTAGTAGGCGGCGGAAACTTCCAAGGATGCAAAGACAAAGGAGCATTCTTCGTACTCGATATCACCGATCGCAAACAAGCACAAAACCAACTCCGAGAAAACGAAATCCGCATTCGCAACCAACTAGCAGAACTCGACTTAGTGTACAACACCACACCGGTCGGGCTGTGCTTTGTCGATACCAATTTGCGCTACATCCGCATTAACGAATGCCTCGCTGCGATCAACGGCAGATCGATCGCAGATCACATCGGGCGCACCATCAGAGAAGCGATTCCCGAACTGGCCGACATGGTAGAGCCGATTTACCTGCAAGTGCTGGCGACGCAAACCCCCGTGCTCGACTGGGAAATTAAGGCCGAAACCAAGCAACAGCCAGGAGTTTTGCGGGATTGGCAAATCAGCTTTTACCCTGTAAGCGATGAATCGGGAACGCTGTTGGGAGTCAGCACCGTGGTTGCCGAAATCACCGATCGCAACCAAGCAAAACGGGTAATCCAGCAAAGCGAAGCTTTATTCCGGCGGCTGTTAGATTCCAATATTTTCGGAGTCGCGATCGGCGATTTTACAGGCCGCATCGCCTACGCCAACCAATCCCTGCTCAATATGGTCGGCTATACCCGCTCAGACCTGCTCTCCGGTCACATACGGTGGGACAGGATGACCCCCCCCGAATACCTGCACCTAGACGCCTTGGCGGCGCAAGAACTGCGGGCATCCGGAGTCGCAACTCCTTTCAAGAAAGAGTACATCCGCAAAGATGGCAGCCGCGTGCCGATTCTGATGGGCGGGACGATCCTGTGCCCGGACGCTCGCGAACCAGAGACGATCGTCGCGTTCTACATCGACTTAACCGAGATATCGCGGGTGGAAGCAGAACTCAAAAAGAATCAAGAACGGCTGCAAATCGCTCAGCAAGCAGGCAAAATCGGAACTTTTGAATTGAACATCCAAACCTGCGAGGTCGCGTGTACGCCGGAATTAGAGGCTTTGTACGGGCTGCCGGGCGGCGTTATCGACAGCTATCAAAGTTGGCTGGAAATGGTGCATCCAGACGATCGCGCTGTTACCGAACAGCAGGTGCAGGCTGCGGTGGCGTCCGGGGAGGAATTAAACATTGAGTTCCGCATCTGCCGCCCGGACAAAAGCGTGGGCTGGATGGCTTGCAGGGCTAAGGTGTTTCAGGACGATCGCGGTTTGCCTGTGCGGATGATTGGGGTGAACGTCGATATCACCGATCGCAAACAAGCAGAAGAGGCGCGATCGCACATCAATCAAACTTTAGAAGCCTTGATTCAGGCTTGTCCCCTAGCAATTACCGTTTTGGGCACAGACGACGGGACTGTGAAAATGTGGAACCCAGCCGCTGAGAGGATTTTTGGCTGGTCCGAATCAGAGGCGGTAGGTCAATTTGTGCCCAGCGTTCCCGCAGACAAGCGGGAGGAATTCATGGCGAACTTGGAAGGAATTCGCGCCGGAAACGCGATCGCCGGCATGGAAACCCAGCGCCAAAGGAAAGACGGCAGCTCGATCGACATCGGTTTGTGGGCAACTCCAGTCCGCGACGCCAAGGGCAACATCAACTGTATGTCGATCGTCGCCGACATCAGCGATCGCAAACAAGTCGAGGCAGCACGCGCTCAGTTGCTCGATCGCGAACAAGCCGCGCGGGCCGAAGCAGAAGCCATCAACCGCCTGAAAGACGAGTTTCTAGACACTCTTTCCCACGAACTCCGCACGCCTTTAAATGTGATTCTGGGCTGGGCGCAAACCCTGCGCGCCTACCCGGAAACTTCTTTAGATCGCGGTTTGGAAGCGATCGAGCGTCAGTCGAGAGTGCAGATGCAAGTAGTGGAAGATTTGCTCGATGTTTCCCGGATTATTCAAGGCAAGCTGGATCTCAAACCCGGCTGGTTCCTCATGAAAAAGACGATCGAGGTTGCTGTCAATTCAGTCATTGTCGCCGCCGAGGCTAAGTCTGTCACCGTTTCGTCAGAATTTGACCCGGGAGTCGGCTTGATGTGGGGCGACGCCCCGAGGTTGCAGCAGGTAGTGTCGAATTTGCTGACTAACGCCGTGAAGTTTACGCCTTCTGGGGGATCTGTGGAAGTGCGCTTATCTGCGGTAGCAGCTACCGATTCCTCATCACCTAATTACGTGCAAATTACTGTCAGCGATACCGGAAAGGGCATTTCCAAAGAATTTCTGCCCTACGTGTTCGATCGCTTCCGACAAGCAGACGGCTCGCTTACTAAGGCTCACAGCGGTTTGGGACTGGGATTGGCGATCGTCCGGCACTTGGTGGAACTCCACGGAGGCACTGTGACTGCAGAAAGTCCGGGTAAAGACAAGGGTGCGACATTCACGGTAATGCTGCCGCTCAAACAGCGTCGGAGTCAGCATCTGCAGTTGAGAGGGGGAAAGAAATTCGATTGAATGGGTCCGGGTATTTTGGCAGGTTTAAAAGTGTTGGTAGTTGACGACGAACCCGACAATCGCCAGTTTTTGATTGTTGCGATCGAACAGTTGGGGGCGACTGCGACTGCGGCTGCAACGGCTGCGGAGGCGATCGACATTTTACCAGAAAGAATTGGTTTCAAGCCGGAACCCTGATCGGAAGAAATTAAAAGAAGACTATTCATTACTCCAATCCTCTTCCTTCCATGTAGAGGTCGCTATCTTGCGGTCAACTGTCAACTGTCAACTGTCAACTGTCAACTGTCAACTGTCAACAAAGCCGCGAACCCGCTCTCTTCGCCACCGTTTTAGCCAAGTTAACAAATTTGCATTAGGGCGATCGGGTTCGATGAACGCACAAATAAGATCATTTTCGTTTGATTCGGATTTGTATGATGTTAAATCTTGTAGGGGCGGGTTCACCAATAATAATTGCCCATAATCTACAATCTCATAAACCCGCCCCCGCTGGCTTTTCATTAACAACATGATGACCGATACACACAAAGCAATTAGAAAATTTATCACAGTTTTTGCAAGTAAAAATGAATCAAATTCCCAACAGCTAGAAACAGAACTGACAGAATCAAACTTTCGCATCCGCGTCCAATCTTCGCTAATAGTTGGCTATATTGAACCGGGCGGAAAATTTCACAGTTTTTAGGGCGCGCCAATTGCCGGGAAAGGCACGCTAAAGCAGTTAAAATAGGATTATCAGCGCAATTGATTTACACCCATGCCCATTTATCACTTCAACCGCCTAACCGCCAAATTTTTCAGCAAGCTGCCGCTGCGAACGATTCTGATTGTTCCGTTTGTTTTGCAAACGGTAAGTGTAGTTGGGCTAGTGGGCTATCTTTCTTTCAAAAGTGGTCAGGAATCAGTCGAGGATGTAGCGCATCAGCTAATCGAACAAGTAGGAGAACGAATTAGCGATCACCTCACCGATTATTCTGGGCTATCCTCAATTAACACTTTTTTGACCAGGCTGCAATTCTCGGCTTCAGGACAAACTTTTATTATGGATCGATCGGGCAATCTGATTGCCACATCCACACTAGAAACACCCTTGGTGACGCCAGCAAAAAAGCAACCGACGCCATTGCTAGCCACAAACAGCAAGGATGCCCGAACGCGAGATATGGCTCGACAACTCGCCAACCGATTTGGCAGCTTCCGCACGTTGCAAACAACCGAGAAATTTACCCTAGCGAGCAAGGGCGATAGGCAGTTTGTCCGCGTCACTCCCTATCGAGATGTCCGTGGTTTGGATTGGTTGATTGTGGTGGTGGTGCCAGAGTCTGATTTCATGGCTCCGATTCAAGCAAATACGCGCAACACATTGTGGTTGTGTGTCGGTACGATGGCGATCGCGAGTGCGATCGGATTGTTGACTTCCCGTTGGGTAACAAAGCCAATTATGCGCTTGAATACCGCCGCCAAAAATCTTGCCAAAGGAAAATGGGATCAACCTTTAGAAATTACACGCTTGGATGAAGTCGGAGAAATGGCCAATTCCTTCAATTTTATGGCAGCGCAACTGCAACAGGCTTTTGCAGACCAAAAATCTTTAAATGAAACTTTAGCACAAAGAGAGAGCCAACTCAAGCAATTTATCGAAGCCATACCTGCGGGAGTATCTATCCACGATGCCTCGGGTAAAGTCGTGTACTTCAACGAAACTGCCAAGCATTGGCTCGGCGTAGAAACTATCCCCGATGCGACTCTAGAAGAAGCAGTAGAAGTTTATCAAATGTACCGCCAAAACCAGCCGTATCCCACTGAAGAACTGCCCGCATTCCGAGCACTGCGGGGCGAAACGGTATTCCTGGAAGATGTAGAACTTTATCGAGATGGGAAATTTATTCCTTTTGAGGTGCGCGCCACACCCATTTTCGACGAAGGCGGAAACATTATTTATGCCATCACTATTTTTTCTAATATCACACAGCGCAAACAAGCTGAAAAAATATTAACTGACTACAATCGCACTTTAGAAACCGAAGTAGCCGAACGTACCTGCGCCTTAGCTCGTGCTAACGAACTATTACAGTATGAAATTGCCGACCGCCAATTGAGCGAACAAAAACTTTCCACTTCTACCGAGCAAGTTCTGAAAATATTCGAGTCGATCGCAGATATCATATTGATTTTCGAGCCCCGAGAAAAAACAATCCAAATTATACCCAGTAAGGGGATTTTTCAATACAACGAGCGCACGAATCAGATCGACTCTATCATCGATCAATTTTTTCATGACGAAAGCAATGAGATTTATTTCGCTCAAGTTCAAAAGGCATTGGAAACCCAACAAACTATTAGTTTTGATTACAGTCTACGGATTAATAACAAAGAAGTTTGGTTTGCTGCTAAAATTTCGCCGCTGTCCGATAGCTCCGCTGTTTGGGTAGCCCGCGACATTAGCGATCGCCAGTTGGCCGAAGCCCGACTGCTGGAAGCCCAAAAAATTGCCCGGATTGGCAGTTGGGAATACGATATTGCCACAGCAACCCCCACTTGGAGCGAAGAACTCTATCGCTTTTTTGAACTCGATCCCAGTCAAAAACCGCTGCTAACGGAACAATTAATCGAGCGTTTTCATCCCGAAGATCGATCGCCATATCTGACAATGCTTGAGGAGCGATCTATCCACAAAAAAAGCTTTGAATTCGATCAGCGACTGATCCGCAGAGATGGCTCCCTCACTTACCTGGCAGTCAGAGGGAAACCGGTTTTTGATGAAAAAGGGCAGTTGATTCGTTGGTTGGGCACTGTTTTGGATATTAGCGATCGCCAACTTGCCGAGTCAGCTTTGCGAGAAAGCGCGCAGCGGGAACAAGCGATCGCCCGATCGATCGATCGCATCCGTCAATCCTTAGATATTGACACAATCTTCGCAACCACAACCTCGGAATTGCGAGAAACCCTCAAGTGCGATCGTGTCGGTATCTATCGCTTTAATCCTGATTGGAGTGGGCAATTTGTTGCCGAATCAATGGCTGCCGGCTGGATATCTCTGATCCCAAAAGCCGACGATTTTAATGTGCCAAACAATCTCGTCGAAGACTCTCGCTGTACCGTGAAAACTATGCAAGCCGGCGGTGAACCAATCCTGGATACCTATCTACAAAAAAATCAAGGCGGTATGTATGCTAGAGGCGTTCCTTACCGCATAATTGAAGACATATACACCGCTGGGTTGAGTCCTTGTTACCTAGAACTGTTAAAACAATTTCAAGCTAGAGCCTACGTTATTTTTCCCATATTTTGCGGCAGTCAACTTTGGGGTTTGCTCGCCAGCTATCAAAATTCTGTACCCCGCACTTGGCGCGAAGCAGAAATCAATATTGGGCTGCAAATTAGCACCCAATTGGGAGTCGCCTTACAACAAGCTCAATTGCTCGAAGCCACTCAACAGCAAGCACTACAGCTTCAACAAGCCGCGTGGGCCGCAGAAGCCGCCAACCTTGCCAAAAGCACTTTCCTGGCAAATATGAGCCACGAACTTCGCACCCCGCTAAACGCAATTCTGGGATTCTCCCAATTGATGCAGCGCTCTACCAACCTCACTCGCGAACAACAGGAAAATATCCGCATTATCAACCGCAGCGGAGAACACTTGCTCGCTCTGATCAATCAAATATTAGATTTAGCCAAAATAGAGGCGGGACGCATTACAATCAACCCAACAGAATTTCAATTAAGCAGCCTGTTGAACGATCTGGAAGAGATGTTTCAACTCCAGGCAATGGAGCAACAATTGCAGTTAATATTTGACTGCTCTAGCGAAACTCCCGAATACGTGCAAACAGATCAACTTAAGTTGCGCCAAGTCTTAATTAATCTGCTTTCTAACGCTATTAAATTTACGAAACAAGGAGTAATTAGGTTAAGAGTAAGTGTATTTATAGACCGTGAAAATCAGCAAGTACCAATCAGTAATTACCAATTACATTTTGAAATAGAAGACACGGGTTCCGGCATGGCTGCTGATGAGTTAGATAAACTTTTTCAAGCCTTTGTGCAAACCCAAACAGGAACCAAATCTCAGCAAGGAACAGGCTTGGGGCTGGCTATCAGCCAACAGTTTATCAAGCTGATGGGCGGCGTGATTACTGTACGCAGTGAAGTAGGACGCGGCACCACCTTCGCGTTTGATATCCCCGTCAGCGCCGTTGATGCCCCGGCGACTCAACCCGTACAGCCACCGCGTCGGGTGATAGCGCTGGAACGCAACCAGCCACGCTATCGTATTTTGATTGTGGACGATCGATCGGACAACCGCCAACTGCTGATCAAACTCCTCGCTGGCTTTAACTTTGAACTCGAAGAAGCCAGCAATGGCATGGAAGCTATTGAAATGTGGTCGAGTTTTGAGCCACACTTAATTTTTATGGATATGTGGATGCCCGTGATGGATGGACATGAAGCGACCAAACGCATTAAAGCCACCGTTAAAGGTCAAGCTACGGCAATTATTGCCGTGAGTGCCGGTAACGCCGAGGAAGCGCCAACCGTTACTGTATCAGATAATTGCGATGACTTTATCCACAAACCCTTTCGAGATACAGAAATTTTTGCCACCCTGCACAAACATCTGGGAGTGCGTTACATTTACGATGAACCGGAGAGTGTTCCCGAGTCAACTCAAATCGAGGCTCCGACTCCAGAGACTCTTGCAGCTTTACCCGCAGATTGGCTGGCAGCTTTAGAGAAAGCCACAATTGAGTGCGATTTAGAGTTAATTCTGATCCAAATTGAGCAAATTCGCGATCGCAATGACGCTTTAGCTAGTGCTCTAGCCGCATTGGCTAACGAGTTTCAGTTCAATCAAATACTAGCTCTCATCCATCCCGAACCAAAATAATAAGGATATGAGATAGGTTTGGAATGAGTACGATCGTCCTCATAAAACCCCATCGGGCGATCGTACTCACTACAAACCTATAAAGGTTATTTTACAGAAATAGATATGAATTACGAAGCAACTCCCGTCTTAAAAGGGAATATTTTAATTGTTGATGATATTCCGGCTAATTTGCAACTTTTAGCTCAAATACTCTCGCAGCAAGGGTACAAAACACGCACCGCACCCGACGGCAAACTAGCGCTGCGGTCGATCGAATTAACTCCTCCTGACTTGATTTTGCTCGACATCATGATGCCCGGTATGGACGGCTACAAAGTCTGCGAAGCATTAAAAGCTTCTCCCACAACCAAGGATATTCCAGTTATTTTTATCAGTGCTTTGAATGAAGTATTAGATAAAGTCAAAGCCTTTGAAGTTGGTGGTATAGATTATATCACAAAACCGTTTCACGAACAAGAAGTTCTGGCCCGCGTCTCAAATCAACTCGTCCAGCGCCAGTTGTTCCAGCAAACACAATCCTATGCCAAGCAACTCGAACAAACCGTAACTGAACTAAAGAAAACTCAAGCTCAGTTAATACAGAAGGAAAAAATGGCTTCTTTAGGTCAGCTAGCGGCAGGAATTGCTCACGAAATCAACAATCCCGTCAGCTTTATCTACGGCAATATTGCTCTAGCGGCGGAGTATGCGCGAGATTTGCTTCGCCTCGTTGAATTGTACCGACATTACTACCCCCACCCCGTTGCAGAAATTATCGGCGAATTGGACGAGATTCAACCCGAATTCATCGCAGAGGATTATCCAAAACTGCTGAATTCGATGACAGAGGGTGCTTCTCGGATTAGCGAAATTGTGATGTCTTTGCGGAACTTCTCCCGCCTTGGCGAACAAAAGTACAAACCAGTGGATATTCATGAAGGCATTGACAATACTTTAGTTATTTTGCAACATCGGCTAAAGGGAGCAAACAAAGCTGGTGAGATAGAGGTCATTAAAAACTACAGCCAACTGCCAAGAGTCACCTGTTACGCCAGTGAGTTAAATCAGGTGTTCATGAACCTGCTAAGTAATGCTATTGATGCCCTGGAAACTCAACCTTCTCCCCGAAAAATTACCATCAGCACTTCAGTAGGTTTTAAGTCAGAAGCTGCGCTGCACAATCAAGATTCAAAATTAGCCACTCAAAACTATAAATCCGTTGTGATTCACATTGCCGATAACGGTTGCGGGATGAGTGAGGACGTGCGCCACCAGATATTTGACCCATTTTTTACTACGAAGCCTGTAGGCCGCGGTACTGGATTAGGGTTGGCAATCAGTCACGATATTGTAGTGGAAAAACATCGAGGTCAAATCAGTTGTATTTCTGCTCCGGGTCGAGGGACAGAGTTAATTTTTCAGATTCCGATATCTGTTAAAGCAGTTGACAGTTGACAGTTGACAGTTGACAGTTGACAGTTGACAGTTGACAGTTGACAGTTGACAGTTGACAGTTGACAGTTGACAGTTGACAGTTGACAGTACGGGAATCAAACTATTTATGGTTGAGGGGTATCGGCTCTATTCATTAGGCTATTTATGTCCGCGCCCGCTGTGGCGGTTGCTATAAATCTTAAAATGTTATAAGTTGGTAGTGAGGACTTTAGGAATGAGAATTAAATAACTTACAATTTTTATTGTTCTTGTGGGATGGGCGTCCCGCCCGTCTATAAAGAACGGGCGGGACGCCCATCCCACAAATATGTGTAAATTATTTAATTCGCGATCCTTAGTCCTTAGAGAGAGGACTGAAGTCCTCACTACAAACAGGGTTGATTGTGGGGAATTAACCTGATATCGCAGTTACTTTAAATCCAGCAATCCGCTAGTTTTTAGCTTGGGATTAAACCGGATTTCTTCAGTTACACCGCGAGCTTTGAGGAGCGAGAAAATTTCATTTTCCACCCGCCGCGCTACATTTTTTAACAATTTATCTTTGGCAATTTCATCGGCGAAAATACCTTCATAATTTGCTGTTTCTTGGGCAGTCATCACAGTTTTGGTGTCGATGGGATCGTTCCACTTGGCAGCATCGGCACCGTTACCCTGGGGTTGGGAACCGTTTTCGGCAATCCAACTTTCTCTAATGCTTTCTAGAATAGTGCGGCTGGGCTTGTCAATAGTTTGGACTTTCAGCCAGTAGCAATACTGGGTTTGGCGTACCAAATGCTGTTTAAGGCTGAGGTAAATGTCGCGAGAATAGCCGACAAATTGCAGGACTTTCTCGTTGTCAAAAATTGCGTAAACGCCGATTTTTCCCTGGACAAAATCGGGCAATTTCCCCTCGGAGTCTATGTATGGAATGAATTCTAAGCTGGCGAGAGATTGAATGTCTTCTGTCATCCGATTTTAGATTTTAGATTTTAGATTTTAGATTAAACCACAGATTAACCAGCCTTTACCTAACTCTTAAAAACTCGATAAACGGCACAGAGGCGGCTGGGTTTAAATATTTTGGCTTGGAACATGAAATTAGGCGGGACGTTGACGATCGCAAAATCGCTCGATTCGTGATACTTTTCAAATTCCGCAGGCATTCCCTTCGGCGTCTCGCTGCTGTAAGGGACTGGCTGAAAAAGTAACTCGGCAAACTCAATGCGGGAGCATTGCAATTGTAGCGCTATTTGTTTGACAAAGCTTTCACCTGTTAACAAACCGAACAGTGCAGTTTTAGCATCCGGTTCGAGGACAAAACTGCTATCGTAGCTTTCAATAATCTTAAGACCCATTTTCTGTATACTCCTGACAGGTGGCGGTTAACGGTTATTGGTTAACTGTTGAGCGATCGACTTATTTTGAATTTTACCTGACACTGACCGTTTTGAAAGCAAAAGCCTTTCGGCAGAAGGTAGGAGGTCAATAAAAACATCACAATTCCTAAATTTTGACCGAAAAATTTGGGTTTCAAGCCTCGCCCATAAGCGGGCGACTTTATTTATGCTATGATACTGCCGTAGGGTTTTTCCACGTCAAATGATTGTTCTGGAATTTAAAGCCAAAGGAAAAACAACCCAATATGCTGCAATAGATGAGGCGATTAAGACGGCTCAGTTTGTCCGCAACAAGTGTATCCGTTACTGGATGGATAACCGAGGTGTAGGGCAGAAAGAGCTTTATCGCTACAATACAGCACTAAGGGCTGAATTTCCGTTTGTCAAAGCTTTAAACTCCCATGCCTGTCAAGTCTCAGTTGAGTGGGCTTATAGTTCGATTGCTCGGTTTTACGACAATCGCAAACGACAAGTTCCCGGTCAAAAAGGGTATCCAAAGTTTAAGAAAAACTGTCGTTCAGTTGAATATAAAACTTCTGGGTGGTCGCTTTCTGAAACAGGAAAACAAATCATTTTTACAGATAAAAAAGGGATTGGCAAATTAAAACTGAAAGGGACTTGGGATTTAAACTTCTATCAAATCGAGCAGATAAATCGGGTGAGGTTGGTTCGTCGCGCTGACGGTTATTACGTTCAATTTGTAATAAAAATTGAACACCAAGTAGACGTAAAGCCAACTGGTAAAACAATCGGTTTAGATGTTGGACTAAAAGAATTATATACCGACAGTAATGGATATAGCGAACCTAACCCTAGATTTTATCGAAAAGGTGAGAAGCGGTTAAAGTTTCGACAGCGCCGTGTTTCTCGCAAAAAGAAAGGCTCTACCAATCGAAAGAAAGCCGTTAATCGGCTAGGGCGAGTACACCTCAAAATAAGTAGGCAACGTCAAGAACACGCTAAGAGAATAGCGCGTTGCGTCATCCAATCTAACGATTTGGTGGTCTAGGTCGCTTTGAGGATTAAAAACTTAGTTAAAAATCATTGTCTTGCCAAGTCGATTAATGATGCAGGTTGGTATCAATTCAGGAAGTGGTTAGAGTATTTTGGAGTTAAATTTGGCAGAATAACAGTAGCCGTTAATCCCGCCTATACTTCTCAAAATTGCTCTAACTGTGGTACGGTTGTGAAAAAATCTCTATCTACAAGAACGCACAGTTGCAAGTGTGGATTTGAGTTAGATAGAGATTGGAACGCAGCTATCAATATTCTGAATTTAGCCTTGGGTACTACGGGTCAATCGATTTTAGATTTTAGATTTTAGATTTTAGAGGCGACCCCACGGATAAATGCGGGGGCTTGAGGATTTTAGATTTGAGATTTTGGATTGATTCCACGGATAAATCCGGGGGCTTGTACCA
>Ga0335395_10000413_pt1 | contig 27061 bp, 24 predicted proteins | sample MAT02_FD_205744 | JGI IMG/M metagenome (GOLD analysis project Ga0335395, IMG submission 205744) | Freshwater microbial communities from Lake Fryxell liftoff mats and glacier meltwater in Antarctica - MAT-02 (spades assembly) (version 2) ... | reverse complement strand
GGACATAAAATACTTATGGATTTCCCTATTATGTCTGTCAGACCCAAAGTAATAGTTACTCGTAATATTGATAAGGATGGAAGAGAAATAATTAAAAGGTTTATGTTCGTACCAAAAGAGATAACGGAAGCCGTAGAATATGTTAAGGCATTGTTAGCTAGTCAAAAGAAAAAATTTAAGGAAGAAAAAAGAGATAAATTTATTTCTACTCCCTATTACTTCCCTAGATTCAAACCGTTAGAGGTGCTAAACAGGGATGTTTATTGTCAACCCGAATATATCAAACGTATTATATTTAAAGAATGAATAAGGTAATAAAAGAATATGGGAAACTGTTTGTAGAAACAAGTGAGAGTAGTACATCAAAAGGTGTGCCAGTATTGGACTTTCCCAACTTTACAAGAAGTATATTACAACAAGATAATATGCACCTTATGAGGACTCTTAATATTACCACACTAATAGAAAGTAGGCGTATAGGTAAAACAACTTCTGCTTCTGATTATTTCTATCAATATCACATTATGGAAGGCGATTTAATGAAGAGAGGTAGTTTATCTATATTAGCTCATCCACAAGCACAGGAGCTATACGATAGATTCGTAAAAAATGCTTTAATACAGCCTTTTGGAGGCAACGAGGGATTACTTGGTGAAAGCTTAGATACAGTCTATATAAAACTACCAAAAAGATATAGGGAATACTTATTTGAGAATGGTAATCACTTAGAAGGAATTAGTCATAATATAAACGAAGCTGACTTTGAGTGGTTCTTTAAGCCATACGATAAGGAGGGTAATTCTTTAATAGTTATACCTAATGATGTTGACGAGCCTTATGTAAAACTCTTTAAGGATAATATAGGGAATAACGTATCTACTAAATCTGCGGAAGGTATATGTCGTGGTAGATTGTTTAATGGTGCTAATATTGAATTAGTGTCAGCTAACCATAACTTTGATAAATATGTTTCTGGTAAGGCACTTAACTTTCTTTGGGGAGAAGAGCTAGGTACTTGGACTTCTAATTATATCTCTAAGATTGCTATTCCAGCTGTCGTACAAAGAGACGGTAAGGTTATTAACACCCTAACACCTGATAAAAAGAATCCAGACCCTAAACAGCACTGGACTTATCAAGATATTGTTCTGCCTATTATGGGAGACAAGGAAACTAAGCATTTTTACAAACACGGATTAGATATTTATATTAATAACAAGGGTGTAGAAACGCCAGTGGAGAAAGATGGCAAGATTGTTATAGAAGAACAGGGTAGAACACAGGGAGTTGTAATAGGTAAGCTTAGCGAATGTTTTCCCTACTCTCACGACAATCAAAAATACTTTGCCAATGTTATCAGTTCTTTAACCGAGGTTGTGAAGCCTATTTGGAAACAAGACGAAAACGATAATTATTTAAAAAGTGAGACGGGAACTTTTATATTAGAGAAGCTTATATATACTGGCGAAAAGAAAGCTGGTAGCCTAGATATGATTGACTGGTTCAGAGAATATGAAATGTCTTTTGAGGGTAGAGGAACCTCTTTGTGTTTTTCTTCTTTTGGGGAAGGTAATATAATTTCTAGTACTCATAAAGAATATTTTGAAAAAAACTTTCCTACTATAGTAGGGTTTGATAAAGGAATGTCTTTGGTAGACGAAATTAATCAGACTATTCTTCAAAAAGACGGTTCCATAACCATATTTGTGTATATAGCTAAAGTGTCAGACAATCAGTGGGTTATTTATGATGAACATATGGCCAACTATGATTATTCAACGATAGGGAAAAAGATGTTGTATGATGTTCAGCGTAATAGACCTATAGTGTATGATTCGGTTCTCAACAATGCTATTTCTAAAATAGGTTCTACTAAAAACAACGATATATATCAAATAGGATTAGCCACTCCCGAGTTAGCTTATAATTATAGAAGTGGGCTGTTCCATAGATGTTTAATACCTTCTCATAAAAGAGAAAAGTTGGTTAAGATAGTTGAATTTAACAAAATGTTTGAGGTACAAAATAATATTATTAACCCGATTAGTCATCCTATTAATAAAGAGGAGCTAGGGGCTAGGCTTTATATATTAGAACACTGTACTCAAGCTATAGAATATTTTAAGACACAAAGATGGAAGACGGACAAAGAAGGTTCTTTTATGTTAAAAAATGGCGAAAAGATTCCTGATGATACCAGAGACGATGTCTTTGATGCTTTGACTTATCCTATAGATTTGCATAATATTGGTATACAATCCAACAGTCGTAAACCCTATAAACAAATATTGGATATAATATGGAAAGACACTAGACTGTCTCTCAATAATAATTTTAAACAACACACTGCCTATCAACCTAGTTATAACGTAACTGTTTTTGGTCAAAAAAATACAAACACAAGAATCTGGTAAAGCATAATGATACAAGGAAAACAACTAATAAAGCCATACAGCTCTAAACAAGCACAGGAGACGATTTCACGGCTCGACAATATGTTACAACATTTCATAGGTCAAAAAGCCTCTATAACCTCTAATATGGCTAAAGGTTATTTAGATTATTATGGTATTTCAAAAGAGGCGTGGAAATGGCGTTATGAAAAGATGTATAATGCTAATGGTGATGTTTCTAGTGATATAGAAAGAGAACTAGATAATATGACTTCAAATCCAAGAGTTAAGCCACAATCAGATTGTAATGAAATGACACCAGAAGAATATTTTGGTTTTGCTTGGCAGACTATTCGTATAGTTCAAGATAAAACCGATGAATTTTTAGATGATATTAATAATAGAAAGTTTAGTGTAGGAGTTTCTTCTGTTCCTTATAAAAATTTAGAATCTATATTTCAATATCAGATTAAGAATAAAATGGACAAGCCCGAAACTAAACTACAGATTGCTAACGCTATCTTTATGGCAGCTATAAAAGGAACGGGATTTTTAAGACCAGTCTTATACGATATTACAAGTACAAGTCATATCCCTACTTTTGATAAGGAAGGAATAACAACTAGAGATAAATGGAAAAAGGTAGAGACCAAAGAAAGGGCTGGCGTTATTATAGAAAGTATTGACCCAGAGAGGGTATACGTTGACACGGCGGCAGAAAAACCAAAAGACCTGTTTATTATAACACCTCTTGACCCTTCTGAACTAGCTTATAGATTCCCCGACCTAAAGAATAGAATAACTGAATATTCTGACAAGCCTTTAGTTGCTGTTAACGGAGAAGTTTGCAAAGAGGGTTGTTTATCTAAGACATATAAATTTGATTATCACACTGGAGAACAAATCAGAGAGATGTATGAGGCGGGAAGTTTTTGGCAAGACAGATTTAATAACTATTTTGGTAACCACGCTGGTATATCAAACCGATTAAACAATACACCAGCCTTTGAGTTTGGAAACGGAGGAAAGTTTTGGAATGGAATGTTATATAGCAATATGTCCGAAAGAAGACAAGCAGGTGGTTATTTCTTAATAGAATACTATGATTTAGCAAACGATGTTTATACCGCATATATTGATGACACTGTAGTTGATAAGGGTTCTATCCCAGCAACGTTTAAAGGGTTACCTATAGTCCCGATTAAACTAGAAAATAAAGATAATAGATTTTTTGGTACTCCTCTTAACGAATATTTTGGTATATTCCAAGACCAGCAGACCGCTATTAATATGAAACAAAGAGTTAATGAGATAGTACAAGGAACTAGCTTCGTAGCAATAGATGGTGACCAGATTGATGAGACTAGACACCCTAACAAGCAATTAAGTATCTCTCAATACGCACCATTACAAGAAGTTCATATTAAAGATACTATGGCTGAAAATATGGCTAGACCTCCAGCAATACAACCTATTAGTTTCAATAATGGTTCTGACAATGCTTTGCAAACTAGACTAGCCTTTTTACAAGGTACTTTAGAGAAGCAATTCCCTAGTCTAAAATCATTGATAGCTAGTAATCAGAAAGAGTTCCAGACACAAATGATATATTCAAGAGATGCTAAGACTAATACTTTCCTTAGAAACGTTACGTTAAGTCTATCAAAGTTTAGTAGTGTATTACTACAGTATATTATGTTTGAAATGCGATATTTTAATAACGAGTATGCTGACAATGCTATTCCTTTATACAAAGGCTCTAAAGAAAAAGCAACTTTATTTATAGTAACTGATGAAGAAGACTTAATATCTTCACAAAACAAATTTAGAAAAGAGTTAACAACGTTATATTTAAAGGATGTTAATTCCTATGTAGAGCAGATGTTCCAGAATCCAGATTTAGTTAATCCTATTATGGAACAAATTAAGGCGGAAATAGAAAATCAAGTAGTACAAACCACGCTACAATCAGCGGGAATAGAACCCGAATCAAATGAAGATTTTCAGATGAAAAGAGAGGCTATTTTAACAGACCAATCAAAGGTTGACATAATATTAGAGGAAACTGCTAAACAAGGACCTAAAATCGTAAGAGCTAGGCTATCAGTAATAGCTAGGCAACAAATACCTGAACGACAAGACACTAGAATATATATCTCTTTTGAAGACTTAAATAACTACCAAATCTTAATAGAAGATGTTAAGTTTGAGTTAGATAAAACACAGGCAGAAAGGCAGGCAGAGATGGTAAGTATATTAAACACTATACAACCTATCGTACAATTCACACCTTTCGTAATTAAGTTTGACGAATATATCAAACAAACATTATTGGCTAATAACCAAAATCCTGATGACTGGTTGCAGCCAAATCAACCGAAACCTTCTAAGATGGTGGAAACACTTAATAGTAGAACCAATTATTTCTTTGATTTACTAAAGAATCCAGTTATAGCGGCACAGTATCTAAACGAGAATCTAGGTAAAGAAATATTTACTCCAGATATGTTGGTACAGGGATTAGCTATGGAAGCAAAGGCCATGTCCGACATTAAGATTGAAGAAATAACTGCTAGAGGTAATACAAAAGTAGCTGGTGATGTTAACAAATATACACTAACAAAAGAGACTGATTTTCTCGTGGAACAAGCAAAAGCCAATATGCAAAAACCACAAGATATTCAATCATAATTTGATTTATTTTTATAAAATGAATTAATAATTAATTAAACACAACAAAACACAACAACAAATGAGCAAAAACAATGTTAGCCAATCACTTTTGGCAAAACTAACAACCGAAACAAATCCCAAATTAATTCAAAAAAGAAATAATTTAGGCAAATTTATACAAGCATCAAAAAAAGTATCCGAAACACTAAGCTCAGGACTAGATAGAAATAGTACTCAATATAACGCGGTATACTATGATGCAAAAACTAGATTTGATAACTTAATTAAGTTAAGTGATGCTGGTAAAGCAAAAATAGAAAGCGGAGAAATAACATTTAGCGAAGAATGGTTATGTGATAATATGCACATTAACGATTTAGATTCTGCTGTTACTACTATGATTATGGCAGAAATTGCTAGTAATCCAGGTAGCCCTGAAATAGAACTTTCCAACATACTAAAACCTATTAAGGCACAATTACCAAAGTACGAGAACGGTATTTTATGTATTACCAGCGATGAAGATGGTAATATATATCCCGAGTTCGAAGAACAGGTGATAGGTTATTCCTTAGGAAGCACCTCAGAAGAAGCTACAGCTAATTTGAAAAATCTATTAGACAACATTCAGGAGTCATTTAAATATGAGATAGAAAACCTAAAAGAACAAATTAAAGATGTCAGTGTTCCTCAAACAAATGATTATGAAGAATTTTCAATTCCTAACCAATTACAAGAAAAGCTAATAGAGCAATCTATCTCAGCTGTTGTACCTCAGTTGATACCCCAATTAAAAAGTTGGATGTTATCACCAGATGGACAATCAAGTGTAGTAGCAACACTTTCTGCACAGAGGTACGCTAATATGTTGAATCAATATATTAACTTACTAGTTGCAAATAATATTGATACTACACAACCTAACAATCCTATGGCAATCACGCCTTTCGGAGCGACATTACTATCTATGGTAGTTGATAAAGACACGAAACAAGAAGTAAGCGGAGTTAGACTTTTAGAGAAGATATTAGGAGAAAGAGCTCAAGCCGCACTTGGCGACCATCCAATTTTGCTAACAGAATTTAATGGTGACTCTAATCTCGATGCTCAGTTCCAAAACATACTATACAATGCTACTGACCAAGCTGTATTGGCACTAAATTCATCTAAAAATATGAATAATATAAGCCATTACAGTAACTATGTCGTAGATAAGCCAATAATTGTAAAACCTGATAATTCTCAGGATATGAATAACTTTGCAAGCAATGCTCAGCAAATTATGAACAACGGTCTTTATAACAAACCTCAAGAGGCTTTGTCATATATGACAAACAAACAACCTGTCGGACAGAATAATTTACCACCTCAAAACAATGTTCCAACATTGCCAGATGATAATAATTCCGTAGACGAACAAATAAAAAATAACACTCAAGGATATTCACCACTTCTACCACAAAAAGTAGATTTGAGTATTAATCCTTCCGACATAGAAATATAATAAACAAAATGCCAAGCAATATAAACTTTCAACACCAAAACACCTACAACCCAAATTACTGGGGTAGCCAACAAGGCGGTCGTTACAACTACGGCTCTGAGTCACAGACTAGTTTTAACAAACAATACTTTGACGACTTTTACTCAAAAAAACTAAACGGAGGATTTCTTTCTATGCTTAACAACAAGCGTGTAGGACTTCTAACTGGACCAAAAGTAGACAATTCAGATTTTGCAAGATACTTAGGGCTATTACCTTACTTTGCAGCTAAACACAATTTAATTTCTGATGCAGTAGCCAGAACAGGCAGCACAGGAGCTTTATCCATTGGAGCTATAGCTGGACAACAATTTGGACCAACACTTGAAAAAATCCCAGTAGATAATGGAGATAGCTCAAGAATGTTTGGTATGGTAGCTCAGCTACAGGACGGTCGTCAGAACCGATATAGATTCCAGGTTAGTGAAGATATGATTACAAGCACTCTTGCTCAACCAGAAAACTCTAATGTAACTCCTGGACTAAGACCAGAAATCCCAGCAGAAACAGAAGTACTTGTTATCCCAAGCAGTATCTCTTTCTTAGGAGATTTAATTAACGGATGTATCTCTTGTAGTAGAGAATCTTGCGGAGACGGTTACCGAACCCTATTCATACAAAAAAATGCTTACCGAAACGGTACTATGTCACAAGGCGATTATGCTGGAGAACTAGTTAGTGAGGTATTGTTTGTATTGGATAGTGTAGTACTTGCCAACGGAGACCTTAAACTTACTGTTAAGAGAGGTGCTAACGGACAGACGTACACTGACACCGCTAACAGTATTCAATATAACACAGCTAGTCTACCACTAGAAGAAGGAGACTTTATCTTAGTAGGTACGGTTGCTTTCTCTACTGAATGTCATCCAAGAGATTTGGGAGGTTGTGCCACACAAAGACCAAAAGTATTCTCTTTCTGCGAAGGAGTACAAGAATTTGCGGATTGTTTACTTTGTGTTAATAAAACAAACTTCAAAACTTTAGCTAGTGATGAATTGCTAAGCAAAACAGAAGGACTTGTTTATGACTTTGCCACAAATGCAAAAACTATGACTCAAAGAGTTTATAACGAGTTTGTAAATGGTAAGAAAGTATATGCTGCTAATTATCCAATGCCACAGCACCCTACTCTTCCAGTTGGAAACACTTTCAATGGTTCATTAATTCCTAATAAAATTGATGGAATATTGGCACAGTTTGACAAGAGAAGCGAAGAGCTTGAAATCACTTTTGATTCTTGTGACCAACAGTGTTGGGAATATGGTTTAACTACCATTATCGACGCTATGGAAGCAGGACAGATGGACGGTGGAATGGGTAAAGGAGACTCTTATAACTCACCTGGCTGGATGCTTGTTGGTGATATTAAAGGACTGCAATCAATCTATGAAAGTAGACTTGCAAACTTTGCACCTATGACATTGTCAGACAGACAAGACCAACTAATGCAGTTTGGTAAGTCTTTTAAAGTTACTAACAGAAGTATCTTCCGTTCAGCTAATAACGAGGCTGGTAGAGCTGCTATAAATGAATTTAGTACTAGTGCTTCTAGTTTCAATATTCAACTAGTAGATATCCAACTAGGTAGTTACACTTTCAGAGGTATTCACGACTACCAAATGGCTAGAACAGAGCCAGGTGTAATGAGATTAATGCATATCCCAGACATTACTTTCTTCACGGATAACCAAGATGAAGTTATGGGCGGAGTAGCTAATATGTTAGGCTTAGGCAATATGAGTCCTTTCGCACCTGCTTCTGCAGTTATTAACAGATTGGTTCCATCTGTAATCTCAAGAGGTATGAGTACAACTTATATCAATGGAGACGAAAGATTTATGGCTAAAGACGACTGTCCATTCAACCTATATGGTTATATGAGAGCAGGTGTATTCTTGTCACCAGAAAACATTTCTCGTTCCCTAAAGATTAGAATCAATGCAAGAATTGCTAATCCAGACACTTCTCCAACAGCTCCTGCTACAATCAAAGTTCCAATTAATGAACTAGGATGTGGATGTGCTAGAACTCACTATGATATAGTTGAGGGATTAGACAGTTGGGGACAAGGACCAGTTTTGACTCGACCTTACAACTTTGCAAGTGCTACTAGTGCTTACAGAGACGCAATCTTAAACCCATAAACCAATGACTCCACTATCGCAGACTAGCAGAACCAATATATTAGATATGATTGACCTTGCTACAAATTTGATAGCGGGGTCTAGTCACATACAAGAAACCCTTGTAGATTTACGAAGACAAAAAGAACGGGTATCTGATGAAGAAATGGAAGGCATTCTTAAAGATATATCTCTCTTAGAGATTATGGACTTAGAAATGCTCTCTATCAGAAGAGACCTTATGAATAAAATGTTATCCCTATACAATGCAGAATCAGAAGAGAATAAATACTGGTGCTTAGCAAAGCATATATTTGCCTCTTATGGACTTGCTGGAGAGCTAATTCAATCAGATTATCAAGACGAGTTCTTCAAGACTATATTCGATAGAATCTTTGACTTATTGTTAAAAGGTCTCTATCTTTTTCTTAATCTTGAAGAAGTACCTACTTGTAGTAGGTGCCTCGCAGACAAACTAAAAACATAATACAATGAACGGACTATACAAGAGCAGTGTATCCTATACTAGTAATTCACAACTATCTCGAAGCAATCCCAAACTTAAACCTATACAATTATTTAAAGGAACTATTGAAGAAACCCGATTAAGGCAATACCTGCCTATAGGAGGTAAAACCAAGATTATTAATTTATCTGATTCAGGAATAGGGTTCTTACTAGAAAGAATAACTATAGATAATTCTAATGATAAAATAACATTTACACATAATTCACAAGTTATACTAGAAAGTAAAATAAAGGGCTTTTACGATAAAGTGATATTACAGTTTAGATATTGCAATTGTTCAGAAAAGAGAGGTGAATTATACACGATTGAATTAGAATACTTAGGAGAAACTCAAGAAAAACCCAACTATACAAAACAACCAATAAGAATTTAGAACCTCTTTAATCACAACCAAAAATGAGCACAAAACCAAACAGCGTATTCACACCAAAAGAAATTACAAACGCTACCAATCTATTCCTACGAAGCATTCCAACACCTGGTACATTCGATTATGAAAACAAAGATATTAGAGATAGTATCAGATTAGCATTTTCTATGAATGCTATTCCACAAGAATACCTCGCTAAAGAAAACTACTCAGACACAGCTGAGGGTCTACTTTCATACATAAACCTCTTAGACCTTACAGACAATCTATTATCTGTATTCGCCTATATACCTGAAACCAATGAAAAAGGACAATCGTTCGACTTCATTAAAGATAAGGTAGGTGACGGGATGATGATACCTCTTAGAGATTCTGACGGTAACATTATCTGGAAACAAGGAGAAACACTGGATGTTCAAATTGAAAACGAACGAGAAAACAGAATGAGTTGTAATCCACCGCTTGTTAGAGTAGGAGGAGTAACTATACCTGCTATCAGTTCAGACGAAAGAGGAAATAGCTTCTTTGCTTTTGATTCAGTTGATGAAGATAATCCTCAAGACTATATTACTGACAGAATAAGGAAAAAAAACGTAGGTAGGCTTAACCCAACCTATTGTTTTGAACTTAAACAACAGTTAAGACAGTATGTGTCTGCAAGAGGAACAACAGCTAGAGCTGTTAAAGAATTTGTTTATGTAAAACTAAGAGCTTCACAGGAAGCTAAGACTGACGAATATGGAAGAGTTGTGGTAGATTTTATTCCAACACTAGAAGAAAGATATATGGTTGAATACAAGAACAAGAACCACGTTCTCACCTTAGGTGCAGCAGCTTATACGCATTACAAAAATACGGTTGGTAGACTGTCTAACGGAGCTAAGATTCACGATTCAGCTGAGGCTGTAGAAATGAACATGACGATAGACACGTTAAGCAGAAGTACTGACCCTAAAGATAAAGCCGCCCTAGCTGAGATATTAAAATTCGCTAGAGATGCAAAATTTGGTAAAAAAGTTTCACCAGAAATTAAACCAGAAGGAGAAACTGTTAATGCGGAAGTAATTGAAGATGGTTCTAAAGAAGAGGTTGTTACCACTAAAAATAAAAAATAAAAATGTCACAAATTCCATTCCAAATAAGTGGATATTATACTAACCAAACTGGTTTGTATATTAATCCCGAAGATAATCTAATCTTACAATCAGGCGGAGGCTGCTGTATGCCGCTTCGTATGCCGTGTGGTTATGTTAAATCATACACAGAAATTAAAATCGAAAGTACTGACGGACCTTGCGTCTTCAGTTGGTGCAAATTACAGTCAGCACTACGAAGTCTAGCTGCTAATAGCCTACTTACCGCTAATCAAGCTGGTATCATAAGTCCAGCCTTAACCGCTGCTAGAATAGCTTGTGCTCAAGCGAACGCTCAACTTTCAACCTGTAACTTGTAATTAAATGAATAGCTGCCCAAAATGCAACACGGGCAATTATGATAAAGGAACAGGCTGTAACTCTTGTGGAGCAATGCCAAAAGGATGTCCAGTCCCTTGTAAGGGAGAATGGATTGACACTTACCTACTTTCAAAAAAGTGGGGAAAAGAAGATTCTTGTACTGGCATAATAAGCGATAGGTATATACCTGGATTTTTAATCAATTATTGTCCAGAAACACCAGAGAACTCAAAGGGTTACCAAGACCCGTGTAATAAGGACTTTTACTACAAAGTAATTGATAATTATTTATACAGAATGAGCTATGGTTGTGATGGCTTAATAGCTACACAAACATTCATAAAAGATGTCAGAGTCCAAGATTGTGCGATTAAAAGCATAGACGGAACAAAAATAACTAATCCTTGTGGATTCTTTAGAAATAGCGGAGGTTATACTGATATTAATGACCCTACAAAGGGATACCTAATAGACAATAATGGCGAGACCAGCCTAAACCCTGGAATCATACTGCTTGATAATGTAATTACAAACGACTGTAAAATTAGAACCGTATTAAAAACTCAAGATGTAAGACGAAATCTATTCAACGATTTAGCTTGCCTTGGAGTACAATATAACTCTGTTAATGACACCGTATTTGTAGATACGGGAATACTCGTAGATAATGAAACTTTAAAAGCCGAAATACCAGTTAGCGGGGGTTGTAAAAAACTAAGATTAAATTACATAGATAGCGATACTATTAATTTTAGTCAATCCGCTAGCGGTTTTACTGGAGAAGTAAAATTTCAAGACACGCCTTCAATTGATATATCAAAAGATGGTAACGGACTAAAAGCCGACTTAAAAATAGTAGACAGTCCTACCATAGATTTAACTATAACTCCCAATGGACTAACCGCAGACTTGAGACCTTGTCCTGGCATAAACGCTGGATACTTAGACTTTAGTGATAATGCTGTTATACTAAACGCTAATCATAGAACAAGTGGTACTAGTACCCTATATCCTGATGAATCAGCGTATGGCGAGAATGGGGGACAGATAGGGCAACCAACGCCTTTCTTAACTAACAACGTAAGTTTTAGTTTCACATCGCCTGCTTTACCAGCGGGATGTGACCCAGACTTCTATTGGCTTTATATGATTAATACACAATCTGGAGGTGACTTATCTACTACTAATAACGCAATTGTTACATTCAATTGCCAAATGAAATTTAATAACTCTAGTATAATTAATAAAACTGGGGATATTATAATACTTAGAAGATATCCCAATAATACTACTGGATTTAATGCTGACCAAGCAAGAGATAGAGAAGATAGTGCCAATAACACTATTCTTATACCTACACTTAATACTTTGTATGGAGAAGGGTATGGTGATAGTCAGGGGAGAAGAGGTGCTAATATGTTTTTCGCAGCTATTAGACCTGGTACTTCTATAAGCGGACAATTTGAACAGTTGTGTGCTTTTCCGAATAGCAGGGTGTACTCTCAGATTTCAGTCCCTATTATAGGTGCTAACGTACCGTTGAATAGATGGTTTGGAGAAAGCCAGGCAACACTACTAAGAATAGGAAAAATTAAACAATCAACACTACCAACTAACTAATGAACGATATAATAATTAAGCTATTAAATGGTAATACACCATATAGATATGACTTATCTTCTGGTATAGGGGATAGATTGAAAACAACAAATTTTACCAATGATAATGGTGCTGGAGATGGATACTGTTCAATGTTTGAATGGTTTGATGGAAACCCTAATAAGGAAGACAGAGAAGGTCTTTTCGTAAAGATTGTAAGTGGCAGAATAGAAATAGCAGATTCAGGAGATGCTGATGGTGTTGTATGTTCAAACTTTACTACCCTATCAAATACTGCTGATAGCTATTTCAACAACGTATATCAACAAGATGACTTTGGTAGAATCCGTATGGCGGACTATGACGTATATATATCAGACTCTAATACTAATATTTATTATAAAGATGAGTTTGGAGTACAGTTTACTGTCTTACCTAGTAAAGAAAATCTAAATGGTGTTGTTTCTGCCGATACTTTAGAGACGTATTACTTTGTTAATAAAATGTCCGTAGCTAAGATAAATCCTTCTTATAACCCTAATACTATTTATATACCGAGAATCCAGAGACCAGAATGGTCTTCTATTTGTTTATTTGGTATCCCCAATGTTAAGACTGTAGAGAATATTACATCTCCGTTTGTAGACGTATTTAATGGTAGGGCTGTTAACGGCACTAAATATAAGGTTATAAACAAATTGAGCAACAGCATTATAAAAATAAAAATAAAATAGAATGGATTATCAAAATAATTATATATGCCCAACTGGTGTAAAAAATAATTGTGATACCTGTAATAGTTGCCCTCAACCTAAGCCAGCCTGTCCTAAACCTTGTCCAACACCAGTACAGCAATGTATTCCTGTTTGTACAGAAGGTAGAGTAGGTATATCAGCAAATTCAGGCGGATTAGCCGATATGTTTGCTGTAGGCTTAGGAAGAGAGGACTTTGTGTCTTCTCCTGATGGAACTCCAACAGGTGCTAACTATATACCCTGGTTTTGGCTTGACCCTGCTATGTTCCCACAAAATAGTGGAGCTAGCTTCGTAGATAAGGTATACACAAGATGCGACGGAACTACAATTAGAACCGAAGGAAGGAATAAGATTAATATCATATCTCCAGGTGGAGACGTACTAGCTACGTATACTAACCCATTCTCATTGATGAGTGGTGCTGGTGCTGCTAGATACAGGGTAGTAGATTCTTCTACTTCCACTGACTCAATAGTTACGGTTCCAGGTGGAGATATAACATTGGTAGAAGCTGGAGCGGGAATTGATATAGTTCCAGTGTTTGGTACCGCAGGTGCACCAAGCGGATTTAGAATCATCAATACTAGTCTATCGACTAATACTATAATTACTCCACAGGTAAATAGCGGTATTACAATCATAGGTTCAGGAACCCTTTCTAATCCATACATCGTAGGTATTAGCTGTGCTACATTAGCAAGTAATTGCGGTCTAGTTAAAAGCGTAAACGGACAAGCACCAGATAGTAACGGTAACGTTTCAATCAGTACTAGTGGAGGAGGTCTATCAGGTCTAATAAGTCCAGATAACTCTGTCCTAATAAGTGCTGGTTCAAGTGGTGTACTAAACCTAGTTGTCAACGATGACCAAGTAGTTGGAAGAAGTGAATATGCAAACAATGGAGCATTGGTTGGTACGAGAAGAAGACTTAACTTTATAGCGGGTTCTAACGTAACCATTGGTATGGTCGACGATAATGTCAACAATAAGGTTGATGTTACGATAAATGCTACTGGAGGAGGAGGTGCTGGTGTAACCACTAATACCCTTACTGTCGCAGGCTCTAACCTAGTCAGCACGGTAAATGGAATCGCCGCATCAGTTCCTTTGTCTAGTTTAGGCAGTGGTACTGGTTCTAACGTACAATATCAGAATGATAATATTAACACGGGTGTAATAAATCCTACAACTATAAACTTCACTGGAGCTGCTAATGCTACACAAGTAGGAAGCGTAGTAACAGTTGATGTTCCACCAGCATTAAGTACGATGGGTGGTGGCATTGGAATATTTGTTGATAGAATTGGCAGTTTGCCAGCGGGTAGTAATGTTAATACATCTATGACCACAACATTCCAATCTGTTTATGGCGTAAATAATGGTTCGCCAGCAAATTATACTGTTTCAGGTAATAACCTAACCGTGCAACCAGGTCGTTATCTAGTACAGGTACAGGCAGACTTCGAAGTAGATACCGACTCAGGAACAGTTAATACTGTCTACGTATTTGATGCAGATGCTTCTTTTAATCTCGGTAGTACTTTTGGTGCTCCTTTTACTAGTCAAAATGTTACGATACACGGGGGCGGGAATAATAATTCATCACAAACTGCAACATTTGATTATGTTACAGATATTGTTTCTGCTACGACTGTTAACCTGTCAACCGCTACACAGTCCTTTATGTCACGTATTTCTGGCTATAGCACAACACAACCAACAACTCTTTTAACCACATTTAAAATTGCATTGTTTAAACTATCCTAATAAATGATTACCTTATATACACTAAATAAAAATTTGGTTAAACCTAAGTTTATTTATACGGAGACATTCTATGTTTCTGTAAACGAACAACTAGTCCAACAAAAGTTAGATAGTCTTGATGACAAAACAAACTACTTTATCTCCAGCTTTGTGTCTGAGTCAGAAGAATTTCCTATTTTTATAAACAAACAGAAAATTACATCTTCAACTCTTAGCTTTTTAGATGGTCCGTTCACATCCGCTGTAGAAGACAACCCAGAAGTAGAAATTAAAAAGAATATTAATAGTTATCTTTCTGGTTTTATTAAGCTATTCAGGTCTTCTGGATTAGACTTCTACTTCCCAACTCTTCCTGCTAATCTATATAATAATGCCTTTATTCTTGAAATGCTAACCTTAGCTAAGGCGAGTTTCTTTGAGCAAGGTACTAGTAAGTATATTTTACCTAAGCCCGTTGCTGAATTGGATACCATTACGGCAGCACTTAGAACGGAAGATGATATTATTACGTTCCAAAACTCTATCGACCTATTCAATGACACTATAAATAAAATTTTATATCCTATTGCTGAAGCTGTTGTTCGTTCAAACGGAGTAACATCTGAATCTAACTATCTAGGAATCCTAGAAAACCAAAACAAAATTAAAAAGACAATTGAGCAATACATCAATTCACAACAATAAAACATAAATATAATGCCAACTATAAATTGTGGACAACCTTGTCCAAACCCAACACCTGTTTTCTTTGTTCCAACAAACACAGGCTCTAGTCTAACTTCAAACACTCTAACTTATAACTCTGTTTCAGGTTTATTAAGTAGCGTTGTTAATGGAGTTATAGCTAATACAACTGTTACTTTACCAGCTTCAGCTTCGGTTCAGTACCAGAATGAAGGACTAGTAACAGGAAGCCCTAGCCCTACAACTATTAACTTTGTAGGTGCTAACGTAAATGCAACACAAGTAGGTTCAGTTGTAACAGTTACAGTTACAGGCGGAGGTTCTGGTGGAGCACAAACTCCAATCACAGCTAACAATTCTAACACACTAAACCTTACGGCTTCTGGATTAGATAACCATACACTTGCTGGTGCAGTTAGAGTTTCACTTGCTGCTGGAAACGCAATTAGTACTAACCTTGACGGTCTATTCGTCGCTCCTGCTGCTGCTGGAGTACAAACACCAATTACAGCTGTCGACAGTTCTTCTATTGATTTAACAGCTTCTGGTCTTAATAACCACACTCTTACAGCTGTAGCTCGTATTTCACTTGCTGCTGGAAACGTACTTGGTAATAATCTTGACGGTCTATTCGTAGCCGCTGCTGCCGCTGGAGTACAAACTCCAATCACAGTAACAGATACCGCTACTATTGATTTAACAGCTTCTGGTCCTGATAACCACTCTCTTACCGCTTCTCTTAACCTTTCAGCTGCTGCTGGGAATGCTGCCTTAGCAAATCTTGATGGTCTATTCGTTCCAACCGCTGTAAATACTCCATTGACTGCTAACGACTCTCCAACAATTGATTTCACTACTTCTGGATTGGATAGCCACACATTTACTGGTGCAGTTAGAATTTCTGCTCAAACTGGTAATCTACTTACTCCTCAAACTGACGGTTTGTCTGCTGTTATTACAACTGGTAACCTATTAGGAGATAATACTTCTACAGTTGCTACAGGTACTGCTAGACTAATTGGTGGAAACGCTACAGTAACAGTTCCTATGAGAATCAACACCTCAACTGTTGTAACTACACCATCAACTGCTGGTGGATACATCATTAACAGTAATGGAAATAGCGTTGTCGTTACAAACCCAACTGCGGGTGTTATCAACCTAGAAGTTCCAAGGGGCTTTACAATCGATACGCTTAGCACTGGTAATGTAATTGCTGTTGCTGGTACGATTAATCAATCCATTCTCTTTGCAACACCATTCTCAACCAACAGAACAGTTACTCTTTCTAGTACTGGTGCTACCAACGGAGCCGTTATAGAAATATCTACGGTAAATCCTGCTGGTACTAACATTCTACCATTGACAACTCAAATCAACGTTGTTAACGGGTTTACTTCTACTGCTTTAGATACTATTACTGACGTAGATGTATATGCTAGATATATGAGCAACGGAACTACTTGGGCAAGAATCGCTTAATTTATAAATCACAATGCTTAATTTACCTTTTGCTCGTGGTCTCTTCGATTATATATGGGATGGTGTTTCAGTGGATGGTAAAACATTTATTAAACACCACCTATATAGAGGAATAGAGATTACACTTGGAAACACCATACAAAACGTAGTATCTATAATTGAAACTACTTTATTATGCTTAGCCATCTTATACTTTGGACGCTCATACCTTCCTAGTTATGAACTAGAAATTATGAACGTAGCGTCTTGGTTATCGTTTATTAGTATATCAACAACGGTTATAAAACAATTGTTAATGCTATTAATGGCTACCATAAGAAGTATGGCTCAAGAATATAGAAACTTTAAAAGAATAAAAGAATAGCTTATGTATATATTAATAGCAGCTCTAATAATTACCAATATAGTTTTTGTTTTTCTGCTATTACTATTACTAGCTTTAGGAATATTTAATGGTAAGGAGGAATTATTATTACAGGACACTATTAGTCATATAATAGCCTATAATAACCAAGTTTCGAAAGACATAGGTAAAATTTTACAAATAGTAAAAGAAATTAAAAATGGACACGGCAACAATAATTAACGCAGTAGGCGGGGGAATAGTAGCTATAATATTATTTGCTATCGGACAGAAATCACTTTTTGGTGGATGGATAAAAAACTGGTTCAAGTTCAAAGAAAGACAAATGGATGAACAGACAGAAGGTTATGAAAGAGCTTTGAAGTCATACGAAGACACGGTCAAACTGCTTATTGCTCAAAGTGAAAAAAACATCAAAGAAATAATGCTTGCTAACGAAAAGCAACTAATAAAGATAGAGAGCTTGTATATAGAAAATTCAACCAAACAAGATAAAGAAATAAAGGAGGAAAAAGACAGAAGTAGAAATCTTGGAATTAAAGTACAAGATTTAGAAGTAGAGGTTGCTAAGTTGAGAGTTGAGATGGAATCTGTCAAGAAAGAAAGTGAAGAAACTAAGAAAGATAGAGATACGTATAAGAAACTACTTTATGAGAGAATAGGAATTAGTGATTTAAAAAGACAGGTTAATCTGAATAGCGAAGAACTATCCAAACTGCAAAACAACAAATAAATAATTAAAAAAAATGAGCAATAATTATATAACAAAAACGTATGAACAATTCAAGCAAGAAAATATAGGCGAAAAGATTGACCTAGACGGCTTCCCTAAAGGTGCTATCTACCAATGTTGGGACTTAGGACAAAAGGCTTTTAATGAATTATGGGAATTAGATTATTGGCTATTTTGCAAATGGTCTGGTGGTGTCAAGGATATTTGGGAATACAGGTCAGAAATGTTCGACTTAGATGATTGGGAATTTGAACAAAATGAATATCATACTATCCCTCAACAAAAAGATATAGTTATATTTGACGGTAGATTTGGAGGAGGTTACGGACATATCGGTATAGTTGAATCCGCAAACATAAACACCTTAACCATACTTGAACAGAATGCTGGACAAGGCGATGGTGACGGAAAGGACGGCGACGAAACAAGAGTGTCAACTTATCCTAACTATCGTGGTGTATATGGTTTTATTAGGCGTAAAACAATACCTGTAAGCAATACAATGCCTCAAGTAATTATGAAGCCTACAATGCCGACATCTCCCGTTTTCATATCTCCCTCTTATGAAGAATTGGTCAAACAAGATAAGTCTATATTGAATAGAGTTCTACAAAATCAAGACACATATTTCAAAGAAAGTGTATTAACACAATATCCTGAATTACACGCTAGGGTTTCCAATAATGACTTAAAGGGTATATTACAGCTTAACATTGAGAATAAAACATTGATTGTTGGGGATGAAGTTCCTATAATTACAAATAATTTAAACAAACTAGAAGCCATACAAGACAAAAAGCCCTTAGACTCAAAAAAGTTTATAGCCTTTGCTATTAGTATATTGGCAGGTGTTGGTATAGCCTTTATAAGTCCTGAAAACTCAGAAATGTTTTTAGCTGGACTTGGTGGTATTACCGCAACTTATCTAGGCGGACAATCTTTCGTCGACAGAAAAATAGTCGAAGAAGTGAGCGGACTCGTTAAACAAATTAAGAAATGAAAAAAGAAGAAACCCTTATAACACCCAAAACATACACAGCTTCTGCTCTTATTGAAGAAATAGACACCGAAGACTTTTATACGGTAACACAATTCTCTAATTGGAAGATATTCGTACTCAGTAGAATAAACATTCTCTCGGCTTTTGTAGCAATAGCTTCTTGGCTCTCTATGTCTACCAAAGGAATGCCTAACTTACTACCAGCAAATTGGTATGAGATGTTCACACTTACTATTGTTATTATAATTATTTTCGAAAGAACATTTACTAAAAATCACAAAAATCTAATCTAATGTTTTATCCTGCGGGAGATTACGTCGCTAGAATAGACCAAACAAGAGTTCCTGCTGCAACGCCTGACACTATTACGCAAGTAAGCTTAACGGAAGACTTACCTTCTGAAATTATTCAGATAATTAACGAACCCGTTGAAATATACGCAATTTTGGGCTGCCGTAGGAATGGTTTTAGAGAATGGGTAAAGATAGTAAAAGGCTCGTATAATTCTACCAACAGAAGTATTAAGTTCCAAAGAGGTCAATCCCCTTTTGCTAACTGCATAGGTAATGAAACTCAAAACCACCAAGCTTTAAACAGAGGTGGTATAGAACTTAACTTTTATGCTATTCACCCTTGTTCTTTTAGGACACTGGTTCAGGATGTAGATAATCTCAAAAACAACATAACAAGTGTAATAGTAAATAATATAGGTAATGCAAGTATAACCCAAAGCGGTTTAATAAGGGCAAGCTACTTTAACCCTAGCAAGCCTATTGCACAGCCATACAGTGCTATTACAAGTGAAGACCCACTAATTAAAGAGGTTGTCTCATCTTTACTAGCAGAAGCTAATACAATAGCAGAGCTTAATTTTGATGGCACCATAAGTAGCGGAGTTCAGAACAAACTTAACAATATAAAATTAATTATGGGAGCAATATTCCTTAGTCCTGTTAGGACTACAGCGTTTATCAATTTCATAAATAGTTTATCATCATAAAAAAATAAAAAAAATAAAAAAATGTCATTAAAAGTACAAAATCAAATTGGGCAAGCAGGTAGATTCCTTCAAACAGATGGACAAACAGCTACTTGGCAAGTCCCTGCTGTTGTTAATACTCCTATTACAGTAACAGACTCTTCTAGTATTGATTTTTCAGTATCAGGACTAGATAACCACACTATTACAGGTGTAGTAGTTCCCTCTCTTACAGCTGGAAATGCTCTAACTGTAAACGGAACTGGTGTATTCGTACCAGCAGCTACGGTTGTAACAGCTAATAACGGTGTATCACTCAACGGTACTGCTGTCAATCTAGGTAACGCTGTCGGCGGTACAAGTGGACAACTTACATCTGCTAGAGAAATTCCTCTTAATAACTTTGATTTAAGCTATTCAGGAACTGGTAAGATAGTTATCCCTAATACTGGACTAGACAGACAGGGAATTATATATAAAGGTACACCAATTGCAAATAACACATTTTTACATAACTTTGGAGATAACAACTTATTCTTAGGAGTATCTGCTGGTAACGTAACCTTGGTTGGTAATACTAACGTAGGTGTTGGAATAACAGCACTTGCTAACCTATCAACTGGTTCTAGTAACACAGCTTTAGGATTTAATGCTGGTAATGCTATTTCAACTGGAGGTGGAAATGTAGTTGCTGGACAAAGAGCTGGACAACTAATCTCAACTGGAAGTGGAAACGTAGCTGTTGGAAACTTAGCTGGTAGCAATAACATTGCTGGTTTTAATACAATTGCTATTGGAAATGAAGCTTTATTGAATAATATTTCATCTGGTAATATAGCTATTGGAGCGTCAGGTCTAAGGGTTAATACTACTGGTGTAAATAACGTTGTGCTTGGAACAAATAATGGTGTTGCTATCACAACTGGTTCAAGTAACACACTTATTGGTAGCTCAACTGGTCTATCCATAATTAATGGAGATAGAAATACTTTCGTTGGAACAAGTACTGGTAATGCTACTAGTTCTGGTCAAAATAACGTGGCACTTGGAGCTTTATCGTTTGCGGCTAATAATAGTGGTTTTAATAATATAGCGATTGGTGTAGGTAGTTTAACTACTCAGACTGTAGCAGACTCAAACACTGCTGTAGGTCATAACTCTGGAACACTTGCAACAGGTGTTGGTGGTACATATCTAGGAGCTGGAGCTGGAGCTGGCGTTACGACAGGTGTTAATAACTTGCTTCTTGGTGCTAGAGCTGGTTTTGCTACTGGCTTTGCACTAACTACTGGTCAAGACAATATCTTAATAGGTGTGTCTACAGGTGTATCAGCTCAGATTAATAATAGTGTAGCTATAGGTAACAACGCTCTTGTAGGTTCAGTAAATACTATCGTTCTTGGTGCTGTTCAGGGTGTCAACTTATCTGGTATCACTCATAGAGTTATAACTGGTGGTAGTGTTATGGACCCATCTGCACATCTACAGATAGATAGTGTAACAAGAGGTGTTCTACTTCCTAGAATGACTACTGCAGAGAAGAATGCGATTACTACTCCTGCGGCTGGTTTAATCGTCTATGATATAACATTAGGCAAGCTATGCTTTAGAGCAGCAGCTGCTTGGGAAACAGTAACTTCTGTATAATCTTTATACCCTCTTATGAGGGTTTAGTAACACCTTATAATGGCTAATATTTTACCGAGTGCAATAAATAAAGGCACGATACGCTCAAATGGTCAAAGATATTCTATATCTTCTGACACCAATGGATTTCTGACCGTCGGTAAAAACGACACGTTTTCAAATTTTAATACCGCAGATTATGCCAACGACTCAGCTTGTATACAAGCGGGTCTTGATATGGCAACTACTTCGGGTAAGAACCTTTTAATACAGTCAGGAAACTATACTATTACAACCTCTCTTCTGGTTTTAGATAAAAGTGACTTTACAATCACGGGAGAAAGAGGTACTAAACTAAGTATACGTCTAACAACTATACCTGCTGTACTAAACCCTAACGTAACAAGTTTAGGGGGTTATAACTCTGGTATATACCTAAGAAGGTGTACTAATTTTGAGATTAATAACTTGGACATAGACACTCGTGACAATGTATCCGTTGTTCCTCCTAGTTTTGGAATAAGAATAGACGCTTGTAAGAATGGTTATGTAAGTAAAATTTCTGGTGTATTTCGCCACTTTGGTATTTTCACCGATTCAAACGGACCCGAAACAGCTGATACTATTTATATAAGAGACTGTATTTTAACTGGAAGTGGTAATGCTGATATTATTGGTGGAGGACCTCAAAATAGCTCAGGAACTTGTAATGTTAGAAATATATTTATAGAGTATAATACTTTAAAGCACGACCTCACTAGCCCTTTCAACACAAGTGGTTATCCTATTTGTATTGACCTAGTTAGAGTAGATGAAATATCTATGAATAATAATCATATTTATGGATTAATTGCTTTTGGTTCTGAACAGTTCCCTAACATATATTCTACTATATCTAACAATATAATAAAAAAGGCTATCGGTGGAAATTCATCTGGTATCCTACACATAACAACAGCTGCAGCTACCGCAAACAACGGAGGAGGTTATTTTATTATATCTGACAATGTAATATTTGATGGATTAATTGAAGTAACTGGTACGTCCACAGCTAACACGGAAGATGTTATTGTTTGCAACAATATCTGCAACCAGATAATTATAGACCGAGTTAGTAGGGCTATAGTGTCTAACAATATAATTAAACGAGCTTTGTCTTATACAACTGGTATAATAGTAGCAAGTTCTTCTAATTCGTTATTCACTGGCAATCTTATATCTAACTTTACTAACGGAATTACAAACACAGGGACAGGTAACAGTTTCTTCTCTAATAAATATGTATCCGTATTAAATAACACCTTATAATGGCTAATATTTTACCGAGTGCAATAAATAAAGGCACGATACGCTCAAATGGTCAAAGATATTCTATATCTTCTGACACCAATGGATTTCTGACCGTCGGTAAAAACGACACGTTTTCAAATTTTAATACCGCAGATTATGCCAACGACTCAGCTTGTATACAAGCGGGTCTTGATATGGCAACTACTTCGGGTAAGAACCTTTTAATACAGTCGGGAAACTATACTATTACAACGTCATTATTACTTATAGATAAATCTAATCTGACTATTTCAGGACAGGGCAATACTAATCTAATTGTAAGACTTACAACTATACCTAATCCAGGTAATCCCAATGTTACATCTTTAGGAGGTTATCAATCTGGGCTTTATCTCAGAAGGTGTACTAATGTTAGAATTACAAATTTAATTGTAGATACGCTAGACTCCGCTCCTGTGGTTGTGCCTTTAATGGCTATAAGAGTACAAGCTTGTAAAAAATGTTATATTGACCATATCTCAGGGTTCTCGCTAGGTGGCTCTATATTTATAGATGCAAACACAGGAGAAGACACAGATACTGTATATGTAGAAGATTGTATTTTAACAGGGTGTGGTAATGGAGACGTTATAGGGGGAGGACCTCAGAATAGTTCTGGTACTTGTAATGTACGAAATCTCTTTATCAGGAACAATACTATAAAGCAAGACTTAACAAGCCCATTACAATTCAACAACTATACTTTCTGTATTAATATTGTAAGGGTAGATGAAATATCTATAACTGGCAACAAAACTTATGGAGATATTGCTTTTGGTTCGGAGCAACAACCTCATTTATATAGTCAACTATCTAACAACATAATTAAGCCAGCTATCGGAGCTACGGCTAGTTTAATATTAACTGCAGATTTCTTCTTAACCTCTAGTAACTTACAAAGTGGTTATTATTCTATATCTGACAATGTTATGCAAAATGGTGTAATAGCTGTAAGGGGTAAAGCCTCTGCATCAGCAAACAACATTATTATATCCAATAATATATGCTCTTACATAGATTTAATAGACACTAATCTTTCGATAATTGAAGGGAATAGGATTACTCAGTCTAACACGCTTCAAACAGGTATATCACTTGTTAATTCTAATAATAACCTTATTAGTAGTAATCTTATATCTAACTTTACTAACGGAATTACAAACACAGGGACAGGTAACAGTTTCTTCTCTAATAAATATGTATCCGTATTAAATAACACACCATAACACGCCATAATGAACATAACACAAAAACGCTATCCTTTCTTTACCCTTCCTATATTAAAGACGTTTAAAAGCAGTAACTACGATGTGAAGCTAACTCTAATGAGTAGTACTTATAATGGTACTAACATAGAACTTAATACACCTCGTATCTACAATCTTAAAAACCTTAAAACAGTTGGTATAGAAAATAGAACAGCTTATGGCATTACGTTAACACAGCAAGATTTTAATACGGAAGCACATTACTATGGGTTCTTTACCGTTATAGAAAAAGGTACGAACAATATTATTGACATACCTGATAATGAATTAGTAATATATCTACAAGAACCAGAATTAAGCGTACTAACAGATATATCAGTTTTAGGCGAGAGGTTGAATTATGGACAAGCTTTGGAGTATTTATTAAGCAAGTCTCTGTCAGTTCCATTCCCAGTTACTCAAGACAAAAACGGTAAACAAGTCTTTGAACTTTACACGGGATTTAATATTCCATTTGTGGTAACGGATGATGAAACTGGTGGAGCCTTGCCAATAGGTAGCTATATAGAGGTATATAATAAGCAAGTTAATAGACAAGTACCTGTTAACGGTAAAATGCAATTGCAGTTGTTCCAATCAAATTTAGATGGGACACCAAAAGGGTTTGCCAACGCAGAAGCCTTGTCTCCAACACAAGTCTCATATACATATATATCAGACCTTCCCAAAGGAGACTATTACGCAATGGTTTATGCTCTAGGTAAAAAGCCTCAAGCAGTGCCGTTCGTATTTGACAGTCCACACTGTAAATAAACAATAAACAAAATAAACAATAAATAAAATGAACACTATGAAATCAAAAAGCAAAACAACTACTAAGTCAAAAACTAAATCTTACGAGAAGTCTCCTAAAGATATGATGGGAATGGGTGGCTCTGGCAAAAAAGCAAAGATGTCTAAAAAGGAAGCTTTTATGAAAATGATTGCTTCTAAGAAAAAAGGAATGGGTGGTTCTATGGCTATGAAAAAGAAAGCTATGGGCGGTTCAGGAAAGAAATATGGCAAAAAGTGCTAAACAAAAACAAATATAACACTTCTAAAGTAAAAACATAGACAAATATAAACAATAATAAGACCAGATGGTCTTATCTAAAAGGAATAGTCCTAGGTTTTGCTCATCCCTATGGCAATTCCTTTTAGATAAGTTCATTTTAAACATAATTAATACAATGGCTAGCAAACTACCTAACTCTCTTGGAAATCCAAACCAAATATTACAGTCTACGGGTCAAGGATATTCATTGGTTACTCTTGATAAGGATTTAGTAGGTCTTGGTAACGTAGACAATACTTCTGATATTAACAAGCCAGTAAGTATTTTCATACAGAACGAATTAGATTTAAAAGAAAATGTTTCTAATAGAGTAAGCACTCTTGTAGGGAGTAGTCCTAATACATACCCTAGTACTTTGGCGGTTCAGACTGCTATTCAAAACGCCCAATTAGGATTAAATTGGAGACCTCCATTAGAACTTGTTAATACTATGGGCGAAAGTGCTAGTGTGCCTACCGTGCTTAACAACCTAGACTCTTTTATATTATTACCAGGGGCAAACACGGGAGCTTGGTCATCTTTTCAAGCTGGAGACTTAGTACAAAGTCAGGACGGACTATGGAAGTTAATTAAAAACCTAACTCAAGGTGATAGATTTGGTATTGCCTATGTTTCTACAAATACGCCTATATCACCCTTTATAGGTAGAAAGAATCAGATAGTAACGGTTACTAGTAATACAGCAGGAGTCTTAACATACAGTTATGAATTACCCATAGATGATTATGCTCTATTTGTTGATAATCAAAATGCTTTTTTCAGGAATCAATCTTTTGTATATTCAGTTGAATTAACACAATGGGTAAGATTATCTGGCGGTATAGATTATACTTTTGGTTCGGGTTTACAATCTATAGGAAACATCGTGTCCACCAATATAGGAGCAACCAATACATCAACGGTTAATATGTTTAGCACTGGAAATAGCCTCTCTAGTAATATCAGAATATCTAACGCTGCAGGTAATCAGGTTGTAGCTAATTTAGACGGGATTTTCGTTGGAGATACAATAATACCTCCTGAAACGAGTATAACTGCAAACACAACATCTAGCATAAGTCTAGGTGCTTCTGGTTTTAATAATCACAACCTATTTGCAAATATTAGGTTGTCTAGTTTAGCTGATAATGTGATACTCTTACAGCAAGATGGTATATATGTAGCACCGACCTTAGCGGCTTCACAAACACCTATTACAGTCAACGACTCTGCAACCATAGATTTTTTTGCTTCTGGTATTGATAATCACACCCTAACAGGTGATGTAAGGATTTCATCTACACTAGGCAATAACACGGTAGCAAACCTTGATGGTCTGTACACGAATGTAAA
>Ga0335395_10000412_pt1 | contig 27065 bp, 33 predicted proteins | sample MAT02_FD_205744 | JGI IMG/M metagenome (GOLD analysis project Ga0335395, IMG submission 205744) | Freshwater microbial communities from Lake Fryxell liftoff mats and glacier meltwater in Antarctica - MAT-02 (spades assembly) (version 2) ... | reverse complement strand
GGCTCTTGCGGATCTCCGCAAGGCGTCGTAACCACGGAAAGGGATGCCCGCTCTGTCACCCGACAGAGCGCGGCATCCACCTCTTCTTCAGACCCCCAGATCACGGCATGCAGTACGTCGTCGTGACTGGGGGCCTGAGTCTGAGAAATAACCAGGGAGAGGGAGGGGCGGTCGCTGTTCATGAGACCAGCCTAGCCCAACCTGCTCCTCCCACAACTTAAACCCCACCCGGGGACGACCCCGGCAAGGGGCGTCTCCCATCCCAACCGCACCGATTCAGCCGGCGGCGCCTCCCGAACTCGCTTCGACGAGGCGCGTTCGGAAGGCTCCGGTGGACGGAGTCGGGATCACAGGAGAAACGAAATGCTCAACGAAAAGACCATCACCAACACGCCCATGGAAACCACCCTGGGCAGTAGCGCATCCAACTCGGCCAGCGTGCCGATGCAGCCCGCGTCCCTGGACATCTGGGACAAGAAGTATTGCCTCAAGACCAAGCACGGCGAAGTGCTGGATACCGACATCGACGCGACCTATCGTCGCGTTGCCCGTCGGATTGCTTCGGTCGAGGCAGAAGGCAGCCAGGAGGCGTACTACCAGAAGTTCTTGTGGGCACTGCGGAACGGAGCTATCCCGGCCGGCCGCATCACCTCCAACGCCGGCGCAGAGGCCCACAAGCCTTCCACGTCGACGATCAACTGCACCGTGTCCGGGACCATTTCGGACTCGATGGACGACATCCTGACCAAGGTTCACGAGGCAGGCCTCACCCTCAAGGCGGGCTGTGGCATCGGCTACGAGTTCAGCACCCTGCGTCCGCGGGGAGCATTCGTGGCAGGCGCCGGCGCGTCGACCAGCGGTCCGATGTCCTTCATGGACATCTTCGACAAGACCTGCTTCACGGTCTCGTCGGCCGGCGGCCGTCGCGGCGCTCAGATGGGCACCTTCGACGTCGGTCACCCCGACGTACAGGAGTTCGTCAAAGCCAAGCGTGAGGACGGTCGCTTGCGTCAGTTCAACCTGTCGCTGCTGATCACCGACGAGTTCATGGATGCCGTGGGCAATGACGCTGAGTGGAAGCTCACGTTTCCTGTCATGGCATCGGAAAAGAACGAAGTCGACTTCTTCGATCCGAGCCAGGTCATCTGGCGCGAGTGGCCCAATCACCAACAGGGCTACACGGTCCGCGAAGACCAGATGGTCGCCTGCCGGGTCTACAAGACCGTCAAGGCACGCCAGCTGTGGAACCTGATCATGTCGTCGACTTACGACTACGCCGAGCCGGGTTTCATCCTGATCGACCGCGTCAACGAGATGAACAACAACTGGTTCTGCGAGAAAATCCGTTCTACGAATCCTTGCGGAGAGCAAGCACTTCCGCCTTACGGCTCGTGCCTGCTCGGCTCGGTCAACCTGACAAAGTTTGTGCTCGATCCGTTTACGGCGAAGGCGCGCTTCGACTGGGAGACCTACCGCAAAGTGATTCGTGTGTTCACTCGCATGCTGGACAACGTGGTCGAGATCAACGGCCTGCCGCTGGAGCAGCAGCGTAAAGAGATCACCAGCAAACGTCGGCACGGTATGGGTTTCTTGGGCCTCGGCTCGACCATGGCCATGCTGCAGATGTTTTACGGCTCGAAGGAGTCGGCTGAGTTCACGGAAGAGATCGCCAAAGTCATGGCTGTCGAAGGCTGGCGCGAAGCGCTTGACCTCTCACTGGAAAAGGGCCCCGCCCCGATCCTTGCTGAGACGACCGAAGTGACGGAGGAGATGCTCCGTAAGCGTCCCGAGATGATGCGTGATGGCCACAAGGTAGGCGACCGGGTGAAGAACTCGGTACTGCATGCCCGATACAGCCGTTACATGCAGCGAATCGCGGAAGTCGATCCGGAGCTCGTCGAACAGCTGGCAGAAGTCGGTGCACGTTTCACGCACCACTCGTCGATCGCGCCCACCGGCACGATCTCGCTGTCGCTGGCCAACAACGCCAGCAACGGCATCGAGCCGAGCTTCGCTCACCACTACGCACGAAACGTCATTCGCGAAGGCAAGAAGTCCAAGGAAAAGGTCGACGTCTTCAGCTTCGAGCTGCTGGCCTACCGAACCCTGGTCAACCCCGACGCAATGCCCTACAGCACAGACCCGAAAAACCAGCTCCCTGACTACTTCATCTCGGCAGACGGCATCAGTCCGAAGGAGCACGTGGACGTCCAGGCTGCAGCGCAGATCTGGGTGGACTCGAGCATCTCGAAGACGGCCAATGTCCCCACTGACTTTCCTTTCGAGGAATTCAAGGACATCTACCTGTACGCGTATGAGAAGGGCCTGAAAGGCTGCACGACGTTCCGCTTCAACCCCGCGGTGTTCCAAGGCGTCCTCGTCAAAGAGGAAGACCTGAAGAACACGTTCTACGAGTTCACTCTCGAAGACGGCACGGTGGTGAAGGCGCGCGGCGACGAGCAAATCGAATACGACGGCGAGACGCACAACGCCGCCAATCTGTTCGATGCACTGAAGGAAGGCTACTATGGGAAGTTTTGAAAAAAGAGGCTTTTAACCTTTCTATTCAATAGCTTACCACGGGTCTGACACCCACAGCACCCTCCCGAAAGGGAGGGTGCACTTGAAGGAAAACGACATGCAAAAGATCAGCTCCAAAATCAAATCGTTTGCGGTGGGCAAGTCCACCGATGCCGAAACCATCAACACCAACCCCAAGCCGCTTGAGACGATCGACGCGGATCGACGCATTCGATTCGACATCGTCCCGACTCCGGCTGAGGAAACGCTGAAGTTCATCACCCGCCCGAATGACCCCAACGGCCATGACGCTCGCGTGTTCCTGGTGAAGTCGCCGGAAGGCCTCTTCAACGTGACCGTGGTGCACCTGCCGAACGGAAGCCCGAACACCGGCTACCCGTTTGAGGTCTGGGTGCAGGGCGACTCGATGCCACGCGGCCTCGAGGCGATTGCGATGAATCTCAGCCTCGACATGCGATCCGTCGACCGTGCGTACCTCCTGCGAAAGCTCGAGGCACTGAAGCGCGTCGAGGGCGAGTCCTTCGCGATGGTCTGCCCTGATGGGGTGGAACGTCGAATGAAGAGCGCCATCGAAGCGTTCGCGACGATCCTCGAACAGCGGCTGCATCAGCTGGGCTGCCTCTCTGAGGACGTCCTGAAGGTGACGCCGATGGTCGATGCGATGATCGTTCGTCGGGAACCGAAGGCGAGTGACGAGGGCGCCCTTTGCTGGAATGCCCCCGTGCACAACACGACCACCGGTGACAAGTTCGAGGTCTTCCTCAAGGAAGCTGAGAGCCCCACCGGCCAGCGCTTGCCGATCTCCATCTGGTTCTCGGGCAATGTGCCCCGGAGCTTCACTGGGATCGAGAAGCTGCTCAGCCTGGATATGCGCATCGTCGATACCTACTGGATCGGCAAGAAGCTCCGCCAGCTCGTGGATCTCCACGAGAAGAACGGTGATTTCTGGGCGCCGATTCCTGGCGGCAGCGGCAAGTCGAAGCCCTACCCGAGCACGCTGGCCTACGTGGCCGACCTGCTCATCAACCGCTATGCCCGCCTGGGCCTGCTGACGCGCGAAGGCCGTCCGCTCAACCAGAACGGTGTGGTGCAACTTGCGCTCTTCAAGCAGCGCCAGGAAACCACCGCGGCCAATGAATCCAAGACACCGGGGATCAACGGCGCGCTGGATTGCGGTACATGTGGAGCGGTCGCCGCTGTTGTGTTGATGGATGGATGCCTCACGTGCACTTCGTGCGGAGCAAGCCGCTGCTGAGCACTCTTCAAAAAAGAGCGAAGAGAAATTTGTAAAAAAGTGCGACAACGAAGGCCCCGGGTTTATCCCCCGGGGCCTTTTTCTATGGGGCTATCGAAATGCGGCCAGAGCAGAAATGCCCAGCCCCCCCGAAGACAGCGGCCAGAAGGTCGGTCTAACGCCTGCCGACGTTGGCGCGGTTGGGGTCGTTCGCCTGGCCGCTGTATCCGTAGGGTGGATGGTGTATCGCGACAAGCGAACCGACGGCCGAAGCCGAAAACCTACCACCCCACGGGGCACCGCCCCAACGGGCAGGTGCTCCCTTTATGGAGCTACCGATGAACACCATGAAATTGAAGAACCCGACAGCGCTGCTCATGAAGCTGATGGCCTACACGGCATCGCTGCCTTCGGGGCATGTGCTGAACGATCCTTCTGCGGGGAGCGTTTCCCCGCGCAACCAGCGGCGCTTGAGCAAAAAGCGCTGAGCACCACCACCCAAGCGGCATAGCCGCATCAAGGAAAACCCATGAACCTTTCACTGTTCGAAGGCATCGCGCCTGAGAAAAACCGTCGACGCTGGACCTTCTATCGGCCAGACGACAACGGCAAGCCGATCCGCCAGCTTGAGTTCAAGCTGAAGCAGGGTCGGTTGATCGCCTTCAAAAAGCGCAGCCGCGATCGAGGCGTCGCAAACGAGCAAACGTGGGACAGCACCGCAGCAGCGCGCCTTCGGTTCCAGCTCCTGCTGGATCTTGAGGAGCGCTTCCTCGATGCGAGCTTCAAGGACCAGCTGGAAGTCTTGCTGTGGATGATCGGCCCGGAAGACGAGCCGTTCAGTTTTTTCTACTGCATCAGCCAGCACGGGCTACCTCGCTTCATCGCTGACGCCGGCTTCCGGCAGCCCGATGAAGTGATCGATTCGCTTCGAGAGCGTATGCACTGGCTGATGCCGGTGTTCGCGCTCCCCGGAGACGAACAGGTCGCCTTCCTGAAGTCCCTCATCGCCCGCCACGCGGCTGGCGAAAAGTTCAACTAATCCCACCACCCAAGCGACCCGCATAGACGGGTCGCTCCAAGGAGAACCACCATGCAATTCATCAAGAGCACCATCGGCGCCGTTCTCGCAAAACTGGTTCCTTCCCTCGCGGAAGCACCCCAGTCGATTCGGGACATGGAGATCACCACAGTCACGGGCGCTGAAAAGCACCAGTACACCGCGGCACTGATCCCTGGGTACCGGCTTGACCGGATGCTCTGCCAGACCCTCCTGTTCCTCTGGGACCGTGAGATGTCGCGGCACGAGACCGGTGTTCGCCGCGGCCTCTGGTTGGGCGGTCCTCGTCGAGCGGGCAAAACCACGGGCGTCGAGCAGTTCTTTGCTGCTCTTGGCGTCCCGGTGCTGTCGATCACCTGCAACCGTCGGATCCCGCTGTCGGACTACATCCGTCAGATGCTCCCCGACGGTACCGGTGGCTGGATGAGCCTCCCGGGCCCACTGGTCATCGCGATGCAGCAGGGCTATCCGGTCATCCTCAACGAGGTGTCCGGCATGGACCCCGCTGACCTGCTGGCCATGAACGACATCATCGATCGTGGCTTCCTGGCAACGGACGACGGCTCGGTGATTCGTGCGGCTCGCGGCTTCATGGTTTTCGCGACCGACAACACCATGGGTTCAGGCGACGAGACCGGCCTCTACGGCGGCACCGAAACGCAGAACGCATCAACCGTCAGCCGGTTCTTCAAGTTCAAGATCGGGTATCCGAAGCCCGAGGAAGAGCTGGAGATCCTCAAGAACCGATTCCCGACTCAGCCCGACGCGATGCTCATCGAGCACATCAAGTTCGCCAACGCGGTCCGCGATGCACATGCGGCCGGATCGCGCGCGACGCTTGGCACCGGTGAACTGATCGACTGGGTGGAGATCGGTTCGTACTTCACCGATCCCTTCATCGGCATCCAGCGAGTTCTGCTCGATGGGCTGTCCGGCGCGGACTACGAGGCAGTGAAGAGCCTGTACGAAGCACAGTTCGGTGTAACCGCATGAACGGGCTGAATCTCGCAATCCGATTCGCGTCGGACGACGGCAAGGTCAAGAAAAGCGTGATGATCGAGACGGATGAAACCATCACGATCGAAGTCACGACGATCATCGGGGGCAAGTTCAAGCCCACGATGACCCGAAAGACCATCGGCAAAGGCACGTACGCACCGATGGACCCGTTCGACTACTTCGTCGATCTTTTGCAGAAAGAAAGCGATGAGATGGATCTTGAGGCAGTGGTCAACATGAACCGGTCTCAGATCGAAGCCGAGTGGAGCCTCAGCGGCACTTACGTCGACAAGAATCCCAGCTACTACCAGGCGCCCAACGACGTGCAAGGAGCACTCAGCGTCATTTCCGCAAACCCGCTGGTCGGCATCGTCGACACGCGAAACGGCGGATTGATGCTTTCGAAGGGATGCGCTGGCGTCATCTGGTCCATCAAGGACAGCTACATGGCATCCCTGTCCCTCAGGGACGACCAGCGTTCCATGGTGGTTTTGTCGACACTCCTCAAGGCGATTGGAGAGGAGTACGTCACCAGTGAGTCAGGGACGTTTGTAAAGCTGGCCGACGTGCTTCGCCCAAGCGAGCTGGAGAGTGAGTTCCAGACGATGTGTGCGGCACAAGGCTTCTATACGATTCCAATAAAGTACGCCACGAAGGCCTCGGCCATCTGGTGAACCACCCTTCCACGACCCCGGCTTATCGCCGGGGTTTTTTTTTGCCCAAGATTCAATAGGCCTTCCAGCTGGCGCAACACCCCACTGAAGCGAGGCTGTTGGAGGGGATGGGGCGGGCAGGGGCGCCGTACCCTGTCAAAGAGCATCCGCTCGGCGTCCGTCCGCCCTTACGACGGTCAGTTTCCGCTGGTTCCCCAGCACCGCACGGCGCGCTATAGCCGATACCAAAGTCCAGCGGGACAGCCCCGCAAGGGCTCGTCGCGTTGGACTCCAAAGAGGAGTTCCAACATGAGCAACACCCAGATCCTGAGCGACGCCATCATCATCAGCCTCGACATCCGAGTGTCTTCGGGCAGCCGGACCATCGGTTCTGATGAAGCCATCCCCGGCGTCAACGGGAAGCCGCCAGCTCACCTGGTCGCCAACGGGCGCACCCGGTACATCGACACCAAGGCGTTCAACCCCTTGGAGACGATCCGCCGCGGCGCAGCACGGGACCTTGAAACCATCGGCGTCAAGACGCCGATCGGCTACGTGGTTCCCCCGCAGAAAGAAGCAGAAGCCTACGCAGCGATGGACCAGCGAAAGCTGGAATTCGTAGCCGCGCTGGCAACGCTCAAGCAGGATTTCGATGGGTACTGCAGTGAGTGGGAACAGAAGCCGGAGAACGCAGCCTACGAGGTGCTGATCCAGCATCGTCGCCCCACTGCCGACCAGTCCGTCGCCTTCTGCGGCTTCGAGTACGCCGCCTACCGCGCTGCACCGGTGGAAAGCGAAAAAGGCAAGAGCCAGTTCGCCAGCATGGCAAACGCAACCGTCAGCGCCATCGCGATCGACATCGCCGCAAACGCGGAGAAGATTGCGGAGATCGTTGGCGGCAAGGAGCGGGTTACCCAGCGCACGGTGAGCTCCGTCAAGGAGCTGATCTCCAAGCTGGATAGCTTTGCGATGTTCGACAAGCGCATCGGCCCCGCGGCTGACGCGCTCCGTCAGATCGTCTCCACGTTCCCGCAGGTCGGTCCGCTCGATGCAGCAAACACCCTGATTCTTGGGTCGATGCTCCAGAGCATTGCTGATCCTGCAAGCCTGCTCGCCATCGGCAAGCGCGCGCTCGACCAGGCGTCCGCTCCGATCACCACCGAAGTTCCGGCGCCCCTGCCGGCCACAACCAACACCACGACGCCCAACATCCCCGCGTCGCGGGCGGTGGTCTGGGCCTAAGGAGACGTCATGAACGCACTACAGAAGGCGAGGAATCACCTCGCCTCTCTGCCGTTTACGGCAGCAGGCCTCGTCGGCCGCAAGGTCCAGGTCATCTTCGACCCGGCGGCATCGACGGCCTACACGGATGGCAAGCGGATCACTCTGCCTGCCATGCCACTACCCACCAGCAGCGGCGACATTGAAGCCGCAGCTGAGCTTCGCACCATCATCGAGGGCTACATCCACCACGAAGCCGGTCATTGCATCGACACCGATTTCGAAGTGGCAGCAGACTTCATGAGGGAAAGCGAGATCAACCGGAGCCTCGTGAACATCCTCGAGGATTGCCGGGAAGAGCGTTTCCATATCGCCTGCTGGCCGGGTAGCCGCAAGTCACTGGATGCACTGCCGGAGCTCCTTCGCAAGAAGACCGGCGTGTTCCAGCCACTGACCGAAAACTACCCTCCTGCGTCGATCTTGACCGGGTACGTCCTCTACTTCGGACGTGCGCGCCTTCGCAATCAGCCCTTCTTCGAAGCCCTCGCGGCTGAGAGCAGGGATGTGGCGATCAAAGTGCTCGGCGCAAGCGTGATTGCTCGGATTGAAGGCCTGGTACAGGTCGTAGGTCCCGCGATGCGGTCAACCGCCGATGCGCTGGAGCTGGCCAAGGAGATCCGCAACGTCCTCGAGGATGAGGCGAAGGATCCACCTCCGGAACAGGATCCTCAAAAGGATGACTCTGGTGACGATGAAGCCGACGGCAACGCCGGTGACAGCGAGACCGATGACTCTGGCGACGATGAAGCCGACGACGACAGCAAAGCCGGTGACTCTGGCGACGATGAAGCCGACGGCAACGCCGGTGACAGCGAGACCGATGACTCTGGCGACGATGAAGCCGACGGCAACGCCGGTGACAGCGAGACCGATGACTCTGGCGACGATGAGGCCGACGGCAACGACGGCAGCGACGACGCTGGTGAGCCAGGTGAAGGCGATGCAAGCCAGGGTGGAAGCGGTGAGCCGGCGGCGGCTGATGAAAGCCAACGCCAGTCCATCAAGGACGCCCTGAGCGATACCGACGCCGGCAACATGGCGAAGGATCTCGGGGATCACCTGAGTGAAAGCCTTCAGAAGGCGATGGCTGAGGTCGATCCGACGGGCTACGCCGACAAGGCGGAGAGCAGCGTGATCGACATCCTCGAAGCAAAGGGCAAAAGCCCTGATGACTACAACCCCAACCCGACGTTCTCGCCGGTCAAGGGTTTGGTCACAAGCGGTCAGCTCCGGTCTGTCTTGAAGGAGAAGTTCCGCGCCATGACGACGGCTCGTTTCGACGAGTCACGCCGCGGCTCGAGGCTGAACCAGAGGCGGGTCCACCGGCTTTCTGCAAACGACGCACGGGTCTTCATTCGAACCACCGATCGACGCGAGCTGGACACTGCGGTGTTCCTGCTGGCAGACGTCTCAGGATCGATGAGCCTCGACAACCGTATCGGAATGGCAAGTGACGCCATGCTCTGCACGGCCGCCGCGCTCTCGGGTCTTCCTGGGGTCAAGGTGGCGGCGGGGACCTTCCCAGGTCTCTTCTCCGTGCTGAAGTTTGGCGAAAGCCCGATGGGCAGGACTGCTCGGTTTGGGCTGCCTTGCTTTGGATCCACGCCGATGCATGAAGGCGTCGTCTGGGCGACCGGTGAGCTGTCTCGAAGGGCGGAGGCTCGAAAGATCCTCCTCGTCATGACGGACGGTGAGCCGGACTGCAGCAGGCGCGCCAAGGCTGCCATTGAGGCGGCGCGAGCGGTTGGCATCGAGGTGATGGCGATCGGAATCAAGCATCCGGCTGTCAAAACCCTGTTCTCCGATAGCGTGGTTATCACGGATCTACCCGAGCTTCCTCGGGCCATGATGGTCATGTTGGGCACAGCGCTCGAGCAATCGATCGCTGCATGAAACACCCGAACCTCTCCCGGCTGCACGCCGGGGGAGGGGAGGGATCCCAAAGACCTCGAGTTGAGGCTTTTGGGATCTCCCCCCGAACGGTTTTGAAAGGATCGGGCCTACCCGAAAACACACCAGCTGCTGCCTATGCAGCGATAAGGAGACATGATGAAACATGCCTACTACAACTCCGATGGATGGAGGAACTACCAAAACGAGGTCAAGCTGAAAGCGAGGGGGAACTGGGACATCATTGCGGAGCAGCTGTCCGCAGACCTGGCCCTTCCGCTCAGCCGCATCGGTCGACACGGACCTTGTCCGCGTCACGGTGGAACGGACGGGTTTCGTCTGTTCAAGGACTTTCGTGAAACGGGCGGAGGCATCTGCAACAGCTGCGGGCACCAGCCCGACGGCTTCGCACTGCTCCAGTGGCTCAACGGCTGGACGTTCACCCAGGCGCTTCGTGCCGTTGGCGACTCCTTAGGGGTCACCGATACCACGAGGAAGAAGGGCGACAAGGTCACTCCGCGGATCCAGCTACCCATGGTCGAGTACAAGGTCAAATCGGCTGAAGAAGTTCAGCGCGAGGACAACTACAAGGCCAAGAGGCTGACCGATACGTGGGGCGCTTCGCTGGCCATCACGGACCCTGTGTCCATGCCGGCTCGTGCCTACCTCAGGAATCGAGGGATCACCGAGGCGAACGGGCCACTTGAAGATCTCCGCGTCCACCCCGGGCTTGAATATCGGGACAAGGACGTGGTGGTCGGAACGTTCCCGACGCTCTTGGGTCTTCTTCGCTCCATCGATGGGAGCGCGGTGACAATCCAACGTCAGTACCTCACTCCGGACGGCAAGAAAGCGCCGGTTGAGAACCCACGAAAGATCATGCCTTACCGATCCTCGTCCAAGTACAACGGCTCTGCCGTTCATCTGGACCACAGTGTCGGCGCCGTGCTTCTTGCGACGGAGGGCATCGAAACCGCTCTGGCTGTTCGCGCAATGATGGGTTTCCCTACCTGGGCGACCTGCGTTGCCGGCCTGCTCGAGAACATGGACGTTCCACCCAGCGTGCGCATCGTCGTGGTCTTTGGTGACAAGGACCGCCCGACGGGGAAACAGGCCGATGGCCAATTCCAGCATCCGCTGGGCCGCGGGCACTCCGCGGCGTCGAAGCTTGTCGCCAGGATGAAAGAGCAGGGACGGAAGGCTACGGCCTACTTTCCACCGTTCGCCATCCCGGACACATCGCCAAAGGGAATCGACTGGCTGGACGTACTTGGTGCGTTTGGTCTGGCTGAGGCGAGACGAGCGGAGTTCATCACGGGAGCGCGCGCCGAGATCTTTCGGATCGCTAAGGAACTGGGTCTAAAGCAGGAGGATCTGCATGCCCATTACTGACCTGTCCGTGCTGGACACTAAGGTCGGCGCCGAAGGGGAGTTCGCTCCCCCGGCGCTGGTCACGACAAAGGAAGGCTACTCCGCCTGGCTTCGCGAGAAGTACACGGAGGATCGCGGCTTCGCGCAGGCCATGGCCATCGCGGCAAGGCGAGCACTTGGGAAATCCATGTTCGCTACGCCGCCGGTGATCAAAGGCCCATATGCGCAGACGCTGAAGACAGAGCTCAGGCTCTTGGACGAGCATCTACGAAAACCCAGACCCATTTGAAACCCTCCGACTCGGAGGGTTTTTTTTTGGCCGGAGATGCGGTGTAGCGGGAGCGCCCAGCAGAACGACGCGCTTGTCGAGGAGTTGGCACAGCGGCTCCGCGGCTGACACAGGGCCGGGCTCGCAGAAATGGTTCGCGGCCGTCTCACACCGTGAGATTGGGCCGTTGTATCTATGGGTGCCGAAAATAACTTTTTCGAGACCCCTCGGCGTGCCAGAGTCAACCAACGCGTAAACCCCAAGGAATGCCTGTGACGAACCCCCTGACCTTCCGCCAGATCATCACCGCCATCGCCGAGACCGGCGGAATCTTCCTGGACGAGCGCTGCGCGGACCACCTGAAATCGGTTCGCGGACCACTGCTCACTGCGATCGGCATGGAGGACGGGGAGGCCGTGGCCAGTACGGTCACGCGAGCCTTCCAGGGCGTCCTCGCCAGCGCTGGCTTCAAGGGGCAGCTGACGCCCCATTCGCTTCGAAAGGCCATTGCTGAGCCGTCCGTCGGCATCGTCGCCTTCCACGACGCCATCGATGGCCGCGAAAACGCGATGGGGCATCTGTCCCGCTGGCTGGATGGCGCAAACCGAACGGGCCTTCCGCATCCTTCCCTGACCCCGCGCCCGACGCCGGCGCCAGCGCCGCCGCAAAATCAGGCAGCAGCAGCCCCCCAGCGCAGCGGCCCGCGCCCCGACGATCGCGACCACGACGAGAACCCCCTGCCGGACGTCGCACGACGCGCCGCCCCGCAGCAGGCCAGCCAGGCCCAGCAGCAGGAATCGCAGCAGCAGGCACCCCGGCAGCACCAGCGGGGAAACGAGGCGGTCTCCGCAAGCCGCGCGCCGTCGCGTCAGGAAGACACGAACGTCCGCTCCATCGGCATCAACCGTCAGGCCAATTCGTCCTACGCGCCGACCGAGTCGCGCGCCGATGACCGAAGGGGCGATCAGGGATCGCAGGCGCAAAACGGCGCCACTGCGACCGCAGCCTGGGACCAGAAGAACGTCTACGGCGGGAAGGCATCCGTGCAGTTCAGCGCGGGCATGACGAAAGGCTCCGAGCGGAAGGAACCACGCCCGACCGTTTTCATGGAGTGCGCCCGGATGCTCGACGCTGAAAAGCGCCTCTACGACTGGAAGAACAAGATCGTCCTGCAGCTCACTGCCCACGAGCTTCAGATCATCACGGCCCTGCTGTTCGGGCTCGTGCCCAGCTGCAAGTTCGCAAACCACGGCCATCAGGGCGAGGCGGACAAGTGGTTCGAGATCGAGCACCAGAGTGAGAAATACGCCGGAACGGTGAAGATTGCGATCGGCAAAGCCAAGGACGTCATGATCTGCTCCATGGGAGCCGAGGACATTGGCGACGTCACCGCCATGTTCCTGCGCCAGTGCGCCCAGCAGATGCGGATCTCGCAAGCGGCCGTCCCCGCAACGCTTCGCGTCGTGGCGAAGGCCTACAACGACCGGAAGCAGGCGAAGTCCGGCGGCGGTGAAGCCCCGCGGCGATACGCGAACGCATAAGCCAACGCCTGCGTTCGATGGGGGGGATAGGGCGCGTCGTGATCGGCGCGCCTTTCCATTATTGGGCTATGAACATAACGCCCATTTTCCTGATCGGTGCCCCCGGGTCTGGCAAGACCACGCAAGGGGCTCGAATTGCCGAGCGGCTTCAAATACCCCACGTGTCGATGGGCGAAGAGATCCGCCGGCGGCGGAGCGAGGGCCAGCGCATGCGCTTCGACGCCGGCGGCTTGCTGTCCGAAGACGACACCAAAGCGATCCTGATCTCGGTAATGGCCGGCGCGCTCCGCGTCGTCATCGATGGGATCCCTCGCACCGCGGCGCAGGTCGAGCTTCTACAGCGCATGGGCGTTACGAGCGCCAGGGTGATCGAGTACGGCATCTCTTTCGATGACGCGATGAGCAGGATGCGCGGCCGAGGCCGCGATGGCGAGGATCCGGGCGTCATCGCGCGCCGGCACAGCGAGCATGGGCGCAGGTCATACGACGTGCTGGGCGCGTGCCGAGAAGCCGGCTGGCGCGTGCACCTGATCGACGGCGGCGCGCCCCTGGCGCAAGTGTCGGAGCAAACCGACCTGGTTCTGCATCTCGCCCAGAAGCTCGAGGCCTGAAAACAATAGGCCCGCTGCTGCGCCGGCCCAAAGGAGCAACCCGTGATCGCCGCGCCAACCGCTGTGAAGGCTGCGAAGGTTGAACCCAGTTGGCAGAGCGGTGCCCAGCCAGAATCGATACACCGCGCACCTGCGCACCGAAGTGGCCGGATGCCACACACCACCCAAGCGGAGCACCCCCGCTGGGGATGCTCCGCATCAAGGAGCATCAGCATGATCGACACCATCAATCCGGGCGACCTCGTTCGCTCCCGGTTCCGTACCGAACCCGATACAGGCCGGCCGTGGCAAGGCCAGGTTCTTGGGCTCGACGACGAGCGCGCCTTCACCGGCCGAAGCAAGGAAGCCACTCAGTACATCCTCGCAAGCTGCAAGGAGTCTGGGGCAGTACACGACGTTCCGGTCCTCTGGAGCTTCGGAGCTTCGGCACGGGTTTACTTCGAGCGCAGGGGCACCCTCTCGGCCTTCTCTGGTAATCCGATACGGAGTTCGCCATGAGCGAGCCCATCGCCGTCCACCTGGCCATCCGTGAGCCGAACTATCTTGCCCTCGTGGCCGGATCAGCGCGCGCAACAGCAGGATGCTCCAGCGACCTGATCACCGCGATCTCGGAAGCCTGCGGCATTCCTTCCGATGCGATCTTCGTCAACGAATCACACGAAATGGATGCCATCCGCGCAGCGATTCGCCATCGGATCGTCCTGATCCGGATTCGGAAGAAGCGTGAGATTCACGTCCTCGGATCGAACGACGCATGAAGAACATTGACCGTCCAGCACTCGCTGTGATCGTCACGATTTGGATGACCTTTTTGGTCGTCCTCCTCGCATCGATCTTCTAACCCTCCACACGGAGCATTAGCTCCGGGAAAGCCTCCTTGCGGGGCTTTCTTCAGCCCTTTTTCACAAGCGCTGAAGAAAGACTCGCACGAGTCATTAGACGCGGCTTACCGCGAAACCACCGGAAGAGATCACCTTCCACAGGGATCTCTTCCATCAAAGAGGAGATTCACAAATGAAAAGCAAGAAGAAGGAAAAGGCAAAACGACTGCGAACAAAGGGCCCGGGTCGGCCCTTGAAGAAGACCCATCCGCGCATCAAGACCGCAACCCGAGTGATCACTGTGGCCGCCCTGGCGGTTGCAACCATTCTCGGGCTGATGGTTGTTGGTGAACTGGCAATGCTCGCTATGGCGAACAGCAACCACCCGGTCTTCCTCAGCGGCCTCGCGGCCCTGAAGGCAGGTACCGGCGTTGCAGATTTCGTCGCGAAAGTGATCGGTCTGATCGCTCTCTACCGAGCATTCTTCAAGGATCGGCGCTCCCGCCGCTAACCCAAGGAGATTGACGTGTCCACGATGATTGCAGAGGCCTGCGAAGGCTTCAAAGAAGGGGTCGATATTTACTTCGATACCTGGAAGCAGCTCGGCCGAGCACTGCTCGGAGTCCTGAAGTCCAGTAAGGACGACACCAAGTAGGAGAACCCGCAGCTCATCGCTGCGGGGCTCTCTCTCAAGCGCGGCGTGCCGCTCTTGAGCGAGGGCCCATGGGCCAATGATTAACCCGTCCTGGACGGATCGACCTGCCGATTGCAGGACACCCACGGAGCGCCACCATGAACATTGGTCAGACGATGCAGCTTGCCTGCGTCCCCGGCGATGTCTCGTTTCTTCACGAAGACATCGACGCAACACTTTCCAAAATTCCGGATTTCAATCTATCCGGCAGCAACCGCACCCGCGTCACTGGTGTTCTTAGCCAGCGCTCGACGGGCCAAGTATGGATCACGGAAAACCGTGAGCCCTACAGAATCGACGCGCGCTATCTGCGCGTGCTCTAGGAGAGACGTATGAGAACGCTTGTTGTACTCATGATCGTTGCAGCTTTTTTCGCGCTCTACCTCATGTTCATGGTGGGCAGGGTGGAAAAAGCGACAGGTAACAGCGCCGCTGAAAAAGCGACCGCAGACATTTGCCGGAAGCTCGCTAAAGGCACGAACACAGACCGAAATGTCGCACGGCAGCTTTGCGACTAAAAACCCAACCAACCAACCACCCACGCAGGCCCCTAAAGGGCCTGCTTTTTGGAGAACAGCATGTCCGCCGCCAATGTCGAAATAACCACATGCGAGGAAGATGGTCTCACCCACTTCACCGTTTGCCTGCGCCACCCCGGCGAGAGCGTTGAAACCTTTCCGTGCTGGGCTGAAGACAGCGAGCACGCGGAAGAACAAGCACGAAACGCCTGGCCTGACAGCGACCTGATGGGGGCCATCAAAACCTTGGAGATCCACAGCCCCTACGTGTGGCGTCTCGAACACGGCGCGGACGAGCTCGCTACCGCGGCGCTCGATTGCGTCATGAACTGGGAGAAAGGCGATCTCGCCGGCGCCGTCAACGTTCTTGACGACCTGCTCGACGAGCTGCCCTGGTTCGATCGGGAAATCCGGGAACGCGCGATCAGCGAGAACTGATCCGCATCCATCAAGCTCCACCGCCTCGTGCGGTGGAAGCTTTTCCAGAAGCGCCCGCGCGGCGCTTTTCGGAAAGGCTCCCTTCGGAGCAATCGACCCGGCGAACCGGGACACACAGGTGGCACAAGCCACTGCCAAGGAGATCCAAATGTTCAAGCGCATCGTTGACACCATCAGCTCTGCTGAATCCTTCATTTCGGGATTCGAAGGCGACGAACTTCAGGAAGGCATTGACGAGCTTCTCGAGGAGCTTCGCAGCCTCGATTCGCAACTCCAAGAACAGCCGCCGTCTGTGGGCTCGATGTTCGTCTACGTCGACAAGCTCGCACCGATTGACGGCGCGTTCTGGTCCAACGTGGACGGCTGGGGATGCCTGGCTTCGGCCACGCTCTTCAGCGTCGAGGAGAAGAGCGAAAACAACCCGCCCTTCGCAACGCCGATCTATCATCCGGCAGCAGCCATCCAGCTCGACCAGGTCCCCGCGTTCATTGCTGAAAAACAGGGCTTGATCGGTCACCGGGATGGCAGTGCAGGCGAGTCCGATGACCCGATCTGCCTGACCAGCGATGGCACTGACCAGCGAAGCGACTACCGCATGGTGTCGGGCCGGTCCGTCTGGATCGATGTCCGCAACGTGAGCGTTCAGCTCAGCCTCCAGGACGAGGGACTTTCCGTGTATCTCTTCTCGCGGGGATCTTCCGAATCGATTGCCGAGACGTACATCATGTGGGCGGAAGCAGCGTCTGAATTCTTCGGCGACGATTTGACCGCCCAGGCTCTCGCCACTCGATTCCTTGAGGTGGAGGTGAGCGCTCCGAACGTGATCGAAAGCCACATCAGCGCAATGGAATTCGCTGGCGTCCACGAGGGCTTCAGGATCGACGCGGTGAACTCTGTTCCTGCTCGAGAAAAGCCTGTGGCAAACCTCGAGCACCTTCAGAGCCTGGTCCTCCAAACCCTCGCTGCACTTCCGGATCCTGTGTTTGCAGCTCGGTGCGGCGTCGAGGCTGATGCGATCAGGGCGCTGCAGGCCTTGGTCAATTCGACCGAGCCCGCGGTTCTCGTCAATTCGTTGTCCTGCGCTGACGTTCTGGTCATGCAGGCGTGGGAGTGGAACACCCTCAACGCTCCGATGGAGCTCGTCTACGAACTCCGCGGCCTGAAACACTAAACCTGGCGCCGCTCTCCGCAAGGGGAGCGGCCCAGCCCACCCGAGCTCATGCCCTCGCCATCAGGCGGGGGCATTTTCGTTTCTGGCGTCCGAACCTACGTCAGGGCAGGGGGGGATAGGCCCGTCCTGGACCGCAGTACCGGCCGTACGATGGTGGTAATCCTCACCAGAGGTCCGACCCAGCCGGCAGCTGGACACCACCAACCCGCCAGGGAGCACTCCCTGACGGGAGTCTCCGTGGCTTCATGGAGACTGAAATGAACACCAACACCAACGTTTTCTTCCTGAAAGATCGCGTCATCGATCGCGCGGTTTCCGTCGTGACCGACTCAGAAGGGCAACAGCTTTCGCTCGCACAGCCGATCGGCGCGTACAGCCGAAAGACGAAAGCGCAGCTGGAAGAAACGTACGGATCCGAGCTCAGGCTCGTCACCGTCGAAGAAGCCATCGACCTGATCGACGATGCATGGACGAGCGAGCCGCAAGTCGTCTCCGAGTCCGAGTTCTTCGAATCGCTCGGCTGCATGCCGCCGCTGAAGTGGCAGAGCCGCAATGGCGCCGCCTCGTTCCGTATGTCCGAGCCCTACACCGGCACGATCCATGCGGCATACGTCTGCGTCGGCAAGCAGCACTTCTGCTTCCGCGATCGCCTCGCCAAGACCCACGAGGAGCTCGTGGCGAAGGTCAAGGCGTCGATCTCCAACCTCTGCATCAACTAACCCACCCTCGCCGGGGATCTCCCCGCAAGGGGAGAAGCCGGCTTCAAGGAGTCATCCATGAAGAAGCTTCTCGGAACCATCTTGAAAAAAGTCGGCATCAACAAGGGCGCTCCTCGCGTCTGGATCGAAGGGGTTTTCCCCGAGCGAGCCGGATTCAAGGCAGGCCTGCGCTACACCGCCAGCAGCGATCCCAACCAACCCCGCGTCGTCCTGAAGATCGACGCCGCCGGCATGCGCCTCGTATCAAGCAAGACGAAAGCTGATCGCGAGTCCCCCATCATCGACCTCAACAGCCACGAGCTTCTCGCGGCATTCGAGGGGATGGAAAGGGTTCGCGTCATTTTGATGGAAGGCGAGATCCACATCCTTCCCGACGCCATCGAAATGAAGGTGTCCGAGCGCCTGCAGCGACTCCGCAAGGAAGTCGAGTCAGGCACGATCTCGATCGCATCCGTCTCCCACGGCGCCGGTGTGCTTTCGCACGCGATGCACGAGGGTTTCAAGTCGGCAGGGATTCGTCCCAAGCTGACCTGGGCTTGCGAGATACGCGAAGAGGTTCTGGAGCACGCGGCCTACGCCAACTGCGCCTGGGACAAGGACACGATCGCTGTTGGCATGCCGCTTCAGCACCTGGCTTTTGCTGATGAGTACACCCTCAGCAAGCTGCCCAAACCGTCCATCCTGGAAGGCGGCTTACCCTGCACGGCAGCGTCCCTCTCGGGTCGCTCCAAGAAAGGGCTCGCCAAGGCTGAAGACGACGAGACCGCAGGCCACCTGGTCGCTGCGTTCATCGCCCTGATCGCTCGAATGAGCCCGTGTATTGTTCTTCTTGAGAACGTAAAACCGTACTTTGTGACTGCTTCGGCTTCGATCCTGAGGACGCAGCTCAAGGAGCTCGGCTACATCGTTCACGAAAAGGATGTTGAAGGTCAGGACTACGCCATCGAAGCGCGACCACGACACATCCTCGTGGCCGTGACAAAGGGCATCGAACTGAACCTCGACTCGATGATCGCTCCGCCTCGCGCGGTGCAGTCCGTCGGTGAAGTGCTCGACCTGCTCGATCCCGGCGATGAAAGCTGGCGCGCGGTCGAATACCTCAAAGCCAAGCAGGAGCGCGACAAGGCGGCAGGGAAGGGCTTCTCGATGCAGTTGATCGAACCCTCCAGCACGCGCGTCGGAACGATCGGAACGGGCTACCAGAAGGCACGGAGCACTGAGCCGCGGCTGGTGCACCCGACCAACCCCGAGCTGAGCCGCCTATTCACTCCGGCGGAACACGCGCGCCTGAAGGGCATACCGCCTCACTTGATCAAGGGCGTCGAAAGCAAAACGTTCGCCCATGAGCTGCTCGGGCAGTCGGTCATCTGGCCGGCGTTCAAGCACCTCGGCCAAGTCCTGGCCAAGGCCATCCAGCCGGACGTACAGCCTCAGCTCGCTCTCGAAGCGGCCTGAGTCACCCACCACCCAAGGCCCCTCACGGGGCCTTTCTCCAGCGCCCTGACACAGCAGGGTGGTGCAGAAAGGCTCAACGAGCCCACACGACCCGGCGAACCGGGAAACCCACGCGGCCCAGCCGCAAAAAGGAGACGCCATGTCCACGACCTTCACCATCGGCGAGATCACGTTCACCGCCGTCCGCAAGGCAACCCCCATCCCTCACTGGCTATGCCGGATCGAGGAAACTGGAGAGGTTCTGGAAAGCGGCGCCGCCGGCATCTCGAACAAGTCCATCCCGAAAATGCAGGAGAGCATCACGGAGCTGTTCGTCCGCGTGTCGAAACGGGACGTCAAGGATCACCGTCGGCGCTTCGGCTTGCCGGAGAACCCGCCGGAGCAGACACGAAGTCTCTGACATCCAAGACCAGCCCCACAACCTCACCAGGCCCCTCAGGGGGGCCTTTCTCCAGCCCCGCCACCTCGGCGCTGCAGAAAGGCTCAACGAGCCACTACGACCCGGCTATCCGGGCAACCACCGCGGTATCGCCGCAACAAGGAGCAACACCATGACTGCACAAACCGACCTGATCACCGTGACCACTTCGGCGCTCCCCGCCGACATCATCGGTTTCAAGGTCAAGACGCCGGAGGGGGAGGGCATCCTCCCGATGAGCCACGGACTCACTGACCGATGGGGTGAGATCAACGATTTCACCTACAAGACGGGCTTCGTGACGACGCTGCTCAACGACGATGAACTGCGCGAGCGGCTCATCTCTTCGATGGTGGGTGAAGAATCTTTCGTCACCGCCACGCTCAACGGCTGGGCTCTGCACGTCGAGAAGGAGTACTACTCCATCGAGACCTGCGAGTCGGAAGACTTCAAGCCGGGAAAAACCTATGCAGAAGTCGAGGCGGTCTTGATCGACGCAATCCCAGGTCTTCGTGGGGCCTGGCCCGATGTGACGTTTTGCGTCGGTGATCCCGAATGGACCTACAACGGCCGTCCGTGCCTGTGGGCGATCGTCGAACCAGGCCGCTACACGGCCGAACAGCTCCGCGAATTGCTTTCGCAGTTTCCGGACTGACCTCCAACAGGCCCCTTCAAGGGGCCTGTCTCCAGCGCACCTACATCGCGCTGCAGAAAGGCTCAACAAGCCAACACGCCGTGCCGCACGCACGAAAATGAGTTCGTCTACAGCCCAGCTGTGGATCACCGGAGATGGTCAATGAATAGCGTCACTGTTTCCCTGAATGAAGGCGTCACGAACAGGCACAAAACGACGAAGCACGAAGGCACTTTCCGCATCGACTCGCAAAGCGGAGCCCTGGTGATCGAAGTGGCTGGCCGTGCCGTGACAACGTTCAACCCGTCCATGTGGGAAAGCGTTAAGCGGAGCGGCTTAAACACGGGGCTGCTGCTGTCTCGATTCCACGTCGAGAACGCAGGCCACGGAACCACCGCGGTTGTCGCGATCGCGGCCGACGTTCTCCAAAACGGCGCGCTCGTCTTCCTCGCAGAAGATGGCACCGCCATCGCAGCCTTCGGGCCGCGAGCATGGGTCAGCTACGACCGCCTGTCGTCCTGATCTCCATCAAGGCCCCTCAATTCGAGGGGCCTTTCTCCAACGCCCGGCACGAGCAGGGCGCTGCAGAAAGGCTCATCGAGCCCCACGACCCGGCGAACCGGGACACCACGCGGCATCGCCGCACACTGGAGATTCAACAATGAAGTCCGAAAACATCAAAAACGAAGCGCTCGAAGCGGCGCTGTACTGGCTGGAAGCAGAAGCGAAAGACCCAGGCCAGGCCCAGCCGGTAGACATCTGCAAGACGCTCCGCAAGGCTCTGGGTCTCGACCCGGAACGTGTGGCCAACTCGGAGTTCGAGTCGGTCAGCCGTTTCTACAACAACGCCAATGCAGAGCCGAAACGCCTGTACCTGAGCGCGTTCGTCGATGGCGATGGGGGTGTGACCGACAATCCTGAATTCGCGCTCATCGTCCTTGATCAAACCTTCCTCGACCACATCAATCGGCTGTCGCTATTGATGCATCGAAACCCTGATCTCATTCATGTCACCGCATGCGCCAGCCCGTTCGCATGGCGTCCTGACGCTGAAGGCGAAGAAACCTTCCAAGGCCGCTTGTCCAGTCATCAGCTAAACGTGAGCAACTCCGGTTTTTGGTTCCGATCGCTTGGCAAATTGGATTTTGCTATCGAAACAGTGGAGGTCAGCTGGAAGAGCTTGCGTTTGCTTCTCGATCGCCCTGAAACGGCGGTCTATCAGCCGGCGTACGACGATGAGCCGCTTGCGAGCTTGATCGCCGACGTCTGGGCAGATGCGAAGGCAGATGCAGAGGCAGAGGCAGAGGCAACCACCGAAACCTGAGCAACACCACCGACAGGGCCGCCCCGTTTTTCAGGGGCGGCCCTTTCTGCTTTCTGAACCGTCAACAAGGTCGACACAGAAGTGCCAGTTAGGCCTGATCACGAACGGGCAGGAGCGCGAACATGGCGCTCCACTTTTTCCTATGGAAGACACGTCATGTCGAAGACGACCAAGTTCATCTCTGCGATCTCCGCACTCACCATTACCGCCGGCATGCTTGCGGTTCTTGCCGCAGGCACCACCGCGATCGACACCAGAGCGACGATCAGCTCAAGCCCGACGATCAGCGAAGTGTCGCCCACGATTCGGGTCGGCAAGGACGTATTCGCCTGCGCGTTGGAAAATGGGCGCGTTGCCTGCCGCTGATCGAAGCGCGGCGGCACTTAAAAAAAGCACGACCGCTGTTGATGGGTGTACGATCGGATGGCGTAATGTTGCAGTGCAACATAATGAGTATTATGCGAACACCGAAAAAAGCAGCGAAACCGGCGCGCGGGAGTGCTGAAGACGTGATTTTTTCGCCATCGAAGGTGTTCACTGCAAAGATTTATGCCCCATGCACGCAGACATTCCTGCCGTTCACCGCAAAGATTCATGCCCCATGCACGCAGACATTCGTGCCGTGTCACGCACCAGAAAGCGACATCAGCTCGCGGCCGGACTCTTGCAGTCGCATGCGCAGCGCGCCAGCTCGACCAACCAGCTCGCCCACCTGAGGGGCGACGTCGGTTCCAAGGTCGAACGGCCTCAGCGTGCCGCGGAATTCCGCGCAGTAGAAGATCGAGGCCCCCGAGCTGCAGCGCCCCTCAACCAGCAGCGCCGCGCGCGCCGGAAGTAGTGACCACGCCCTGACCGAGTCGTAGTAGCCGACGGAGTACAGCCCAGTGAGGGAAAAGTACGACGGGCGGAGAACCAGCACGTCGCAGCCATCGATCACCAGGCGCTGGTTCACAGCGCCACTGGGGCGAACTCGGCAAAAGAGCTGCAGCGACATTGGGCGTCCGGATAGGAGGTGGGCAAAGACTAGCGGTGCCTGCGCGCGCGGTGACGCGCTATCCCCCGCCGGGCGCATCACCAGTTAGGGCCTTCTCAAGCTTTGCGTTCAACTCAGCCAGGCGCTCTTCGAGCACCGAGACCGCAGCCTTCGACTGACGAAGCGATTCCTCTGACTTGGTCAGCTTTTCCTTCTGCGACTTCCGTATCGCACGCTCGTCGTCCAGCTGCGACTGCAAAGACGCAACCATCTCCTCAGACACTCGAAGCCCCGACTCCGAAAGCGCTTTGGACTCGAGTGCGCCGGACAAGGCCGTCTCGATCTGAAGCTTCGAGTCCGCCCACCGCGCCGCGGCGTCGGCGTGCCGCTCCTTGATCGAATCCACCTCGCGACCGTGAGCGGCCCGCTGTGCCGCGGCGAGCTGCTGCACTGAGTCGAGCACCGCCTGCTGCCGCGCCGCGACCTCTGAGGCCTCCGCGCGCAGCCTGGCCAGCTCAGCAGTGGCAGCGACCGCCTCGCGCTCCAGGGCCTGCAGCTTCGCCTCAGCGGCATCTTTCAGGAGGCCAGACCGATCGCGCTGGCGAGACAGCTCGGCGATCTCCAGCTTCGCGACATCGAGCTGACCAGTGAGGTCGCGAGTAAGGGCCACCTTTTCGACCTGGACGGCCACTCTCGCCGAGCTCTGCGCTGCGGCGTCTGCCCGAGCAAGATCCAGTTCAGCGCGCAACGCCGGCACGATGCTGTCGATAGTCCGCGCCCGGGCGCCGAGCTCTTCCACCGCGCGCCCGTGCTCGAGCTCGCGCGCCGCCATCGCTCTGCCATGCTCTTCCGCCGCCGCCTGCAGCGCAGCCACGCGCTCGTCTGCCACCTTGGCCGCGTCCTCGACGACCGCCTTGTAAAGCGCCATCAGCGGCTCGGGGACCGAGTCCTTCGCCATGACGACGATGCGGCCGGCCAAGAGATCCGGCGCCCGCTTGGCGTACCACTCCCTGATCAGCGGAAGGATGTCGTTAGGGGAACCGCCGAGGATCTCGCGCACCGATCGCTCGCTGACCGCCCTTCCCTCCTGCATCAGCCAGAGGATGGTGGCTTCGGTCAATTCGAGGGAAAGCCGCTCCCCGGCTTTTCGTGACGGCTTGGACAGTTCAGCAGGGTTCACCAGGGCACTCCCATTGTTGGGTCATCTCGATCGATAGCGGTTTCGCAGCTTCCGCTGCGGGAGAGCAGCGGGGTGATCCCGCCGGCGGCCACGTCAGCGCGGCCACGCAGACACGAGCGGCAAGCCATGGGCGGCATGGGTGGAGCAGCGCACGGCGCGATGTCATAGGCCGACGCCCAGGCGGGCATTACGTTCGAGGCACTAGAGGACACGGGCCGATTTCCGGAAGGGTAACGGCGCAAGGGTACTGCGCTCCGTATTCCTGTGCAACTTTGTGTTTGTTATGTATGCGCTACAGTTATGTCCGATAAGACGCAACTAACGGACTTCGTCCGCACGGGCGCCCCCGCCGCGCGGCACCAGGATTGCGACAAGCAAAAGTAGGAGAGGACATGAAAAACCGAGAGCCGGACATACCGACCACGCCCACCGTGGCTTGGCGAATCAAGGGGGGCTTGATCCCCAGCGGGAAGTGGCTGCTGACCCCGAACTTCATCGAGGCCATCGAGATCGTCGCCGGAGAGAATGCTGATCTCGTCAAGCGCGCGATCATCCGCGTCGTCATGGGCGATCTGCCCAGCGAGAAGGTGGTGCTCTTCGCGACGGGGCGACATCTTCGCGATGTAACGTCTGGTGAAATCGTCGCCACCGTGGCCAGCCACATCCCCGACGCCGAGGAAGTGGCTCAATCAGTCGCCGGGGCCACCGGGCGTGCCCAAGGACACCACGCCGCATGAATCTGCCGGCCAAGACAACCGCCGACCTAAAGCGCCTCCAGGAGAAGGTGGATACGTCCGCCTACAGCGAGGCCACCATTCGGCAGTACCGTGCGAACTGGCGCTGGTGGGTGGCCTGGTGCGCTCTGCGTGGCGTCACGCCCATGCCGCCATTCGGAGCTGACCTCATCAAGGAGGCGGTCACGCAGCGCATCAGCGACGGCATGAAGCGCGCAACGATCAACGCGCTGCTGAACACGCTGGGCATCGCCAGCAAGAAGGCAGGATTCCCCTCCCCCTCCCGATCAATCGAGCTCCGTGAATGGCTGCAGGCCAAGTTCCGCCAAGATGTCGCGAAAGCCCAGCATCAGGCCACCGGCCTCACCTTCGAGATCCTCCAGGACATTCTGTCCCGCCTGGACCAGACCGCACCGGCCGGCGCGCGCAACGGCGCAATGGCCGGGCTCGCCTACGACGCCCTCCTTCGGTCGGATGAGATCGTTCGCGCCCAGTGGGCCGACCTCGTCACCGCGAGAGACGGATCGACAGTCCTGATCATCCGGCGGTCCAAGACGGACCAGTCAGGCGAAGGAAAGAGCGTCTACGTCTCGCCAGAATCGTTGGTGCTGATCCACGCATGGCGCCGCTGGTCCGTGCAGGACGGGCCCATTTTCCATGCGATCACCGGCGCGGCCCCGCACAAGAGCATGAACACGCGGACCGTCCGCAGGATCTTCGGAAGCTTGGGCGGCATGGTCGGCTTGCCAGAGCTGTCCGGGCACAGCGCGCGCGTCGGCGCTGCACAAGACGCGATGGCAGCGAGCATTCCGCTGTCGGCGATCATGACTGCGGGTCGATGGAAAAACCCCCGCATGCCGGCGCGCTACGGCGAGGCAACCGAGGCCGTCGCCCTGGGCCAGGCGCGACTCGACGCCGTGCGCGACATGGCAAAGCGCAAGGCCGATCGCTAACTTTCAAGAGCTCGACCGGCTGGTAAATTACCCCCATGACCACATCAATCGCATCAAAAACCGCACTGCTCGCAGCCCTTGCTATCGGCTCCGCAGCCCTGACCACCTCATGCACGAGCGGCCAAGATGCCGCCTCCGACAGCGCTGCAAGCGGTGTCGACTTCGAGGAGCTGAAACGGGTGGAAGCGGGACTGCAGTTCACGGCGCGAACGGCCGCAGACCCTAGCGAGCGCAAGTCGTGGGAACCCGTGCATGACCACGTACAGACCTTCGGGACAGTGCGATGCCACGATCAGAAGATAGCGATCTACCGAACGAGCAGGCTCATCAATGGTGAATCCAGCACGTTCGGAAGCAACCCGCACACATTCAAGAACCCAGATTCGAAGCGAGAAGAACGGATCATCGCTGCGGCATGCAGCGCGGCTCCGGGCGCGAAGGGCGCCGTAATGCCCGAGCCTGTTCCTGGAATCAACGTTGAGTTGATCCGCTGCTTCAACGAGGAACGGAATGAGGTCACAAGCCTTGAACTGGACATCGGCGCAAGCACCATCAACAGCACACCAGCGGGCCGGGACAAGTGGGCCATTAGCACCCAAGCGGAGTTCGCGGGCTCGAACCAGCTCAGAATCCTCAGTATTTCGCACGGCGTCTATTCGGTCGCAATCAATGACACTTCGCCCATAGATAGAAGACCGGGGGGGGAAGATCCAGCATTTTTTCTATCGAGATGCGAAATCCCGGAGTTCGTCAAAGAGTGGGCTAAGGCCTCGCCCGCTAAAACGTAGATGAATTCATGCACGAAGAAACCACAGAAACCAGAGAAGGCAACGGAGACCGCCACGACATGAATGAGCTCAAAAACACCTACGACCCGAACGCCGACAAGCTCGACTTCGACCGGGTCGCTGAGTACACCCGGCCGACACCCAATCTGCTTGGGGTTCTGCCACCGTTTGCGGCGGCAAGCCTTGGCTACGCGATGGGAGCCGTTACATGGCCCAAGCGGCATGTCTCTGTGCACCTGGGGCCGGGCGGCATCACCGTGTTCGACGGTACCGACACCATTCAGTCCGAATGGCGAGAGCCGGAGTTCTCCCGGCGCAGCAATGCGCTTTCGATTATCGCCACGACGTATCCGATCTCGGAGATCCTGCGAGGCAGGCATCTCGGCGACGGTGAGATCCCAAGCCACCAGTGCGACACCCTGGTCATCGACCAGTTCCTTGGGAATGTATGGGCCCTGCCCTACGACGATGCCTGCGATCTTGTGTCGAGTGACAACACGCCAGCACCTTGGTTCGTCGGAACAGAAGAGGAAGCGTTCGCTCTGCTAAAGGAATGGGCCTTTCAGAAGGACGGTAATCCCCCCATTTTTAGCCTTCGCTAAAAGTGGAGCTAAGCGGCCAATGCCAATCGCTGCATTGGGGTGATGCCGCCGAGCGCCATGTTCGGACGCTCGTGGTTGTAAGTCCATAGCCAATCGGTAGCCGATTCCTGCACCTCCTTGATCGAGTCGAACAGGAGTTGGGCCAGCCAGTCGTAACGCACGGTGCGGTTGTAGCGCTCGATGTACGCGTTCTGCTG
>Ga0335395_10000411_pt1 | contig 27110 bp, 25 predicted proteins | sample MAT02_FD_205744 | JGI IMG/M metagenome (GOLD analysis project Ga0335395, IMG submission 205744) | Freshwater microbial communities from Lake Fryxell liftoff mats and glacier meltwater in Antarctica - MAT-02 (spades assembly) (version 2) ... | reverse complement strand
CTCCACCCCCGCCTGCACCACCGCGTCCCCGCACTTCGCCGGCACGCAACTGCTCAGGCACGCGTCCGCGTCGTCCGGATTACCGTCGTCGCACAGCTCCACCCCCGCATGCAACGCACCGTCGCCGCAGCTCGCCAGCACACACGTGCTCAGGCAATCGTCGGTGAGGTTCTGATTACCATCGTCGCACGCCTCACCCTCCTGCACCTCGCCGTCGCCGCAGCTCGCCAATGCACAGCCGTTGCTGCACGCGTCGCCATCGACCTGGTTGCCGTCGTCGCAGCCCTCCACCCCGACCTGCAGCAGGCCGTCGCCGCACGCCGCCGACTTGCACTGCGTCGTGCATGCAGCGGTCTCCGCGTTGTCGGCCCCGTCGTCGCACTCCTCCTCCGCGTCGACGGTCCCGTCGCCGCACGCCGTCGACCCGGTCGTCACCTCGCCCGTGCTCGTGTCCCCCGTCGTCGTCGTCGCGCCCGTGACCTCGCCGGTCGTCCCGGTCGCGCCAGCGGACCCGTCCGTCGGCTGCTCCGTCGTCGGCTCGGCCGTCGTCGTCGGATCTCCAGTGGTCGTGTCGACCACCGTCGTCACGTTCGTCATCGTCGCCGGTACACCCGTCGACTCGGTCCCACCACCCCCACTGTCTCCGCAAGCGCCAGCGCCCAGCGTCACCACGACCAAACCCCAACCAAAGCCTAAATAACAACGTTTCATGGGGCCATCGTAGACAATGTGCCAGTGGCTGCACAGCAATTTCGACGGCGTAAATGGTCGAGCGCACCTCCGCCCGCCGCGCCCGGACCGCCGCACCTCCCGATCCCACCGAAGCATCGCCGGGCAGCCCTCGTGACGCATCGCCGCGGCTTGCTCTCCCTGGCAACCGCGGCCACAGACAAAGTTCAAGGGGAACCATGCCGACCAGGACCGCCGAAGCATCGCCCGCGTCGCACCCTCCCGGTCAGGACCACGCGCGCCTGGTCGGCCTGCGTTACGTCAACGACGCCGGCCCTGGCATCGCCCGCCGTCGCCGCGGCGCCGGCTTCGTCTACCTCACCGCCGAGGGCGTCCGCATCAACGACGAGCTGACGATCGTCCGCATCCGCCAGCTCGCGATCCCGCCGGCCTACGTGCGCGTGTGGATCTGCCCGCAAGCCAACGGCCACCTCCAGGCCACCGGCTACGACGCGATCGGCCGCAAGCAGTACCGCTACCACGCGCAGTGGCAGGCGATCCGCTCGCAGACCAAGTTCTCGCGCATGCTCGAGTTCGCCGCCGGCCTCCCGCGCCTGCGCAAGGCCGTCGACCGCGAGCTTCGCCGCGACACCCTCGATCGCACCCGTGTGTTGGCGACCGCCGTACGCGTGCTCGACACCACCCTGATCCGCGTCGGCAACGACCGCTACACCGCGCAGCACGGGTCCTACGGCCTGACCACGCTGCAAGACAAGCACGTCGCCATCCGCGGCGGCCACCTGGCCTTCAACTTCCTCGGCAAGAGCAAGCAGCAGCGCGTGCTCCACGTCGACGACCCGGTCCTCGCCAAGATCGTGCGTCGCTGCCGCGACCTGCCCGGCCAGCGCCTGTTCCAATACACCGAACCGAACGGTGAGATCGGCTCGATCGACTCCGCGGACGTCAACGCCTATCTGCACACCCTCACCGGCCAGGAGGTCACCGCCAAGGACTTTCGCACCTGGGGCGGCACCGTCCACGCCGCCGTCACCCTCGCGCGTATAGGTCCCGCCGCGACGAAGACACAGACCGAACGCAACATCGTCCAGGCGATCAAGGAGGTCGCCACCCGCCTCGGCAACCGCCCGGCCACCTCGCGCAAATACTATGTGCACCCGGTCGTGCTCGACGCCTATCGCTACGGCACCCTCATGCAGTTCATGACGCCCACCGCGAACCCCACGCGGCCCCCACCACGCGCCGCCCTCAAGGCCGAAGAAAAGGCCGTCGTCGCCCTGCTCACCGCGGCCGCCCAGAAGCTCCGCAAGGCCGCCCGCGCCAGGCCGGTCACTGCCAGCAAACGCCCGGCCCGTGCCAACGCCAAGCCAACCCCGGTCAAACGCCCGTCGCGGCCCCCCGCACGCCGCGAGCCGATCCGCAAACCCGCGGCCCGCCGCGCCGCTTAATCACAGATTACACTGCATCGCCGCCGCATCGACCGCTGCCTCCGGCCGCGGGCAGTCCACCTGCTTCGCATACGCCTCGGCACACGCTTCCAGCTTCGTCTCATCGCACATCGCCGCCCGCCTTGTAGCGCTCCGGGCAAGCCACGCAGACCATCCCGGGATCGGGGCAATGCGAGTCCTCGGCGCACATGATCAGGCACATCGCGTTGGTATGCTCATCCTCCCACGCGCAGATCGACTGCTCCTGAATGGGTGACTCCGGGCAGCGAACGTGGTCGTGGTCGTCGTCGTGGTCCCCGTGGTCGGCGCGTCCATCGTCGTCGTGGTGGACGCCGTCGTCGTCGGCGTCGCCGTCGTCGTCGAGCTCGCGGTCACCGTCTCGCCAGTCGTGCCTCCCACGCTGCCGCCCGGCGCGTCCGGACCACAGCCGTATGCGCCCATGACGAGGCTCGCGAGCAACCCGCCCCTACGCGCCACCATGTCTCACGCACCGGCATCAATTGCGCCGATACGTCAGCGCATATTTAAGTGGATTTGTCAGCCGCTCGGACGTCACCGTCACGCTCAGGGTCAGGCGGTCGCCGGTGTCGTCGAGGCTGTAGACACTGCGCCGTCCGCCGTCCTCCGCCGTGAACGTCTGGACCAGCCGGCCCTTCACCAGTGAAAAGCTGACCTGCACCGGCTTGCCGCTGTCGCTGGTCCACGGCACCGACGGGCCCTCGAGTCGCCCGGTCACCGTGCGACCTGGCCCGAAGGTCATGCTGACCTTGTCCCCGTCGACCGCGATCGAGATCTGCTCACGCACCGGATTACTCTCCTTGAGACGCTTGCGACCGATGCCGCGGATCAGCGCGTTGAGCTGGCTCGCCGCCGCCTCGATCGCCGCCTCGAGGTTCTGCTTCTGGGCCTCGCCCCCCGCGAACCGAAACGTCCCCACAAACCGCTGCTGCGGCGGCACCGGCGGCGGCGCCGGCTTCTCGACCGGCGTCGGCGTCGGCTCGGGCACCGGCGCGGGCGCGGGCGCGGGCGTCGGCTCCGGTGCCGGCGTCACCGGGCTGTCCGAAGGGACAGGTGCCGGCGTGCCCTTGGGCGCCGTCTTCTTCGCTGGCTGCTTCTCCCCGGTCGCACCCGCGGCGCCCGCCCGCTCGCCGGTCGCTCCCGCCGCACCCGCCTTCGGGCTCGCCTCACCCACGACGGCCGCCTCGACCGCCGCCTCGACCGCCGCCTCACCCGCGGCCGGGCCCACGACCTCGCCCGCGGCTGCTACTGCCTCGCCTCCGGCCACCGCCGTCGGCGTCGCCGGCTCCGCGACGACCGTCTTCTCCGCGACCCCAGCCGGCTTCGCCTCCTCCGCGAACGGGTCGTCGAACTCCTCGGGCACTGGCGCCGGCGCGGCCGCCTCGCCACAGGCGCCCAGGAGCAGCGACAGCGACGCGATCCACACAGCACTACGAGTCATGGGTCTTGCGAGCACGCCCGACAGTACCAGCCTGGCGCGCCCGCGATCCACCGATGCCCACGTCCGGCGTCACTCTCGGGGCTCCAGGTCGGCCCACGCGGGCCTGTATGGCACGGCGCGAAATCAAGCTATAGTCCGGCGGTCGCCACGCCGACTACCCGCCCATGACCACGAAGCTCCTGCAAGACACCATCGACTTCGACGCCCCCCCCGGCACCGGCGACCCGGCCGTACTGCACCGGGCGATCGTCTTCTTCTTACGGCATCAACTGGGCGCGACGGCCCTGCCCGTCGCCCCCAACATCGAGGAGCAGCGCAAGATGATGCCGCTGCTCGAGGGCTTCGCCAAGGCGATGATCATCTGCGCCGCCGGTGACGGCACGCTCGCGCCCGCCGAGCTCGAGTGGATCCTCGGCTTCTGCGCCAACTCCGGGGCCGACCACGCGCTGCTCGAGGACATCCGCACCACCGACCCGAAGACCCTCGACCCGATCGCGCTCCTGCAACAGACCGAGCGCCCGGGCCTGTTCGTCCACAGCCTGGTGTTCAACGCGATCCACGCCGCGGACGCCGACGGCGTGCTCGAGGAGGGCGAGGTCCAGACGATCCGCGCGATGGCGATGGTCCTCGGCGTCCCGCCCGGCGAAGTCGACGGCCTGTTCGACCTCCACCGCGAGGAGAAGGCCTTCCTGCTGCGCAAGATGGCCACCCTGTTCCCCAACGGCCACCCCTGGGCCTGACGCTCCGTGCATCTTGACCCCGGCTCCAGGCGCCGCATCTGACGCCGGCCAGGGTCGCGTGCGCCGTCGCGTTTGCGCCGCTCCGCGGGCCGCGGCTATCGTGGCCTGTGCTTAATTCTTGCGCGCGTAACCTCCTGTGGCTCAGCTGCCTGCTGCCCGCCTGCGGCGACGCGCCCACTGACACCCCCACCACCCTGCGCTGCCTCGACCTGCCGCGCCCGCCCTCGAAGGACCTCGTCGCGCTCGAGCGCGTGCTCCCCGACATCGCGATCGAGGGCGGCGTCGACCTGTTACAGGCCCCTGGCGACCCCTCGCGCTGGTATCTCGTCACCCAGGCCGGCGTCATCCACCGCTTCCCCGTCGACGGCTCCGCCGCGCCCGAGGTCGTGCTCGACCTCTCGGACGCGGTCGTCGTCGGCGGCGAGTCGGGCCTGCTCGGCATGGCCTTCCACCCCGACTTCGCCGAGAACGGCGATCTGTTCCTCTCCTACAACGCGCCCGGCGGCAAGGTCTTCCAGTCGGTCGTGGCCCGCTTCCACAGCCCCGACGGCGGCGCCACGATCGACCGCGCCAGCGAAGCGCTGGTGCTCGCGCTCGACCAGCCCTACAGCAATCACAACGGCGGCGACCTGGCCTTCGGGCCAGATGGCTTTTTATACTTCGGCCTCGGCGACGGCGGCAGCTCGGGCGACCCGCAGGGCAACGCCCAGAACCCCGACACCCTGCTCGGCAAAATGCTGCGCCTCGACATCGACGGCGGCGACCCCTATGCGATCCCCGCCGACAACCCCTTCGCCGCTGCCGGCGGTCGACCCGAGATCTACGCGTCGGGCCTGCGTAACCCCTGGCGCTTCGGCTTCGATCGCAGCACCGGCGACCTGTGGGCCGGCGACGTCGGCCAGAACGTATGGGAGGAGGTCGACCGCATCGAGCTCGGCAAGAACTACGGCTGGAACATTAAAGAAGGCCCCGACTGCTTCGGCCAGGACACCTGCGCCGACACCGAGCTGACCGACCCCGTCGCCTGGTACCGCAACATCAGCAGCGCGTCCGTCATCGCCGGCCTCGTCTACCGCGGCGAAGCCATCCCGGCGATCTCCGGCATGCTGGTCTACACCGACTTCTATAGCAGCACCCTCTCGGGCGTCACCGCGGCGGGCGGCCCCATCTCGCTCGGCGACACCGGCGTGCGCGGCCTCGTCACCTTCGCCGAGGCCGCCGACGGCGAGCTCTACGCGCTGGACTATCAAGGCGGCATCTACAAGCTCGTCGCCGCCACGCCCGGCACGGGACCCGGCCTGCCCGCGAGCCTGTCCGCGACCGGCTGCATCGACCCCCTCGACCCCGACGCCCCCCCGCCCGCTGCGATCCCCTACGAGGTAAACCACCCCTTCTGGTCCGACGGCGCCGACAAGCAGCGCTGGATGATGTTGCCCGCGGGCAGCAAGATCCTGTTCACGCCCGCCGGTGACTTCGACTTCCCGGGCGGCACCGTCATCGTCAAGCACTTCAAGCTCGGCGACACCCGCGTCGAGACCCGCCTGTTCGTGCGTCACGACGACGGCGCCTGGGCCGGCTACAGCTACGCCTGGGACGAGACCGGCACCGACGCCACATTGCTCACCCAGGCCGAGACCCGCGAGATCAGCGGCCAGAGCTGGATCTTCCCCGGCCGCGACGAGTGCCTGTATTGCCACACCGAGGCCGCCGGGCGCACCCTCGGCCTCGAGGCCGCCCAGCTCGACCGCGAGATCGTCGGCCCCGATGGCACGCCAATGAATCAGCTCGACCACTTCGTCGACCTCGGCCTGCTCGTGCGCCGCCCCGAGGCCACACCGCTGCCCTCGCTCACCAGCGACGCCCCGCTCGAGGCCCGCGCCCGCGCCTACTTCCACGTCAACTGCGCGCAATGCCACCGCCCCGAGGCGCCCGGCGGCCGGGCCAAGATCGACTTTCGGATCGACACACCGCTCGCCGACCTCGGCATCTGCGACGCGCCCCCGCGATCCGGCGACCTCGACATCGCCGACGCCCGCCTGGTCGTGCCTGGCGACCCCGCCCGCTCCCTCGTCTCCGCGCGCATGCACACCCTCGGCAGCACCCGCATGCCCGGCCTCGGGTCCGCCGTCGTCGACCCCACCGGCACCGAAGTCGTCGACGCCTGGATCTCCAGCCTCACCGCCTGCCCGTGAAATCACCCGTCGCTTGCGGAGCCAGCGTCGAGCGCGAGCCCGATCGCCGCATAGCCCTTCTTCTCCTTCTCGGCGACCAGCTTCGCGGCGGCCTTCAACGCCTCCGCCGGCGAGCTGTACGTCTTGACCTTGGTCTGGCCGTCGGCGCCGATCCGCCCGTACACCACAGTCATCATCGGGCCCTGGACCTCGACCTGCCAGAACTTGTGCGAGGTCCCGTCGGAGAACTCCAGGCGCTGCTTAATCCTCGGGTTGTAACTCGAGCCGAGCGTCGGACGCAGCAAGATACGTGTATGGCGAGGAGCGTCATGGATTGACCTCGGGAGTATCGGTGTCGACTTCACCCTGCTTGAGTCCGTCGCGGGCACGGGCAGCCAGCGCGCCGTAGCGCTGGCGGATCAGCGCCAGCTCGTCGTCCTCGAGCTCCTCGAGGTCCAGCAAAGCGTTATGCGCCCCGCGGGTGACGCGGAGCAGCTCGTCGAGCTTGAGCTGCACCGCCTGACTGTCGCGGTTTTGCGTGTTCTGGATCAGGAAGACCATCAAGAACGTGATGATGGTGGTGCTCGTGTTGATCACGAGCTGCCAGGTGTTGCTAAAGGCGAAGATCGGGCCAGTCACCGCCCAGCCGACGATCGTCAGCACCGCCAAGAGGAAGGTCGCCGGCTGGCCCGTCCAGTGCGAGACCGCCTTGGCGAACCGATTGAAGGGCCTGGTCGCGTGGAGTCGGGCTTGGTTCATCGCCCCGAACATACAACTTCATGGCGTCCAAGACAGACGCCGTGGCCCTGACGCGGGCGCGGCCGTGGGTGCCGCGGCTGCCTGGCCGTGATCAGCGGGCGCCGTCGGCGATGCGATCGAGCAGCTCGGCGAGCAGGTGGCGTTCGCCGCTGGTGAGCCCGGTGGTCAGGTCCAGCGAGGCTTTCAGGGCCGTGGCGGCGCTGCTCGACCCGGGATGGACGGGCGAGCTCGCGTCGCTGGTGATCGCGGCCATGACCGCGTCGCACGCGGCCTTCGATAGTCCGTGATCTCGTCGCTCGTTCGGCTGCCCGAGCAACGTGAGCACCGTCCGACCTGCACCGCAGCGAGATCGACGGCGCCAACATCGACGGCGGCACCTTCAAGGTCGGCACCGGCGGCGGACTGCGCGTGCGCTGGGGCGAGACCTTCCTGATCCGCTTCGACGGCGCCTACTCGCCCACCGAGGGCACGCCCGGGTTCTACGTCGACATCGGACACGTATTTTAAGTCTATCCTCGCCCCCATGCCCGCCGCCTCGCCAGTCGCCCAAGACCGCCGTCCGCCCGGCCCCCCCCTGCGTCGTGGCCTCGCCGAACAACTGCGCTACTACGCCGCCTTCGCCACCGACCCCGCCGGCTTCGTCGCCAAGCGCTTCCAGCAATATGGCGACATCTACTACGCGCCGGCCACCGACGGCGGGCTCTACGTGCTCAAGCACCCCGACCACTTGCGCGACCTGCTCATCACCCACGCCGGCAGCTACCGCAAGACCCACACCGCGCTGCGCCGCCTCACCAGCTTCCTCGGCGACGGCCTGCTGACCAGCGACGGGGCCGACTGGACCCGCCAGCGGCGCATGGTCCAGCCCGCCTTCGCCCGCAACCACCTCGCCGGCTTCGCCGCCATCATGGTCGAGGAGACCGGACGAACCCTCACGCAGTGGCAGGGCGGCGAGCTCCGCGACCTCGGCCGCGACATCATGGCCCTGACCCTGCGCAGCGTCAGCCGCTGTCTCTTCGGCCAGGACTCGGCCGGTGAGGTCGGCGCGGTCGCCAGCGCCATGATGACCTTCCAGGCCGAGTTCGCCAGCGTCGACGTCCTGCCGCCCTGGATGCCGACCCCGCAGCGGATCCGCTTTCGCCGCGCGCTCGCCACCATCGACCGCATCGTGTTCGGCATGATCGACGCCCAGCGCAACGCCGGCGCGACCGGTGAGCCGAACAACCTCCTCGCCTCGCTCGCCTCCGCGATCGACAGCGAGGGCGACGGCGCCGGCCTCTCGCGCGAGCAGGTCCGCGACCAGCTCGTCACCCTCTTCCTCGCCGGCCACGACACCACCTCGTACGCGCTGCTGTGGACGATGACCCTGCTCGCCGGCCACCCCGAGGCCACCAAGCTGTTGACCAGCGAGCTCGACGCCGTGCTCGCCGACCGCCCGCCGACCCTCGAGGACCTCCCGCGCCTCATCTACACCGAGCAGGTGATCAAGGAGGCCATGCGCCTGTACCCGCCCGCCTTCGTGCTCGGCCGGCGCGCCGCCTCCGACACCGAGATCGGCGGCTACGCGGTCCCGGCCGGCAGCGAGGTCGTCGCGTGGATCTTCATGACCCATCGCGACCCGCGCTGGTTCCCCGAGCCCGAGGCCTTCCGCCCCGAGCGCTTCGCCCCCGGAGCCGAGGCCGCCCTGCCGCGCCTCGCCTACCTGCCCTTCGGGGCAGGTCCCCGCGCCTGCATCGGCCGCCAGTTCGCCATGATCGAGGCGCAGTTGATGCTCGCCCGCATCTATCAAAAGTTCACCCTCGAGCTGGCCCCCGGCCACAAGATCGCCCCGAAGTTTCGCATCACCCTGATGCCCAAGCACGGCCTGCGCGCCCGTCTGCTCGCCCGCACCTGAGATCCACCGCGGGGACCGCCGGCCGTGGCCCGCCGCCCGGCGTCCCTCGGGGGCCTGCGCTGGCTCGCAGACCGTGACGCGACTCGGAGGCCTCGCGCACAGCCGATCGCTCGCGCTCTGTAGTAATCTCCCGCCGTGGTCCGCCTACTCCTCGCCCCGCTCCTCCTCGCGGCGTGTGCCGTCGCCCCCTCCGCGCCCGCCCCCGCGCCGGCTCCCGTGCATCACAGCGCCGAGCGGGACTTCGACAACGACGGCATCGTCGACCCCAAGGACCGCTGCCCGCGTGAACCCGGCGACGCTCCGCTCGGCTGCCCCGACAAGGACTTCGACGGCGACGGCCTCAAGTCCAGCGTCGACAAGTGCCCGCAGGTCGCCGGCCCGGCCCCCGACGGCTGCCCGCCGCCCGACGCCGACAACGACGGCGTCGGCAACGCTGACGACAAGTGCCAGGGCACCTTCGAGACCCTCAACGGCTTCCAGGACCGCGACGGCTGCCCCGACACCGTCCCCCGCGACCTCACCAGGCTGACAGGCACGATCAAGGGCGTCGTGTTCGACACCGACACGGACGTCCTCAAGGCCAGCTCGAAGCCCGCGCTCGAGCGCGCCGCCACGGTGCTCAAGCGCCACCCCGACGTCCGCATCGAGATCTCCGCCCACAACGACAATATCAGCAAGGACGAGGGCGACATTACGGCCCGCCGCGCCGAGGCCGTCAAGCAGCGTCTGGTCGAGCTCGGCATCGAGGACAAGCGCCTCGAGACCCGAGGCGCCAGCGCGAACGAGCCGGTCGACAGCAATCGCACCACCGCCGGTCGCGCCCGCAACCGCCGCGTCGAGTTCACGATCCTGGTCCAGTGAGCGCGGCGCGATGTCTATCGAGATCCAGCCAGCCGTCGCCGCGCCGCCTGACGCGCGCGAAGCCGGCGAACCTCTCCACGAACTCGAGCCGCTCCCGCAGCGTCAGCGCCTTGCTCGACGAGCGCTCCGGGAGGTGCCTGATGTCATAAGCATGGAGGCGCTGCTGACGGTCGAGGATCTCGACCATCGACAACTGGCCGGCGTTGCGCAGCAGATCGAAGAGCACGAAGAACGTGACAGTGCGACCCTTGCCGCCGCGGCAATGAAAGTGGACGTGCGCGCCCGCGTCCAGCGCGTCGACGAAGCGCACGAACCTATCCACCACCGCGTCCGACGGCCGCGCGTGGTCCGCGACCGGCAAGCGTATGTGACGACCCGGCGGCAGCGCCAACACCTGCGCCTCGCTCTCCACCCGCTCCCGACGGACCTCCACCGCCGCCGACGCGACCCCCCGCTTAACATCAGCGATCGACGCGACCGCGACCCGCTCCGCGACCGCGAGCAGCCGCAGCCGCAGTTGCTCGAGCGCCAGCGCCTCGTCCTCCGACAGCCCCACGCTGCCCCAGTTGCTGCGCGCATACCAGCTCACCGCGGCGCCGTTGAGGAAGCCGTGCGACTCCTGGCGCAGGTCCACGACGTGCAGCAGCTCCGCCGGCACATGCGCGAGCCGGGCTCGCAGCGCCGTGAAGCCCGCCGCCGACAGTTGCGCGCTGCCCGAGCACCGCAGCGAGCTCAGCCCCGCCGTCGCCACGCCGGCCATGTCCGGCGGCTCGTCGGTCGAGCGATAGCGGCGCAGCTCGGGCCCCTCGCTGTCGAACACGAGCGGGGCGAAGCTGGCGTCGGGTGCGGTGACTGGCGGCATGGCGGACGATACCTCAAAGCGGGTGCGTGACCTTAAACCAGGGGTCCGGCGCCAGATACTGCCCCAGCTTGTACAGATCCTGCAAAGAGAAGCCCTTCTCATGGAGCGGACGGAAGAATGGCAGCACCTCCAGCGGCGGCTCGAAGTCAGGTTGAATGCGGGCGATGTCGAAGATCTTCACCGGCCGCGCGAGATCCCGCGGCGGCGGCCACGTCTCGCGGCCCAGCTCCGTCACGATGTTGACCCTGCCGATCTCCACGGGCTTGAGTCGATCGGTATATCGCTTGCCCGGCAGAAGCTGCTTCCTGCACGGCGTGAAGTCATTATTGACCCTTGGATCCCAGCGCGTCGGATAGGTCCACTTGGGATAGTGGTCCTCCTTCTCGAGGATGTACTTACCCGAGCGGGTCGGCACCTTCTCGATCTGGATGCGCTGGTAGCCGACCGTGGCGTGCCACGATTCCATGCGCTTCTTGTCGAGCGCGTCCTCGCCCTCCGCATAAGCGTCCTCGAAATAGCGGACCTGGTAGCCCAGCAGCGCCAGCGACTCCAGGTTGCCGCTGCGCGCCCCGAGGTGCTTGACGTGATTGTGGTAATGCAGCACCTCGAAGAGCTTGAACTGGTCCGTACGCCTCTTGAAGTCCGCCTTCCAGCGGTCGTCCGTCCAAAACTCGGTGAGATCGACCGCGCGGATCGGCGACGCGCGAATGATCTCCGTGATCTTGTCGGTCCGGCGCTTCAGCTTCGCCACGTCGAACGCCCCGCTGAGCTTCGGCTTGTCACCCACGATGATCACCCAATCGTTGCCCTTGTCATAGGCGACCTGCAAGAGCTGACGCAACCCCTCGAACGACGTGTCGTACTCCACGTGGGCCCCGCCGGTCTTGCCGGTGAAGCGCGTCCATAGCACCACGACGTGCCGACCTCGCGGGAACTTCTGGTCCTCGACGAAGCCCCTGGCCTTGAGGAACGTGCCCACATTCTTGACGACGCCGCCAGACCACCGACTGGAGGTCACATCCCACGCGTTACGTACCACGCTTCGCAACGCCCTTCGCTGGGATGAATCCCCGAAGCGCAGGGCCACATAGTTCGTGCCAAAGAACAGATCGACGGCGAAGTAGATCTGACGCTTGTCGCGGATGAAGGTCCAGAGCGCGTCGCTGAGCCAGGTGAGGTAGCTCTGCTCCGCCTTCTTGAGCGAGTCGAAGGGCGGCAGGTACGCCCGCGAATCGACCCCTTTGGCGGTCGGCACGATGCTGATGCGGGAGTCGTCCGGGAGGAACGCGGTGAGGAACCCCTTGACCATTTGCGAACGGTCGATGCGCCCCTTGTTGTTGTTATGTCCCGGACTGTCCCCGGAGGTTGACGATGTTTCGTCCCCAATTATCTTGCGGAGCTAATTGGGCGCCTGGGACCGATTATGGGGGTTTGAGCGATAGGAGGCAACAGGCCGAAGCGCGCAGGACGTGTCCAGGGCGGCCGCAGGCCGGCTCCGGAGGAGCGAACCCTGGACTCGTCCGAGCACTTCGGGATACTCGAGACCCCGACTTGAATCCGGGACGAGATCACGGAGATAAACCGAGCCGTAACAGTTGTCGTCTTTCACGATCCACAGGTGCAAGGACTCGTCGAACAGCATCGTCGCGCCGATGCCGTACATGTCACCGGAGGCGTAGCCCGGGTAGACCATCAGTTTGGGGACCCGGGGGTTGAGGATGAAGATCGCCTCGAATTGCGCGGCCTGGGACAACCTCGGGAAGTCCGGGTATTCCGCCGCGATCGCCCGGCAGGTGCCGATGTAAAAGTCCCGCAGGTCCGCGAAGATCTGGCGCTGGAAGCTGCTCCAGGTCGCAGTGTCGACCAGCAGAGGCAGCGGGCAACTGTAGCGCAGCGGCACGCCATACAGGAGCTTTGCGAAGATCTCCTGAAGCTCATCATTGCGCTTCGCGTGCTTCGAGAAGCTGAAATTGCGCACCTCATGCGCGATCAACTGGACGATCGGAGTCCGCGGCATACGATCTTACCTTCGGTGAAGGGACTTTGTGGCAGGTTGGTCACGCGGCCCACTATCTCCGCCCCCCGGTCGACCCGCCGACGGGCTCGATCGCCGCCTTGCCGACGGAGATCTCGATCTTCCTCGTCTCCTCGAACATCACCTTCCACGACTCCCCCGTCGCCTTGGTGAAGAGCCCGTAGACCCCGATCGTCTCGGGGAGCTTGGCCACCGTGAGATCGATGTCATATCTCTGACCGGGAAACACCACGAGTTGCTCGATCACCGTGTCATCCGGATCGACCACCAGCCGCGCCACCGTCGAGTAGTCGTCCTCGATGAAGCTCTTGTGGGTGACCCTGCGTACGAGCAGATACAGCGGCCTCCCGCCGTTGCTGTCGCTGGTGGCGCGTACGACCAAGGGCACGCTGGGCGCCCGCTCCTCGGCCGCGGGCGCGGTCGGGGCCTTCGGCTTGCACGCCACCGCCGCCGCGACGACCAGCGCCGCTGCCCAGCCGAGGGCCGTCGTCTGCCAGCGCTTCAATCGCAGTCCCTCACCGCGAAGGCCGCCCACGGGTCGCTCTCGAGCACCATGCGGACCTCGCGTATCTCGCCCTTTTCACCTACCGGGATCCGCCAGGCCATGGCGATGCCGCGGGTCCCGCCCGGCACGCCCGGGGGACAGCGCGTCGCCCGATGGATCGCTATCCCGGTGAGCGTGCCCCGCTCCTGGACCCCCTTGCTCGCCGCCCCGCGGTCGAGCAGATGATAGAAGCTAAACGCGCCATCCTCCTCGACCGTGAAGGTGCGCGCGGCGCCACCACCGACCTGTGGGCGCATCTCGAGCGCGAACACCGAAGTACCCTGATTCCACCACTGCAGCTCCAGGGCCTGCCGCTCGGGCCGTTGATTGAAGGCGTGGACCGCCCCGCCGCCGGAGCGCAGATACGCCATCGAAGCCGCGCGGCCATCTTCGGGCTCCTGGGGCAGCGTCCGCGGTCGCAGCACGACCTTGAGCGGGATCCTCGCGCCGTCGGCGTCCCACAGGACCCGGGACATACGCTCGAGATCCCGGGGTAGCAGCAAAAGCCCGGACAGCGCGCCCAGCTCGTCCAGCAGCGCCAGTTCGCCGGCCTTCCGGGTGGTGACCGGCGCGATCAGGCGGTCGAAGGCCAGCCAGAATTCACCCCGCCCCTTGCCCTGCGTGCGTGCGATCGCCTCGATGTCTTCGGGCTCGGCGTCGGTGCTCGCCAGCGGCATGAACGGATAGCGCGCGAGCAGCGGACGGACCACCGGGCGGACCTCCTGCTGCCAGGCGCGCGAGACCTCCGTAATGATATTCTCGGTGCCGATGTCACGCAGGATCTCCAGCGGGGCGAGGAAGGGATCGTGCCACTCGGGATCGACACCGGCCTGGCCCAGCCACTCGCGGACCTGCGCGGTGGGGTCGGGCGTCGTGCCCTGAAGCGCGTCCAGCATCAACGCGCCCGGCCCGGACAGTCGCCCTCGCAGCTCCGGCGCCCTCGGTAGACCGGTCCCGCTCAGCTTGGGCTGCAAACTCGCCAACAACGCCTGATACGGCGCGAGCCCGGGGATGACCGCGCTATCCGCCGCGAGCAGCTTCGCCAGCGGGTCAAAGCCCGCCAGCGACTGACCCACCGGCGCGAAGTACGGGTCGTTCGCGGGCAGCGTCAGCGCGGCGTTCGTCTCCACCGCGTGCAGAAACTCCGTGAACCAGGACGAAGATTGCCAGAATTGGCGAAATACCACTGGTAGCGTCAGCTCCGAGGCCGGGTCCAGCGTGAAGCTTTGGTAGTACTCGAGCAGCTCCTGGCGATACTCGCCGCCATAGGCGCCGCTCGCCGCGAGCACCGCCTGGTCGAGCTTGCGCGCGTCCGACACGGCGAGCCGCAGCACCAAGCGTTCGGCGCTCGGCGTCGCATCCTCGTGCTGCAGCGTCAACGGCAGCAGCTCCCGGCCGGCGAACGTCAGCACCGGGGCCACGTGGTGCTCGAAGGCGTCCCGCGTGTAAAACCCATCGATCTGCCCGGTCGGGCCGCCGCCGTAGCCCTTGATGACGCCGGCCGCGGGGAGGCGAATGGACTCGCCGAAGAAGGCTCGCCCGTCCTGTAACCTCGCGTCGGGCATCGCGTCGAGGACGTGGTCGATGAGCAATCGGGCCTGGCTTCGCATGATGAGCCCCGCCAGCGCCGGACCCTCGACCACCGTCGTCTCGTCGTCGATCGTGATCGCCGAGCGCGTCGTGATCTCCATCGGCGGGAGCGACAGCTCGTTCACCAGGTCGTGGAGGCCCCAGCCCTGCGTGCCGCGCACCTCGACCCGCACGTGGTCGCGGACCGTCCGTCCGATCGCCGTCAATGCGGCGTGCTGCTCCGGGGTCCACCAGTCGAACGGCGCGTCGATCAGCTCCTGACGCAGCGTCCCGACCAGGAAATCGTCGGTCGCCAGCGCCTCCTGCGTCTGCCGCAGAACCTCGTACTCCTCCGGACCGCGCAGCGGCGGGACCCGCAGCAGGCGGTCGGCCTCGTCCACCGTGATGGCGTCTCGCTGGATCGCGGCGCTCAGCCGCTTGAGATAGTCCGGCCACTCACGCCCGCTCTTCTTGATGCAAGGGGCGCCGACGACGATGTCCGAGGTGTCGGCGTCGCTCGCGGAGATATACTCATCGATGATCCACGGCGATAATCGTAGCTCTTTGGCCCAGCTCGTTCGGTGGGCCGTGATGATCCTGCCGAGCTCGTTGTCATGACTGGCGTAGATCAGCGCCACCACGTACAGCGCCCGCTGCGGGCCGCTGCACCGGAGCAGCGGGTTTAGGTAGCCCTCGCGCAGCGCCCGCTCGAACCGCGTCTCGATCGCAAGCTTGCGCTCGACGTACAGGTGCCTTAACCAGACGATATTCGAGCGCTTCATGTCCCGCAGCGCCGTCGCCAGCTCGCGCGCCGCCGTGACCTCCTGCTCGCTGACCTGGACCGGCGCGCAGTCGGACGGGCACGCCTCGTCCCGCGCGCTAGCACGGCCCGTCGTGGTCTCCTTGACGAACCTCTCGAACGCGTCGAGCCTGGCCTCCGCCTCGCGGACCCGTCCCACGTGCCAGCCTGCGAGCGACCCCAGCAGCAGCAGCGCCCCCGCGGCGGCGACCGCCGCGCCACGCAGGCCCCGGTGGTGATGGCCTGCGATGCTGCTGGCGATCAGGCCGCGGTCGACCGCGAACGCCTCACCGATGTGACTGCGCGGCACGAGCGAGCCGAGGTAGAGCCGCCGCACCGCGAGCGCCGTCGCGTACGGCTCGTCTCCCCCCTCCAGGGTGGTGACCAGCGGCCGCAGGCCGACCAGCAGCTCGCGCAGCTTCGCGTAGAAGCGCACCATGCGGTCGAACTCGTCGCCCGTGCGGTTGGTCAGGGCGTAGGCGAGGTGGCCGTCGAAGTCCGCGACCAGGCGTTCGGGCTCGCCCGGGTCGACGCCCAGACGCGAGAGGTCGAGCCCCTCGTGATCGGGCCCGACCGTGCTGGCGAACTCCTCGAAGCCCTCGACCTGGTCGAGGTGACTGAGATAGACGCGAACCTCGATCGATGGCTGGACGCTGCCCGGAAATAGGCTGACCTTGCCGCGTACCAACTGCGCGAGCTCGCGGGCGACGGCGGGCGGGGTCGGCAACAGCGTGCGCGCGTCGACCACCAGCACCACGGTCGCGCTCGGACCCATGCGCCGCCACAGCCGCCGAAGCCCCCACTTCGCGGCCACGCTCACGTCACGCAGCAGCGGCGCCGACACCTCGTGGACGACGACATCGGGTCCGAGGAACAACTGGATCGCGCCGGCTTCGTCGACGCTCGGGAGGAACTGGCTGGCCTGACCGGGCCAATCCACGTGACACTGGATCGCGTGGGTCTTGCCGACGCCGGCGCTGCCCATGACCACGACGGTCGGATAGTGCCGCGCGCGCGCAGGAATGCGCGCATAAAAGCGGCGCCACAATGACGGCAGCGACGTCCCGATCGCCGGACCGTTCCCTCGTGGCAGCGCCGCGGCGCGCTTGCGACGCCATACGATCAGCCCCCAGGCCACGCCACCGAGCACCAACACCGCGGCGATCGCCACGACGATCCACCACACCCATGAAATGGATAAAATGGATGAAGTGGATAAAATGGATGAAGTGGATGAAGCGGTCGAGCCCTCCGCGACCGCGCCCGCCTCCTGGGCCCACGCGGATGCTGTCATCGTCCTGGTCATCGCTTCACCATCGCGTCAGCGCGCCCCTCTCGGCCACCCGGCGCGGCACATCAAGGACTCAAGGATATCCTCGATGGCGTCGAGCACGGGCCGTGCTTGCGCGCCCAAGTCATCGCCAGCATCCACCAGAGCACGCAGCGCAGCGACCGGATGCCGGAGCGCCCGCGCGCCCTCGCTATCGGCCGGGAACAGCCGCGCGAGCTCCTGCTCGAATGCTTGGAGCGCAGCGTGGACCATCATCCATACCCCTGCCCGTCGCCATAATTGGACAGCATGGTCAACACCGCCGTGACCGTGACGACGAGCACGAACGCCAGGAAATAGTAGGACCACGTCGGCCAGCGCGTGGGCAGGCGGTCCAGCTCGGGGTGGTCCTCGGTGGGCTTCTGGAGCGCGACCGCGGGCAGGGCCATCCGCGCCTTGAGCCGGCCCCTGTGTTCATCGAGCTGCATAATATCGTTCGCGTGCATACCCACGAATCCGTGGTTTAGGCAAAAATAGTACACTTCAAACACGAGCTGCGGGGTCTTGGGGTCGTCGAGCGCGTGGTCGATGAACCGGAAGAATTCCGTGCCACCCGTCGTCGCTCCGGTGAGGTCCGTCTGCAGCAGCGGCCAGCTCCAGCGCAGATATTCGGGGAGCTGTCCCATGATGCGCTCGTCGAGATAGATCGTCAGCGCCCTACGAACCTGGTCAGGACCCTCCTCGCGCTGCAACTGCTGCCACGGCGTCGCCAGCCGCGCGAGGATCTTCTCGCGGAGATGGATCAGACCGAGGCGGTCACGCTCGTCCAGCGGGACGTTCATCGCGCGGCGCGGCAGCTCCTTCGGACCGACCCGCTCCGACCCGGGTTGCGGGTCCCGCCACGCCGTCTCCAACCAGGGCACGCTGGTCCTCGGCGGCGCGGATGGTACGGATGGTATGGACGTCAACGGCGCGCGGTCGGGGAGGTCGCCCGCCGCGTCGGCGACCAGTCGATCGACGTCGGTGTAAGCGCCCAGGATCGCGCTCCAGAGCTCGTGGCGCATCATCGCTTCGTCCTCGCAGTCTCCCCGCGCTTGCGGGGGCCAGGGTCGACCTTCCGGATCTCCGCCGGGTTGTTGCTCCACTCGTTGACGAGCTCGTCGACGCACACCAAATAGTCGTCGACCAAGCCCGACCGCTCGTCCGGGAAGTCGGCGAGGGAGACCCGGTAGACGTGCTTTACGCCGCCGCCCTCGCGGCTGCTCGTCGGCTCCTCGTGGACCTCGACGCGACGAATATCCGCCGCGACCTCCCCGTGGTACCCGTGCGGGCCGGCGCCGAGCGTCGCCATCAGCTTGACGATGTCATTGCGGCTCAGGATCCGCTTCGAGCGCCGCGACAGCACGTGCAGCATCGCATCAGCGTCACCCGTCAACGGGCTGCGTCGATGCGGGACCAGCCCGCCCTGGACGCGAAACTCGACGCCCTCGAAGTGACGGCTCTGCAGCGTGGCCTCGAGCTTTCCGACCGCCATCACGTCGAAGCGCGGCTGGTACCAACGCGCGCGCACCAGCACGTTTCGTGGGTTGGTGAAGGCGTCCGCCAGGCGCAGCAGCAGGCGCGGCTCCGCTTCGTCGTCGCAGTCCACGTCGTAGCTGCGCTCGCCGCTGGCCAGGTGGCCGGGCAGCAGCGGCTCCAACCCGGTCTCGAGCTCCTGCTGCACCTCGACGACCGAATGGAAGGCGGTCTCGCCGTCGACGCGCCACGGGCGGATCGGAAAGCTCGCGCGTGTACCATCACACTTGATCGGCTCCGCCAGCTCGGTGACGAGATTCTCGATCGGCACCATGAACAGGCGGAACATCTCCGGGCGGACGACCTGACCCTCGGGCCATTCGTCGAGGTCGAGGCACAGCCACGCCTGACGCCACGGCCGCGCCGGCCGCGGGAGCCCGATGTGGAGGGACAGCTCCTTGGCAGGAAAGTGAAAGAATTGACGGATCCGGGCGACGGTGCGGCGACCCTCGCCGAGCGGCGCGCCCTCCACGTCTCCGCGCGGGGTGCCGTGGCTAAAGGAGCACTCGTGCCCGGCCTCGGACGCCGGCGGCGGGTCGCCATACACGACGGACACACGCGTCATGTGTCTGCGCAGGGATTGGACGAATCTGCGCGAGAGCTCATAGTCCCCGAGCAGATCGATATGCAGCGAGAGCGGCTCCTCCACGGTGTCGACGGGGACCCGCGAGCGCAGCCGCAGCAACAGGCGATAGTTCGCGGTCCCTCCCAGTTGCAGCTCGGCCCGGTCGAGCTCCAGCGGCCGGACCTTGAGGTCGGCCATCGTCGTGAACTGACCGACGGCGCCATCCTCCGTCTTCAGGCGCACCCGACTCCCGCGCGGCAGGCGGGTGGCCTCGGTGAAGCGGGGGCTGGGGTGCGCCCGCAGCAGCGCGCGCGCCGGCTGCGGGCTAATGAAGTCCTCGAGCAACCCGTGGGCCAGGCGGGCGATCGCGCCGCTCACCTCGTGGCTGGCCGCGGCGTGCGTCCGCGCCGAGAAGAACGCCAGCGCCTCCAGCAATCGTCGGACATCGGGGTCCTCCGGCTGCACGAAGTGTTCGCCGCCGCGGCGACGCAGCAGGAAATCGTCGAGCGCCTCGAGCTCCCCCAGAAAATCGCTGTAGAAGTCTCGCGGCATCACGCTACCCCGCCTTGATGAGCGAACCGCCGATGGTGGTGATGCTGCCCTTGAGCTCCGCCATACCCGAGGAGCTGAGCGCGAGCTGGCCGTCTGCCGTGACAGACACCTTTGCGCCCGCGAGCGTCGCCTCGGCGGCGCCCTTGAGCGCCAGCGACTGCGTCCCCGAGACCTCGGCCGTGGTGCCCTTCACGCTGGCGGCGGTCGTCGCCGCGACCTTGACGTTATTGCCGGAGACCTCGACGTCGCGGGTAGCCTCCTGCACCAGATTGGCCCCCGAGGAGATCGTGGTGTCGCCGTCCGTGGACGCGTACGTCGCGGTCTTGGCGGCCTTGCAGGAGATGGAGTTGCTGGCGACCACCGAGAAGTCCTTGCACGAGATCGCGATACTCTCGGCCTTTTGCGTCCACGAGCTGGTCTCCGACTCACCCTTGACCACGAGGGTCACCGTCGTGCCGTCCATGGTGAGCGTCTGGGTGATCCCGTCGTCGGCGTTCACCACGGTGATCGTCACGCCGCGCTCCTTGCTCATCTCGAGGGTGCAGACCAGCTTCGCCACCGCTACTGCTCCTCTTCCCGCACACACAGCGTCAGGGTACCCTCGCTGATGCGGATCGAGCCAGTGTCCGTCGCGTTCGTGCGCGCGACGTTGAAGACCGGCCTGTCGTCCTCATAGACATGATTGATGGAGGTATTGCTGGTCCCCGACTTGCCGAGCAAGATCTGCTCGCCCTTGACGTCCATCGACAACGTCGCGCCCTCCCGCCAGTCCAGGAGCCGGGCGATGCGAGCGTGCTCGATGTGGATAGCGAGCAACACGCGCTCGTCACGGTAGGACGGCAAATAGACGTTGCCAGACCCCTGGCCCGGGATAAACGGCGCGCTGACCTGCTGGTCCGCATACGCCGGCACCTTGACCATATACTCGTCGATGGATGTCTCCTCGTTGCGGTAGGTCTGGTACGTCTTCTGCCCCGCCTCACCCTTCTCGCTGACGACCTTCCCCTCCACATAGCCGGGATAGCGAGGGCGACGATACGGCGGGTGACACGGCCGCAGGTCCTCGCTGCGCTCGAGGCGAGCGCTGAGCTCGACCGCATATCCAGTGCTGGGGAGCTGCAGGTCCTCGTCCGTCGAATCCGCCGGAGCCTCCGCCCGTAAGCGGAGCTGTCGCACCCGCCAGGTCGCGTCGACCAGCTTGCTGCGCTCGCTCCAGCGGTTCGCCGCCAGGACCTTGACCGTGAGGCCGGGGACGAGCCCGACGACCGGCATGCGCGCGAAGGTCACCTCGGCCTCGACCTCGGGCTGCCGCATCCGCAGCTTCTCCAGCGTGACGCGGTCGTCCACGTCCTGCTCGATCGCGCTGCGCATCAGGCGGTCGTGCCGGATCCCGCTCACGGCGGGACTCTGGGCGATCGGCACCGCCCGGGGGCTCTCGGCGTATGTGTTGTTGACCTCGACGCTGTGAGCCGCGGGCGACGGGAGGATGAGCTCGACGTGCGCGATGTCGTCGCCAAACAGCCCCAGCGGGTCACCCGAAGCCTCCCGGGTGGCGTGCAGGACATAGCCCGGCGTCGCATAGTCGTAGCTAAAATAGCCGCCGCGGCGGTCCGCGTACCAGAGCATAAAGTCATAGAAGCTGGCCCCGTGCTCGACCGGGAGGTGGATAAACAGCAGCGGCCGCGACTCGTCGACCTCGGCCCAATCGAAGCGTATCGAGATCTTGTCACCGACCTGCTCCTCGATGACCTGCGCCAGCGAACGCTGGGTATAGAGCCGACAGGGGAAGTGCTGCGTCCACAGGTGCCCTGCTGCGTCACGAAGCCACACCCGATAGCGCCGCGCGAGGATCGGCCGGTCGGATCGCCGTACCTGCAGCTCGACCATCGAGCGTCGGGTCACGAGCCCCGAGAGCACCAGCGGCGCGGGGCGCTCCTCTGCCTCGGCCTGGTCGTAAACCGCGGCCAGCTCGATGTGGATCTCGGCGAGCTCCGGCGACCAAAAGTCGGTCCGCAGCGCGTCCGTGAAGCCGCCGCCGTGCGTCGCGTCGTCTTGCAGCACGAACTCGATCATCCCGCCGAAGCCATACGACTCGAGGTCGAGCTCGACGCGCTTGACGGCGCCGCCGGGGATCGCGTGTGCGACCCCCCCGACGGTCAGCGTGACCGTGACCGCGAGCCGATCGTTGAAGCCGGTGGCGCTCATTGGGCCCGCTCCAGAGTGACGGTGACATGCCGGGTCGTCGTGTCGATATCCAGCAAGATCACATGCGATTCGGCCCCGACCTTGCCCTGCAGCTCAAAGATGATGTGACGCGTCCCCAGACCGCCGAGCAGCGTGACCCGGGGTTCGCACAGGCGCGGCTCAGCACGTCGCACCAATCGCTCGATCTCCACCCGGAGCAGCAGCACCGCATGATGGGTGTTCGGTGCGGCCTCGTAGTCGCCGAGCCCGAGCTCGGCCACCACGCTCCCGCAGCCCTTGCGCGTGTTGAGCAGATGCTCGAGGTTACGCGCCACCGCCTCGATCTCGGGCCGCGGCGCGCCCCTCGTGAGCCGAGCCAGAAACGATCTAAAGTGGGCGGTCATCGCTCATATCCCCCACATCAGCGCCGCGCTGGTGCCTGCTGGCACGCGCCCCGCCGGGAAGCACACCTCTGAGTCGCGGACCGCGAGCCTCCACTCGTCGTCGTCAGCGCCGACCTTGTAAATGACCGCGTCCTGGCCATAGACGTGCGCGAAGGGGCTGGACTTGAAAGCACTCAGCGGCACACCCGCGAGCGCCCTGGTGTAGACCTCGTGGATCCGCCGCGGGCTCGCGACCTTGACCCCCTCGAAATTCAGCGGGCCGCCGGGGCCGGGCTTGAGGATCAAGTATATATCGGTCGCGCGCCTCAGCCCGTCGGCGAACGGCCCTGCAAGGTACAAGCTCTCGCGGCACTCGAACTCGAGCCGCTGCGTGCTGAGTGAGCGGGCCGCGAGGCTCGATTCGATGCGCTGCCGGAGCCTCTCGAAGCACGGGCCGATGTCACCGTGGACATACCGCAGGACCTCGACCTCGCGCTCGTCGTCGAGCGTCGCCGCCTGCATATAGAACTCGCGCAGCGCGGAGTACAGGAAGTACGGGTGCAGCGCGACCCTCTGCTGAGGTACGGCGTCATCGATCCCGTGGTCATCCAGCACCGCGAGCACGCGATGCGCCGCCGAGCGGACCCGCCGCAGCTCGGCGCCCTGGTCGGAGCCGAGGAACGCGTCCCTGATCCGCCTGGCAAGCTGGGCCTGGACCTCACGGACGCCCTGCAGGATCGCCCTGAGGGTGTCGCGCAGGAACGGCGAGGCCCGGGGCCCGATACACAGCAGCGGCGGCGCGAAGTCACCCAGGGTCCAGAGCTCATCGCGGTGGGTCAAGCGCATGAGCTCCACCGACTCGCGCGCATTGTCGCTGCTCGCCTTCAGGGACAGCTCGACCCGGTGGATCGCCCGCTTGATGCGGCGTGGTTCATCGGGGTAATGCTTGAGGTCCGTCGCGTCGCCGACCTCGTTACCAACGTGCAAGTATACGGACACGGGGCCGGCAGGCTTCGGGTCGAGGTTTAAGTTGCCCACCACCGCGTTGCCGGGAAAATCGATGAGCAGGCCCGAAGCGAACACATACGTGAGCCGCTCGATCTGCAGCGCGCCGATGGCGAGCTGCCTCTCGTTGATGGTCAGCCGGGCGAGGCCCTCCGAGGGCAGGCCCGAGAGCGCCGCCATCGCCCCGATGTGCGCCAGGATCGCCTCCTGTTGCGCCTCGAACTGCTCCGGCCACAAGACCTGGCCCATCTCCCATTGGAGCAACGCGAGTTTGCTGGCGCTCATGGGGGTGGGCCTGTCTCGAGCGAGGGCTCGCGGGCGCTACTTCTCGACCTTGAGGCCCCAGGACTTGACGATCTTGTCCGAGAACGACGTGGCGACCGTGAGCGTCTGCGCGGAGGGCTGCGGCTTGACCCCGGTCTGAAAGCTGTAGTTCTGCGGCGACTGGACCTCGCTCGAGGCGTCATCGGCGACCATGATGTTGAGGTCGTCGCCGTTCTTCTCGAGCAGCCCATTGAGCGCCGTGTCGTCGGTCGGCAGCAGGCACTTGAAGTACTTCTTCTGCAGCGGGTCGTACTCGTAGACCACGAAGGTGCAGGTCACGTCGACCTTGCTGAGGTCCTTGTAGAGCAGTTGCTTGACCTGCTGCTTGTTGAAGACGGACAACTGGCCCGAGAAGTAGAGCGCGTCCGTGACGCCCAGCTCCCACAGCATCCCGCTGAGCACCACCACGACCGGGAGGTCCGTCTCGGGGGCCATCGGGTCCTTGCAGGATTGATCGGCCTTGAGGGTGATATCACCGACCTTGAGTGAGGTGATGAAGCCGACCGGGGTCTGGACGTCCTTCTTGAAGTTGTAGCCCTGGTAAATGTCGCAGTTCTTCTGAAATGTAGGCATCGTCGTGTTCCTCGCTGTGATCTACACGGTCGTTCACTTGCCGCCGAGGGCCGCCTCGAGGCGGAGCTCCACGTCCATCCCCTGAAACTGCACGTGCGGGAGCACCGATACGATGCAGTTGTACCACCCGAAGGGGCCCGGCTTGGGCGCGACGGTCACCGACATCGCCTTGAACGGATAGTACAGCAGCGTGAGGTCGTCGGGGTTGACCGCGGTGGTCACGTAGTCGACCAGCCAGGCCTCGAGCGACGCCTGGATGTACGGCGCGTCGGCCGTCGACCCGATGTAGTCTCGCACCATCCGCTTGACGTAGTGGGCGATCCGCGTGATCGAGAGCGTGTAGGACAGGTTGCACACCAGGTCGGCGTTCTTGGTGTCGAGATCGGCCTCGAACTCGACGGCCTTCTTGACGGAGCGCGCGCTGAAGAAGGTGGCGTCAGCCGTACCCTTGCAGTGGATCAGCGGGATGAAGCCCGCGTTGGCGAACTGCAGCTCACGATAGTCGGGGATCGCGATCTCCACCGGCGGCTGCAGCTCCGCCTGGCCGTGGTGCTCCTTCATGTGGACCGGCAGCCCCTTGAGCAGCCCGCCTCCGACTGGCCCGGTGATGTGTTGACACCACCCCGAATGCTGGAACGAACGCACCATGTTCCGGGCGAACAGCACCGCCGCGTTGCCCCAAAGGTAGTCCTCAGGGTCGGGGATCTTCTCGTCGAAATTGATGATCTGGTTCCGACCCGCCTTCTGCGCGTAGGGCTGGCGCAGCAGGTAGCGCGGCAGCGCCAGGCCGATGTAGGCCGCGCCGTGAGTCTCTCGAAACGCGTCCCACTTCCCGAATTGGGGCAAGGCGAGCAGCTCCTCGAGGTCGGTGTTGCGCTCGAGCTGCTCCCAGGTATCGACCTTGAAGAATTTCGGGCTCACCGCGGCGACGAACGGGCAGTGTGCGGCCGCGGAGATCTTCGACATGGTCTGCAGCCAGTCGACGTCCTCGTCGCTGCTGTCGAACTCGTAGAGCCCGATCATCGCACCGATGGGGCGGCCGCCGTAGCGATCGTACTCGTCGATGTAGACCTTGTGAAACAGCGCGCTGTTGAGGATGTAGCTCGAGTGATCCTCGAAGTCGGTGCGCAGCAGCTCCTTGTCGGCGTCGACGAAGTCGATGATGACGTCGTCCGAGGTCACCTCGCGGCACAGGTCGTCGAGCGAGCGCCAGGTCTGCTCGAGCGCGCGCAGCGGCTTGCTCTGAATGACATTCTGCAGGTTCCCTTGCACCCGCCTGTCGATGTCGACCGCGAGCTTCTCGACCGCGAGCATGAGGTTGCGGATCGAGTCGACCGGCAGGATGTCCTGGTCCTCGCCGGCCTTCGCGACCGGAAAGAGGTCGATGTTGGCGAGCAGCGCCGCGACCGCGTTGGCGAACCGGTCCGGGGGTGGGAAGCTCCCCTCCCGGTCCTTGAACATGAGACCGGCGGTGCTATCAGCGGACCGCGCCACCAGGGCCGCGCTGCTGACCTTCGGCTCCATACCCGCGCTGGCCGCCATCTTGCCGAGGAGCGTATCGAACTCGGCCTGGTTCGCCTCGGCCGCTTCGGAGGATGCGGCCGCGGCCGCGTCCGCAGCCGGTGCCGCCACGTCCGTCGCCGCGGCCGTGCTCACCGGCTTGGGCGCGAGCACGGTCGCCTTCGGGTCGAGCATAAGCTGCGGATATCGGCCACGAAGCTCGCCCTGGAGGCGGCCGAGCCTGGTCGCCTCGCCGGCCACCGCGGGCTTGCCCCTCTCCTTCGGTCTGATCTGGTCCCACGTCGCCGCGAGCTCGGCCTTGACGATCTCGCGCAGCTCCGGGAAGCTGGAGATGTAGTTTCGTGCCTCGAGCACGAGCCGATGCAGCAGCACCAGACGGCGGATCTCCGGCACGCTCGCGGCGAGGTGCAGCGGCTTGAAGTCGCCCAGCGACCGGATCGGAATCGTGAGATGCACCTTTACACCGTCGCTCTCCACGGCGCTGCGAAGATGGATCGTGGTGTCGTCATCCTTCAAGGCGTTCTTGAGGAGCTTGACCGTAAAGCGCCCGTTGACGTTGCCGGTGACACCGGCCTCCGTGGCGGCGCCTGACTTGACGTCCAGGTGCTCCGGCGGCTCGACTTTGCCAGCCACCGTGAGCTCGACCTCGCGGTCGGTGAACGCGGGCATTCCATTTTCAAGGTCCACCTCGGCCTCGCCGCTGATGAGCACCTCGCCGCTGAAGCTCCCGAGCCCGTTGGACTTGTCGCCCGTCACGACGCCGGCGCCGGTGAACTTCACCTTCCCCAGCTTTGCGTCGCTCCTGGGCGTCTCCACCAGCCTCCCCGTCACGGTGCCTGTGAGCCTCCCGGCCAGCAACGTCGGCTCGAGGCCCGGGATGTTGATCGGCACGGTCAGCCTCAGCTCCTGCATGAAGCTGTCGAGCTTCATACCGGCCATGATCGAATGGACCTGGCGGTCGCCGAGCAACGCCGGCGCGCCGGCGGATGCACCACCGGTGAAGTCACCGAGCACGAGGAGGCGCATCGGCAGCTTGGCCTTCGCCTGCTTGCCGTCGATCTTGGTTCGATAGCTGATGTTGAGTCGGGAACGAGGAACTGGCTTGCTCATACTATCCGCCTTGTGCCGCGATTATCCACGAGGCCTATGGCGCGGCCAAAAAACTTGCTCGCATGAACGCTTCGACCCAAATCAGTTTCCAGATGGAAACTGCGTGCATTAGAGCATGCTCACAATCGCGCGCACTCGCGGCGCGGATCTTGCCGGATGTTTCCACGTGAGAACAACCGGCGGTATGTCGTCAGCGAAACCCAGCACGAAATCGCACCGA
>Ga0335395_10000410_pt1 | contig 27119 bp, 25 predicted proteins | sample MAT02_FD_205744 | JGI IMG/M metagenome (GOLD analysis project Ga0335395, IMG submission 205744) | Freshwater microbial communities from Lake Fryxell liftoff mats and glacier meltwater in Antarctica - MAT-02 (spades assembly) (version 2) ... | reverse complement strand
CGCGCGGGTTCACCAGCCGTCGGGCAGCAGCACGCCGTTGCTCATGTAGCCGTGGCGGTCGCCCTCGAAGCTGCGTTGCGCGGTGCCGAGGACGATCGCCAGGTGGCGGCCGCCCGGGCCGACGAACACGACGCCCTCGTCGAGGTTGTAGTCCCACATGAAGGGCCGGCGGCGGGTGCCAGGTTCGACGACCTTCGGCGGCTGGCCGTCGCGCACGAGGGTCAGCTTGTACGCCGCGCCGCGCTCCCCGACCTTCTCCCGATCTCCGCCGGTGACGACGACCTCGGCGCGCAGGGAGGTCCCCGTGGGCAGGGCGATCGTCGAGGCCCGCGCTTTGCCTTGCTCGTCGATCGCCGGTGCGGGCACGATCGCCGGGCCCTGGTTACCGACCACGATCGCGTGGCGGTGCAGGAGCTGCTCGCGGTGACGGTCCATCTCGGCGCGCAGATCGGGCGGGTCGCAGCGCTCGGCCTCCGGCTGCTTGTGCTTGATCACCAGCGGGCTGCCATCGACGAACGCGTCCTTGCCGGCGTCGACGACGAACAGGCTGGCCTCACCCTCGCAATGGGCCGCGCCGGGGCCGTGGTAGTAGGTCTCGAACGCGTAGCGCGTGCCGTCCGCCGAGAAGCCCCAAAAGCGCAGCTCCTCGCGCTGGTCCTTCGGGTCACCGGCGCGCGCGTAGGGCTCGGCGGGAGGACCCGGCGTCGGCTCGGGGGTCGGGGTGGCGGTGGTGGCGGGCTTGTCCGTGGTGGCGGCGGGCTTGTCCTTGCGCGGCGGCTCGGGGCGCTTGGCCTCGTCGAGCGGCTGCACGACGGGCGCGCCGCAGGCCGTAATGGTGCAGGCCATGACGGTGCAGGTCGTCACGAGGGTGAGCGCGAGGGATCGGGTGAGGCGGGGCGACATCGCCGGGCAAGCTAGCAAGACTCGCGCGGCAGCGCGAGATTGTGGCAGACGCATCGAGGGCGTCTAACCGTAGACACGGACGCGAAGGTTCTCGACCTGGTGACGGATCACCATGGGGCTCACGTTGTACAGTTCGGCGAGTGTCGCGTCTGCTTCGTCACGGCCCGCGCGGGCCTCGATATCGAGGTACAGATGCTTCACGTGGTCGCGTGGCGCGAGCAACTCGGCCGCAAAGGCACGCGAGACCCGCTGGTCCCAGGTCTTCGCGTCGGTGACGAGACGAGGGCCTCGAGCAGCACCGCGCAACACCAGGTACAGCCCCCGACCCCACAGAAAGCGCTTCGCGGAGTCGCGGCGCCCGCGATCTGAGCGCGTCGCCAGGACCGGTACGGCATTCGCGTTCCAGCCGACGACCGAGAGCACGTGACCTTCGGGGATCGCGGCGGTCTCGTTGACGTCCAGCCCTCGACCGCACGCGGCCTCGGCGGCCTCGCGCAGGTCCTGGATCGGCTGGCCAGGCACGAGTCCCATCTGATCGCGGACCCAGCGTGCGAGGGTGTAACCGACCGTGAAGGCCGTACCAGGGCCCTCGTGAGGACCGAAGTCCTTGGCCGCGCCGGTCAGCGCAAGCAGGTCGGCGAGTTGCACGAGCGCCTCACACTGGCCGGGCTTGACGATCGTGGGATCGGGAGACTCCAGCAGGTCGATCAAAAAGGCGCTATCGAGTTTCCCGGGCGGTGAGCGCTCGAACCATTTCAAGACAGGCTCCGGCCAGGCCTCGGGGTCGTATGGATCGAGCCCGAGGCGACCGGCCGCGCGACAAAATTCCGCCTCTTCCAGGGAGGCGTCGCGGATCGCTTGCCAGTCTGTGCGGAGGTCCGCCACGCGTTCGTCGTCACAATCACTGAGTTTTTGGAGTACGCCCTCCACGAATTCGCCGAGCGCATCCCGGACATCCTCACGGCTTATCGTGCCCTCTACGTCCTCAATGAATTCGACAGGGACTCCCGGGTATCGACCGCGCGGATCGGGCCGACATACGACGGCGATGTTGGGTCCTTGACTGAAGATGCACGCGAACGGACCGGCGAACCCCGGGTTGGCGACGCGAATGCAGTGACGTCGCAACCACCCTTGAACATCGAGGTCCGCCTCGGTCTCGGGGCCCGGGAGCGGCCCGTCCATGGGCCACGGCTCATAGAGGAGAGACCACCAGTGGCTCACGATCCAGTCCGCCAGCGGGTACAGCGGCACGTAAACGTTCTCACGCACGCTCCGAGCCTTGCGATCCAACGCGCGTGTGAGCGTGGATGTCCCGAGTCGCCAGGCGAGCCGCGCCCAGGTCCGAGATTCGAGCGGATCGCCCGAGTCCGGGACGCCGATCCACTCGAAATCGAGTTGCATTCCGGATGGGTCTCTCATATGAGGATCCTGGGCGCGATGTCGATGAACCCGTGGGGATCGCTGGGATAGTTCTGCCGGTAGTCGAGCGGGAATCCGTGGTATTCGCCCGTCTCCTGGTTGCTCAAACGGGCCTCGTGCAATCTCTCGTTGACGCGGACCCACAGTCGGGCCGGGAAGTCTCCGCGGAATTTGCAGTCGACGACGCCGATCTCCACGGCTGCGCGTAGCGCTTCCCGGATGAAGGGCCAGACCTCCGGCGGGATGTACTCACATTTCTCGCCGTCCGAGTTGCCACTCGCCATGGGGCGCCGGGTGGTCCTTGTGCTTGGCGTCGGCGACGTAAGCACACGCGCTGTGCCACTTCCTGCCGATTGTGACGGTCGGGCGGCCAGCCGGCGATCCGGCCCGGCTTGAAGTCCTTGGCTCGACGGTGGCTTGGGGGCATCGGCATGGTGGGGCTCACTTGCCGGCGTCGGGGCCGACCATGGTCTCGGGGCGGACCCAGGCGTCGAACTGTGCCTCCGTCAACAGGCCGAGCGCGACGGCGGCGGCCTTGAGCGAGGTGCCGTCGTGGTGGGCCTTCTTGGCGATCTTGGCGGCGTTGTCGTAGCCGATGTGCGGGTTGAGGGCGGTCACCAGCATGAGGCTCTCGCGCAGGTTGTGCTCGATGCGGGGGAGGTTCGGGGCGATGCCCTCGGCACAGAACTCGCGGAAGTTGCGGCAGGCGTCGCCGAGCAGGCGCAGGGAGTGCAGCACGTTGTGGATGATGAGCGGCTTGAACACGTTGAGCTCGAAGTTGCCGCTCGCGGCGCCGATGCCGACGGCGACGTCATTGCCGAGCACCTGGGCGCAGACCATGGTCATCGCCTCGCACTGGGTCGGGTTGACCTTGCCGGGCATGATCGACGAGCCGGGCTCGTTCTCCGGGATCGTGATCTCACCGAGGCCGCAGCGCGGGCCGGAGGCCAGCCAGCGCACGTCGTTGGCGATCTTCATCAGCGCGCAGGCCAGCACCTTGAGCGCGCCGTGCAGGCCGACGAGCGGCTCGTGGCCGGCGAGCGCGGCGAACTTGTTGGGGGCAGTGACGAACGGCAGGCCGGTCAGGATCGCGATGTGGCGCGCGCTGGTGACGGCGTAGTCGCGGTGGGTGTTGAGGCCGGTGCCGACCGCGGTGCCGCCGAGCGCGAGCTCGTAGACGCGGGGCAGGGCGGCCTCGACGGCGGCGACGCTGTGGTCGAGCTGTTGCACGTAGCCCGAGAACTCCTGGCCGAGGGTCAGCGGGGTGGCGTCCTGGAGGTGGGTGCGACCGATCTTGATGATGGACGCGAAGTCTCGTGACTTGCTGGCGAGCACGTCGCGCAGGGCGGTGACGCGGGGCAGCAGGTGGTGCACGACCTGCTCGGCGGTGGCGATGTGCATCGCGGTCGGGAAGGTGTCGTTGGAGGACTGGCCGCGGTTGACGTCGTCGTTGGGGTGGACCGGTCGCTTGCTGCCGAGGATCCCGCCGCTCTGCTCGATCGCGCGGTTACTGATGACCTCGTTGGCGTTCATGTTGGTCTGCGTGCCGCTGCCGGTCTGCCACACGCGCAGCGGGAAGTGGTCGTCGAGCTTGCCCTCGATGACGTCGTCCGCGGCGCGCAGGATGAGGTCGACCGTGTCCTGCGGCAGCATGCCGAGATCGGCGTTGGCGAGCGCGGCGGCCTTCTTGAGCAGGCCGAGCGCGCGGATCATCGGCCGCGGGAAGCGGTCGTCGCCGATGTCGAAGTGGTGGAGCGAGCGCTCGGTCTGGGCGCCCCAGTACTTGCTCTGCTCGACCTCGATGGGGCCCATGCTGTCGGTCTCGGTGCGGGTCGTGCCGGTCGCGGTGCTCATGCGGGCGGCAGGCTAACACCCCTCGCGGGGGGCCGGGAGGGGCAAAACAGCGGCGGATGACGGCTTGACGGGCGCGGGCCGGAGGGCGACCGTCGCGGCATGCGCAAGGTCGTGATCCACCGGGCCGGGGGCCATGACCGACTCACCCTTGAGGACGCGCCGACGCCGGTGCCGGGCCCGGGCCAGCTTCGCATCGATGTCGCGGCGATCGGCGTGAACTATGCGGATTGCGTGATCCGGATGGGGCTGTATGCGTCGGCGAAGGAGCTGGTCGGCTGGCCGATCACGCCGGGCTTCGAGGTCGCGGGCCGGGTCGCGGCGGTCGGCGCGGGTGTCGACCGGGCGATCGGGCAGGAGGTGCTCGCGCTGAGCCTGTTCGGCGGCTACGCGAGCGAACTGGTCGTGCCGGACACGCAGGTGTTCGCGGTGCCGGCCGGGCTCTCGCTGGCCGAGGCGGCCGGCTTGCCGACGATCTTCCTCACCGCGGACTATGCATTGCACACGCTGGCGCGCCCGCGCGCGGGTGAGTGGGTGCTGGTCCACGCGGCGGCCGGTGGGGTCGGCTCGGCGCTGGTCCAACTGGCCCGCGACCACGGCTGCCAGGTGGTCGGCGTGGTCGGCGGGCGGCACAAGGTCGAGGCTGCGCGCGCGCTCGGCTGCGTGCGGGTGATCGACCGATCGAGCGAGGATCTGTGGGCCGCGGCGAGGGCCAGCGCGCCCGATGGTTACGCGGCGATCTTCGACGCCAATGGGGTCAGCACGCTGCGCGCGAGCTACCGTCACCTCGCACCCGCGGGGCGCCTGGTGGTCTACGGGTTTCACAGCATGATGCCGCGCGAGGGCGGGCGACCCAACTACGCCAAGCTCGCGTGGGACGCCGTGCGCACCCCGTGGTTTAGCGCGATGGACCTGGTCAACCGCAACCGCTCGGTGCTCGGCTTCAACCTCTCATACATGTTCCACCGCGCCGACCTGCTGGCCGAGGCGATGACGCGGGTGGTCGACGGGTTCACGCGCGGGGCGCTGCGGATGCCGGCGGTCACCACCTATCCCATGGGACAGGTGGCGCGGGCGCACGCGGATCTCGAGTCAGGGCAGACGATCGGCAAGCTCGTGCTGGTGCCCTGACGAGGGGGCGCTCAGGTGCACAAGCAACCGCACTCGTCGGGCTGCTCGGGGGTGTCGACGGCGTCGCAGCGGGTCCAGCCGATCGGTATCGGGCCGCAGGGGTCGGGCTGGACCACCTCGATCGTGCCCTCGTTGTCGCGCCAGTACACCGGCTTCTGGGGGTTGTTGCCGGGGTTGCAGTTCGGATAAGGCGGGAGGTCCGACAACTCGCAGGTGACCTTGTCGGCGTCCATGGCCGGCACGCACTTGTTGTTCTTCTGCTTGACCTCGCAGGCGTCGTCGGCCGGGCCCTCGGGTGAGATCAGCAGCCAGGCGCAGATCGGGTTGCCCTTGAAGACCGCCTTTTGGCAGCCGGAGTCGTTGATGTTGACGCCGCAGAATTCGTCCTGGCGCGCGGGGCAGTCCTCGGTGACCGAGGTACACAGACAGGCGAGCGGGCCGTCGCAGTCGCAGGGCTTCCACTCGGGGTCGAGGTCGGTCGGGGTGTAGCCGAACTCGACCACTTGCGGCTCGCCGTCGACGTCGCGGTACCAGGCCGAGGCGCCGCCGGCCGGCGCCTTGTCGACGCAGAAGTTGACGATGCTGCCCTGACAGCCCTGGGCGCTGTAGGTAAACGCGATGATGCCGGACCACTTGCAGGCCTTGTCGTCGGCGCAGGTCTCCATGGTCAGGAGGTCGGTGCAGGCGACGGTCTCGACGGTGCCCGTGCTCGAGGCGGACTCGCCGGTGCTCGACTCGCCGATGGTCGTGGCGGTGGTCGTGGCGTCACCGGTGGTCGTGTCGCCGGTGGTCGGGATCGTGGTGGTCGGCGTGGTGGTCGGCGTGGTGTTCGTCTCGCCGGTGGTAGTCGCGGCGGTCGTGTCGGCGTCGGTGGCGGTCACTTCGGTGTTGTTGGGGCAGCCAGCCAGCGCGCCGACGAACATGAGTGACATGATCGAAATCCACGAGGTAGTAAGCTGCCCGGTCCGCCGGGTCTGCATCGAGCGAGGAGAAGTCATGCGGGCATCATACGCGAATGACCGGTCCTGGCGAGGGGGCCAGATCCTCGGAGGACCGGGTGGTGGTGGGGCGCTCTACAGGCAACGGCACTTGCATTCGTCGGGCTGCTCGGGGGTGTCGTCGGCCTCGCAGCGGGTGAAGCCGATCGGCTGCGGGCCGCAGGTGGTCGTGACCTCGATGACGCCGTTGTTGTCGCGCCAGAACACCTCCTGCGAGTAGCCCATGCAGGGCAGGAAGGTGTAGGCCGGCGGCATGCAGGTGTCCGCGTTGCCGGCGTCTGCGGGGATGCAGCCGTCGACCGCGGCGTCGTCGGCACAGAGGGCGTCGGGCGGGCCCTCCGGCGAGATCGACAGCCACGCGCAGCGCGAGTTGCCCTTGATGTTGGAGAGCTGGCAGCCCATCGAGGTGTTGATCCCGCCGCAGAACTCGTCGAGCCGCGCGGGGCACTCCTCGGTCACGGAGGTACACAGACACGCCAGCGGTCCGTCGCAGGTGCAGGGCATCCACTCCGGGGCGAGGTCGGGCGGGGTGTAGCTAAACTCGACGACCTGCGGGTCGCCGCCGACCTCGCGGTACCAGGCCGACGCGCCGCCGGCCTGGTCCTTCTCGAGGCAGAAGTTGTCGATGTTGCCCTGACAGCCCTGCGCGCCGTGCGTGAACTGCACGACGCCTTTCCAGATGCACAGCGGGTCGAGCATGCACTCGTCCTCGTCGCCGTGGACCAGGCAGGAGTGCGCGGGCTCGCCAGATGAACCCTCGCTCGAGCTCTCGGCGCCGGTGGTGGTCGGCGTGCCGGTGGTGCCGCCCGAGGTGGTCATCGCGGTGCCGGTCGTGAGCGTCGGGTCGTCGGTGGTCTCTTTGCCGCCGTTATCGCCGCAGGCGACCACCAGGGTGGCGCCGAGGGCCAGGATCCATCGCGCGTGTAGGTTCATCGCGCCAGCATATCAGGAGTCGCACGGCTCGGTGACGGCCCCACTACGGGTCAGGTGAGGCACGCGCTCGTCGCGGCTGTGGGTCCGCGTGACCGGCAAAAGCGAGGACGATCGTCCTGGCCCTCGGGTGCTATGCGAGGGCGTCGTCGCGGTGGTGGTCGAGGGGGTGGTCGAGGGGATGATCAAGGTGGTTTGCCACGGCGTCGACCTGGCCGATCACGCACAGGCTGCCGGGCGCGAGCTCGAGCCGCCACGGGCCGGGGCGGGCGAGCAGCAGCTCGCCGAGGTCGAGGGGCTGCTCCTCGCGGGCCGTGATGGCGTCGCCACGTCCGCGCACCGGGACGATGAGGCTCGGGCCGGCGGGCTCGCGGGCATGCGTGCCAGCGCCGAGGATCTCGAGGGTGACGTGAAGGCCGGTGAGGGTGGTCGGCGGATCTTCGGGCTGCCACACCTGCGCGCGCTGGGCGAGGTCGACGGCGGCGAGCGCCTGGTCGGGCTGGATCGGGCGGTCGCTGCCGTGATCGTGGAAGCGGTAGGTGCAGTCGACCGGCTGCTGGATCTCGGCGAGCAAGATCCCGCTGCCGATCGCGTGTACGGTGCGCGCGGGGACCAGGACGACGGTGCCGGGGACCACGGGGATCGCCCGCAGCAACGGCAACAGGGGCTCGCTCGCGGCGACGGCGCGACGAAACTCCTGCGGATCGCATCCGTCCGCGAGCCCGGCCCAGACGTGCGCGCCGGGGTCCGCGGCGAGCACGACCCAGGCCTCCTCCTTGCCGGGCGACCCCGGAGCGTCGCCCGGATGGACCTGCACACTGAGCGGCAGCGCGGTGTCGATGAGCTTGGCCAAAAATGGCAGGGGACCGCCCAGGATCGTGCTCAGAGGCTGTCCTGCGAGCTCGCTCTCGTGGCCGGGCACGGTCGAGAATTCCCACGATTCACCGACAGCCTGGCCGCGTAGCTCGGCGCCTCCGCGTAGCGCGGCCAGCCGGGTGCCACCCCAACGCGTGACCTTGAGGGTGGTAGGCCCCGGCTCGGGGCGAAGCAACTGGGGGGTCGACACGCGGGCATGGTATCTCGCCGCGGCCTCGCGCCCAAGGCTGCCGGTGGGCCGCCGATGCGGGTATCCTGCGGACCCTGATGGCTGCCCGGCGCGCCGGGCCTCGAACGGAGTTCGCATGCGTCGCGACGGATCAGACCAGCCGGACAACGGCGGAGCACATGAACCAGAGGACATGTCCCCGGAGACAGCCTCGCGCCGCGGGCTGCTCAAGCTCGGGGTCGGGGTGCTCGGCTGCGGCCTGGCGGCGATCCCGGCGGTGCCGGCGATCGGCTACGTGGTCCACCCACTCGGGCGCGAGCGCGCGGCGGGGGACTTCTTGGCGGTCGGCGAGCGCAAGCAGTTCGGGTCGACGCCGGTGCGGGTCGACCTGCACGCCGACCGCACTGACGCGTGGAGCCGCGAGCGCGACGTGAAGCTCGGCTCGTGCTGGGTGGTCGAGCGCGAGGGCCAGTTGCAGGCCTTCTCGAGCGCGTGCCCACACCTCGGGTGCGCCGTCGACTTCGACCCGGCGGAGGTGAAGTTCAAGTGCCCGTGTCACCGCTCGGCCTTCGGGGTCGGTGGTGATGTCGAGGCCGGGCCGTCGCCGCGGCCGCTCGACACGCTCGAGCTGCAAGAAGAGGGCGGTCTGGTGGCGATCCGCTTCCAGCGCTTCCGCCAGGGCGTGCCCGCCAAGGAGCCGGTCTGATGGCGCGGCTCGGCGACTGGATCGAGGCACGCACGGGCCTCAAGACGGCGATCGGCCACGCGCTCGACGAGGACGTCGCCGGTGGCGCGCGCCTGCGCTACGTGTTCGGCTCGGTGCTGACCTTTTTGTTCATGCAGCAGGTCGTGCTCGGGATCCTGCTCGCGTTCTACTACAGCCCGTCGGCCGCGTCGGCGTGGGCGAGCACCGCCTATCTCAACGACCAGGTCACCGCGGGGTGGTTCCTGCGCGGGCTGCATCACCACGGGTCGTCGGCGATGGTGGTGGTCGTGATCCTGCACCTGTTGCAGGTGGTGTGGGCCGGGGCCTATCGCGCGCCGCGGGAGGTCAACTGGTGGACCGGCCTGGCGATGGGCGGGCTGGTGCTGGCCTTCGCGCTGACCGGCTACCTGCTGCCGTGGGATCAAAAGGGCTACTGGGCCACGCAGGTCGCCACCGGGATCATGGGCTCGGTGCCCGGCGGCGAGCCGATGCAGCAGGTGCTGCAAGGCGGACCCGAGTACGGCAACCTGACGATCACCCGGTTTTACGCGCTGCACGTGTTCGTGCTGCCGATCTCGCTGACGCTGCTGTTGGTCGGTCACCTGGCGCTGTTTCGCAAGCACGGGGTCACGCCGCCGGTCGAACTGAGCGAGGCGGAGCTGCGCCGCAAGACCCAGCCGTTCTGGCCGAACCAGTTGTTCCTCGACGTGCTGGCGATGACGGCGTGCGCGGCGGTGCTGGTGGCCCTGACGTACCAGACCCACGGCGCCGAGCTGTACGCGCCGGCCGACCCGGCGAGCAACTTCGTGGCCCGCCCGGAGTGGTACTTCCTGTTCCTGTACCAGTTGCTCAAGTACTTCGAGGGACCGCTACAGATCATCGCCACGGTGCTGTTGCCGGGCGCGGTCGCGGTGATGTTGTTCGCGTTGCCGTGGATCGACCGCGCGAAGTCCCGGCGCCCGCGTGACCGCGTCGTCGCGCTCTCGCTGGTCGCCGTGCTGATGGCCGGGGTCACCGCGCTCACCGGGCTGGCGATGGCGGAGGACGCCAGCAACGAGTCGTATCAGCACGGCCTCGAGGTCGCCGAGAAGGAGGCCGCGCGCGCGCGTCGGCTGGCGCTCGAGGGCGTGCCGGCGGCCGGTGGCGTCGCGGTGTTCGACAACGACCCGAAGGAGAAGACGCGCAAGCTGTTCAAGGAGCACTGCGCGACCTGCCACACGATCGAGGGCCATGGCGGGGCCGAGGCGCCGTCGTTCGACGACTACGGCAGCCGTGCGTGGCTGACCGGCCTGATCCGAAACCCGCGCGACCCAAAGTTTTACGGGGGCACCAAGGCGCACACCACGATGGAGCCGCTGCCGGTCGAGACCGCCTCGGACGCCGAGCTGGCCGCGGTCGTCGAGTACGTGCTCGGCCTCGGCGGCGCCGAGGTGGCCGGCACGCTCGACGCCGGGCTGGTCGCGCAAGGCAAGGCGCTGTGGGACGGCAAGCTCGAGTGCAGTGGCTGTCACGAGATCGAGGCCGGCAAGTCCGGCACCGGCCCGACCCTGCTCGGGCGCGGCAGCGCGGCGTGGATCGCCCGCGTGATCAACGACTCGAGTCAGCCTGACCTGTACGGGGATACGGCGGAGATGCCGAAGTTCGCCGGCAAATTGAGCCCGGCGGAGATCGAGTCGCTGGCGCAGTTCATCGGCTCCCAGCGGGCCGCCAGCGCGGCGACGCCCTGAAAACCAATGGCCCGTGACGCGCGGCGGCTTGCGCCGCCGCGCGGGCCGGACGATGCTGCGATCGTGGCGAGGCGCACCGGAGTTGCCAGCGAGCTCGACCTCGATCCGCAGAGCGACTGGCAACTTGTCACCGATGGCGCGCGCATCGAGGTGGTGCAGGCGTCGGCGCTGTCCGGCTTCATGCCGGCCCGGGGATGTCTGGGAGTATCGCAGCACGCAGCAGGGCACGCCGCCGATGGCGACGCTGGAGGTGACCGGCAGCGCCGAGGTCGTGGCGGTCGAGCGGGTCACGGTGCCGGCGGGCAGCTTCGCGGCGATGCGCGTGCATGGCGAGGTCTTTAGCCGCATGCACCTGCGGACCCCGGCCGGGTCACCGCCGCTCGAGTCGGTCCAGCATGACGCGAGCCACTGGGTTCGCGGGCTCGGGCTGGTCCAGAGCATTAGCCTCGGCCCGCCGGAGCAGCAGCGGACCAAGTCGCTCGTCGTGTATAAGGTGCGCGGCGCGCCGCGGCGAGGCGGGTGAAGCGGGTCCCGATGACCACGCATGGGCAGCTCGGGTTTATGATGCAGGTCGCGCCGCGCGAGCAAGCCTCGTGACCGGGCCTCGTGACCGGGCCGGCGAGGTCTGCTAGGTTGGCGCGATGAAGCTCGACGCCGAGAAGTTCCTCGCCATCACCGTTCTCCTGGCCACCACCGCCGGCACGCCGGCGTGCAGCAAGAAGGAGGACAAGAAGGCCGCCAAGGTCGAGGAGAAGGCCATCGCGCCGACCCCCTCCGCTCCCGGTCTCGGGCCCGCAGGCGCGGCCCAGGCCGCCCAGCCGCCGGCGACCCCGCCGGCTCCCGCCGTCGCGCCGGTCGACCCCGCGGCCCCTGTGGGTGCCGGCGCAGGTGCGGGCAGCGGCGCCGCCAAGCCCGACCCCGGTCCCGAGGAGGAGAAGCCGTCCTGGTGAGGTGCTAGCGCTCGCTGCGGGCGTCGGTCTCGAACAGGCGCTGGAGCTCCTCGGCGGACCTCCTGGCGTGGGCGATCATCGCCTGCTCGTCGTCGCGGAACGCGAATTGTTCGGCGAGCACGCGCTCGTCCCAGTCCCGGAAGGCGCCCACGATCTCGCGTGCGTCGGGCAGGTCGAGCTCCTCGAGCGCTTGTTGGGCCGTCTCGAGGCTCGACACGAAGGTCTCGCGCATCACCCGGTCGGCGCCGGCAGCGAGCAACGCGTGGGTGTGCTGGCGGTTGCGGCTGCGGGCCAAGATCCGCAGTTGCGGGAACTGGTGGCGCGCGTGCTTGACGATGTTGAGTGCGGCCTCGGTGTCGTCGACGGCGACGATGAGCAGCCGGGCCGTGCTCGCGCCAGCGGCGTGCAGGAGGTCCAGGCGGGCGGCGTCGCCATAGAAGATCTTGCTGCCGAAGCGGCGCAGGAAGTCGATCTGGGTCGGGTTGACCTCGAGCGCCGTGAACGGGACGTGGGCCATGCGCAGCACCCGACCGACGATCTGCCCGAAGCGGCCCATGCCGGCGATGATCACGTTGCACTGCTGGTCGATCGCGTCGTAGGGCTGGGTCTCGGCGGTCTGCCGGGACAGGCGGTCGCGTAGCAGGTAGAGCAGCGGGGTCGTCACCATCGACAGCGTCACGACGATGATCAGCAGGTCGGCGACGCCGCGGGAGAACACGCCGGCCACGACCGCGGCGCTGCACACCACGAACGCGAACTCGCCGCCCTGCGACAGCGAGATGCCGAGGTCGACCGCGCCGCGGGTCGTCAGCTTGAACATGCTGCGCCCGAGCAGCACCAGCACGGCGGCCTTGAGCGCGACCAGCCCGATCACCAGTCCTGCGACCTGCAGCGGTTGCGCGGCGACGATGCCGAGCTTCGCCGACATGCCGACCGCGACGAAGAACAGGCCGAGCAGGAGGCCCTTGAACGGCTCGATGTCGGCCTCGAGCTCGTGGCGATACGGGGAGTCGGCGAGCAGCACGCCGGCGAGGAAGGCCCCGAGCGCCATCGACAGGCCGACGGCCTCCATCAGCATCGCGGTCGCCAGCACGATGAGCAGCGCGAGCGCGGCCGAGAGCTCGCGGATGCGGGTGCCGGTGACCAGACGAAACAGCGGCCCGAGCACGTAGCGGCCGGCGACGACGAGCCCGGCGATGACGCCGAGCGCGAGCCCGACTTGCGTCCATACGCTGGCGCCGGCCTCGGCCGCCCGCGCCGCGCCGAGCAGCGGCAAGGCCGCCAACAACGGGCTGGCGGCGACGTCCTGGAACAGGAGGATCCCGAACGCGGCCTGGCCGGGCGGGCTGGCGAGCGCGCGGCGCTCGGCGAGGATCTGCAGCACGAAGGCGGTCGAGGACAGCGACAGCGCGAGACCGGCGACGATCGCCGCGACCGGCGAGAGCCCGAGCGCCCAGCCGATCGGCGCGAGCAGCAGGGTGGTGATCATGACCTGGAGGCCGCCGAACTCGAAGACCTGCGCGCGCAGCTTCCATAGGCGCGCCGGTTGCAGCTCGAGGCCGACCAGGAACATCAGGAAGACGACGCCGAGCTCGGCGAAGTGCAGGGTGGACTCGACCTCGTCGATGACGGCGAAGCCGGACGGCCCGATCGCTACGCCAGCGGCGAGGTAGCCGAGCACCGCGCCGAGGCCGAGGCGCTTGAACACCGGCACGGCGAGGACCGCCGCCGCCAGGAAGATCGTGGCCTGCGCGAGCTCCATCGCCCGTCAGGCCATGACTGGCAGGTGACGCGTGGGGGTGGCGCGAGGCGTGGTCGGCTTGCCCAGTTCGGGGCGCGGTGCGCCGCACACGGTGCCTTCGAGGCCGAGCTGCGCGAGCATGTCGAGGTCGTCTTGCACGGAGCGGTTGGCGGTGGTCAGGAAGTCGCCGATCATCATGCCGGAGGCGCCGGCGGTGAAGATCATCGGCTGGAGCTGGCCGAGGTGCTGGCGGCCGGCGGCGATGAAGATGTTCTGGCGCGGCAGGGCCAGGCGAAAGCAGGCGATGATCCGCAGCATCTCCAGCGGTGCCATCGGCTCGACCTTTTGCAGGCGCGTGCCGTCGACGCTGACCAGGAAGTTGATCGGGACCTCGTCGACGTCGAGCGCGCGCAGGTCCATCGCCAGCTCGGCGCGGTGCTCCGGCCGCTCGCCCATGCCGAAGATCCCGCCGACGCAGGTGCGCAGGCCGAGCTCCTTGGCGTCGCGAATGGTGGCGATGCGGTCGTCGTAGGTGTGGCTGGTGACGATCTGCGAGAAGTAGCCGCGGCCGGTCTCGAGGTTGTGGTTAAACTCGGTCATGCCGGCGTCCTTGAGCCGGCGCAGGCCGTCCTTGCTGACGAAGCCGAGGGAGGCGTGCGCCTCCGTGAAGCCGGCCTCACGCACCGCGCGGATGCCCTCGACCATATGGTCGAGCGCGCGCGAGCCGTCCTCGTAGCCGCGGGTGGCGGTGACGAGGCCGAGCGCGGTGGCCCCCTGCGCCAGCGCGAGCTTGCTGGCGGTGACCATCTGCTTGTGGTCGAGGAATTTCTCCGGGCCGACGCCGGTGTCGAAGTGCTTCGACTGCGAACAAAACCCGCAGTCTTCGGGGCAGCCGCCTTGCTTGGCGTTGACGATCGAGCACAGGTGGACGTGGTTGCCGAAGCGACCGCGACGCACGCGGTCGGCGGCGGCGATCAGCTCCCAGGCGTCGACCTCGCCGGCGAGCCAGCGGGTGAGCGTGGCGGCGTCGAGGGCGTCGAGCTCGCCCGCCAGGATGCGATCCGCGATGGCCTGGGCTGCCGGCATGTCCGACCTGACGTGCGCTTCATGCTGCATGGCGCGAGGTATACCGCAGGCTGTGGCGGGTCGCGGGCGTGAATCAGCGTTCGCGGCGCTTTCATCGGCCCCGGACGTAGCTTTCGCAGCGGTCCACCTGTGTTACCCTGTCGGCCCTGCCAGGGGAGATCCCGATGACCGCGCGTGCTCCGAAAAAAAGCCCTGCCGAGACTCCGCCCGAGGCCGCCGCCACCGCCGATAGTGTGGTCAGCCCTGACGCCACTGCTTCGACGCACGCGGCGAAGACCGCGGCCGAGATCAAGGACCAGTTCAAGGCCCAGAGCAAGGACGAGGTCCTGCGGGACTACCTCGGCATGCTGCGGATCCGTCGCTTCGAGGAGGCGGCCGCGCGCGCGTACACGCGAGGCAAGATCAGCGGCTTCCTTCATCTCTACATCGGTCAGGAGGCGATCGCGGTCGCGACTCAGCAGGCGATCGAGAAGCACGACCGCGTGGTCTCGGCCTACCGCACCCACGGGTTTGCGATCGCCCTCGGCAGCGACCTCAAGGCCTGCGCCTGCGAGCTGATGGGCAAGTCGGGCGGCCTGGTCGGCGGCATGGGCGGCTCGATGCACTTCTTCGACAAGGCGCACCAGCTCTGGGGTGGTTACGCGATCGTCGGCAATCACATCCCGGTCGCGGCCGGGCACGCGTTCGCCAGCAAGTACACCGGCGACGGCGCGGTCACCCTGGTGTTCATGGGCGACGGCGCGGTCGGCATCGGACCGGTACACGAGGGCATGACGCTCGCGGGCATCTGGAAGTTGCCGATCGTGTTCATCGTCGAGAACAACCAATACTCGATGGGCACGCCGCTCAGCCGCACCTTGCCGGTCGAGGACATCACGTCGCGCGCGGCCGGCTACGGGTTCAAGAGCGACCGCTTCCACGTGACCAGCGTCGCCGAGACCCGCGAGCGCATCGGCGCGGCGGTCAAGCGCGCCCGCGAGGACAACCAGCCGACCCTGCTCGAGCTGATCACCTACCGCTTCCGCGGCCACAGCATGTCGGATCCGGCCAAGTACCGACAAAAGGAAGAGGTCGAGACCTGGCGCGTGCAAGACCCGCTCGAGCGGGCGCTGCTGGCCCTGCAACAGTTGCACGGCTTCGACGAGGCGGCGCTGGAGAAGCTCGACGAAGAGATCATCGCGGAGGTCGACGCGGCCTACGAGTTCGCCGCAGCCGCCCCGCAGCCGCCGCCCGAGGCGCGCTTCAAGAACATCCTGGTGGGGGAGTAAGTCATGGCCATCCTGCAGATCCGTCAAGCCATCCGCGACGCCATGAAGGAAGAGATGCTCCGCGACGATCGCGTGTTTCTCATGGGCGAGGAGGTCGGTTACTACAACGGCGCCTACAAGGCCAGCGAGGGCCTGCTCGAGCAATTCGGACCGAAGCGCGTGATCGACACGCCGATCGTCGAGACCGGCTTCGCTGGCGTCGGCATCGGCGCGGCGATGTGCGGGCTGCGGCCGATCATCGAGTTTATGACCTTCAACTTCTCGGCGGTCGCGTTCGACCAGATCCTCAACAACGCGGCCAAGATCCGGCACATGACCAACGGGCAGTTTGGCGTGCCGATCGTCTTTCGTGGGCCCAACGCCGCGGCGCACATGCTCGGCTCGACCCACAGCCAGGCGTTCGAGCCGTACTACGCGCACATCCCGGGCCTCAAGGTGATCGCCGTGGCGACCCCCTACGACGCCAAGGGCCTGCTCAAGTCGGCGATCCGCGACGATAATCCGGTCATCTTCCTCGAGGCGGAGCTGATGTACTCGGTCAAGGGCGAGGTCCCCGACGAGGAGTACACGATCCCGATCGGCAAGGCGGACATCAAGCGCGAGGGCAAGCACGTCACGCTGGTGACCTGGGGGCAGGGCGTGCCGGTCTCGCTCAAGACCGCCGAGCTGGCCGCGAAGGAGGGCATCGAGGTCGAGGTGATCGACCTCAGGACCCTGCGGCCGCTCGACACCGACGCGATCATCGACAGCGTCAAGAAGACCAACCGCGCGGTGGTGCTGTTCCACGACTGGCCCTACGGCGGCGTCGGCTGCGAGGTCATCGCCCGCATTCAAGAGCTGGCCTTCGACTACCTCGACGCGCCCGTGCTGCGCGAATGCTACGAGGACGTGCCCTTCCCCTACGCCGAGAACCTCGAGCTCCTGTGCCTCCCGACCCCCGAGAAGGGCCTCGCGGCGGTCAAGAAGGTGCTCTACAAGCGAGGCTGACCCAGCCCCGCGCATTTTCCGGCCATCTCTCGCACCCCCTTCGCACTTCTCGCACCCCGCAGCCCGCAGCAAGGACAGCACCGCCATGGCAACCGTGGTTACACTCCCCCGCCTCAGCGACACGATGGAAGAGGGCGTGATCGCCAAGTGGCGGATCAAGGTCGGCGACAAGATCAAGCGCGGCCAGATCATCGCCGAGATCGAGACCGACAAGGCGACCATGGAGTTCGAGTCGTTCGACTCGGGCATCGTGCTCAAGCTGGTCGCCACCGAGGGCGAGACGATGCCGGTCGGCGCGACGATCGCGGTGTTCGGTCAGGCCGGCGAGGACCCGGACGCCGCCGGCAAGCCCAGCGCAGCGCAGGCCAGCGAGCCGGCTGAGGGGGCGGCCTCGGCCGAGCCGGCTGAGGGGGCGGCCGAGCAGCCCGAGGCGGAGCCGAAGGCGGCGCCGAAGGAGGTTGCGATTGAGGCGCCCGCCGGTCCCGCCAGTCCCGCCAGTCCCGAGGGACAGGGCGCAAAGGACATGTCCCAAGGGCAAGCTGGGGACGACGGGCGGGTCCCGGCCTCGCCGCTGGCGCGCCGCCTCGCGCGTGAGCACGACCTCGAGATCGGCCAGATCCCCGGGACTGGCCCGCACGGGCGGGTCGTGAAGACGGACGTCGACGAGGCGATCGCGGCGACCGGCAAGGCGCCCGCGGCCGCGCCGGCCACCACCACGCCGGCCACCACCACGTCGGCCGCCAGCGACAAGCCGGCGCAGCGCGGTCAGCCTGCTGGGGCGCCGGCGTTCTCGTCCGAGGCCGACGCGGACGGCCGCCCGTACGTGGCGCGCGCGCCCCGGACGATCAAGCTGAGTCAGATGCGCAAGACGATCGTCAAGCGCATGGGCCAGAGCAAGCGCGAGGCGCCGCACATCTACCTGACCACGGCGATCCGCATGGATCGGGCGATGGCGGTGCGGGCCGAGCTCAACGCCGCGATCGACGGCACCAAGATCAGCGTCAACGACCTCATCGTGCTGGCCTGCGCCCGCGCGCTGCGCAAGCACCCGAAGGTCAACTCGAACTACACCGAGGCCGGCATCGTCGAGCACGGCGACATCCACGTCGGCGTCGCGGTGGCGCTCGACGACGGCCTGGTCGTGCCGGTGATCCGCTACGCCGACCAGAAGTCGATCTCTGCGATCTCGCGCGAGACGCGGGACCTCGGCCAGCGCGCCAAGGTCAAGGAGCTCAAGCCGGACGAGATGTCCGGTAGCACCTTTACGATCAGCAACCTCGGCATGCTCGGCGTCGAGAACTTCATGGCGGTCGTGAACCCCGGCGAGAGTGCGATCCTCGCGGTCGGCGCGACCAACGACGAGCCGGTCGTCGAGGCCGACGCAGTGGTCGTCCGCAAGGTCATGCGCGTGACCCTGTGCTCCGACCACCGCGCCTTCGACGGGGCCGACAGCGCCCGCTTCCTGCAGACGCTCAAGGCCCTGCTCGAGGCCCCGATGGCGCTGTTCGGCTGATCCGCCTTTACCCGGTCGCCGGGTCGCCGGTGATCGCGGTCTCGACGAGCGCGTTTAGCTCCACGCCTGCGTCGCCCGCGACGAGGTCGATCGCGGCGGCGAACAGGTCGAGCGCGCCGTGCTCGTGGACCGCGAACATGAAGGGGAACACGCCGGCGTCAGCGCCAACATTCAGGATCCAGCGGCCGCCAGCGTGCGTGCGCAGGACCTCGCCGGTGAACGCGGCGTGCTGGACGACGGCGCGCCAGTAGCTGACCTCGTCGGTGTCCTGCGCGAGGGTCGGCTGGTCGCGCCCGAGCTGGGCGAGTCCGGCGAGGTCGCAGGCGAGACCGCATGCGTGCGCGACCCGGGTGGCCAGGGCGGCGAAGGCCAGGCGCGCGAGGCCCTCTGGATCGGGCGCGACGCCGTCGAAGGGCACGGGCGCGTCGACGAACAGCACGGCGGCGGCGCTGGCGATCGCCACGCACAAGAAAGTCGGCGGCATGTGCTGGCACCTGTACTCGAGGACAGGTGGATCGCCATCCGGAGGGAAGTCGCGCCGCGGGTCGAGCAGGCGGATGAGGGCGAAGATCAGCGAGAGCTCGGCCTCGGCCTCGACCTCCGCGGGCCGGCGATGGTCAGATTGCAGCCAGCGCGTGCGCCCGTCAGGGGCGGTGTAGACGAGGTCGACGCGGTCGAGCGACGAGAACACCCGCGCACGCTATCACGCCGCCTGGCGGGTCCGGCTGCCGGCGCCACCCGGCGCCGCCGAGCCCTCGGGCGAAACCGGCCGGCGGGGCCTTCGTGGCGGTCCGAAAGGGTCCGGTTCCGGGGGCCGGGGATGATAGGGTGTCTGGATGCGGATGGGCGTGCGGACTCGTCTCGGTGCTCTTCATGCCCTCTGTCTGACGGCCGCGGTGGCGGTGGCGCCTCTGGCGTGTGCGGGTGGTCCCCAGCACGCGGGGGTCAGCGCTCCCGGGCCCCACAAGCCGGTCATCTCTCGCACGCGCGAGCAGATCCTCAACCGCGATCGGGCCTTGATCGGCGGGCTGGCGACCAGCCTCGCGCTGGGGATCGTCGGGCTCGGCTCGCTGCTCGCCAACGCCAACTTCGCGGGTCCGCGGGACACCGCGCCGCCGCACGGGATGCCGCAGACCATCGCGATCGCGGGCGGCCTGATGAGCGCCGGCTTCCTCGCCGCGATCCCGCTCGGCGTCGCCGTCGACCGCCATCGCAGTCGGTACGTCGACGTGTTTCATCCCGAACGCGCGCCGCGGCCGGCGGCATCGCTGCGCCCGACGGCGATGCTGCGCCCCGCGCCGCGTTGACTTCGAGCGCTCGCGTGATCACGGGATCACGGGATCACGGGATCACGGGATCACGGGATCACGGGATCACGGGATCACGGGATCACGGGATCACGGGATCACGGGATCACGGGATCATGGGATCATGGGATCATGGGATCATGGCGTGAAGGCGTGGGCGAGCTTGAGGCCGCCGAGGTTGACCGGGAAGCGATGGCGGCGGACCAGGTCGATGATGCAGCGGGCGGCCGGGCTGGTGGCCAGGGTGGCGGTGGCCCGGGCCTCGCCGCTGGGCAGGATCTCGATCTGCACCGGGAACTGTTGGCCCTTGATGAGGCGGGTGTGGCGGGCGAGGCAGTCGCGCGCGCGGGGGGCCAGCTTGCGCTGGATCTCGGTGTGCACGGCGGCCGCAGACAAACGCACTGGCCTGACTGTCGGCGGCGGCGGGGCCAGCGGGGCGCTCGGTGCCACCGAGAGCGGGGGGCTCGGTGGGGCCACCGAGAGCGGCGCGCCTGGGGTCCGCGGCGGCGCCTCGATCGACGCGGCCGCGGCGGGTGAGGGCGGGGCGGGGACCCGCTCCGAGGGGCGGCCGAGCCAACGCGCCGCGAGCACGACGAGCGCCACCGCGCTCACGGCCGCCACGGCGAGCGCGAGCCGTCGGTGGCGGTCGACCGGCGGCACCCTGGGCACCGCGCGGGAGGCGTCGCGGCGCAGCACGGCGAGGTAGGCCCCGGTCGGCACGGCGCCGGCCTCGACGGCGCGCTGAAGCGTGACCGCGTCGAGGGTCGAGGCGACGGCGTCGCTGAGCTCGGACATGCTCTGGAACCGGTCATCGGGGTCCTTGGCGAGGGTCTTGAGGATCAGCGCATCGACGGCGATCGGCACGCGCTCCGGGATCAGGCTGCGCAGGGGCGTGGGCGCGACTTGGAGGTGGCCGATGAGGATCTCCGAGAGCGCCTCGCCGACGAAGGGTCGCTCGCCGAGCAGCATCTCGTACATCAGGATGCCGAGCGCGTAGATGTCGGCGCGGGCGTCGGCGGCCTTGCCCGCCAGTATCTCGGGCGCGACGTAGGCGGCGGTCCCGAAGATCGATCCGCTGATCGTCTGCGGGCGGTTGGCGTCGAGCTGGCCGCCGAGGTCCTTGGCGATCCCGAAGTCGAGGATCTTGATGAAGTCGTGGGCGCCGCCGGATTCGGTGCAGAAGCAATTCTCGGGCTTGATGTCGCGGTGAATGATCCCCTGCGCGTGGGTGGCCGCGAGCGCGTCGCAGATCTGCAGGATCATGGGCCCGAGGCGGGTCCAGGTCATCGACCCCAGGCGGTCGCGCAGGGTGCCGAGGTCCTCGCCCTCGAGCAGCTCCATCGCCATGTAGGCCAGGCCGTCGGAGGTGAAGCCGACGTCGATGATGTCGACGACGTGGGCGTTGCGCACCAGCGAGGCGGCGCGCGCCTCTTGCAGGAAACGGCGGACCACGTCGGGCTGACAGGCCTGGTCGGGGTGGAGGATCTTGATCGCCAGGCGGCGGCCGACCGCGACGTGCTCCGCGAGGTAGACCGTCGCCATGCCGCCGTCCCTGAGGTGCTCGAGCACGTGGTAGCGCTCCGCAATGACGGTGCCGACGGGGTCGGCGAAGCGCAGCGCGCCGTCGTATGGGTGGCCGGGCGCCGGGGGGGAGGGGAGGGCCATCGAAGCTCGGGGATCCTAGCCAGGTGGCCGCGACTGCGGCGGCTAAAAGCGCAGGCCGAGGCTCGCGCCGGTCACCAGGGTCACGCCCGCGAGCACGCTGCCGGCGACCGCCAGCCGGTTGGCGGCCTGCCCGCGCCCGACCAGGCCGTCGGCGAGCCATCCGTCGATATCGCGCCCGGGATCGGCACGCCTGGCGTCGCGTAGCTGGGCATCGGTGCGTGCGCCGAGGCCGAGGCCGGTGGCCATGAGGCCATGAGGCCGAGGCGAGCCCGCCGACGCCCAGCAGCACGCCGCCCGCGAGCCTGCGCGGGTCAGGGCCCCGCTCAGGGGCGGGCACGGTGGGCGCCGCGATGGGGGCCGTGGGTGGTGGTGCCGGCTGGTCTCCGGGACAGGTCTTTTCAGACAGGCGAGAAATTTCGGCGAGCAGCTCGCGCTTGACGGACGCCGTCGAACTCGCGGGCGGCGTGTCCGTGGGCGGCGGTCGCGCAGCTCCGGCTGGATGCTGGCGATCGCTTCGGCCTCGCGCTGGCGGTCGACGGCGATCGGGCGATCATCGGCGCACCGGGCAAGGAGGGCGGGCGCGGCGAGGCCTATGTGTTCGAGCGCGTGGCGGCGGTATGGATGCAGACCGACAAGCTGGTGACGCCAGCACCGGCACCAGCTCGAGCTCAAGCGCCGGCCCCGAGGCGCCGCCAGCGGCCCAGTTCGAGCCCGGTGACGCCGGCTGTGCCTGCGACGCGGGCGCCCGGGGGAGGATGGTGGCGGTTTGACCGTCCACGCCCATGTTGATCGCCTGCCGATCGCGGTGGCACCTGGTCGGGCGCGGGTGTAAGAGTTTGGTTGGCAGTGCAACGATCGCGGCGCGGCGACGAACTGCGGAGCCATGATGACGAACAGCAAAGCAAGGATGCTCGCTGGTTGGCTCGCAGGCACGCTGCCGGTAACCGTCGCGGGGAACATGGGTTGTTACACCGGCGCCCTCGGGCGTGAACCCGAGGCCGCCGGGGCGACCGACACGGGCGTGGAAGCAGGCAGCAGCAGCGGCGGCGAGGAGAGCAGCGGCGGCGTCGCGGAGACGGGCGAGGTGCCGGAGCCCCGCGAGCTCGAGGCCGGTAACCTTCCGCCGGTGGTCGCCGACCCCGGGCCGCAGGTCGTCGCGGAGGACGACCCACTCGAGCTGGAGATCGAGGTTGATGACCCTGACGGCGACCCGCTGCGCGTGTGGCCGGCCGGGTTGCCGCCGGGGGCGCTGTGGGACGAGGCGGCGCGGACCCTGCGCTTTCGGCCGGACTTCATCCAGGGCGACCGCCTGTGGACCGTGACGATCTTCGCCGACGACGGCGCGCATCGGGCCCGCCGCGAGTTCACGATCGAGGTGCTCGACAGCATCCACCCGCCCGAGCCGGTGGTCACCAAGGTCGAGGGGTACGCGCAGTACACCCGGCTGACGATCTCGCAGACGACCGACGACTACCTCGACAGTCCTGGCAACGCGGGCCGCGAGTTCGTCGCCGTCGTCACGATCCCGGACGCCGCGACCGCGGAGGCACCGGCGCCGGTGCGGGTGTACCTGCATGGGATCGGCGCCTCACCGGCGGTGGCCGGCAGCGGCGCCGAGTTTCGGGTCGCGCCGCACGACCCGTTCAACACGTACTGGTGGGGCTACGACGCCGCGCTCGCGGACGACGACCCGAACGCCGAGTTCGCGGGTGACGTGCCCGACTACACCCAGCGCCGGGTCATGCACTTGCTCGCCTGGATCCTCGAGACCTACCCCGAGGCCGATGCGACGCGCGCGTACGTCACCGGCAGCTCGATGGGCGGGGCCGGGGCCATGCAGATCGGTCTGTGGTACGCGCGGCACTTCGCGTACATCGCCAGCTCGCTCGGTCAGGCGGTCCCACGCAACCACAGGCCCACGCGGATCGGTCAGCTCGAGGGTCTGTGGGGTCCCAGCGACGGCCCGCCGTGGGACGCGATCGACCTGACCCGGGTGCTGCGCGACTCGGCCGAGGCGCGCGACCAGTACCTCTTCACGCGCCACGGCAAGGATGACCCGACGATCCACTTCGGCGCCGCGGTGCTGCCGAGCCCGCTGACCGGCCTCGGCCTGTACGACACCATGCAAGAGCTCGGCGTCGGGCACCTCTCGGTCTGGGACGAGGGCGCCCACGGGCCCGCGGACCCGCTGCTCGGCAGCGGCTGGTGGGACGAAGGCTTCTCGCCGATCACCGACGACCTCACTTTTCTGCGCAGCGACCTGGCGTTCCCGGCCTTCTCGCTGTCCTCGGCCGACGGTGACCCCGGCGACGGCGGCGGCAACGGCAAGCAGAGCTGGAGCGTCAGCGCCGGCTTCGCGGGCGTGCTCGAGGTCGTCGGCGACACCGGCTGGAACGGCGAGATCGCCGGCGCGCTCAACCGCTTCCTGCGCTGGGATGCGACGGCGACCGTCGACACCCGCGACCGCTTCGCGCTGCCCTTGCATGTGCACGACGGCGACGGCCAGGCCCCCCCGAAGGCCGGCTACCCGAGCCGCGGCGACCGCTTCGATGGCGAGCTCCCGGTCGTGGTCGACGTGACGCCGCGCCGCCTGCAAGCGTTTCATGTGCGACCAGGCGAGCAGGTCGCCTGGTCGTTCGGTCCGCAGCGCGGCGAGGTGACGGCCGACGCGACTGGTTCGCTGCGGGTGCCCGGGCTCGAGCTCGCGCTCGAGTGGCAGGTGCTCGAGCTGACCCGCGTCGAAGCTGCGCTGTGAAGCGTCGTCGGGGGCTGCGCGCGCGGCTCAGCCGGCGTCGTACGCGTCGGCGTCGGGGATGATGCCGTGCTCGGTGAAGTCGCGGACGATCTGCTGGGTGCGGTCGATGACCGCGCGCAGTTGGTCGTCGTCGAGGCCGGCGGTCTCGATCTGGGCGCCGATGTAAATGTGGATGTCGCTCGGCGTGAGCAGCCAGGTGCCCTTGCGGTTGAGCTCGTACATGCCGCGGGTGGCGAGCGGTACGACCGGCAGACCGGCCTCGCGGGCCATCAGGAACACGCCGCGCTTGAAGGTGTGGACCTTGCCGTCGCGGGTGCGGTGGGCCTCCGGGAACACGAGGATCGAGATGCCTCGCGCGGCGCGGTCACGGGCGGCCACGGTGATCTCGCGGTAGCGGTTGGCGCCGGAGCGGACCGAGATGCCCCCGGCCAGCGACATGATCCAGCCGTAGAACGGGATGTAGAACTGCCAGGCGTTCATCAGCCCGCAAAATGGCTGGCGGATCGACGCGCACGCGGCGTGGGCGTCCATCAGGTTGACGTGGTTCTGGCAGAACACGCTGGTGCGCCCGTGCTCGAACGCGGGGTCGAAGTGGAAGGTGACCTTGCTGAGCGTGAAGCGCAGGCACATGGCCATGCCCGGGGAACCGACCAGGTTCTGGGTGTTGCGGCCGGGCATGAGCTTGCGGGCGACCGCCCACACGACGGAGACGCCGGCCATCCACGCGAAGCCGACGCCCCACACGGCGAGGCTGTAGACGACCTGCACGGTCTTTCGGGCGAACTTTTCGACGAGCTTGCGGAGCATGGGCGCCTCAGTGGCCGGCGGGGCGAGAGTTGGGGGCGGGGACGATGCCACGCTCGGCGAAGTCGCTGATGATCTTGTGGGTGCGCTCCATGACGACGCGCATCTCGTCGTTGCTGAGGCCGACGGTCTCGATCGGGGCGCCGACGTAGAGCGTGATGTTGCTGGGCCGAAACAGCCAGGTGCCCTTGCGGTTCATCTCGAACATGCCGCGGGTGGCGAACGGGACGATCGGCAGGCCGGCGTCGCGGGCCATCAGGAACACGCCCTTCTTGAAGTCGTGGACCTTGCCGTCGCGGGTGCGGTGGGCCTCGGGGTACACGAGGATGCTGAGGCCCTGGGCGACGCGGTCACGGGCGGCCTGGGCGACCTCGCTGAAGTTCGCGCCGCCCGCCCGGACCGGGATGCCGCCGGCGTGGCGCATGATCGGGCCGTAGAACGGGATCTTGAACTGCCAGGCGTTCATGATGCCGCAGAAGCAGTGGGAGAGGGCGTTGCAGGCGGCGTGGGCGTCCATCACGTTGACGTGATTTTGCACGTACATGCTGCGCCGCTGCGGGTCGAAGGCGGGGTCGCGGATGACGGAGATCTTGCTGAGCGTGAGGCGCAGGCAAAATGCCATGACCGGGTTGCCGTAGCGGGTCTGGGCGTCGCGAACGCCGACGAACATGGCGGTGAAGGCCCAGACGATGATGACGCAGGCCATGCCGGCGAACACGGCGATCCACACAAGGATCGAGTAGACGGCCTGCACCGCCAGCTTGAGGAGATTAAACGGCTTGCGCATGACGGCTCAGGTCCTCACGTCGATGGCGCCGGGGATGACCTCGAGGCGCGTGGGATTGAACTTCATCATCTCGCCGTCGATCATCACGTCGACCTCGTCGGGGAGCGTGAGGTCGACCGCGGGCGCCTGGTAGCAGGAGACCGCCGGGTGCTGCACGTGCGTGCCCTTGAAGATCTTGGGGAAGGTGCGCAGCAGCGTGATGCGGCCCATGCGACCGACGCGGATGATGTCGAGCAGGCCGTCGCGGGTGTTGGCGTCGGGGGCCATCATCATCTTGCCGCCGGTGAAGCGGCTGTTGTTGATCGAGAGGAAGGTCAGTGGTTCGCGGCTCTCGTCGCGTCCGGGGATCTTCATCGGGAACACGTAGGGGCGCAGGTTGGCGACCCGCAGCACGGTGCTCAGGGTGTAACCGAACTCGCCGAGGCCGGAGAAGTGGCGGTTACGCGTCGCCCCGACGGCGGCGACAAAGCCGATGCTGAAGATGTTGATGCAGTGCAGGACGCCGGTGGTGTGGGTGACACGGATGACGTCGCAGGGCTGCTTCTTGCCCTGCTTGAGCGCGTCGATCGCATACTCGGCGCCCTGGTCCGTGAAGTCGCGCAGGAACGAGTTGCCGGTGCCGAGCGGCAGGAAGCCGAGGCTCGGCCGGACCCCGGAGATCGGCGCGTCGAGCAGGCCATTGACGATCTCGAAGGAGGTGCCGTCGCCGCCGACGGCGATGAAGTCGCGGCGACCCGCGGCGAGCTCGTCGCGGGCGCGCACGCGGGCCTCGTCGGCCGACTTGGTCTCGAAGACGTCGACCGCGAGGCCCTCCTGACGCAGGCGATCGATCGCCGCCGGGGCGCTGCGGCCACAGGCGCCGCCGCCCGCGGCAGGATTGACGACGGCGAGGAAGCGAGGCGCGCCTGGCCCGGCCGGGGTGGCTGGTGTGGACATGGCAGACCTATAACGCGCGAATGCCACCGCGGTCGACCCGGGCCCGTAGCTCCCGCGCGAGGGGCTCCCGCTTGAGCTTCTGCGAGGCCGTGCGCGGGAATTCGTCGTCCCATAGCAAGACCCCGGCGAGGCGCTTGTAGTCGGCGAGCTTGCGGTTGCGGGTCTGGAGCTCAACAAACAAAGCGTCGACGCGCTCGTCCGACGTGCCGGGTTTGGGGCGCACGACGATGAGGAGCTGCTCGTCGGTGAGCTTGCCGGTGGGCCAGATGAAGTTGGCGGCGAACACCGAGTACTCCTCGCAGTCGGCGAGCCCGGCGAAGGCGGCCTCGATGTCCTCGGGGTAGACGTTCTTGCCGCCGTCGGTGACGATCATGTTCTTGGCGCGGCCGACCAGCTTGAGGTGGCCGGCGGCGTCGATCGTGCCGAGGTCGCCGGTGCACAGCCAGCCGTCGACGATCGCCTCGCGGGTCAGCTCGGGCTCGTCGAGGTAGCCCTGCATGACGGTCGGGCCGCGGACCCACACCTCGCCGATGCCGGCGTCGTTTTGGTCGCGCAGCTCGAGCTCGACGCCGGGGACCGGCTTGCCGACGCTGTCGCCGCGAAACGG
>Ga0335395_10000407_pt1 | contig 27305 bp, 35 predicted proteins | sample MAT02_FD_205744 | JGI IMG/M metagenome (GOLD analysis project Ga0335395, IMG submission 205744) | Freshwater microbial communities from Lake Fryxell liftoff mats and glacier meltwater in Antarctica - MAT-02 (spades assembly) (version 2) ... | reverse complement strand
TGCACCTCCGAGTTCGTGACAGTTGCCGTCGGCGAAACAAACTACTGAACCCCAGCCGCCAGGGCCTGGGTTGCCGGAACAAGCGCCGTCTGTGTACAAGCTTTTGATTTTGGGAGTTGTCATGAGTGAGTTAATTGGTTATTTACGATTATTCTGTTTACGGGTGCGATAAATCCAAGGTGTTTTTATCTCGGCGTACAGAGACAAGACTGACTCCTTCTGCTTTTTTTAGCTCAACCCAGTGAGCCAGTATTTCCTCGAAATTTAGTTCTAGCTGCATAATGAAGTCCCCGCGACAATAACGATTTTAGTTAGTGACCAATTCTGCCTGATAAAGCTGGTAAATGATTGAAAACAAGCGATTGATAAAAGGCTTTGGCTCCCTGTACTTCGGGTCATCCTCTGCCTTCATGTAGTTGTAAAGGCTGTAGAGGGGAATCCCTGAAGCGTGGCTCATTTTGTACATTGACCAACCCGTCAGATTGCGAAATTCGCGTGGTGTTAAAGACGTTTTCAATGTTATAGTAGGCATATCCTTTTGCTCCGAAAAATTAAGAGGATCTCGCCCCTGACTGTTATCGCAGTGCAGGGGCATTTTAATTAATGAGTCAACATCTACCCAGAGAGCATCCCTCTAGGGTGAAGCCAGCACCGAAAAGTGCGAGATATCGCAAAGCAATGGCTGGAGTAGTGCTTTTTCCGTTGACTCGTCGGGAAAAGTAGAGACGATACGGAGAGTTTGGCACCAGTGTCTAGGAATGGCTAGCCACGGCTGATTTTCCACTCGGCCAAGTCAAAAATCAGCGGTAGCCGCGACCTCAACTACCCGATCGACAACAACATCGGAGAGCCTCGCAACGGAGACCTGGCAATACCGAACAACGTCTTCGGTACTCAAAGGGTTGAACTTCTCAAAGATCAGTCCCTGATACTCAATGAGTCGGGGAAGAAATTTCCCATCTACAGGGAATTCCTGACTGTCAAGATTGTCGGCAAAAAGTTTTACTTTCATAGGTAGGTATGGGATGAACGCATAGAGTGAAGCCAGCGCCGAAAAAGTGCGAGATATCGCAAAGAAATGGCTGGAGTAGTGCTTTTCCCGTTATCGCATCGAGGCGATACCTAGAAAATCGGAGTAACACCTGACACACTCGTTGGTGTACAGTTGAGTTTTGAGGGTTACTACCTACATGAACTTCAAAACGAAACAGAGATTGAAGAATGGGCTTACGGCTCTAGGGCTGATCGGACTTGGCTATTTCATTGGCCGCCCCGATCAGTTGGAACGGATAGCTCGCAATCTGAATGATTGGGCTGAAAGCCAGCCTCGATATATAGTTCCGGCGACAGTAACAAACACTCACCAGCCAGTGTTAATTTACAGGCAGCCAGTCACAGTTAACAGGCAGCCAGTCATAGTTACCGCACAGGCTCAAGGTTGGAACCAGTTTTCGGATTCACAAGCACGGTTTTCTGTTTTGGTACCCGGTTCTGTCGAGAAGCGGGCTAAAAATTCAGGAGAACAAACATTCTCTGTGACAACCGCGAACGAGTTTTACAGCATCGGACACCAGCCAAACTTTCCTAACTCCGAACTAATTACCGATAAAGGAAAGCAGGTGATGCTAGAGAATGCCGCCAAGCTATTTAACCCGCAAGATTTTAGGGTTGTCAGCAAGAGAAGCTTTGGTCTGAACGGGATTCCAGGAGTAGAATTTCAATTGCAACACACAGAGTCCAATGTGCCACCTACGATAATGCGACAGATGGTGCTTGGCAATAGTCTCTATACGGTCTGGGTAACTACTCCCTACCCCCAAAATGCACAGACGTTCTTAAGCTCGTTCCGACTGCACTAGACAACAGCACTAGCGGAACGAATAACTGTAACCTCAGCCTCTCCGATCAACGCGATCGGGGAGGCTGAACTATTTAATTTTCAATGTTCTGAACAGTCAAGAACGCTTCAGGGCAGCGAACAAACTCATGAAGCCTTTCGGCTGGAACTCCACAGATTTGACACAAAGCAAGCCACTGAGAGCCGCTCAGTGCCAACCTTTCCCACCCCTGTCGTCCTTCTCTAGCCCTTCTGCGAAGCGTGCTAGCCGATACCTCTTGTCCCGAAAGATGAGAGATCGTCCCAGCCAGCCGTTCATAAGAAAATCCTGTCTTTTTCACAAAAGTGTCCAAAGGGAAATTGTTGTCTAATGTTGGTTGACTTTTCGTGTCACTAGCCATAGTATAGTAAAATCTAGTCAAACTGACAAGCAAAAAGACTGTCAACTTGACTAGCTCAGAAACAGCAAAAAATAGACAGGACAGGATTAGGCCCCTGAACTGTCTACGCCAAATATAAAGGTTGCTCATACAAACCCATACAGAAAAGCCGTGTAAGCCTTGCGAGCTTCGGCGCTGTTAGGAGTTTTGCAAGAGCTTTCCTCTTTAATACCCCCAATCCCGACATTTCGGGGCTAAGGGTATTCACCTACAGGGTTATCACCCCTCACCTGCATATGTACTCACCAAAATTCACCACAGCCCCATACCGAGGCAGCGGCCGATAAAGATTCAAAACCTAAAAAGGAGAACGCCTATGACCTAAACCACACCATTAACTTTCCTTCCTATTATTTGCGTGCGATTCGCGCGGTAGGACGTGCGAATCGCTTTTCTCCAATAACCAGAGGTAAAACAATGGCAGTTCATATCAAAATCCGCATCCCGGTCTACAAGAAAAACGATTGGGGAAGTTTCGACAGACAAGGAAAGGTAGAAGTCTCAAGTGACGTAGAAGCCCTTTCAGAAGGTTACGAAGCACTCAAAGGAGAGATCGATCAACTGGTTTCAGAAATGGATGGGAGTATTCGACTGGCTGGCAGCTTGCACGAAATGGAAACCAACATCAAAACAGCAGCGCAGACACTTGAACAATTGAAAAGGGACATCGACAAAGCAACCAGGCATTACGAATCCCTGAAGCTTTTCCTGAAGCAATTCGGGGTAGATCCACAGGCGAGTCGCCTCACGTTTGATGAAAGGCTCCGACTAGAAAGTTCTTCGGAGGCTGCGATAGAAGTCCTCTCACAAAATTCAGAGGCTTTTTAGAAACCCATGAAAACAACAAAAGTCGGATTCGGACACGAGAAGAGTCTAGGGCGTGGCGAGATTCAAAAACTTTATATAGAGGTCGCGGTAGAGGATTGGGAAGATCCTCTCCAATCACTAGACCTGCTTCGCGAACGAGTGGCTGAAGAATTGGATTTGGGCGATCGCTGGCGAGGCTTGAGAGCAAAAGCCATCCACGAAGGCGCGGCGCTCCAAATGATCGAAAACCAGATCAAATTCAAGCAAGAAAAGCTTGACGAATTGGAATTGCGCGTCGGTGCACTTACAGAATTCCTGAAGTGGCACGGAGTAAATCCCGAAACTCTGGCGATCGAATACTACGACGAACAGAAGCGTCTCGCCCACAAAGCCAGAACCGATTTGGAAGAGATGACCGATCTCTATTTGATCGCCTCTGCTGATGACGATGATGACGACGATGATGCCAGCCCCGATTGGGAAAGCGACTATGAACACGATGAACGCGATTGGGGCGAAATGTAATTTTGCGATCGCGCTGCACGAAGTGCGATCGCCCTTTCCACACCGATTATTTAGGAACAAAAGCAATGACTAAACTTGTCGCATCTACGAAGCTCAAGAAAACTTTCGACATTGAGTTACAACAATACGATTTGTCTGTCGAACGTGTAACTGTGACCGCCCACAATCTACCGCGAATCATCGTATGGGATGGACTTTATTTCCAAAAAGTCGGCAAGGACTGGTACGAGCAGGTGAGCGGCGAAGATTTAAGCAACATCACTGAAACAAACAGCGATCGCTCTCCCACACACCAATTGAAGGCAAGCACATGAATATAGGTCGCACAATTGTCCACCATATAGGACTCAACCAAACCAGAAGAGACGACATCCTGGAAATCCTCAAAGACGGCCCCAAGACAGCCTACAAAATCTCACTCGAAATGCCCGGTTTCTTCTCCACTGGCACAACGCTGTGCCGCCTGCGTGAATTACAGGCAGCCAAAAGAATCAAGAGCTTCGGGGACTTATGGGAACTCCAGGACTAGGCTATCAATTCAAAATCGGCGACAAAGTTACCTACCGCAAGGATACATGGAGGAAAGGCACGATCATCGCGATCACACCCAAGAAAGCACATATCCTCTGGAAAATAAAAACGACATTGGTTGACATTCAAAAGTTAGTCCTCATCGACAGCAGAACCAATGAACAAACCCGAACTCCCTGAAGGTTGTTGCGCGCAAATCAGTCTATTCCTGCACGACTACCGAGACGGCAAAAGAATGGCAGAGCGCTACATAGCCCTCATCACATCCCAAACTTATCGGCAATCACACCCGAAAAGAAGACCCAACACCCACTAATCAAAAATGAACAGTCAAACCGTCGCCCGCGACATAGATGAAGAGGTAGTGCAAATGTTGCTAAAAGACAGGGCAACACTCGGCAAAATCTTATTCAAGCTACAGAGACTCAACTGGAACGAAAAAATGGCGGTAGGCTTGGCGGCCTATCACAAAATCGACAAAACATCAGCCCAACTAATAGAAATCAACCCTCGCTACGGCGAATTTGAAGCACCCGTTGCGGAAGTGATGAACTTACTCGCAGACCTTTCCCCGTGGGCGCTAGCAGAATTAGCCGCCGACATAGTACAAAACGATTTCGACATTGAAAAATAGCCAACAAACGAGCGCGGTTCGTGCCGCGCTCTTTCTCAACGAGGAAGGAAAATGGTTTTTACAATTGAAAACAGTACATCAACCGCCCCAATGGGCAAATGGGAAGCCGAGGAAATAACCAAAGCTATCCAAGGAAACTTCAATAGCTTGGGAGATATGCTAGAAACTGCGAGAAATCGCAAAGCATGGAAAATTCTTGGGTACAGAGATTTCGAGGCTTACTGCAACAACGAATTCGGCAAAAGCCAACGCCGCGCCTACGAACTAATCGCCGAGGCAGCGATCGCCCAATCACTGAAAGAGGCAGATCCAAGTTTGCGCCTGCCAGCACAGACAAACTTAAAATTTCTCAAAGAACTGCCCATCGAGCAACAACTCGAAGCTGTCAAACGCAGCGAATGGCTAGCAAAAGAATCAGACAAGAAAAAGCCTGATAGATCCGATCTGTTAATTGCGATCGACGAAATGGAAGGCTGCCGCTCAGGAGACATGAGACCGTCCCTTGAATCACGAGGATTCATCAAAGGAGTGGAAGTCGCCACAACTCGCGGCATAAATATTGGCAGTCGCGGAATCATAACAAAAGTCGAGAAAACAGGAGATATACACGTAGAGTTACACGCCGGAGGGGAAATCCCACTTGATGCCGCGTCGTGCAGAATACTGCCAGCAAACGAAAAGCCAAAGAAGAGAGCGTGGCCTGGCACCACCGATATCGGCGACAAAGTGCTCATTTTCTCGAAAGGCTTGGAGAACACTATCGGAACAATCAAGTCTCGATTCACCAGCGAGAAGATGGTCGGAGTCGATGTCAACGGCAACCTATTAAAACTTCCCTACGCAGAATTAGAAGTAGTCGAAGTCGAGATTGATGAACCCGATCAAGATTCGTGGCTCCAGAATTTCATCTGGAACGATTTTGGCGCTCAATGGTGCTACGACAGCGAATCCGAGACCATCACAACCGTGTACAAAGATTTAACTCTACACCCGGCAGAAAAGGGCAAGGGAAGCCCCGCCGACTGGGTGAGGCGCTGGGCTAAAGAAAACATTCCGAACCTAGCATTTGACCTGCTACCTCTTGACCAGTTGTCCACCTTGATAAAATCACGATTGATCACCTGTGGCGAAGAAGAGGAAAAGGGAAATCTTGCCGAATCATTGATTACCGAAATCTGGAAAATGACGCTACCAAGCGAGTGCAGAGAAAAGGTAAAATCTCTAATTTCAAGCAAGGCAGACAAAGCACAAGGAATATCATTCTCACTAACCTGTCACGAACTACTGAACGGCGAAAAAACTCAAACCAGACGCTTTTGGCAAGATGATTATGCGAGAAGCTTCATCCGGTACTACGAAAAAGGAATCGAAATACCTGCGCTAAATAAAGGGCGACACCGTGGGGGGCGAGAAATCGGAAAAATTCGACTCACAGAGAAACCTTATCAGCAAATGCTTTCGGAAATGCCGGTAAGTGATTTAGACAAAGAAGGTGGAATGTGCACGACAGTTCAGGAGTTCATAGACAGGTTTTTCGAGGGACAAGATAAGCTCGTTTGGGTGCTTGATTTCGAGTTTATCGCCAGCGACTCTGCATCAGAGGTTACGCTCCTCAAACAGCGATTAGAAGAGGCTGAACGGGTGATCGGTCTACTCGTCAAACATCAGCAATCAGTTGCTGTAGACACTGCGATCGTAAACACTGTAGACACTGCGACTGTAGACGCTGTAGACACTACGATTGTAAACACTGTAGACACTGCGATTGTAAACACTGTAGACACTGCGATTGTAGACACTGTAGACACTGCCAACTTACAAGCATTAACTCAGTGGGGTAAAAAATTAGCCGAGTCGGTCGCTCGAATAACAGCATCAGTCACTCAACACACATCACTAGACACTCCAACTGTAGACACTCCGATCGTAGACACTGCGACTGTAGACAGTGTAGACACAGCCGAAAAGTTACAACAAGAAATAGACCACTGGAGAGCAAAAATAACCGATCAACTACAACAGGCAAACTACGATGTCGCGACAACAGATCAGAACATGACGAGTGGACTTCGAGCTAGAGCAAGAAAGACGGATTTAGAAGATAGGCTCTCAGAAATAGACACGTTACAGAATCTCCGTATAGGACAAATAGTGACCGAAAGAGATTGGCCAGGCGTGACAAAAACCTGTCCGGGTGGACGGGGGGAAATCCTAGCTCTAGGCTTTATCTACGATGGAATCCCAAAAGCATGGGTGAAATGGAATGGAGTAGAATCGCCAGATATCCACCGAATCCGCATCCTCAAAATAGAAAATAACACGTCCCCGGTTCAGCCCCTGGACGCTCCCGAAACATCGGAATACCTAGTAGAAAATACAGCCAAAATCTCAGCACCAGGGGACACCGCAGCGCACACCGATGTGATCGAGTTACCCACCAAGGCGGGATTGAAAGTCACTTTCAAATTGGGAGATCGGGTGAACACGAGGTACGGCTGCGGAACGGTATATCTGATCAAACCTAAAAAGACACCCAGAAAGAGCGAGTTTTATGTAAAGCGAGATAATGGCGTCTCCATGTGTTTCGACTTTGAGCAGGCAGCATCGGAAGTCTCACTGTCGGTTGCAGATACAGACACAGATATAGACGCGGAACTGAAAGCAAAAATAGAACAGCAGCGAGAAAAATTAAAGAATGCGATCGCAAAGGACACCAAAGAACTAGGTAACGCGACAAGGGGAGAGGTGAAAGAGAGACTCAATAAGCGAATAGATCGCTCGTACAGCAGCCTACTAGATATAGAAGCCTTTGAGAAAATCAAGGACGGTCAGACTGTCGAAAAAAAGATACGCGTCGGGATTATAGGGAATATAGTAAAACTCGACATTCTGAGAGGCGGGCTACCACAAGTCTGGGTGAAATGGGCTGAACATAAAAGCCCCGAATCGATCAATATTTCCGCGTTGAACCTTGCACCGGTGATCTCAATGCCAAAGAGTGAACTACCAGCAAATCTCCAAAAACAGATAAAGAGCGCGCGTGAAAACATTACTGCTTGGAGGGATCACGCGGAAGAAGAGTTGCTAGCAGCCGAAGAACAGAACAAGAGTATCTTTGCTCGAAAAATAGAATCTCACAACAACCAGCTTGCGAAGTTAGATTCTTTCGCCAATTTAAGAATAGACCAACACGTTCTTGATAGTTTCAGCAGTAGACGGGGGGAGATTTTGATAATGGAAGTGTCCAACACCGGAGTTCCGGGTCTCATGATCAAATGGGAAAACGGAAAAACTGAGCCAATATTGTTCGCGAACATAGTACCGGAGCAACTAAATGAGTATTAAGAAAATTGGCAGACCGTTATCTTCAGACTGGGTATCCACCAAAATCGCAGCAGCAGAATTGGGGTGCAGTATCGGGCACTTATTCAACTTGAAGGAAGACGAAACTTTCAAGCACGGAAAGCACTTCAGAGACATTCGCCGCACATACGGCATGAGAGCTACTTACCGCTGGCACTTGCCGAATTGCGCGAGCATTTTGGACTTGCATCCGGGTCGGCGGTAACAAAGATGAAGTCAACCGCCCCTACTGTTTCAGAATCACTCTTGACGCTTCCTGCCGACTGGCCTTTATTACCTGTTTGTGGAAAGCGGCCAATCCGAAAAGGATGGACTAAGAGCAATGTCGATCGCCTTTCCTGCCTCAATGATTTAGAGAGCGGGAAGGCGACTGGCATTGGTTTGAAATTGGGGAATGGTTTGTTGGCGATCGATGTTGACGGCGAATCAGCCGCCAAATTGCTGCAAGCATTAGCCGGTGAAAACAGCCTCGCAGATTTCTCAAAAACAACCGCATGGACTAGCGGTCGCACCGGTAGAAAGCAGTGCCTTTTTTCCGTGCCAGAATCTGACTGGCATCGCGTCAGATACCGAAAAATAACCACCGGAACATTAGGCGACGATGGCAAAGAAGAATGCCTAGAATTTCGCTGGCTCGGTCAGCAAAGCGTTTTGCCACCGAGCATTCACCCCAGTGGAAAACCTTACATCTGGATCAATAACCCGCTGCAAAATCCGCCCGTGCAAGCACCGGAATGGCTGATCGAAGTCTGTGAAAACTGGCATAGCGAGTATGCTGGCGTTGACGAGATAGATTTGGTGCGCTTTCCTGCCCGATTGTACGCGCATTTTGGTGGTCAGATGAGGATCTGGCTGTTGGCGCGTCGTTTCGATCTATCCCGCTGGAGTCACAGCGGCAAACCCACAGGCTGCGGGATAGGAACTTTTACGCTGCTCGGAGCAAGTCGCATCCTCAATCTCTCCAAAAAACGGGTTTACACCTTGCTGTTTGAAGCTAAAAAATCGGGTCTTATCCGAGAGTGGAAAAAAAAAGGCGACCAGGTAAACGTCTATTACGCAAGTTTTGACAAAGTTGTGGCGATCGCTGGCTTGGAAGATATTGGCCCGATCGCTGCCATAAATATTGATGAATTATCTTACCTCAACATCATCGCTACCGAAATTGAGGCACAGCATTTGCAACGCGCATCTCTCTACCGTCTTAGGCAAGAAGAGATCGAGCAAATAAAATCTCAGGGTTTAGATCCTGGGAAAACTCCGAGCGAAATAGTGAGACCGATCGACCTGCACACCTGCGATCATCCGGCGCGGGTACTGGGAAAGGGCGATCGGTTTATTTATTGCGAATCGGGATTCCGTTTCTATGGCGGAAGTCAAAGGGCGATCGCCGATAATCGGGGCTTGTCAGCGGCGACTATCAGCCGCCATTTATCGAATAGTTACAGACTGCTTCTATCTCCAGTCCGAGAATGTCGCGGAAATTTGCCGCCGATAGTGAGCCGCCAACTTGTAGAAAAGTTGCCACGGCTCCAAGAATTCTCGTCACCTAAGCTGTTGATACAAGATGGCTTATTTAAGATGCACGGCGACTGGTGGGAACCTCACTGTAACGTGTATTTATTAGATCGCCGATTGGTATCAGCTAGACGGCGAAGGAGTCGCATTCAATCTTCGATTGATAAGGGTGGATTATAGTTTGAAAACGGCTCGCCAGGATTTTTAGACAATAAGTTTCTCTTATCAATCTTTTCTTTTTCAAGAATACAAAGATCCAGATCCCGCGATCCTAATTCAATATAACCGGAACAAGGAATAACAAAAACGAGCAAAGCTAAAATGAGTAAAAACTGCTATTAAACGCCATTACCAGAGAGTATCTTAGGTTGAAAATTTCGCCTATAACTTTTAACTACATTGTGTATAACCGATTTGGTGACAGAGGCTTCCCATTGACAAATCTCGAAACGCAAGAATTAGAATCATTTGTTACGCAATTGAGAAGCTTTTGAGTCTCAACCTCAGAATTTTTCAGCATCACGCGCCAACAACAGGCGATCGTAAGCTTGCTGCTGCTCACGCTCGTTAATACCAAGATGGTAAGTTTTGCTGTGAACCGTTAATGAATGCCCCATCTGTTTAGCAGCGAGTGACGCATCCAACCCGACGCGAACAGCCCTGATAGCCCAGGCGTGTCGGAGATCATAGGAACAGAAATCAAAAGGCGATCGCGCAAAAAACTTGCAAACTCTCGCGCCAAAATCCGCGTGTTCTACACCTGTTACGTTCGGGCGCTTGATATCAGCAAGATTCCATTTTTCGGCCCATTCTGGCCACAGTGGCCAGCACTGCCGATACCCGGTTTTACCTTCGAGCACTTGGGCGATCGGGAACTTCGACATATCAAGATAGAAAGCTTCGTGGTTGCGAAGACCGTAAGCGGCTATAACGCCATACACCCACTGCCACTGAGGATTGTAAATCTTGTCGAAGCAATCAGCTATTTCGTTATCTGTCGGCAAATTTCTGGGTTGAACGCTAGTCGGCGAGTAATTTCCCATCAAATAGTGAAAGTCAATCTCCAGCCCTGCGAATTGAGCAAGCTGGCGGAAAGCTAGGCAAAATCGGCGACGCTGACGGGTGTTAGGTTTGGTGTTGGCGATCGCTCTTAGCAACGTGTCAAGAGCGATCGGCTCACTGACGGGCAACACTCCGAACGGGCAAGCATAATCAGTTTTCCATGTGGTGATTGAAACCGTCTGCCGCTTTTCCTGTTCAAATTTTTGTATCCAATTTGCGATCGTCTCAGTATTGGGTTCTTCTTTTCTGACGTACAGACTCCAATCAAAGGCCCTTGATGCGAGGAGCGCTCCGACCTTCCGGGCTTCCTTTTCTGCAAAAGAGATTCCAGTAGGGTTCGCGTAAATCCCCAAAGCAATTTGTTGTTGGTAGCGATTGGCTTTCCCAGAGTCGGGTCTTGGTGGAAGCGTCGCCTGCAAGTACAGGCGATCGCACTTTTGAACAATGGACACGCCAGCCTTCGCCGCTTTTAATCGGCCGTTCGCTTGATTAAGTCGCCCACGCTCCAAACTTTCCACAGTATTAAATCGGTATTAATTCCTGTACTTGATTGTACTTGATTATGTGTGATACACACTCTGTTACAATCCCGAAAACCTTGAAAATCGGTTGTTTTAGCCATTCAAAAACGCATGAAAACAAAGGCGGCCTCCAGATTTGGGATGGGGTGCAGGTTTGTTAAACCTCCGCCTTACTACGCAGAATCCTTGTAGCACAAGCATTTTGAGACTCTTTATTTAACACGGTATTAAACCTGTATTATTTTCGAGGTCGTACCACAAAAAACGCCCAAGCAATTTTGGGCGCTTCCAACTTAAGGATACAGGTTAATACCGAACCGAGAGCGGAACAGATTTAATCCCCTGGGATGCAATTTTAGAAAGACGATCGCAAAAAGCCTCCCAGCCCCCCCGATTCCTCAGCACAATACAGCCAGCACTACCGGGTACATTTGCATCAAAGTGGATGCCTAATTCAGATCGAATACCACTGGCACCATTAGATACTGGGTCGGGAGTAATGTGAAAAAAATCTCCCTCAATCCCACGAGTATCCAAATGGTAAGGAGTCGCAGGTATCCGATAATTGAATCCCGCTGGAATCGGGCCTCGCCCTCGCGCCCACTGATCACCCGGCTGTTGCCATCCGGGACACCCCGATGTGGCTCGATAAACGATAACACTTCCGTCCGGGTACGCAAGATCCAAAGTGCCTTCGATTAGTTCGCCGGACACAGCTAAAGACATCCTGAAAAGTAAAGAGTGATTCATTTTGATTTTGATGGATTTACCACTTTGGAGAAGGAGCCAAGAGCCCGCCAAGGATCGAGAAGGATGCGACCCCTAGAGCAACTAACTGTTCGGGAATTTCGCCGGACGTAAGAGCTAAACTTACCGCGCCAACCGAAAAAATCAGAGCACTCAAACTGATCGAAAGAATAACGACGCGATATGAGAGCTTGTCCATTTAGAAACCTGTATCATCATTGTCGTAATCCCGTTGTAATTGCTCGTCCAAATTTTGGGAGCTATCACGAATCTCGTATCCCATCTTCGTTGCCAAAAATTTTTCGATGTCGTTTGTAGCTCCTCGTAGAAGCCTTACGAGAGTTTTGACAGTATCGATTCTTTTCTGATTTAGAACCAACCTCTTTAACACCTCCTTGTTTACTTGAATGATTGAAAGATTTATTGAAATGATACTGAGTGAAGCGACAAGAATGGTCAACAGTTCAATTTTTTTTTCCATATCAACCTATTTTCGTGTGTGACGCTAGCAAAACACCGGCCTCAAAAAATAGAACCGCCGTCGGCACGGTAGAGCTGACGGTCTCGTCGATCTGCAAACATCTGGGGCTTTTCAGTACCTCGATCTGATTCCATTCACAAGCCACATAAGAGTCTTTCCCGCCATCGTAAACACCCCATCGCCGGAGACCAAAAGGTTTAGCTTGCCAATGTAGCAAACAGAAGCTGCCTTGAAGGTTAAATCGTTGAATTATGGGGTTAAAATCCAATGCTAGATTGAAGTCTGGCAAGTGTTCATAAGTGACATCAAACCGCCCACGCGAAACTTTTTTAATTTTCTGAGACAGCATAAATTCGTGCGTGAAACGAAGAACTGGGATTTATCAGCAATCGCATCGGAAACAAATCATTTCTGTAGAGAGTCCCTGGAATAGGAATCAAGTCAATCGTATTGATAGATCCTTCAAACATGGCACACAATCGCTCTATCAAAGGAGCCGACTGGATGCGAGAGAATAGTGCTACAGAAACCTCCACGAATTCCCCGGTGCTTGTGTATTCGCCAGTGTCGTCACTTTGAAATACCAAGAACAATGTGTTTGCAGGAAACCAATCGGTGTAAGTTGGGGTTGCCGTAGCAATTATTTCGTCAACAATAGTCGTCAATGTTGCTGGCATTACGGGATATGGTTTTCCCCTTGGTACGTCAGCGCCAAGGGTGTTGTGGGGACAAGAAAAGAGCTTGAGGGAACATAGTCCCGAATTTCCTTGATTTGCTCCGTTTGATTTACATCGCCCGGAGCGTAGGGGATTACTACCTTAAAATTACTTTCCCCAGAAAGGTTGGTAGGTGACGCAAAACAGGCAGACACATAGCGAGGCTCGATTTTTCCGACTTTTTCTAGTCCAGGGCTGTTCATGCCAAGCACTTGCCTAGCCAATAAAGTAGGAGTAATCGGCGTTAAGAGTGAACCAGAATCATCAAAATACTGCCTCTGATTCACAAGTCCTTCGCCACCTTCGTCTAGCGAGTAACGTAGCTTAATGTCAACTCCTCTGATTGTTTTGCGGGCTTTAACCTTGCTAGCGCTACTCACGCAGCATCAACACCGATGATACTTACATTTTCAATGTCGGACATCTCAGTATCATCCAAAAAGTCGGTGGCAGAATCGGTATCGTCGAACGACAACAAATCGCACAAATCCGGCTCAAGTGTGTTTGTTTTAGCCTCACTCAAGTCTATCCAGTTGATAGAATTGCCTGACGCGCGTCGCACGGATTGGTTTGCACCAAAGAATGAAATAGTGCCATCCGAATTACACTCAGTTTTGAGCAGAATAAATCTCATAAGTTTCTCAAGTTTAATTGAACACGTTCACCGATATTTTGACTGGCAATGATTCCTGGATTTTGATTTATCTCGTTCCAGAAATCAAGCCATTCTGAGCTACCGGGTCGAAAGGGATATTGAATCCTATACTCCTCCCCCGAAGTATCCAAAAGCAGCGCTTCTCTTGGTCGAATCGTTCGCGGGAAAGTGCAAAATCCCGCACCTGGTGAAGTATTGTTTTTGAAAATTTCGGGTAAGAAAGAGACACTTGCAGAAACGGATAACGAAACGAGAAAATAAGTTTTGCCCGTATCCGTAATGTAAGAACCCCGATACATTATGGAAGCGCTCCGGGATTCTTAAGAGAGAACCTTTTATCCCACTCGCCTCTATATCCCAAACACAATGTCGCCGGCACGTCTCTCAGGGCGATCGCGCAATCACGAATATCGGCCGGAGCGCGGCTACTCATAGGGACAAGCATTTTGGATCTAGCGGGAACAGTGTTTGATTCAACCTCTCCTCCGTCATCGCCGGTGATAACACGGCGTGTTTGCAGCATCGTTACCGAAAACCTACGATGATCAAAGGTCTTAGATCGAAATCCCGGACACCTTGAAGCACTGGTGTTTATCGAGCCTGCGGCCGTCAAGCAGTCGTCAATGGCACCGGCATATACGGCATAAGGGGCGCCTTCTACATTTGTAGCCATTTTGAAAGCCTTGTTCAACTCTTTTGTCCCGTCCGACTCGTAGTTCATGGAACCCACGTAGGATAGTTCCTTTGCTCCGGCTGGTGACTCCGCGATAGCGATAGGTGCTGGCACTATCGCGGTAGCAGGACTAGGTAGGTGGTCGATCAAGTTTCTCCATGTCTCCCCTTCCAGCGATACACAGACAATGGGGGCTACAAGTTGCAATGCGCCCGCAATTTGCGCGGAGGTTGCAACTAAATTGGTTTTTGAGGGAACCGGGATACTGACTGTCTTTCCACTTTCAAACCAAAATTTAAGCTTGCGAGGAGACCACGAAAATTCATCCGCATTATCGCAAGGGACGCCTTTAGAGCCTTCCTCTACAACGGCTCCCCCAACCGCCGTGATAATAGCTTCGATGTCATCATCGCTCAATCCGTCCGGCACTTTGAATACATAACTGTACCTAAATGGCGATGTTACAACACCCCAGTCGGGGATGTAATTATTTCCCCGGAACATAATTCCTTCAGGTCTAGCCATCTATTAGACCTCACTCGCTAATTCAAGAGCTGTCGGCTGCAAATCAAACGATAAGCTGTAAGACTGCCGGAGAGTTCCAGGCAGAACATTCGCACCAGAGGCGATCGCCGGATTGGGCTTGGCAACCGTGGCTTTAGTCGGCCGTGCTGTCGGTGCTAGGGCTGTCAGAGATGTGTGAGTGCGATCAACAATTTGCCGAATTACCTCCATCCCGTTACCAGTGGTGGCATTCGCTTCGATCGCAGAGAGACCAGGAAGAGAGGCAATAGGGATACGAATTTCGTTTGTAACAGCGTCGAATGTGTATCCCGCGAAAATCCCGATCGGTGAAATTTGCATAAGTGAAGTGATTTCGTTGACTTCTAAAGCCTAACGAAAAGCAGCGTTTATGTCCGTTTTCTGGAGCGAAATCTGCTCGTCGGGTTTAAAGGTAAAAGCAAGCGACGACGGTTTAGGTGCGGGCGTTGCGATCCAGAACAAAAATCTTTAAAATAAATAAGTAAGTAAATAAGTAAATAATTAAGGACATGGGTAGAGTCGCATTAACAGTTCACGTCGACGCAGAAACTCACAACCAACTAAAGTTGCAAAGCGTCAAGCAACAGAAAAAAATGTGGCAGCTCGTACAAGAAATCGTTGAAGAGTATTTAAGTCGGTGCAATTCAAATAGTAAATAATTAAATAATTAAATAATTAAATAATTTTTACTGTATATACAGTTGTTACAAACCCGCAGCGCAGCGGGCTTTTTTTTTACAATCAAGCAATGTAACGAAATGTCTTAACTAGAAATTAAATATATCTGTGGGGCAAGAACAATGTAATTGAGAAAGCGAGACCGAAAAAACCATCGCACATACTATCCAGCTACACGATACAGCTCGGCAGGAATGCCAAACGAACCGCCAGAGTGCATCCCACTAAAAAATTACTGCGCCAAATATTTTCTGAGTAAATCTCAAGTGTTGAGATTATTGAGAAAGAAAGCATTATGTGGCGTGACTTTTAAAAACAAACTATTTATTTTGGATAAACAACCGGAGGACTAATGGCAGCTATTTATAATCTGAATCCAGTACAAGCCCAACAACCACCACAAACTCGGCAAGCGAGAACTCCTACGGCTGTTGCTGTAACAAATACGGCAGCAGTGGCTTTACCTGCAAACACGAATAGAGCGAACTTTTCCCTTTTTAACGTAGGGCCAGGAACACTACTCTTGAGGGAAGGAGCGACAGTAACAGCAGCGGCTTATGAGGTGATGATTCCGGCGGGATTCCACTGGAATTCGGAGCCGAGCAGCTATCGATATACCGGGACTATTAGCCTGATGACAACAGCAGGGACGGCGAGTGTGATGATTTCCGAATCCATTATTGGCCAGTAAAAATGGGAACTTTAACGAATCTGAATGGAATTGCACAGACACAGATTCCAGAAGATATCGCGAGAGATGCGGAAGTGGCAAGTGCGATCGCAGCCCACAATGCCGCCGATTGGGTTCACTTAGAATACCTGTATCGCGTCTTCGTTGCTCGCGATAGATCCACGCAGTCCCCGCCGACTTACGTAATACCGACTGAAGTGACGAGCGCGATCGCAAATCATGCAGCAGCAGTCGATCCGCACCCTACTTATCTCACTCAAACCGAGGCGGACGGACTATACAGGCGAAGCGCTGTAGCACTTACTGACGCGGATATTCCGGCTGCTATTGCGAGAGATGCAGAGGTGACGAGTGCGATCGCAAATCACACTACTGCCGTCGATCCGCATCCAGGGTATCTGACACAAACCGAGGGGGACGGACTATACAGGCGAAACGCTGTAGCACTTACTGACGCGGATATTCCGGCTGCTATTGCGAGAGATGCAGAGGTGACGAATGCGATCGCAAATCACGTCGCTACTGCCGATCCACACCCAATTTACCTCACGCAAGCCGAGGGTGATGCTAGATATAGACGAAGTTCTTTGGCAAAATTTAGAGCCGTACCATTATCAACACAATTAATAACAGAATCTGGCAAAATTCTTTTTCAATTAGAGCAACTAGATACTGCTTCTAATTTTAACCCTGAACTTTCTCGAATCACGTCAGTGGGAACAACTCACTGGAAAATCAAAATAGGACTGTATTTGTCAATTAATACAGCAGACTCTACTATAATGGTTTGGTTTAGAAAAAACAACAACAACTCAGATGTTACGCTATTAGGTCTCGTGCAATTATTGCCAGCATCAATATTTTTCACTATTATTGACATGGATATATCTTTACAAAATGGAGACTTTATAGAACTTATAATGACTAATGATGCGAGCCTAACGGTTAGAGAAGACTCTTGGATTGAAGGAGATGCTATTTAATGCCTAGCGAACCCCTATTCACCAACTTCTTCGGTGCCGGCGCAACCCAGACGGTCACTCAAATTATCATCCTAAAAAATGATTTAGTAGCACCTGTCGGACTCATACCAACTTACGAATTCGTACCCGCTGCAACAAATCCCCCTGAGCAAACAGCACTCTCAATGCTTTTGAGGTGGCAGCGCAACCAAGACCAATCAACTGACAGCCAATTCCGAATCACACCATTTGAACAATCGCTCGAATTCCAATTCAACAAGTGGCTGAGGCGGTATGTTTGCCAGATCGAAATTTGGCAAGATGACCCAACATCAGCACTCCCAAATCCCAATTCAATTTAAGGTGACGTATGGCGATCGACAAACCACTGACAGCCTTTTTCGGGCCGGGCGCGACTCAAACGGATACAACTATAACCATCCTCAAAGCAGACTTGATTTCCACAAGGACACCATTAGGATTTATTGGGCTAATAGCCACAGCGAACAATACCAGCGAAAGCATTGTCGGCGCTTTTATACTGAGGCTAAACGAGCAGCAAGATACAAGCACTGACGCGCAATTCGCTATATTCCCGCAAGGGGTTACGATTGTTAACGAGATTTCTGACGGGGTGTCCAAACCTTTCAATCAATACGTCTACACGATTCGATTTTTGGAGCCTCGCGGGATGGAAACACCTAATCCAAACTTAATTTAAGGAGAAGAATATGGCAGGAGCTTTTACAAATCAACCAAGGTCTACCCCTATAACAAACCAACAGGTAGCTAATCAATTAGGACGCAGCGAGGATGCTTCAGGATTCAACCAGGCCATGCAGTCCGGTATGCAGCCCGGAACGGGAGGAGGTATGGGGCCCGGTGGGAATATATACCCACTAGGGGGAGGGATGGCTCACACCACGATCTATGCAGTAGTAGAAAGCGGTTTGCCAATAATCATGAATCCGAAAACAGGGGAACCTTACCCGCCTGGATATATTCCATCGATCCAAGATCCAAATACTTGGGAACAATGGCAGCCGGGACAATCCTGGATGGAGGTTATAGGACTTGCTAACGCTGAATTAGCCGAAGCGCTCAGAATGTCACAAGAAATATTGATCAGACCTGGCGAAGAGGCAGCAGCAGAAAATGTCGCGGGATTCAAGAAAGATTTAGGCAATGCCTCAAAAAAATGGGCCGGGCAAGCAGCGGAAATCCTTTACGGAAAAGATAACGCAACGCTGAAAGGCATTCAACAAAGAGGGGCAGAAGCTAGCAGGCAAGCAATTAATCAAGCTCCGAAGATTGCTCAGGAAGCGGTAAAGCAAGCGCCACAAGCGGCACAAAGAGTGGGTCAAGCGGCGCAGAGATTGGGACAAGGGGCTGGCCAAGTTTTCGATGGGGCAAGTAAATTCGTCAGTGGTGGAGGAAGTGCACGCCCCACAACAGGGGAAGCGAGATCGGCTCTTATTTCTGTGGTAGGCGATCGCCCGGTGTTTAGTTCCGGTAGTGCTAGGAGGAATTAATGGCGATCGATATGCCCGATCGGGTGAGACAAATTGCCGCGAGAATAACTCCGGCAACAAGCAATCAAGAGGCAATCTTATACACTCCTAGCACCGCTACGGTATTAAGCACTGGAGTGAATTACCAGGGATACGCAGCGGTGATTCGCTGCTGCTGTTACCTGGACTCGATCGCTCAAACTTTCGCTCCCACTATCCTAGCGACCGATACCGAAAACCAGAAGGAACAGAAGAATCAGCTTTTTCGCAGCAGTCCTAAAAAGGGAGTGATGCTTTATCTGAGAAGTCCAACCAACCAAGAATTTGAAGTCGGATTAATTGACCTGTACAACGTTAAGCCAGTTTTTTTGACGGGCATAAACGAGTATTTTTCGGGCTTCGACTCTTACGGAATTCAGTTTGGATGGCGGATTGTTGCTCGAATGGTTGACCGAGGGTTTGGGTTACTCCAAAATAACACCGGAGCATTACAGAATGACTGGGTATCTATCACTGGGTTTGTCGGAGAAAAATCAAGTATTCTCCAAGACCACAATAATATTATTTCTAACTACATATGATCAATTGTTGCAATAATTTAAACAGACGTCAGACGGAAAGGTTAACAGAAGATACTAATACAACTATCAACGTACTTTCTAGCTCCACAATTGTCCTGCCGGTGAGTGAAAACAGACGATTAGTAAAACTTTATTTAATATCGCAATCAGTCACGAGCGCCGAGGTTTGGATTCGATACGGAGGTGCAGCGTCGATAACAAATTCCGCGCATCTTTTGCCATTGCGCCATTTACTACTTATCGATTCCGCTCAGGTAGTAAATGCTATTTCCGCCATTTGCTCATCCGGCACTGCTCAGTTGCGAGTGAGTGTCGCTAATGCTTTATGAATAATTTTGGAGTTCATCAACCGCCTTCAGGAATTGAGAATATTCAAAGATCAACCCGGATCAATTCAGTGAACGATCTCAACAATCCTAGAAGAGGTTTTGACGAAATAATTAGGCAAGGATGGGGAGGTAATATCCCCGGTTCTCCTCCTCAATCTCCATCCCCATCTTCTTCCCCATCCCCTTCCTCTTCTCCTCTTCCTCCTGGAAACCTTTCTCCGGGGCAAATTAGTACAGCGATGGAAACAAAAACTTGCTCAGACCCTTGTATAACGCTGAATTTCATTTATTCTGAGGATCGCGTATGGAGCGAACAAGAACAAAAAATGGTAAACCCTGGCTTCTGGAGGCAAGAAGGCTTCTGCTGGGGGAGTGTACCTGGAGAGACGGGCCCTAACGACGAGGAATTTGGCTGGATTTCTTTTGGTGCTAATATGGGAGCCGATTTAGTCAGCATGATGCAACAAGGCGAAGCCGCGGACGGATATTTTTTTACAGTTGACAACGCTACCAGAGCCAGATGTTTTGCAGAGTCTCCCCCCCCACCCCCATCTCCCTCGCCATCTTTTGGAGGCCGTGCCGCTCCCCCTCCCCCCCCAGGAAAAAATATGTGTGGATGTGATTGCAACACGATCGCGACAATAATCGAAGAAAGGCTCGCAGCCCAGAATAAACCAATCAAAGATCATATCGACCAGCGAACGATCGAGCAATTGAGGGCAATTAATAAAATGCTCCAGGGCATGACCATCGATCTAGATCTGCAATCGGTGATCGATCGCATCAACGAAGTAGAGGCCAACCTCTGGAACGGCCCGAAACTGGGAGGATGAAATGGTCACGCCGATAAACTTCATCGCAGAACCAATCACAGTAACAACCGCAAAAGCGGTACCGGGAATCAGACCGGGTATGAATCCCAACATATTTACTCCAGGCGGTCAACTGTCCGCGCCGATTCGTCCCCCGGCCTATACCCCTGGGCCACAGGTGCAGGTAGTCAATAGCGTGCCTTCTGGTCTAAAAAGCGCTGCTGTTACGGCATCCCCAAAGACCGCCTTCGGGATAATTGGTCGGGCGCTTGGTGTCGGACTGGGTGTTGTGACTGCGATCGCACAAGATTTGATTTTCCCCGAACCCGCTGGCTTCGGCTCGGACATGATAGGGGGCAAACCTATTCAACAAACGCGATCGCCAGAGCCTCAAAAAAAGGAAGCTTATAAACCCGCTGCGCCCAAACCTAAGACGGAACCAAAGCCCCAACGACAAACAGATTCGCCTGTAGGCAGGACTGATCCTTTTGCTCCTATTTTTAATTTTGAGGAACCAGTATCAAAGCCAGCGACTCAACCTCAGAGTGCGCCAACACCGCGACCATTTAAACCTGTAGAAGAAGCCCCTAGACCCGGTTTAGACATCGATCTAAGTCCAGGAACGGGCACGATAACCCTCGCTCCCATAAATTCCAAAGGGAAAGATCTAAAAACGCCATCACTGCTAGATCAAGTTACAGAAGGCGGGGTCAACTTACTGACTCCGATCGTTGACTTCCTCAAAAAATTAGAGCGTGACATAGAACAAATCAAGCAAGGGTTTCAACTAGATTTTTCGCCGATATTGAAAGCCATATCTGAAATGATCGCTCCAATAATGGAAGCGATTGTGGCCATCCCCACAACTTTTGAGTCCAACATTATCAAGCCAATAATGGAGGCGATCACGGAGCTATTGATTCCGATCGCAAACTTGACCGCCACCAACACAGAAATCTCTGCCAAGAATCCACGAACTACGAGCGAAACAGTCGCGGAACTGATAGCTCCCATCGCCGTCGGCATATCATTGATAGGTTTGGCGATCGACGGTCTAGGGAAAGCTGTTAGCGGCATTTCCCTAAAAACTATTACGCAAGTCCCGATGGGAATGAACGTAATGGCACAAATTCCAATGGGACTGGCTGCGTCCGCGCAAATTCCAATGGGACTGGCTGCGTCCGCGCAAATTCCAATGGGACTGGCTGCGTCCGCGCAAATTCCAATGGGACTGGCTGCGTCCGCGCAAATTCCACAGGCTCAACAAGTGCTCGCCCAACTACCGCAAAAAACCACCATCGGCGCGAATTTGACACGCGTTGATACGGAGATGGAAAAGCTGTCGAAAACAACAAAAAAGACGAAAGAAGATATCGACAAATGTTGCAAGGCAATCAAGGATAGTCTGAAGAAAAAGAAGAAGGAAGATGACGACAGATTCCCGGAATTTAAAGACAACGGATTTATCGAGTGTGACGGCGCTACGATTCCCTACGACTACGCTGGCGAGGGACTAAAAGGGATTCATCAACAACAAAATATAATCTTAGGCATCAGTAAAATGATGCTCAAAAAAGTGTGCGACATAGAAATACCCGCATTCACCTTCCCTGATATTTTCGGTGGGGGGACTTATGTGTGCGACGAGACTTTTGGCACTTACAATTACTCTGGCGTTGGTTTACTGGGATTACAGAGCCAGATTGATAGGGTGCTAGATTTTAACAAAAAAATCTTGGATGAGGTTTGCGACTCCAACACGATTTCTGGGAGCATTAACTTTTTAGATTGTGAAGGTGGAACACAGGTTTTGCTCTACAACGGCGAGGGTGTGGCGGGCCTATCTACTCAAGTGCAGGCACTGACGGAGTTAACTAAGCTGACTTACGCTGAGGCTTGTAAGACAGTTACCTGCGTGCCTGTGCAACCCGCAGACGAATTCGCAGAGTTCGACGTACCCAGACAATTAGTGCTCACCTGGGGCGAAGAATACCCAACCCAAAAAGGGAGTTTGTGGCACACACAGATCCCAAATCCGCGAGAGGATCTGGATTGGTGCCACGACTTCGATAACCTGATATTTACTAAAGGCAATATTTACGGTCGCTTGCTGTGGGGGAACTCAAAAATCAAGTCTGGGATGCGATGTGTGGATGAGGACGAGGCTGAAAGAATCCTTGATTTGATTGCGCCGCTGTCTGTCTCAGAAGGGAAGATGCGGATCACGAAGGGCGGTGGGGTGAAGCTTAATCCGGCGGTGAGACCTGTGCGATGTGTTCGGGCCGCGATCGCACAATTGGATGCTGAGGGGTTAGCCGTGATGGTTAAGTGCTTTGTTCCGCCGATCGGCGGATGCTCATGAGTTTTCAGTGGATTGACGGTCAACATCTCGTGATATTGACCGTCAATCCGACACCCTGTCGCCGATAACGTAGTAGCGTTTGGTTGTAGCAACTTAGTCTCTGCGATACAAGCGCATTATCTTTTTCCAATTCCCAGCATCGATCGCACTTTTGGCAGATTTAACCGCTTGGGTGTAGCTATCAAATCCCCCTCACAGATGCCAAGCTTAGGCAATCCAATCCCCAGGAGATTGGGCTTATCTGCCGACACTACGATGTCCCCGTCTTCATCCACACAAGTTCTAATCAAACATCCCTTGTACTCTGTTTCGTAGGTTTCAATCATTGTTTTCCCCACCTTTAATGAGTCTTTCCAGCATTGCCCTTGCCTCAGTGTAGAGGATATGATTTCGTCCCCCAGGACGCGCACCCCACAGCAACAAAATCGTCTTTTCCTTGCCCAAGTTTTGTGCAATTACCAACTTGCCCAGTCGCACTCGATCGGCGTGTTCGGGTAGGGGGAAATTAGCAGAAAATATGGGCGGGGAAACTTCCGACAAGACTTCCAGTAGTAAAGCCTCTAAGTCTGTATGCCCCTCCCCGTAAGGGGTTCCGAGAGTTTCCGTGTCCCGTGGAGGAACGTTCCCGACAGTTCCCGATGGTTTCTCGGAAATAGAAATCGGAACACCTGGAATGCTATTTTTAGATACTGAATGTTTGGCTAATTTTACCAAAGTGCGATCGGTCAAACTGCCACCGGGAAGTTTTACCATTGCCTCAAACTTTGGGGTTGCCCGACCATTTTCGCCTTGCTCTCCCAATATTTCAATCTCTAAAAATGCCTCATCTCGCAGCGATGCAAAGCCCTTGGCATTGGCCAATCCTGCTAGGGTGCGGGTATGGGAAATGATGATGCCAAACATCTCGACTTTGCGGATATCAGTTACTAATTGCTCGAAAAACTCTGTGCTATTCGCGACCTTGGAACCCCACCGGGTGAATTCGTCACAAACGAATGTTAGTGGCTCAAACTGCGGGTTAGGTTCGCTTTGTACCCGTTTGTACCGACGCGAAACCTCCCCAGCAAACCAGACAAGCTTAGTATCGATCGCCTCATAATTCATCCCACCCCCAATCACCTCGCAGCCCTGCCAAGCCCCATAAGCGGCGTGAGGATCAAGCACTACTACCCGATGACCTGCCGATTTGCGCTTGATGATTTCTTCAGCAGCAAAGTGAGTTTTGCCCGAACCCGGAGCGCCGTAAATCAGCACCGATGGATACCAGGAGAGATTAGGAATTTTTGGGTTTTGTGTCCGATCACCCTCGATCGCCTTCAACGTTACATCGGTCACTTTGTCACCAGGGTTTGTCATTTCATCAAGCGTCCCTGGTTTGCAGTGAGCTAGCGTCGGCTGGTCACAATCCTGTGGAACGTAGCCGATCGCGTCCCTGAAATTCTGCTGTAGCATCAGAGAAAATAAATCTACCTCTGCCTGTGCCTCCATCTGCTTCTTATTTAGCTCAGTTGATGCGTTAATCTCTGCGAAAGTTTGCTCGGTTTTCTGACTGACCGCATCGAGCACAGCTTGTCTAAACCAGAATTGCTCCTGCTGCCTTTCGTCTTCACCAGCAAAGTGCATTGCCAAACCGAAGCCTGTCGCAGAAGCGATGGCCCCAAACAGTCGAACTATTCCCAGTCCACCACGAACTTTCAGCATCTTTGATTGTTCTGGTACAAGCCAGTAGGGTTGTGTTCGATCGCCCAACTGTGTCCGATGCGTGATTTGAGTATCAACTGGCAAGCTTGCCCCAGCCAGTATCAGTCCGCCAACGCCTATTGCCAGCGACAAAGCTATGTTAATTCGCATTTTGCCGACCTCCAATTAACCAGATTGCAAGAATTGCGACCATTACTAACCCAACGACGATCGAACCGCCGTAGATAGTCAGAAAGTCCGACACAGCACCGATAACCGCCCAAATTGCGTCCCATTCACCAGCGATCGAACCTAAACTCATTGCAGCCAGAGCCTTTTGATACCCCAATCTCTCTATTTCATCTTCGGAAAAGATTGCATCTCTGCCAATGACTGCAAACGCAATTACCTTGAGTGCAAAACTACCAAAAGACAGCGCTGGTATCAATCGGAATATGAGTACAGCCGACGCACAGCCAGACGCAATTAGCCCGAAGTGAGCAAATTTGTAAGTCGATCGCGCAAACTCAATACGCTTTTGTCCCTGCTGAAAAGTTACCCGCTGCTGTGGTATCAGCTCTACTGGCTGATAAGCTGAATAAGCTTCTAGTAATCCGTCCATATTTACTCCTGATTATTGACAAAAAAGCGCCCCGCGAGACGCTTTTGATTTGCTAAATTTTGAACCAATTAGTAACCGTTTGAAGCAGTCCGCCACGCTGAGAGTTTCGTTTATTTCCCACGTCTTCAGCGCGTAAGTATTGCTCCTTTTCCTGACGTTCGATCGCGTCTTCATTCTTTTTCTGAGCCAAAGCACGAGCCATCGGCAGGAGTCGAGATTGTTGAAGCTGAAACCCCTGCTGTAGAAACTGTAAATCTACACCGTATCTGGCAGAAATTAGCCCAATTGCCCCGGCATTCTTGGCACTAGCTAGTCCAGAATCAGCATTGAATTTAGCCTCAGTTTCGCGAATTTTAAGCTGAGCTTGAAGCTTGCGAAGTTCGATCGCAGCCTTGTATTTAACACCACCCTCTATACCTTTGGCGATACAGTCATTGATGTCCTCATCAGTTTTGTACCCTGCTTCCAAAAGCTCAAGCATCAACCGCTCAATCTTCCCTTGAACTTCCCAGATTTTAATCTGAGATTCCTTGTAGATTTTAGAACGGACTAATTGGGCTTGATATTCCTTAGCTTTGATTGACAAAGCCCGCACTTGTTCATCAGTACAAGATGAAGCTTCAGCCACATTAGAACCCAGATTCTGATTAAGCATTCCTGATGCTGGATTCTGAGCAATTACTCGTGATTTGAACACTATTTATCCCTCACTACTTCAATCTTTCGAGCGTCCCAGATACCATAAGTCTCTCTAAGCGAATTCTCGGCATCTTCTTGGGCTTGTTCAGCAGTCTTTCCGTATGCGACCACAGTTCGATCGGGATTATACTTGCGCGACACCTTAACCGTCCATTTAGGCGTGATCATGCTTATTCCTCCACATCAAAAACGTTCTCAGCCTGGATGCCCAGGTCTTTTAGACCCGCATCAATCTCTTCACCAAAGCCGGCCTTGAACTCGTTGACAGCTTTCTTGCCGTAGCTGCGACCGAGTTCTCTGAGGTTGGCCATCGCGTTACCTAAATTGACTTTGGCGGACTTGAAATTCTCGTCTGCCGCCAGATTTTGCCGTTGGGCTACTTGAATATTCTTGCTGGCGATGACCAGGGTGCCACTAACATTTTCCCCCGGTGTCGAATTCGCGGTCAGCATCTCGCGAACTTTCCGATCGTCGCCGGAGTTGAGCGCCTTGATTAAGGCAACAGCGAAAACTGAATACTCGGTGTTGCGGGCTTCACCGCGACGGAGTAGCCACATCGGCGCATCGTATTTGTTGATCAATTTGGAAATAGCTTGCTGGAATGCGGATTTACCCAATCTCGATCGATGTTGGGCTTCGGCGGACTTCAGCCACTTCGATTCAATCGATTCAGATTGACGCGAATCGGAGGGCGAACTCTCTACATCAATGGCATCAATGATTTCAATGCTCTCTGCTTCCATGTTTTCTCTCTTTGTCTATGCGAATCGATTTGAATCAATGTGTGAATCGATTTAAATCGATTTGAATCGATTCACATAACCAAAAAATAACCCGCCTCCAATGGGCGGGTCTAGCGGTCGTTGACCAAGTTTTAGTCAGTGACCAATTCTGCTTGAGATTGACACTGAACACGCGGAACATAACTTCCTGTAACTGCGAGACAGATGGATTGTGCTAGTACGTGCCAGTCGGTAGCATCTTCTATCGTTTTGTTACCAGTTGCGTCCGTTTCTGCCAAAACAATTGTGTTTTCCAACTGTAGGGGCGGTGCCTAGCCCGCCCGTTCCCCGTCTGCTGTTGCTTTCTGCTGTTGCAGTTTGGGAGTGAGATTGTGGGAAAAGTTGCGGGCGATTTCGTCGCACCTGTCGTTGTAGAAGTTGCCGGAGTGGCCACGGACGTGTTCCCACTGGATTTGGATCGAATTGAGCTTGTCTAGCAGGTGCCAGAGGTCTTGGTTGACGACATCTTTGCCCGTCGAGGTTTTCCAGCCCTTATTTTTCCACCCTTGAATCCATTTGGTGATGCCGTTTTTAACGTATTCGCTG
>Ga0335395_10000406_pt1 | contig 27443 bp, 19 predicted proteins | sample MAT02_FD_205744 | JGI IMG/M metagenome (GOLD analysis project Ga0335395, IMG submission 205744) | Freshwater microbial communities from Lake Fryxell liftoff mats and glacier meltwater in Antarctica - MAT-02 (spades assembly) (version 2) ... | reverse complement strand
CCGCTGGCGCGCGCGCACTGCTCGTAGTGCCGCGCCGCCTCGCCGTACTTGTCGGGGCTGATGCCGGCGATCGCCTCCTGCGCGGCGGGACACGGCGCAGCGGCGCGCGCCGACTCGGTCGGCGCCGTCACCGGGCCTGGCGCGAAGGACATGTTCGCAAGGACAGGTGACCCGGCGCCGCGGAGGGGCGCCGCGGCGACCGGCGGCGCGAGCAGGCTCAGCGCCACGACGCAGGCCAGCGGGATCGGGGAAGGGCTCATCCTGAGGTTCATGAAAGCAAACATGGCGAAGCAGCCCTTAGGGGTCGGAGAACGCGGTGTCGGGGACGACGCAGCGGGGTTTGGGGTCGCCCGGCAGGCTGCGACATTTGGTGCCGATGATGCACCCACAGTCGGCCGTGCAGTTGCCGCAGTGCTCGCCGCCGTCGCAGGTCCCGTCGCCGCAGCCTGGGGGTCCCTGCACGCCTGGGTTCGGCTCGGGCGGAGCGCAGCGCGGGCTGCCGAGCTCGCCGCGCAGCGCGGTCACTCGCTCCGACAGCGCGTCGCTATCGGCGAGATCGCCGACGTGGATCCATCGCAGCTCGTTGCGACAGTCGAGCAGCAGCGTGATCGGGATGCCCTCGCCCGGCTCGAGCAGGCCGGCGTCGCGCAGCAGGCCCTGGAGCGCGTCGCCGCTGGCGTCGATCAACGGCTCCGCGGAGGCCGCCGGCATCTGGTCGACGAGTCGGCGGTAGGTGTCGCCGTCGTTGACCGGTCCGATGTGGATCGGCACGAAGCGGATGTCGCGGCGCCAGCCGCTGCTCAGCGCGCGAAACATCCCGATCTCGCGGACACAGGGCGCGCACCAGGTCGCCCACAGGTTCACCACCTTGACCGCCGGGGTCCCGCGTAGCACCTCGTTGAGGGCGATCGTGCCGATGATGTCGTTGGACCGCAAAAACCCGAGCTGCAGCCCGAACAGGCCGCCCAGGCGCCGCCCAGGGGTCACCTCGGCGACCCGCCGCGCGACCATCGCGGCCGCGCTCGGGTTCGCCGCCAGCACCTCCGGGGTGATCGCCCGCGCTTGTGGGCTGGTCGTCAGGGCCGCCACCGAAGCGCGCCGCTCCGAGACCGGCGCTGCGATCACGCTCCAGATCAGCGTACCGGCCAGCAGCACCCCCGCGACCGCCCCGCCGCGCAGCACCAGGCGCTGCTCCGCCGGCGTCAGGCGATCGATCTCCTCGTCGGTCAGGCCCGCCATACCTTTTACTCCGGGATCTCGCAGGGCACGGGGATGACCAGCACCGACTGATTGAGCGTGCGCGAGACTTGCTCGCGCTGGGCCACGTCGAGCGCCTCGGCGCCGCGGACCTGCGAGACCAGCAGGTCCTCGCGGCCCTTCTTCCAGGCGATGTATTGATGCATCGGGTTCTTCGCCAACTGCTCGCGCGTCAGCGGCTGGCGGTCGCCCAGGCTCAGGCGGATCAGCTTCTTGGCCATCTCGTCGCGGTCGCGCGGCGTCGCGGCCAGCTCGACGATCCACTGCGCGACGTGCTGCATACGGTTCTGGGCCAGGTTGTTGTTGGCGATCACCCGCGAAATGGAAGAGCTGCGGTCGCGGCTCGAGCGACCGAGGATCAGGATCTGCTTGGCACCGCGCAGGCGGTCGCCGAGCCGGGCGAAGCGCTCGCCGTAGTAGCGCTGGGCCGGTCGCGGCAGCCCGCGCTCGGCGCTCGGCTCGTTCTGATCGAAGTGTACCGTCAACGTATGTTGCAACTGCAACAGCAGGTCGTTGAGCTGGTCGTGCTCGATGACGAAGCGGTCGAGCTCCTTCGGGTCGCACTGCGTCGCGTCGGTGCCGACCGCCTGACAGCGGTCCTGCTCGAAGTGGCGAATGTCGCGGATCAGCTTGGCGACCTCGGGCGCGCACAGGTCCTCCTTCTCGGGCATGCAGCGCTGCTCGGCGTCACACTGGTAGCCCTCGCCGCACATGCACGAGTCGCAAGGGTCGCCCTCCTGGCACGGCAGCGGGCCGCTCGCGCGTGGGGCCCGGCAGCGCCCCGAGATGCACAGCTCGCCCTCGCCGCAGTCGACGTCCTCCGTCTCCGGCGTACACTGGCGGGCCACCGGCGCCTGCGTCAGCGCGTTGCCGAGGTAGAGCCCCAACCCCAGCATGCCGGTCGCCAGCACCGAGATCGCGGCCTGCAAGCGGGCCTCGCGGACGCCGGCCGGGCGCGGACGGGGCCTATCGGTCTCGCTCACTGCGACCCTCCTGCTGGCGAAACCATTGCTCGTAGAACTCGTGCGGCTTGCGACCCTGGACCTGCTTGGCGGTCCCGGCCGGGCGGCCATTGATCAACGGGACCAGCAGCGCCCCCGGGGCCGCGCGCAGCCCGGCGACGGTCTCGCCGAACGACAGGTGCCGGCGAAGCTGCGCCGCGGTCTCGGGGCTCTGCATGCACTCAAACAGCGGCGAGTCGGCCTGCCCCGCGTCGGCCGCGACGTCGAAGGCCGCGGCGACCAGCGCCAGGTGCTCGCTGGTGAACGCCTCGGCCTGCTCGGCGAACAGCCGCTCGAACGCCGCCAGGCTGCGCTCGCTGTCCCCGCGGCCCAGGCACAGGTGCGCGCGCGCGGCGTCGCAGGCCCGCGCCCGGCTGACATCGGCGACCCCGGGCTCGGGGCTGCAGCCGCGTGGGAAGTGAAACAACTGCAGCTCGACCGCCACGCCGCGCTGCGCCAGCTCGCCTTGATACCCGCGCCAGAACTCGTACTCGGCCTTGCAGTGCGGGCACGCGAGGTCGAGGAACAGCGCCGCCACGAACGCGGGCGCCGCCTCCCCCGCTTGCAGCTCGCTCGGGATGCGGATCGCAGGCGGCTCGAGCTCTCGCAGCGCCACCACGCAGGGCCGCAGCGCCTCGGCCGCGGCCGCGCCCTCGCGGTACTGCAGCACCAGCGTGCGCTGCACCGACACCACCGTGACGAAGGCCAGCGCCGCGACCCCGAACACCAGGCCTGCGGCGCCGCGCTGCGCCGGCTCGGGCGCCACTGGCACCACGCGTCCGCGGTTGGCCAGCATCGCCGCGAGGAACACCCCGAGGCACGCGCCATCGATGAAGATGCAATAAAGGCACAGCGCCCGCAGCCCGATCGCGGCATAGGCGGCCAGCGCGGCGCAGACCGCCAGCGCGGCCCAGGCGAACACCAGCAGCGTCGGACGCACCAGCGGTCGCAGCACGTGCGGGCTGGCCAGCGTCGCCCCCGCGAGCGCGAGCGTGACGAGGAAGTATGACGTCGCGTAGACCGTCAGCGGCAGGCCAAAGACCGTCGCCCACGCGTCGCCGAGCACGGTGCTGCACGACAGCACCCCGTCACCCGAGCACGCGCCCATGAAGGTGTCGTCGCAGCGATGGTCGGATCGCAGGCGCAGCACCGTCAGCAGGCAACTGAGCACCAGCCCCGGCAGGCTAAACGCCCACACCGAGACGCTCCCGGCGATGTCGGCCCGCAGCCGCAAGTCCGAGGGTGCAGACATGCCTCCGCGAGGATAGAGCGTTCCCGCACCGGACGCACAGCGCAAAGATCGCCCCTGCCACATAGGGGCCGGGTTCGGTCCAGGCTCCGGCCGCGTTGCGCAGCGCGGATGACGCTCGAGGGATGTGCCAGCGCCACGATCAAACCACCATGACCAGCATGCGATCGTGCTTGCTGCTGCTGGCCCTCCTGCTCGCGTCTGGCTGCGGCGACGACCTCCACGGCGACGCCGACGCGATCGCCGAAGCCGGTGAACACGGCTCCCCTGATCCGGCCGGCGCGGCCGAGCCCGGAGATCTTCCGCCGCCGGTCCCCGAGCTGTGCGACCGCCTCCTCGCGTGCGTCGACGCGACCCGCCCCGCCGAGCTCGCCGCGCTCGCCGGGCACTACGGCTCCGGCAGCGCCTGCTGGGACGCCGGACCCGCCGAGGCCGCCCTGTGTATCGCCGAGTGCGGCGAGGGCCTCGAAGACCGCCACCGCAGCTTCCCGCGTCACCGGGCGTGCATGCTGTGCCGCGGCGACGACGACTGCAACACCGGCTCCGGCGAGTTCTGCTTCGTCGGCGGCTGCGAGCTCATCGAGCACGACGACCCGGGTTGAGCGGTCAGCGAGCCAGCGCCCGGCGCAGCCGCCCCGGCAGCCGCGACTCCCAGCCCGGGACCGCGAGCGTGGCGAGGTCGGTGCCCGCGTGCGTGTTCCACAGCAACACCGGCCCCGCGCGACCGTCAGCGAGGTCGGCCTGCAGCGTCGCCACGCACTTGCCGGTGTACGTGGTCTCGAGCACGTGGCCGTGGGCCCCGGCGAGCGCCACGCTGCGCTCACCCGCCGCCGTCGGCACCGCATACCCGCCGCCGAGCTGCGAGTGATCGATCGACCAGGTCACGCTCGCGCGGCGCAGCAAGCCCTGCCAGCCCTCGGCGGCGAGCTCCCGGTGCAGGCCCGCGGCGATCAGCTCGGTCCAGATCTTGCTGACCATGCGGCTCCACGACCGCGGTCCAAGCAGCACCGGCTCGACCGCGGACACGACCTTCAGGTGAGTCGACACGCCCGCGAGCCCGAGGCCGAGCACCAGCCCCGCCGAGCTCGCGGCCGAGCCCCCGGTCATGTAGATCGCCGTCGGCCGCGGGATCAGGCCCTCGTCGATCTGCCGGCCCAGCTCGAGCCCCGCCTCGACGAAGCCGAGCCCGCCGACCCCGCTGCTGCCGCCCGCCGGCATCCACACGCCCTTGCGGCCCGGCCGGGCCCACAGGTGGTAGCCGTGCCAGGCCCACGGTAGCCCGACCCGCGACTCCACGGACCACACCCTGGCTCCCGTCGACGCCAGCCCCGCCAGCGTCGCGCGCACGTGCGGCGTGAACACCTGGTCGAAGGTCAGCGCGTGGGCCTCGCGGCCCTGCGTGCGCAGGAACAGCGCCAGCGCCAGCAGGTGATGGCTGCCGACGCCGCCGAGCGACACGATCGGCCCGTCGCCAGCGTAGCGCGGGCTGGCGAGCAGCCACTCGAGCTTGCGCACTTTACCTCCGCCGTAGAGCGCGCTGGTCTGGTCGTCGCGCTTGATCCACACCTCGGCGGCCGGCGTGTCGAGCCAGGGTGCGCGCTGCACCGGCGTCGGCAGGTCCGCGAGCATCAGGCGAGCCGGCGGGCGGGCCACGAAGGCCGCGAGGTGATGATCAGCGCGCAGCGGCACGGCCCGCACCTATACCACCGCGGCCGCCGTGCTGCCCCGGTCGTACCCGGCTCCCGCGCCGCGGCCCGGAGATCCTCCGGGTGTGCAGGGATCTGGCGAGACTTCCGGGGATTCATGTAGGCTTCCCGCGATGCAGAAGCCCTGCCCATTTTGCGGCGAACAGATCCAGAGCGTCGCCGCCAAGTGTCGCTACTGCGGCGAGTGGCTCGATCCCTCCCGGCGCCCCGACTCCGACGCGCGTTCCCCCGTCGCCATCGCACCGATCGCCGCCGCCGGCCCCGCCGCGCCCGGCACCGACGCCTGGGCCCCGCCGCCCGCCGTCGCCACGCCGCCCGGGCAGGACAGCATGAGCGGCACGATGAAGGGCCTGCCCGTGCGGCAGTTCTTCGACCCCACCAATGACTCCGGCCGCCACGCTCCGCTGCCGCAAAACCCCGGCGCCGCGACAGGACCCGACCTCACGCCGAACATGCCGATCATGCCGAACATGCCGATCATGCCGATCATGCCGAGCATGCCGAGCATGCCGAACATGGCGAGCATGCCGAGCATGCCGAGCATGCCGAGCATGCCGAGCATGCCGAGCATGCCGAGCATGCCGAACATGGGCCCCGGCCTCACCACGCACGGCCACGCGCCTGCCCCGGCCGTGCACGCCCCGGAGACCAGCGGGCTCGCGCACCTGTCCTTGGGGACAGGTCTCCCGGGCCTCTCGAACCTGTCCCCGGGGACAGGTCTACCCGGCCTCTCGCACCTGTCCCCCGACGCTCCCCCGCGCCCGCCGGCCTCGCGCATGGACGACCTCGAGCGCGCCTTCCTCGGCGGCGGCGACGAGCTACCGCTCGACGAGGCCGGCCCCGAGGGCGACGACGACCCGTTCATGAGCCGCAGCGCCGCCGCCCCCCCGCCGCCGCCGTGGCCCCTGATCGGTGCGGTCGTCGGCGGGGTCGCGCTGGTCGCCCTGGTGCTCTTTCGCGACCGCCTGTTCCCGCCCGAGACGCCGACCCAGACCGACGACGTCGCGGTCGTCGACAGCGCGGCCGACACCAAGGCGCCGCCCGAGCCCCTCCCGGTCGCCCCGCCCGAGCCCGTCACCCCGGTGCCCGTCGCGCCCGAGGTCAATCCGGTCAAGCCCGTCACCCCCGTCACCCCGGCCGCCCCGCTCGACGCCACCTTCACCGAAGCACTGGCGAAGGCCCGTGCCGCCTACACCGCCGGCAAGCTCAAGCCCGCCGCCGAGGCGCTCGCCACCCTCGCCACCCAGGCCCCCGACCACCCCGAGGTCCTGCTGCTGACCGCCCAGGTCCAGCTCGAGCAGGAGAAGCTCGCCGAGGCCCAGACGACCGCCGAGCGCTGCGTCGCCGTCGACGCCAAGCTCGCCGACTGCTGGCTGACCCTCGGCGTGCTGCGCCAGAACAACAAGGACGAGCCCGGCGCCATCACAGCCTACGAGAAGTACCTCGAGCTCGCCCCGACCGGCCGCTACGCGCGCGACGCCACCTCGCAGCTCGCCCGCCTCAAGAAGTGACCCCGCCTGGCTCTCGCGCCTCACCCCTCGGTCTTGAGGTCCGCCTCGAGCTGCTCGAGCTCCGCGACCGCGATCTCCCAGCGCCGCGTCAGCTCCTCGAGCTTGTCCGCGTCGCTCTGATACCCGCTCAGCAGCTTCGCCCGCAGTTTATCGTCCGCGTAGGTCGCCGGGTCCGCCAGCGCTGCGCTTCGCTGCTTCTGCTCGCCCTCGAGGCCAGCGATCCGCGCCTCCATCTCGGCGACCTTCTTCTTTAGCGGCCCCAGCACCTTGTTACGTTCGTTGCGCAGCTCGGCCTCGCGGCGGCGGTCCTGCTTGCCGCGCGCGGGCTCTGGCGGCGCTGCCACCTTCGCCGCGCCCTTCACCGGTGCCACGCTGACGTGGGTCGGACGCGCGGCTTGTAGCGCCTTCTCCCCCTTCGCCTCGGGCTCGCCGTCACGTCGGCGCCGCATGCTCTCCATGTACTCGTCGAGCGTGCCCGGGTAGGTCTCGACCTTGCCGCCGCTGACGTCCCAGATCCGCGTCGCCAGCTTGCGCACGAAGCTGCGGTTGTGGCTGACGAACAGCAGCGTGCCGTCGTAGCCGCGCAGCGACTCCGCCAGGCTCTCGCTCGAGTCGAGGTCGAGGTGGTTGGTCGGCTCGTCCATCAACATCACGTTGCCGGGGCTGATCAGCAGCCGCGCCAGCGCGACCCGGGCCCGCTCGCCGCCCGACAGCACCCGGATCTGCTTGTCGACGTCGTCGCCGCTAAACAAAAATGCCCCGAGCACGCTGCGCACCCGCGTCTGCCCGGCGCTCGGCGCCTGCGCCGACACCTCCTCGAACAGCGTCCGGTCTTGCCGCAGCGTGTCCGCGTGGTGCTGCGCATAGTACCCGACCTTGACCCGGTTCCCGAAGTTGATCCCGCCGGCCTCGATCGGGATCTCGCCCGCGATCGCCCGCAGCAGCGTCGTCTTGCCGGCCCCGTTGACCCCGATGATCCCGATCTTCTCGCCGCGCCGGACCGTCAACTCGACGTTGTCGAGCACCACGTGCTCGCCGTACGCCTTGCGCAGCCCCTCGACCCGCAGCACCGTGTCGCCCGCCCGGTCACACGCCGGGAACTCGAAGCGCATCACCTGGCGACGGACGAAGGTCTTGACGTCCTCCATCTTCTCCAGCGCCTTGACCCGGCTCTGCACCCCCGACGCCTTGCTCGCCTGGGCCCGGAAGCGCTCGATGAACTGCTCCGCCTTCTCGCGCTCACGCGCCAGGTTCTTGGCCCGGTTCTCGAGCAGCACCTCCTCCTCGACCCGCTGCTTGACGTAGCCCTCGTAGTTGCCCGTGAACTGCCGCACGCCCTCCGGCTCGAAGCTCACGACCCGCCCGATCTGCTCGTTGAGGAACTCGCGGTCGTGCGACACCAGCACGAAGGCCCGCTGATAACGCTTGAGGTACGCCGCGAACCACGCCACCGACGGCATGTCGAGATGGTTGGTCGGCTCATCGAGGAGCAGCAGGTCCGGCTGCTGGAACAGCAGCGCCGCCAGCACCGCCCGCATCTTCCACCCGCCCGAGAACTCGCCGAGGTCCCGGGTCGCGTCCGTCGCCAGGAACCCCAGCCCCGCGAGGATCCGCAGCGCCTCGTGCTCCGTGAAGTGCGCGTCGAAGTGGCCGATGCGCTCGTGTACCTCCGCCAGTCGCTCCGCCACCTCCATCAGCCGCTCGTGTTCCGCCTCGCCCGGGCTCGCGTCGGCCGCCGCCTGCGCAGCCTCCAGGTCGGCCTCGACCTCCGCCAGAAGTTGGTCGAGCTCGGCCCGCCCCGGCACGCTGTTGACCACGAAGTTGCTCAGTGTCTGGCCGCCCTCGACCACCAGGTCCTGCGCCAGGTACCCGACCCGCACCCCACGAGCGAACCGCAGCGCGCCCTTATCAAAGCTCTGCTGCCCGGCCAGCATCCGCAGCAGCGAGGTCTTGCCCGAACCATTCGGCCCGATCAGCCCGATCCTATCGCTCGCCCCGATCCGCAGGTTGAGGTCCGCGACGATCGTCTTGAGCCCGAAGCCCAGCGACACTCCCTCGAAGACGACCAGACTCACGGGCGCGGGTTATAACAGCGTGTCGCCCCCGCACAAGGCCCCCCGCTGGCGCGCGCGCTCCGCAAACCCGGCTTACACTCGGGACCATGACCGAGGCCCTCGACCCCGAAACCCTCGAACGCCTGCGCCGCGGCATCCCGCTCCGCCTCGACCGTACCGGCCAGTTCTTCATGGGCGACGACCCCGTCACCCATCCCCGCGTCCGCGCCGCCTTCCTCGCCGGCCTCGACCACAACGACGCCGGTGAGCCGACCCTTCAGGTCGGCAACCAGTGGTGTTACCTCACGGTCGACGACTGCCCGCTGCGCGCCACCGGCGTGCTCGCGGACCCAGGCGGCGGCCTGACCCTGCGCCTCGACGACGGCCGCACCGTCCCCCTCGACCCCACCACCGTCCACGCCGACGACGAGGGCCTGCGCTGCACCGCCCCCTCACAACCCACCGGCCGCCCGATCCCCGTGCGCCTCGGCAACACCGCCGCGATGGATCTCAGCGCCTTCATCGTGGGTGAAGCCGACGACGCCACCCTCGTCGTCGGCGAGCTTCGCATCCCCCTGCGCCGCGCTTGATCGGTGTCGCATTCAAGCGGCCACGACATTCACATATCGACAGTGGCGCGTCGCTATGCGCTACTTCCGGAAGCGCACGTGGAAGTGGTCCTTGTGGCCCTTCCAGTGGCGAATGATCCCGAAGTAGCGGCCCTTGCCGCGCGGGTACTGGAACAGCACGTCGAGCGTGCTCTCGCTGACCTTCTGCTTCTTCGCGTGCTCGTAGAGCAGCTTCTGCAGCCCATAGTCGAGGAACACCGCCGTCACGTCCTCGCTGTCGACGAAGCCCTTGAGCAGCGCCCAGGTGCGCGCGATGTCGAGGTTGTCGGCGCGGCCGGTGCGAAACCGGGTCTCGTTGGCGTCCTCGCCCTTGAGCACCAGACCGATGTCGACATCGATGCCCTTCTGGTGCGACATGTGGCCCTTGAGCGGCCCGCCGCCGCGAGCGCTGATGTCCCCGACGTGCACCTGCGGCCCGCCCTTGCCGGCCTTGCTCTGCTTATACCGCGACAGCGCCGCCTTGATCGTCTTGACCGTGCGGGCTGTCCCGTAGGCCAGGTGCGGGCGCTTGATGAAGTAACCCTTGCCCTGCTCGAGCACGACCCCGACCTTGAGCGTGCCTCGGTCCGCGTCCTTCTTCGGCGCGTACTCCGGCAATACCCCCCGGTCGACCACCAGCGTCAGCTCGTCGCCGAGCTTGAGGTCGTTCATGTTGACGTCGAGCCGGCGGCGCAGCTTGCCGTGCTGCATCCGGACGATCTCCTTCGCCAGCAGACCGTACTTCTCGCCGATCTTCGACAGGTTGTCGCCATTCTTGACCGCGTAGGTGAACTCCTCGCGCAGCCGCGGCGCGATGTCGGGGCACACCTTGATCTTCTGCCCGGCCCGCACCTTGTTGATCTCGAGCCGCGGGTTGAGCTTCTTGATCGCGCCGACGCGCACGCCGTAGCGCGCCGCGATACTGCTGACGATCTCTCCCTCGATCACCTCGTGCTCATACACCGGCATGCGAAAGTCGCAGGCCGCGTCGCCCTTGACCTTCGCCGGCTTCTCCGGCTTCGGCTTGCTCGGCTTCGACTTCTTCGGCGCCACCTTCGGCTGCGCGACCGGCTTGAGCTCGCGCGTGTCGACCTGCTGCTGGTCCTCATCCTCGTCGGCCTCGCTCTCGACCGGCTCCGAGCTCGGTGATGGGTCGCCAAGGTCCGGCTCGCCCGCCGACTCCTCGCCCGGCAGCGGCGGCAGCGAGATCGGATAGTCCGCGTCGGCGGCCGCAGGCTGCCCGAAGAAGAGGCAGGCGAGGGTGGCGAGGACGAGGCGGTGACGCATGCGGTGGCTCCGGTCCGGGCCCGAGCGGCCCGCGGGCTGCTAGACCCCATGAAGGGTGCTTTATTCAGACCGACTCACCCGCGATGTCAACTTCATGATCGCAGCGCGCTCCCCGCGGGCCCTGAGGATGGACCCACGCACGACCCAGGCCAAAAAGTCCTAAACGAACCCAAGGCCTGGAGTTTTCTCGCGGGCCCGCCGTGGCCCCTGTTATACCCGCGAGCCATGGACTCTGTCGTGATCCAGGGCGTCGAGCTGCGCCTCACCCCGCCCGATGCGCTCGACTGGGAGTGGGTCGGGCGCCCTGAACTCAAGCGCCAACTGCTCGCCTGTTGGATGCTGCTCGACGAGACCGACCTCCCGCTCTCGCCGCGCCTCGTCGGCAAACCCGGCGTCGGCAAGACCACCCTCGCCGCCGCCGCCGCCAAGTCGCTCGGCCTCCCGCTCTACGTGTTCCAGGCGACCATGGACACGCGCCCGGAGGACCTGCTCGTCACCCCTGTGATCGCCGACGGACAAAAGCTGCGCTACATCGCCAGCCCGCTCGTCAGCGCCATGATCACCGGCGGCGTGTGCGTCCTCGACGAGGGCAACCGCATGAGCGAGAAGAGCTGGGCCTCGCTCGCCCCGCTGCTCGACCGTCGCCGCTACGTCGAGTCGATCGTCGCCGGCATCAAGATCGCCGCGCACAAGCAGTTTCGCGTGTGCGCCACCATGAACGACGACTCGAGCACCTTCGACATCCCCGAGTACATCCACAGCCGCCTCCAGCCGCAGATCCTCATCGACTTCCCCGAGCGCGACGAGGAGCTCGCGATCTTGCAGGCCAACTTGCCCTTTGCCCAGTCGCGGATCCTGCACTACCTCTCGGTGTTCCTGCAACGCGCCCACGAGGACGACCAGGCCTTCACCGTGCGCGACGGCATCAACATCGCCCGCTACGCCATGAAGCTCGGCGCCAGCGAGCGCGGCGGCCTCGACATCAAGAAGCACGTGCGCCACGCGACCCTCCAGATCCTCGGCGAGGAGGCGCTCGAGTTCCTGCCCGGCGAGGTCCCGATCGACCCCGCCTCGGGGCCGCCGCCGCCGCCGTCGTCGCCGTTCAAGCGCTGACATGTCCGAAGAGACAGCACCGACCTACCGCCCGGCCTGGCCGGACCCGCTCAGCCTCAGCCGCGACGAGCTCGCCGAGCTCGGCCTCCTGCTGCCCGGCGCGGTCGTGCTGCCGATCCTCCACGGCCGCCTCGAGTTCGCCTGGATGGTCCGCAAGGCGATCGAGAAGCTGACCCCGGCCGCCCTCGCCGTCGAGCTGCCCGAGAGCGTCGGCGACGCGTTTCGCCGGGCCGTCGGCCGCCTCCCGCTGCTCAGCGTCGTCGAGTACGCCGACGCCAGCGGGCGCCCGGTCTACCTGCCCGTCGAACCCGCCGACGCGCTGGTCGAGACCGTGCGCCGCGGCCTCGAGCTCGGCATCCCCGTGCACCTGGTCGACCGCGACGTCGACCACTACCCCCAGGTCCGCGACCGCCTGCCCGACGCCCTCGCGGCCGAGTCGGTCGGCGCCCGCGTGTTCCTCCAGACCGCGCTCGAGTGCGCCGCGCACAACCCCCGCGTCCCGGAGGACGACGCCCGCGAGCAGACGATCGCCCACAACGTCGCCGCCCTGGTCCGCGCCGGTCATCGAGATCATCGCGATCATCGCGATCATCGCGATCATCGAGATCATCGAGATCAACCCGACCCGGTCGTGCTCGTGGTCTGCGGCCTGCACCACGCCCGCGGCGTCGTCGACCAACTGCGCGGCCTGCTCGTCGACGGCCGCGGGCCCGTCACCCCGCTGCGTCGGGTCAAACGCGATGGCGTACGCGTACACCACCTCAGCGAGTCCGCCAGCCGCGAGGTGCTCGCCGAGCTGCCCTTCGTCAACGCCGCCTACGAGCGCAGCCGCGGCACCGCCCCGCCCTCGGCCCAGGGACCCGCGCACGCGGCCACCATCGTCGACCTGTTCACCCGCGCCCGCCAGGCCCCGAAGATCGACCCGTTTCGCACCGCCGCGCCGCCCGAGCCCACCGAGGACCGACCGCGCGCCACCGGTCGCATGGGCCTGCTGCTCTCGATGTGCCAGGTGGCCCGCAAGACCCACCTGGAGCGCACTGGCGAGGCCCTGCGCCCCGGCAGCCTGTTGCAACTGCTGCGCTACGCCTGCCGCTACGCCTTCCTCGAGGGCGGCCTCGGCCCCGACCTCTACCAGCTTGTGATCGCCGCCCGCGGCTTCGCCGACGACAACTATGCCCACGAGGTCTGGGAGGTCGCCACCCACTACCCCTGGCAAACCACCCGCCCGGAGTTCGCCCCGCTCGACCTGAGCCTGCGCGACCTCCATGACCGCGTCCGCACGATCCGCTTCCACCCGAAGACCCTGCAGCGGCGCCATCGCCTCATGCGTGTCATCAAGCCCCGCCCCAAAGAGAAGCGCCAGGGCGAGTGGGCCGAGCAGTTCGACGGCGACAGCATGTGCTCTTACCCGCCCGAGGACCTCGCGCTCGAGCACTACGGCGCGTTCCTCCGCAAGCGCACCGAGCGGGTCCTGACCGCCTCGCAGACCGTCGTCGAGCCGTTCACCACCAATTTTTACGACGGCATCGACATCCGCGAGACCGTGCGCAACTGGCACTCCGGCACCCTCTACGTGCGCCGCGAGCTGGCGATCAAGGGCAAGCCCGGCGCCGTGGTCGTCATCTTCGAGGACGAACCACTGACCGCCGAGGACCCGAAATTCCCCTGGCACATGACCTGGCAGGGCGAGCACGCCGAGGAGGGCGACATGGCCCTCTACTCCACAGACCCCTTCGAGCAAGCCGTCGGCCCCGGCATCGGCCGCGCCCTGTACGGCGGATTTTTGCTCAACCGCCCCCCGGGCACCATGTTCGGCGTGTGGGAGGACCCGTTTTATCGCGACGCCCGCAGCAAGGCCGAGCGCCTGCTGCTGGCCGCCCTCGACCACACCCCCGAGCGTATGGTCGTCTACGTCGCGCCCGCTCCGCCCCGCCAGAGCCTGCGCCAGTTGGCCCAGCGCATGGACCGAAAGATCGTCCACGTCCCGCTCGGGCAGCTCTCGCCGATCACCCTCAAGCGCCTGCGGGTGTTCCATGTGCTCAGCGACCGGGGCGCCCGCGGCAGCGCGCGCGAGTACATCCGCGACTAAAGGCACACGCGCGCGCCAGACCCGGCACAGGCCCGCGGACGGCCGAAACTTGGCCCGCGGCCCCCGCCTCGGTTATCTCTTCGCCCGGGTGACCGCCCAGCGCCGTCGCCCGTGAACATCGCCGGGGCCCGCCGCGTCCCTGCCGCCCGCTCAAGGACCTTCCATGAATATCAAGCAGCTCGTCACCTCCGCCTGTTCCCTCTCCGTCCTTACTGGCGCCTTCGCTTTTACGGCCTGTAACCAGCCGGACCCGGTCGGCGACCTCATCGTCCCCTTCGAGATCGGCGCCGGCATCGAGTGCTCGCTCAAGAACGTCGTCGACGTCAAGGTCACGCTGCTCGAGGTCAAGGCCGGCGACGCCGAGGATGTCGAGGTCGAGTCGGCCTCGGTCCCCTGCGCCGAGGGCAAGGCGATCTTCAACAACATCCCGGTCGGCACCTACGCGATCAACGTCGAGGGCTACGACGCTGACGACTTCGTGGTCGTCGACAACGTCCCCAAGCTCGACAACGGCGTCGTCGAGGAGCCCGAGATCGGCGAGGTCCTCGAGGGCAAGGAGACCACCACCGCGGTCGTCACCCTCGCGTCCACCCCGTCCAAGCTGCTTGTCCGCTACGAGCTCAAGGACGGCGAGGGCTTCCAGACCATGTGCTCGCAGATCCCCCTGACCGAGCTGGCGATCATCGCCTACAAGAACGGCGGCGCCGACCCGCTGCTCAGCGTCGTGCTCGCGTGCGACGCCGTCCCGACCGAGGGCAACTACCACTACCTCTCCGACCCGGAGCGCGAGCTCGACGGCGCCGTGTTCGACTACGTGCGCGTGCAGCCGCGCGACGCCACCGGCAACATCATCGGCGCCGACGTCAAGTACGCCCTGCCCGAGTCTCCGGGTCCGGGTCGCACCGTCAAGCTGACCTTCTCGGCCAACTGCGTCGGCGACGCCTGCGACCTGAAGTGCAAGGGCGAGAACGACTGCACCCAGGACTGACGCACCGCCGAAGATCACACGGGCGTCTCGGTTTCGCCCCGCAAGTGGCGCGTATCCGCGAGGATCCGCGCCCTTCCTCGTCGATCGCACCTGCCCCCGGCTCGGCGTCTGTGCCACGATGCCGCGGCGATGCTCCCCCTGCTCGCATGTACGGCCGCCCTCGCGGCCGCGCTGGTGTCCGCGCCAGCGACGAAGCCTGCTGCCCCCGACGCGACCCCGGTCGCGCCGTCGGCCGCGGAGCCCGTCGCCCCGGCGCCGACCGACCCACCGGCCGCTGACCCGCAGACCGACTATCTGGTGCACCTCGACATCGGACCCGAGCTCGCAAGGCGCATGGGCGTCCGCGCGATCGTCCGGCCAGCCGGTGAGAACTTCGGCAACCGCCGCGCCTCCGTCGCCCTCGACCTCGCCACGCCCACCGCCCCCGAGACACCGCCCGCCCCCGCGAGCGCCCGCCTCCCCGCCGGCCTGTGGCGGGTCGAGGCCACCGCCCCCGGCTTCCTCGCCAGCACCCGCGAGTTCACCGTCGACGCGACGACCCCGGAGCAGACCCTGCGCTGGCAGCTCCTCCCCGACAGCGTCCATAACGACGTCCGCTTCGTCGTGTCCGCCATCGGCGCCCCGCCGGTCATCCTGCGCGTGAGCTCCGACGACGGCTCGCGCGCGTGGACCTGCCTGAGCCAGCGCAGCAGCTGCGCCCTGCGCCTGACCCCTGGCGCGTGGCGAGTCGATGCCACCGCCCCGGGCTTTCGCGCCGCCGCTCGCAGCTTCACCGTCGCCGCCAATACCCCCGTCACGGTCGCCCTCGAGCTCACCGCCGGCAGCGACGACCTGGCCCCCGCGACAGGTCCTTCAGGACAGGTCCCTCAGGACACCCGCAGGCGCCTCGCGCTCGGCCTCGGCATCTCCGCCGCCCCCGTGCTCGCGGCCGGCATCGGCTTGACGCTCACGGGCCGCCTGCAATACGTCAGCGCCCTGGATGGTGACGCGTGCGAGGGCAAGTACCGCAGCGCCTGCGGCGACGCGGTCATCGGTCCCAGTCACCGCGCCGCCGCTGGCGTCGGCCTGCTCGGCGGCGCCGCCGGCCTGGTCGCCACCAGCGTGACCGGCCTCTACCCGGTCTCACAAAAAGTCTGGTGGATCGAGCTCGGCCTCGGCGGCGCGCTCACTGCTGCGGGCGCCGGATGGATGGCCGTCAACACCGCCGCCCTCGAGCGCGCCCGCGTGTCCGGACCCATCACCGAGCTCGCGGCTCGCGGCGATCGCCGGCTCGCCCCCAGCGTCATCCTCGGACTCGGCGTCGGCACGATCGCCGGCGCCCTCACAGGCCTGCTCGTGCAACGCAAGGCGGGTCGCGTCGCCCCCTACGCGGGCGCCGGCCAGGCCGGCCTCCTGTGGTCCGGTCGCTTCTGAGTCGCGCCAAACCAGCGCCCTCGGGCGGATCGGTGCTACGAAGTCTGGATGATCGACCCGCGCTCGCCGATCGCACAGGACCCGGCCCTGCTGCCCTTCTTGCCGCTGCTCCACGTCGCCTGGGCCGACGGCTCGCTCGAGGACGACGAGCAGAGCGCCCTGCGCAGCCACCTCGAGGCCCTGCCTGCGCTCGCGCCCGACGCTCGCGCTGCGCTGCTCGAGTGGTTCGACCCCGCCAGGCCGCCGACACCCTCGACCGTCCACGCCTGGCTCGAGCAGTTGCGACAGATCTCGAGGACCGTCGATCGTTCGGTCGTCCGCACCCTCGCCGACCTCGGCGTGGCGATCGCAGGCGACGCCGCCGACCCGCAGACGACCCAGGCCCTGCGCGCGCTCGCCGAGGCGCTCGACCTCACCGCCACCCCGCTCGCCGTGCTCCTACCAGCCGCGCCGGCGCCCGTACCCGACCGGACCCGCGTGCTCGACGTCGACGCCCTGCGCCGCCTGCTCGACGGCGCCGAGGCCCCCGCGCGTGACGACATCCGCGAGTTCCTCGCCAACCACCGCCCGCCGCACGACCTCACCACCCCCGAGTTGCGGGTCCTGTGCCACGCGTGGCTACGCGAGCTCAGCGAGCGCGGCGTCGGTCGCTTCGCCTTCCCCGGCGTCACCAGCGACGCCGCCGATCTCAACGGCTTCGTCGCTCGCTTCGAGACCCTCGCGCTGGGCGACCTGAGCCTCCTGATCAAGGCCGGCGTGCAGTTCGGTCTGTTCGGCGGCAGCATCTTCCACCTCGGCAACGCCGAGCAGCGCCAGCGCTACCTGCCGGCGGTCGCGACGCTCGAGCTCGTCGGCTGCTTCGCCATGAGTGAGACCGGCCACGGGTCCAACGTCGCCGACCTCGAGACCACCGCCCGCTACGACCCCGCGACCCAGCAATTCGAGATCCACACCCCACGCGACTCGGCGCGCAAGGACTGGATCGGCGGCGCCGCCACCTACGCGCACATGGCCACCGTGTTCGCCCAGCTCGAGGTCGCCGGCGAGGTCCACGGCGTACACGCCTTCCTCGTCCCGATCCGCGACGCCTCCGGCGCGCTGTCGCCGGGTGTGCGGGCCGCCGACGCCGGCCCCAAGATGGGCCTCAACGGCGTCGACAACGGGCGCCTGTGGTTCGACCGCGTCCTGGTCCCGCGCGACGCCATGCTCGACCGCTTCGCCACCGTCACCGCCGACGGCCGCTACGAGAGCGCGATCGCCAACCCGTCGCGGCGCTTCTTTACCATGCTCGGCACGCTCGTCGCCGGTCGGGTCTCGATCGCCAGCGCGGCCGTCTCGGTCGCCAAGGTCGGCCTGACGATCGCGATCCGCTACGCCAGCATCCGCCGCCAGTTCGGCCCCGCCGACGCGCCCGAGACCCCGATCCTCGACTATCCGACCCACCAGCGCCGCCTGCTGCCCGCGCTCGCCACCACCTACGCGCTGCACTTTGCGACCCGCGCCTTGCAGACCGCGTACGTCACCGCCGCGTCGGGCGACCGCGAGGTCGAGACCCTCGCCGCCGGGCTCAAGGCCTACGCCAGTTGGCACGTCACCCGCACCCTCCAAGACTGCCGCGAGTGCTGCGGCGGCCAGGGCTACCTCGCCGTCAACCGCATCCCCATGTTGTTGGCGGACGCCGACATCTTCACCACCTTCGAGGGCGACAACACCGTGCTCATGCAACTGGTCGCCCGAAGTCTACTGACCTCCTTCCACCGCCAGTTCGCCGACAACCGCGTCGTCGGTCTGCTGCGCCACCTCGCCCGCCAGGCCGCGACCGCCGTCCGCGAGAAGAACCCCGTCGTCACGCGCATGACCGACCCCGCCCACCTGCGCGACCGCGATTTCCAGCTCGCCGCGTTTCGCTACCGCGAACAACGCCTGCTCCAGACCGCCGCCCAGCGCATGAAGAAGCGCCTCGACGGCGGCGCCGACGGCCACACCGTCGTCATGGCCGTGCAGGAGCAGTTGGTCGCCCTCGCCCACGCCCACGTCGAGCGCGTCGTGCTCGAGGCCTTCGACGCCGGGGTACACGCCACCACCGACCCGAAGCTCGCAACCTGGCTCGGTCACCTGTGCGACCTCTTCGCCCTCTCACGGCTCGCGGCCGACATGAGCTGGTTCGTCGAGGATGGCTACGTCGACCCCTGGAAGGCCCGCGCCGTGCGCAAGCAGGTCGAGGCCCTGTCCCACGAGATCAAGGGCGCCGCGCTCGACCTCGTCGACGGATTCGCGATCCCGGACGCCTGCCTGGCCCCGATCGCGTTCGCCGAGGGGCTGGCGTAGCCTCCCGAGCCGCCGCTAGCGCCCCGTGAGCACCGCCGCCGGATCCATGCGCGCGGCGCGTCGCGCCGGCAGATAAGCCCCGAGGATGCAAAACCCGGCCGCGAACGCGAGTGCCAGCGCCACCAGGTCCGGGCCGAACACGAAGTAGGTCGTGGGTTTGTACGGGAAGTCCGGCACGTAGTTGGCGGACACCGCGTCGAAGCCGACGCTGGCCGCGTAGGCCAGCAGCACCCCGACTGTACCTGCCGCGAGTCCGACGCAGCTCGCCTCGCCGAGGATGATCAGGCGGATGTCGCCGCGGCTGGCCCCGACCGCGCGCATGATCCCGATCTCGCGCTGACGCTCGTACACCAGCATGAAGAACACGTGCATGATGTTGACCGCCGCGATGCCGACGATGATCGTGCTCAGCAGGCTAAAGACCAGCACGAACACGGTGATGAGCATGCCCGCCTGCTCGGCGCCGCTGTCGGTCACCTCGAGGTCCATGTCCTGGATCGCCTTGGCGACCGCCGCGACCTGGTCCTTGGCCGTCACCTTGACGATGATCGAGTGGTAGCGGGTCGCCGCCTCCGGGGTCCCGTAGTGGACGTTGTAGCCGGCGACGTAGCCGCGCGGCAGCGTCACCCCGAGCGTGATCGCCTTGTCGCTGTAGCCGACCAGCCGGACCCGCTCGTAGAGCAGCTTGTCCTTCGCCGAGGCCTGGACCATCGACGCGCCGATCCGCATCTCCATGCTCACGCCGAGCAGGAAGTCCTGGTTGAGGCGGGGCAGGTTGTAGGCGCGGCGCAGCGAGCCGTTGTAGATCTCGACGAGATGGTTCGACACCAGCGCCGGCACGTACTCGCGGCAGATCGTGTCGGGTCCGCCCTCGCGGGGTCGGCCGCAGTAGTGCTCCTCGCCGCCGCACTCGTCGTCCTTCTTGCACGCCTTGGGCGGGCCCGGCACGGCCGGGTCATGGAACTTCGGCCCGATCTCCTCGCTGACCAGGCCCGGGTCGATGCCGTCGACGATGAGCTCCGTACGCAGGTCATTGCCGATGATCTGCGCCCCGCCGATGCCGACCGCCGGCACCGTCAACTTCATCTTCGGGAACACCCCGCTGACGCCCTCGATCTTGCGCAGGCGCTCCGCGTTGGCGTCGTCGAGCACGTCGCTGGCCATGCCCAGGCTGAGCGGTCCGAGGTCCAGGCTCATCGTCTTGGCGATCACCTCGAGCTGGTCGAGCGGGAAGATCTTGCCGAGCACCACGCTGCGCACCCCGGCGCCCAGCGCCAGGAAGAACGCGAACGCGGCGATGCCGACGATCACCCCGATCGACGCCAGCAAGAAGTGAACCGCGTTGTTGCGGAGGTTCCCGCCGACGATGCGTGCGAGCTTGGCGGGTCTCATGGCGACACCTCCGCGTGCGCTTGCCCGGTCGTCGCCGGGGCTATCAGTCCATCGCGCATCTCGATCACGCGGTCCGCCGCGCGGGCGATCGTCGGGTCATGGGTGACCAGCACGAGCGTCACACGGTCGTCGCGACACAGCCGCGTGAACAGCGAGAGCACGTCCTCCGCGGTCGCGCTGTCGAGGTTGCCCGTCGGTTCATCGCCGATCAGCAGCGCCGGCCGATGAAACAGCGCCCGCGCGATCGCCAGGCGCTGCTTTTGCCCGCCCGACAGCGTCGACGGGCGCGCCGCGGCCTTCTCCGGGATCCCGACCCGCTCGAGCAGATCCTGCGCCCGGGCCCGCGCCGCCGCATCGGTCATGGCCGCCGGCCCGCCGCCGCGCCCGAACATCGCCGGCAGCGCGACGTTGTCGATGCAACTGAGATGGTCGAGCAGGTGAAACGCCTGGAACACGAAGCCGATCGACGTGTTGCGGTACGCGCTGAGCCGCGCGTCCGACAGCTTGCGCAGGTCCTGGCCGCCGACCTCGACCTCGCCGCGGAAGTCGGTGTCGAGGCCGCCGACGATCCCCAGCAGCGTGCTCTTGCCGGAGCCCGAGCGGCCGATCACCGCCACGAACTCGCCGTCGGCCACCTCGAGGTCGACGCCCCGCAGCACCGGCAGCTCCGTCTTGCCGGTGCGAAAGCTCTTGTGAATGCCCCGGGCCCGGATCATGCGCGGGCAACGTAGCGCTCGCCTGCGCGGGGGGTCAACCGCGAAAGCGCCGACATCAGCGCGCGGCCATCAGCGCCACGCTGTACCACGCGCCGGTGGCTCCCACGCAGGCCGCGTCGCCGACGATCGCCGCGCTCACCCAAATTTGCGCCTCACCGCGGTCGCCGACCGCCGCGAAGCTCGCGTCGTACACGATCTTCGGCGCCCCACCGGCCCGCCGCAGGTCGAGGGCCGACCGCTCCAGCGCCCCGCAGGCTGTCTCTTCGGACATGCACGCGCTCACGCCCGGCATGATCACGAAGGGCACCCACGGATCGCTCCCACCCGGAGGCAGCAGCGCGCCGGCCTGCGCCGCGCCGATCAGTAAGCCGCCGCCGGCCGTCTCCAGGCGCACGAAGCTGCCGGCCCCGCCCGCCGCGTCCGTCGCTTCGATCGCCCACAGGCGCACCGCCAGGCCCGCGCGCAGGGCCGCGGTCGGCGGGTTCGGGGTGGCCGCCACCCACAAGGTCCGCGCGCGCGGGCCCTCGGGCTCCGCGCAGTCCAGCGGCAGTCGCAGCTCGCTGCCCTCCGCGACCACCTCGCCGAGCACACACGCCACCCCTTGCGAGATGTCCTCAGGGACAGGTTCGATCGCCCAACTGAAATCGACCGCCTCGGCCGGCACGCACGCCTCGGGGGTCGCGGCCGTCGCCACAGGGTTCGGGATCTCCGGCGCCGACGCGACCTCGCATCCCAAGCACACCGAGCACGCCAAGCACGCCGACATCATGGCGGCCCACAGCCACGCACCCCGATCCGGGTACGCCGCGCCGCGCGATCCGAAATTCACGGACGCCAGTGTGCGCGAGCAGCGGAGGTCCGTCCAGACCCCGGCCCGCCGCGACCGGGTGCTACATGCCGCTTCGTGGCAGGTGGCCGCGATAAAAGCCCACGTCGCCCGCGTTGGAGACCCCGGGCGAGCACGTGGAGGCATGATCAATTTGTCACGGACTTGTGCGCTCCTGCGGCCCACGGCACCATGGACCGCCTATGTCGTCCCCGCTCTCGCCCCCGCTTCTTCGCGGCGCGCTGCTCACCCCCCTGTTGCTCGGCTGCCCGGGAGCCGGAAGCGAGGGCAGCAACAGCAACGGCACCACCGAGCACATCACCAGCGTCACCGCCACCGATTCGACCGCCGACACCACGACCCAGAGCACCCCCTCGAGCGCCACCGAGGTCCCGACCAGCACCACCTCGAGCGGCTGCGAAGATGGCGCCGTGCAGTGCACCGCGGTCGATGAGCGCGAGGTCTGCAAGGCCGGCAAGTGGGTCGAGGAGTCCTGTCCGGTCGGTGAGGGCTGTGACGGCTTCGGCGACTGTCAGCCCTGCACCTGCGAGGCCTCGACCTGCATCGACGCGGACACGATCAGCGCGTGTACTTGCTTTGACATCGTGGCGCAGCCCTGCCAGGCCGGCACCGCGTGCGACAACCTCGGCGGCCAGGTCGCCTGTCATCCGACCGTGTGTACCCCCGGCCAGGCCGAGTGTGACGGCCAGGGCGGCTTCCAGGCCTGCAACGCCGCCGGAACCGCCTACCTGCCGCCGGTCGAGTGCGGCCCGATGGACATGTGTGAGTTCGGCGAGTGCCTGCCCGCCTGCGAGGTCGTCACCAAGAACGACTCGAGCCTCGGCTGCGACTTCTGGGCCGTCGACATGACCAACGTGCCCCCGCGCGACGCCTATGTGTTCGGCGTCGCGCTGTCGAACCCCAGCAATGACGTCCCGGTCACGGTCCAGATCTTCGACCGCAACGGCGGCAACGAGCAATTGATCGCCGAGGGGATGATCGCCCCGCGCGAGGTCGAGGTGTTCGCGCTGTCGGGCACCCAGGGCGGCGACAAGGGGTTTTATCCCGGCGACGCCGGCTTCCTCGGCACCGGCATCGCCAAGGGTCGCGCGTTTCGCATCCAGAGCGACCTGCCGATCGTCGCCACCCAGTTCAACCCGCTCGGCGGCGCCAAGGCCTTCACCACCGACGCCTCCCTGCTGCTCCCGACCCACACCCTCGGCAAGGATTACTACCACCTCGCCTGGGAGAAGGGCCTCGGCGCCGGCTCGTCGATGGTCATCGTCGCCACCGCCGACAACACCATCGTCACGATCAACTCGACCGTGAACACCGTCGCCGGTCAAAACGGCATGCCCGCGCTGGTCGCCGGCGCTGACGTGATCCTGCCTCCGCTCAAGAAGTACGACTACATCCAGGTCTCCGCCGCCGGCCAGGACCTCAGCGCCAGCAAGATCACCGCCAACGTCCCGGTCGCCGTGTTCGGCGGCCACAGTTGCGGCCAGGTCCCGAGCACTGACATCGACTTCTGCGACCACCTCGAGGAGCAGATCTTCCCGATCGACACCTGGGGCTCACACTACGTCGCCGCCCGCAGCCCGCCCCGCGCCAACGAGCCGATGGTCTGGCGCGTCGTCGCCAGCAAAGACGGCACCGACCTCAAGTTCGACCCGCCCGTCTCGATCGGCGCCAGCTACGACGACCTCGCCGCCGGCAAGCTGATCCAGTTCACCTCCAACGACGACTTCGACCTCAGCAGCAACCACCCCGTGCTGGTCGCCGGCTACATGTACGGCTGCAAGGCCACCAAGCTGCAAGACTGCCCCGGCGACCCCTCGATGGTCCTCGCCGTCCCGGTCGAACAGTGGCTGTCCGACTACGTGTTCCTGGTCGACGTCTCGTACACCGATAACCAGGTCAAGCTGGTCCGCGCCAAGGGCCAGCAGGTCTCGGTCGGCTGCCTCGGCGAGGTCCTCGACTGGACCCCGGTCACCGCCAAGTACGAGTCCGCCGTCGTCAGCTTCAACGGCGGGGGTGGCTGCGAGCCCGGCACCAACATCGCCACCGGCGCCGTCCCCTTCAGCATCACGGTCGTCGGCCAATCCGCCAGCACCAGCTACGCCTACCCCGGCGGCCTCGCGCTCAAGCCGATCAATCCTGGGTGAGCCCGGTCGACCCCGCACGACCCCGCACGGCCTGGTTGCGGCTATCATCGCCGCCGCATGGCGCTCCACAGCAAGATCTTGCTCGGCCTGTTGCTCGGGGCCCTCGCCGGCATCGCCGCCAACCTCGGGCTCGGGCCGAAGGACCCGATCGTCGTCGGCATCGATTACTACCTCGCCGGACCGGTCGGCCAGGTGTTCCTGCGCATGCTCTCGATGGTCGTCATGCCGCTGGTGTTCGCCTCGATCGCGCTCGGCGTCGCCGGCGTCGGCGACGTGCGCAAGGTCGGGCGCATGGGCGGCAAGACCCTCGCCTACTTCCTCGGCACCACCGCCCTCGCCACCGGCCTCGGCCTCGTCCTCGTCCGTCTGGTCGAGCCCGGCAACCACATCTCCGCCGCCGTCCGCGACCAACTGGTCGCCGATTACACCAAGAATGACCCCGCGGCGCTGGCCAACGCCACCCGCACCGTCGAGTTTGGGATCGACACCTTCGTCAACATCGTGACCCGAAACCCGCTCGCCTCCGCGGTCTCGGGCGACATGCTCGGCGTCATCTTCTTCGGCCTGGTGTTCGGCGCCGCCCTGTCGATGATCCGCGCCGACCGGGCCCAGGCGATGACCACCTGGCTCGAGGCCATCAACGACGTCGTCACCAAGATCATCGACATGGCCATGCACCTCGCGCCCTATGGCGTCGCCGGCCTCATCTTCGGCGTCACCTCCCGGTTCGGCTTCGCCCTGCTCGCCCCGCTCGGCCTCTACGTCGGCCTGGTCCTCGGCGCCCTGCTGCTGCACGCCGCGCTGACCATGAGCCTGATCATCCGCTTCGTGATCGGCATGTCGCCGGTGCAGTTCTTTCGCCGGATCCGCGCCGCCCTCGTGACCGCGTTTAGCACCTCCTCGAGCTCCGCCACCCTGCCCACCAACATCCTCGTCGGCGAGCAAAACCTCGGCCTGCCGCCGCAGGTGTGCGGCTTCGTGTACCCGCTCGGCGCCACCATGTGCATGAACGGCACCGCCCTGTTCGAGGGCATCACGATAATTTTTCTGTGCCAGGTGTTCGGCGTCCAGCTCGACGTCGGACAGATGGCCGTCGTCATGGGCATGGCCGTGCTGACCTCCGTCGGCGCCGCCGCCGTCCCCGGCGGATCGATCCCCCTGATGGTCGGCATGCTCGCGCTGTTTCGCGTCCCACCCGAGGGCATCGCCGTCATCCTCGGCGTCGACCGCATCCTCGACATGGCCCGCACCGCCGTGAACGTGCTCGGCGACCACACCGCCGCCGCCTTCGTCGCCCGCTCCGAGGGCCTCTGGCACCCGCGCATGCTGCCCACCCTCGACGTCGAGCGCCCCGCACCGACCGCGTGACGCGTCGTCGGTGCGCACACCTCAGCGCACCGAAGTCCCCGCGATTTACCACCGATTCACCGCCGACTTGCCGCCGAGATGCCACGTCTGCGGGCGCGAACCCCCGATCCTCGCGCGGACGCGCATGGTCGCGGGCTGCGTCGTATTGCGGTATGGTGCCCGCAATGGCGTCGCTCCACGAGCCGCAGACGGCTGTACAACCCTTCGGGGCAGAGTCGACCTCACGCCCCTTCGGGGCTGAGGTCGTAGATATGACCCGCTGGAAGCCGAGGTCGGCGCTGGTCGGCACGCTGCTGGCCAACCGCTACCGCATCGTCGGTCCGATCGGTCAGGGCTCGACCGGCGCGGTGTTCCGCGCCGACGACATCCAGCAGGGCAAGCCGGTCGCGGTCCGCGTGCTGGTCCCCACGCTGGTCCAGCAGCCCGGCCTGATCCCCCGCATCCGCGCCCGCATCGAGCGCAACACGGCGGTCGAGCAGCGCGAGCCGGGCGCGCTGATCAACCTCGTCGACATCTTCGACGTCGGCATGACCCTCGAGGGCGAGCTCTTCGTCGTCACCGACTTCATCGACGGCGACCACCTCGCGACCATGCTCAACCGCGGCGGCCGCCTGCCGTGGTCGCGCGCCCGCAGCCTGCTGGTCCGCCTGTGCCAGATCCTTCACGGCCTCCACGAGCACGGCATCGTGCTCGGCGCGCTCGAGGCCCGGCACTGTTATGCCGTCCGAGGCAAGAGCAAGCACGAGGCGATCAAGGTCGTCAGCACCGCGATCTTCGAGCAGCTCGCCAGCACGATCGGCCCCCACGCTGGCCACGGCGCGACCATCCTGGCCCGCTACGTCGCCCCCGAGCAGGCCTGCGGCGAGCCGATCGACCCGCGCGCCGACATCTACTCGTTCGGCGTCATCGCCTACGAGCTGCTCACCGGCACCGTGCCCTTCACCGACGCCAACCCGATGCGCCTGGTGTCGATGCACATTCAACAGCCGCCCCGGCCCCCGCGCGCCGCCGCCCCGGACGCCGGCATCCCCGCGGAGGTCGAGGCGGCCCTGCTGCGCTGCCTCGCCAAGACCCCCGGCGAGCGCTTCGACAGCATGGAGCTGCTGGCCAACGTCCTCACGGCGATCCCCGAGCTGTTGTCGACCGGCGCTCACCCGAACGTCACCGCCAGCGTCGCCGCCAGCGAGATCCCCACGGCGCCCGCCGACCTCCACTCGCCCGGCGCCGCCGCGGCCACCCTGGCGATCACCAACAAGACCAGCCCACCCGCCGAGGACGCGACCCGACCCGTCGATGGTCCAGCGCCGGTGCTCGACGAGGCGCGTCCCGTCGCCAGCACCCACACCCCGCCGATCGAGGCGCTGCCCGCCAGCTCGCCCGATGCACCCGGGGCCGCCGCCGCCACGCTGGCGATCACCAACAAGACCAGCCCGCCCGCCGAAAACGCCGAGCGCCCGGTCGACGCGCCCGCACCCGACGCGCCACGGCCAGGCACCCACATGCCCTCCACGGGCATCCCCCGCACCCAGGTCACCTATCCGCCGGGCTCGCTGTCCGTCGCGGGTGGACTCGGTCCGCTGCGTCTCCCCCCTCGACCGACCCTGGGTGGCCGCCCCGCGACGATCCCTCCTGGTGGCTTCGCGCCGCCCCCGAGCCCCGGCGCCGTGGCGAGCGCCGCGGCGAGTGCCGCCCCGATCGCCCTGCCGCGGCCGCCTTCACTCGGCGTCCCTGCCCCGGGTCCCGAGCCCACCCTCACCCCGGGTCCACTGCTCCCCTCGGCCGCGCTACCGGCCGGCAGCGTGCCGGCCCCCGAGGCCTCGCGCACCGCTCCCTCGACCGCTCCCGCGACCGCGACCGCGACCCTCTCGCTCGCCGCGTCCCTCCAGGACGTCACGACACCCACCGACAAGCTCGCCGCCGCCGATACGCCGACCGGACCGACCGTCGACACCCCGGTCGCCGCGAAGCCAAAGGACGCCCGCGCCAGCACCTCCGGCAGCCGGCGTCCGGTCGTCCATCTCACCGAGCAGGCCTCGTCGTCCGGCGCCTACCCGCGCAACGTCCTCGCCGACGCCGTCGAGTCGGCCAGGCCGGGCCCGCAAGCGAGCGCCGAGCCCAAGCCCGACGCCCGCGCGCAGCCTCAGGCCACCCGTGAGCCGCGCGTCTCGGAGCGAGCCCTACGCGGCGCGGCGCTGGCCTCGGTCTCGACGGCCGCCGTGCCGGCCTCGCTCTCCCAGGTCTCTGGCACCACCGACTCGCTGATCGCCGAGGTCCCGCGCAGCAAGCTCGGCTGGGTCGCTGGCGTGGTCGGTCTCGCGGTCGCGGCCGGCATCACGGCGCTGGTGCTCACCAGCCCGAGCTTCACCGGCGAG
>Ga0335395_10000405_pt1 | contig 27494 bp, 27 predicted proteins | sample MAT02_FD_205744 | JGI IMG/M metagenome (GOLD analysis project Ga0335395, IMG submission 205744) | Freshwater microbial communities from Lake Fryxell liftoff mats and glacier meltwater in Antarctica - MAT-02 (spades assembly) (version 2) ... | reverse complement strand
AGCCACCAGATCGCAAATTGCGCCTCCAGATATGCCGCGCTGTTCAGAGCCAGGATGCCGATGCGATCGCCAGCGCGCGCGCCCATATCTGACAGACAGGCTGCCAAACGCGCAACGGTGTCGGCGAGTTCAGACCAGGTGCGCTCGCGCCCACCGTCGATCGTCGCGATCTCGCGCGCCCGAAACATCGCGTTTCGACGTATCGCCTGAAGCAGTGGCATCAGGTCGGCCTACCCACGCCGCGTGCGGCACGAAACTCAACGGCAGCCAATTCGGCCAGGTCAATCGACATAGACGACTCCCCAAAGCGCACCTTACGGTCCAATGTGCCGCTCCGAATGCAGAGTCCAATTCATTGCGGGGGCTTGCCATTCACGCCGAGAATAGCGGCGCGATCGCTCTCTGCGATTTCCCGTGATGGTTCAGTATTGGCTAACGCCGAAAGTTCGTCGCGCACCGCGCGAATGAAGGCACGAACAGCTGGCTTGGGTTCCCAGCGAAGCCTGAACGCGCAACACATCGGCGATGGCGGAAACAGGTCGAGCTTTTCGATCGTTGTGAACTGTTTCCGGAAAGAAGCTGAGCGCGCGTAAGACACTGCAACGACACCGATTGCGTTTGTAGTTGCAACGACGCGCTCAACCAACGGGAAGTAATCAAGAATGTGGATCCGCTTGTCCCACTGAACGCCCCGACTTTCGTAGATATCACGGATAACTGCGCCATACGGCCGAGAATCCGAAGGTGATACGAAGTCGAAGTTGGCAAGATCGGACGGGGTCAGGCCCTGCCGGCCAGCCAGGGGATGGTCATTGCGTACAAAGAGTGCCGTCTTGAGCTCTGCCATCGGCTCTCGCCGGAGTTCCGGCCACTCACTGAACGCCGCATCAAAGCCGACAGCGACGTCAACTGCTCCGGTGCGAACCTGCTGCACCATGCGCTCGAAGCTGGACCCGCTGACGTTGACTCGGATGCTCGGATGATGCGCCAAAAGCGTGGCGATCGGGGTCAACAAGCACCATTCGAGCGATGCAGGACAGACACCGATCAGGAGCTCGCCAGCAAACGGGTCACCTGCGACCGACGATCCGTTCAGCAGATCATGGGCATCAGCCAGAAGCCGGGAAGCGCGCTCGACGAACTCAAGGCCCTTTTCGGTCATCAGCGCGCCGCGTGAGGTGCGGTGAAACAGTGAATAGCCCAGCTGACGCTCCATGTCGGCAACGCTTTTGGTGACCGCGGGCTGGGTGACTCCGACGGCCTGAGCTGCCGCAGTGAATGACCCGCTTCGTGCAACCGCCACCACATAGTGCAATCTCGGATCCAGCATATGATATTCCTATCTGGAATATGAAGCGAGGACAATGAATTGGACCAATCATGGCAGCGCGGCTAGCCAAACTCGTGTGGGCTTGATCGTCCCGGGCATTAGGAGAGCATCATGGCCACTCACTCGCGCGAAGTCCTGGTGGCCGGGGTCGGCATGATCCCGTTCTCGAAACCCGGGCAAAGTGCGGCCTATGACATCATGGGAAGCGACGCGATCGGGCTAGCCTTGTCCGACGCTGGGATCGCGGTCAATCTGATCGAGCAGGCCTATGCCGGCTACGTCTTTGGCGCCAGCTGTGCAGGTCAACGCGTTATCTACAAGGCGGGAATGACCGGCGTCCCGATCTTCAACGTCAACAACAATTGCTCTACCGGCTCATCGGCGTTGTTCTTGGCGAGGCAGGCGATCGAAAGCGGTGCGGTCGAATGCGTTCTCGCCGTCGGCTTCGAACAAATGAACCCTGGGGCGATCGCGCAAGTTTTTACTGATCGGGTCAGCCCGTTCGAGGACTTCGATGCTGCTTGCAACAAACTCGTCGATGTCGACCTGCCCCTGGCGCTCCGCTATTTTGGTGGAGCCGGGCTCGCGCATATGGAACGCTACGGCACCACCCTGGCAGACTTCGCGAAAGTTCGGGCCAAGGCCAGCAGACACGCGGCGAACAACCCGATGTCGGTCTTTCGCAAGGAAATGACCGAAGAGGAAGTGTTGTCCGCGCAGGTCATCTGGCCGGGCGTTATGACCCGCCCGATGGCCTGCCCGCCGACGTGCGGCGCAGCCGCGACGATCCTCGTTTCGCGGGACTTTGCCAATCGACACGGTCTCACGCCGCGAGTACGAATCATTGCCCAAGCCATGACCAGCGATCTGCAGATCACATTCGAATCCGAGGACATGATCGAGCTTGTCGGCAGCGACATGACGAGACGCGCCGCCAACGCCGTTTACGAGGCCGCCGGTATCGGGCCGGAGGATATCAGGATGGCCGAACTCCATGACTGTTTCGCCCAAAACGAAGTCATCACCTATGAGGCGCTCGGCTTCTGCGAAGTCGGCGGCGCGCAGAAGTTCATCGCCGACGGCAACAACAGTTACGGTGGTCGCGTTGTAACCAATCCGTCGGGCGGGCTACTCTCGAAGGGACACCCGCTCGGCGCCACCGGCCTTGCCCAATGCTTTGAGCTGACGAAGCAACTGCAAGGCGACGCAGGCAGGCGGCAGGTGGACGATGTTCGTCTAGCGCTGCAACACAATCTCGGACTCGGTGGAGCCTGCGTCGTCACGCTCTACGAAAGGGTCTGACGTGACCACTTCTGACAGCGCGACATGCGAAAACCCGAAGGGCATCTTCGATCGGAGCATGAGGGGAATTGCGACGATGCCGGTCGAGATCGACGTCGAGCGAGGCCGCATCCGCCAGTTTTCGCAGGTTCTGGGAGAGACCGACCCCATTCACACGGACCTCGTTGTGGCGAGGGCACTTGGGCTTCCCGACCTCGTCGCGCCGCCATCCTTCTTTATGGTCCTTGATGCCCTCGCCAACGACGAGCTTGATCGGCTTGGCAAGCGTTCAGCGCCGGCACTGATTGGGTGTGACTTTCGTTATCTGCTGCACGGCGACGAAAGCTATCGCTATTCGGGAACTGTTTATGGCGGCGATCGGGTGACGCTCACCACGACTGTCGTCGATTTCTACGACAGGAAGGGCGGTGCTCTCGAGTTTGTCACTCTGCGTTCGGTGGTCACGCATCCAGAGCGCGGTGTCCTCATCACTGTGACCCGCAACCTGCTCCACCGGCTTGGCTAAAAGGTATGTCGATAAAGATGCATTCCCTTGCACAGACAAATGTCGGCGAAATCCTGCCGGAAATCCGTTTTGGCCCGATCACCCGGACAATGCTCGCGCTGTATGCAGGTGCGTCAGGTGATCACAATCCAGCGCACATCGACTTGGACTTTGCAAAAGCAGCCGGGCTTCCTGACGTTTTTGCACATGGCATGCTATCGTTCGGTGGCCTTGCGCAGGTCGTGACGCGCTGGTGCGGCCGGGATCGCCTTCGAAGCTTCGGCGCGCGATTTCTGGCGATCGTCGAGGTGCACGAAGTGCTGACCTGCACAGGCCTGGTCACCGAACGCTTCGAAGAGGCTGGCGAAACATTGGTTCGAGTAGCCGTCGTAGCCACGACCCGAAGCGGGTCTCCGGCGCTGACCGGCGAAGCCCTCATCTGCGTCTCATGACACCTCCACTAGAAAAGGATAGCCCGATGGACCTCCGCTTCGATGATCGCGTCGTGATTGTCACCGGCGCCGGAAATGGGCTCGGTAGATCGTACGCACGAGAGTTTGCGCGGCGCGGTGCCAAGGTTGTCGTGAATGACCTCGGAGGCGGAACCGCGGGCGGAGGGTCGAACGCCACGGTTGCGCAGCAGGTTGTCGACGAGATCAGGGCGCTCGGCGGCGAGGCCGTTGCCAGCAATGACAGCGTCGAACAGGGCCACCGGATCGTGGAGGCGGCAATGGAAAGCTTCGGCCGGGTCGACGTCGTGATCAATAATGCTGGCATCCTGCGCGATGCCTCGTTCGCTAAGATGACCGACGACGATTGGGACCAGATCTACCGGGTGCATCTGCAGGGCAGTTACCGTGTGACGCGGGCGGCGTGGCCGCACATGCGCTCAGCAAGTTATGGCCGTGTCATCATGACATCGTCGGCTGCTGGTATCTACGGCAACTTCGGGCAGGCCAACTATTCTGCCGCCAAACTGGGCCTTCTTGGCCTAGCGAAAACCTTGGCCGTGGAGGGCGCGACAAGAAACATCTTGGTCAACACGATCGCCCCGACAGCCGGATCGCGGTTGACAGCGACCGTTCTGCCTCCGGAAGTGATCGAAGCGCTGAAGGCAGAGTATGTCACGCCGGTTGTCGTGCTCCTGACGCACGAAAACAGCACGACCAACGGCCAGCTGTTCGAAGTGGCCGGCGGATGGGTTTCGCAGACCCGCTGGGAACAGTCGCAGGGCGTGTTCTTTCGCGACCAGTTTTCTCCCGAAGAGCTGCAGGAGCGATGGAAAGACGTGACTTCGTTCGAGACTTCAAGACATTCGACGACAATAGCCGAATGCAGGTCAGGCATTCCCGAGCGAATGGGGCGAGATTTGGTACTGTCGGTGCAACCTTGATAGGCCGGCACCGTCGGAAGGGGGGTAATCGCAGTGCCACATGGAGCGCATTCTGCCCACCGTTTGTCCCACGGATGAAGCATGAAGCTCCGATCGATCGGCGAGCTCCGGTATGTTCGAGTTCGATCACGATTGCGGGGGTCAGTCCGCCGCTATGCGCGGCCATTCACTTTGTGTGCGGCAACCATCGAAGGGCGATGGCGATCGCGCTTGTCTTTCTGTTTGCGAACCTGATCGGACTTGGCCTGGGACCGGTCATCACCGGTTTCATCAGCGACACGCTGGCTCCGGCATATGGCTCGGGCGATGCGCTGCGCTATGCGCTGGTTGCAATGACGTCCCTGCTGCTTCTGTGCGCCGCAGCCCTTTGGCGTACGGGGGCTCTTCTGACCCGGGACGCCGAGGCATGAGCAGGGCCCCCGCAGCCATGGCCGGCGCCGATCTGCGCCCTGGTGCCAAGCACACCAACAATGTGCAGCTTGGAAAGCACGGCGTGAACCAGACCAATGTCTGGGCCTAACCGTCGGCAGCATCGAGCCGCAAGGGGCGTGAGGGCGATTTGCTCAAGAGCCATCCCACGCCCAAGATCGTTGAGATGATCGCCGATGCCATGCTCGACTGCACTATTCGCGGCGAGATAGTCGTAGACACCTTCCTTGGGTCTGGCACCTCGCTCATTGCCGCAGAGCGGACGGGTCGGGTCTGTTTCGGCATGGACCTTGACCCCTTGTCCGTCGACCTCGCCGTCCGCCGCTGGCAGGCTTGGACCGGTGAGAAGGTGATCGCGGCCGAAACCGACGAAACGTTCGACGCCATTGCTCAACGCTGCAGTGAGGGGAGCGTAGTCGATGAGCAAGGATGACTATGAGGTCGGCTTTGGCCGCCCGCCCAAGCATACCCGGTTCGTTAAGGGAGAGTCCGGCAACAAGGGACGAAAGAAGAAGCGACCCGAGTTCCAGACAGAGGTTGTTGCGCGAATCCGCGATGAGCGGGTCACCGTCAACGGCGTGAGCATGACCATGTTCGAGATGGCGGTCCGCAGCGTCGTTCACAACACAATCAAACGGGGTCACCCGCGCGACCTGACGGCCCTCCTCGATCTGCTCGAAAAACATGGGGTAGTGCCCCAAGTTGAGGCTGCGGAAGAGGCTCGGGCCGCAGGTGAGCAGATTGTAAAAAAGATCTTTGAAATCTTCGAGCGCACGCATGACATCGATCCGGAGGATGTGGTGGCTTTGGACAGGCTTGCCGCCGAGGAAGCGGCGATCGTCATGAAGTGTCCGAGCTGCTCTCCGCAAATGCGTCAGCGGTGGAATCTGCCCGAGCGAAAGACGCTCGGCGAAGACTATGGCACCTCTGGGCTGCAAAAGGACGTCGAGACACTGAGAAAGGCGCACGACTAAACAGGGCAGCGCCGCGGGCACCGCGAACCGCCCGTGTGCGCCCCTGGTCACTCGATTGCCCGCAGAGCGAACGACAGCGACGATCGAGAGCTTAAGGGCGTGCGACTGAACGACCTCGATAGGCTGACGGTCCTAGAGGAATGCTACCTGAGTATGGATGCAGTCACCCCCAGGACACTCCTCGGAAGTTACGCGGCCTTCGCCCGCAAGCTCGGCACCGAACGCTACGTCGCCTTAGTCTCCGCCCAACTATGATGACGGCCGGCGCATGACACCGGTTTGATCCCAGAGGGTGTTCAGCGCTCGAGCAACTCAGACGCGGTGACGCCGAGCGGAGCGGCAAGCTTCTCGACAATCAGGATGGTGGGGTTGCGCGCGCCGCGTTCGATATCGGACACATAATACCAAGTCCCTCGGGCTTTGACTCAACACGGGGGATTCCCAAAGCGGTAATCATCTGATTCAACATCGCAAGCTGTGGGAGATTTGCGATGGCGTCAGCGGTTGGGTTCCGGGATGATTTTGACGGGGGGGAGACTCCGGCGGCTGGCGCGTTTGAGCGGGCATGCGAACCAGGTTCGGCGGTTGCTGGCGTTGGCGGTAATTTACGATGGCGGTGCGAGACACGAAGCGGCGCGGGTCGGCGGCGTCGGCTTGCAGACGGTTCGGGACTGGGTCTTGCGGTTCAATGCCCAAGGCCCCGACGGCTTGCTGGACGGGAAGGCACCCGGTCCTCGCCCGGTGCTTGGCCCTGAGCAGAAACGGGCGCTGGCCGCGGTCATCGAGCAGGGCCCGATCCCGGCATCGCATGGCGTGGTGCGCTGGCGGATCGTCGATTTGATCCAATGGCTGTTCAACGAATATGGCGTGTCGATCAGCAAGCAGACCCTGATACCAAGGCTCGATGAGGAAGACTCATCGAGTTCGGCCTATCGGCCGGCGCGCGGTCGCGCTTGCGGCGTTCCGCCGTGGAGAACAGGTCATTATCAGCGAGACGCGGTATGAGCCGGGACATGCGTGCCATGGGCTACAGGAAACTGACGGCGCGGCCCCGGCACCATGCGCAGGGGGCCGATGCCATCGATGTTTTTAAAAAGACTTCCCAGCCCAGTTGGCAGCAATCGAAGCGACACTCCCGGGTGGGACACCCATAGAGCTGTAGTGGCAGGACGAAGCCCGGGTCGGTCAGAAGAACGGCATCACAAGGCGATGGGCCAAACGCGGCACACGGCCTTCGGCTCCCAAGGATCAGCGTACGACATCGGCCTATATCTACGGTGCGATCTGCCCGGCTGAGGGCAAGGGTGCAGGCCTTGTGTTGCCGCGCTGCAACACCGAAGGGATGACGCTCCACCTCGCCGAGATATCCGCCGCCGTCGCGCCGGGCGCCCATGCCGTGCTGCTCCTCGATCAGGCGGGGTGGCACGGCTCAAGGGCGCTGGTCGTGCCCGGCAATATCACCCTCATGCCGCTGCCGCCCAAATGCCCCGAGTTGAACCCCGTCGAAAACGTCTGGCAGTTCATGCGTGACAACTGGCTCTCAAACCGCGTCTTCAAATCCTACGACGATATCCTTGATCATTGCTGCTTCGCCTGGAACCGCCTCACCGACCAACCATGGCGGATCATGTCGCTCGGGCTGCGAACTTGGGCGCATCGGTTCTGATCAGAGAGTCTTGGTATGAGACTGATCCGGCCCCGACCTTGGGTCAATCGACACGCCCCGTTCACTCAGCGCACATCAGACTTCTTCGAACGGCACCAACTGGGGATTGCACAGATACCGTACGCAATTTTACGGCAAAATTCCAAATTCAGGCCTCGGTGTCATCTTCGAGATATCGTGCCAACCGCCAATAAGCGAAAGCAGCCGGAAGCAGCATTAAAAGCGCGATGACTATTGCGTACCGAAGACCTACAGCGCCATATTGCTCCGTGAATTTGTCGCTGAGAAAACCCGTGATCACGGGCCCAAGGCCAAGTCCGATCAGGTTAGCGAAAAAGAGGTTGATAGCGACCGCTGTTGCTCGCCGCGACGAGCCGCATACGAGATGGATAAGGCCGAACATAGCCGGCACGGCGGCCGCGAGCGGCAGACCAGCCAAGAAGCTCAGCACAAGAAAGCCTGAAAAGCTATCGACTGAAAGGGCCGTGACATAAAGTGGGCAGCTGATCAGTAAAGCAAGAGCGGGCGTGTAGGCCTGCCATTTCAGGTTCCGCTGCGAAAGCTTGTCTGTGATATAGCCTCCAGTCAGCGTGCCTACCACAGTGCCGACTGCGCTAAGGCCGCCGTATAGGGGCCCAATCGTTGCCAAGTCGACGCCCAACACTCGCTGCATATATGGCGGTATCCAGATGAAGGCGCCGTAAGCGACTAGGAAATAAAGTACGGTCGCTGTTGTGAGCAGTACGTAGCTTTTCTTGCTTAACAACGCTCGAAATGTTTGTCCTAGCGGCTCGATATCCGCCTTGGCCGGCCATCTGCCGGGGAGCCGCCGGGGTTCCTTCAGCCCGAACCAGGTGATCAGAGCCAACAAGATACCCGGAATTCCCATAATGATGAAGGCCATGCGCCACCCGTATGCGGCCGCGATTTGCGCACCTGCAATAAACGCGACCAAATAGCCCGCAGTTGCTGCGGACATGAAGATCGCGAGCGCCCGCGTGCGTCGTTGCGGTTCGAAATAATCAGCGAGAAGCGATTGTGAAGGTGGGATCGCACCGGCCTCGCCAACCCCGACGAGAACGCGCGCCACAAACATCTGCCAGAAGCTCGCAACCATCCCGCAAAGGGCGGTCGCTGCGCTCCAAAGGGCGAGTGAAACGGTGATCACGAGCTTGCGATCACCGCGATCGGCGATCCGCGCCACAGGGATACCGAGAATGGCGTAGAAAAACGCGAACGCGAAGCCTGACAGAAGGCCCATCTGCGTGTCTGACGCTGCAAACTCCCGCTTGATCGGCTCGATCAGGACCGACATCAGCTGACGGTCGATGTAATTCGACGTGTTGACCAGGAAGAGGATGGCGAGAAAGACCCATCGCTGGCGATCTGTATAAAGATTCCATACATTGCTTGGTTCCGCGCGGACAGGCCCAGCGTCGCCCGCGCCGACGGCGGCATCATCGTTCATCTGGGATTTTCCAAAAGTGCTACGGTCGCCTGGGCGACGTTGTCGGCCACGATAGGTAGCGGCAAAGCGCCCGGCATCAGGACGGCGTCGTGAAAATCGCGAATGTCAAATCGATCGCCGAGCGCCGCACGCATTTTCTCGCGGCAATCCACAAGAAAATGTTCTCCGAGCTTGTAGGCAAGAGCCTGACCGGGGATGTCGCTCGAGTAGCGCAAAGTCTCCGAACAAATCTCGGTTTCGGGCATGAAGGAATTTTCGCGAAGATATTGGCGTGCTTGTTCGAGCCCCCAACCGAGCGCGTTCATGCCAGCGTCGACCACCAAGCGGCAAGTGAGGAAGCTGTCCATCATCAGTCGTCCGAACTGCTCCTCGGGCTGCTGGTACATGCCGATCTCTCCTGCCAAGGTGGCGGCATATTCTGCCCACCCCTCATTGAAGGCATTGACGAAGCTATTTGCGCGAACCGGGTGGAGCATTTCATTCTCGCGTTGCGACGCGATGTGAAAATGATGGCCCGGGACCAATTCGTGATAATTGAGGGCGGCGATGTTTGCGAGGGAGTTACCGGCCAGATTATCGGCGTTGTACAGATAGCGTCCGACCGGATTGCTTGGGTTGGGCGCGTCGTAATAGCCAAATGTCATGGAAGCAGCGAACGCGCTCGGAAGCGGCTCCACGCCATGGGGCGCGTGCGGCTTAAAGCGAAAGTAATCGTTAATGTGCGGACTTATGCGATCGATATAGCGGTTGAAGACAGCACTAAGCGCTTCGTCGCCCTCCGCCCTCCACGCCGGGTTGCGCTCGACGGACCGAAGATACTCTTCCGGCGATCCGTGAAACTCGATCTGACGGAGAAGATCACGCATCTTCGCACGGATTTTCGCAACACGTCTGGTGCCTTCCTCGAAAACTTCGACCGGCGTGAGCGGGAGCGTGGTATGGATGCGCACTAACTCTGCGTAGATTTCGGAACCGCGAGGATATTGCTGCATGCCAACCGCTTCGGGCGCTGCGGCCCGGTATTCTGGGTCTCGCAATAATGCGAGGAGCCTTTGAAAAGCAGGGGCAACCGAAGAATTGATCCGGTCCCTTATTCGCTGGAGGACCTCGTCGCCTCCGAACGCTTCTACTCGCATGACGTCAGGAATGAGGGTCGCCTCAGCCGCACCCCCAAGCCGAGCAACTAGTTCCGCTGATTGGTCCAGCTGGGCGCGCGGAATTCGGATGCCTCGTTCTGCTTGGCCCTCAGTGCGAGCACGCATCTGATCGATAAGGCGTGCATAGTCCTCGATCAGGCCACAGTAGCGATCGACGTCTCCGGCCGTCTGAAATTGATGTTGGACAACCACTCCAGCAACGAGCTTCAGCAAAAAACCGCCGGCGTATGACGTCGGCGCGAACAACGCGAAAAAGCCAACGCCCATTGGATCGAATACAAGCCAGTAATAGTCGCCCTCACGCTTCATCCGGTCGAGTGTAAAACGGGCAGAACCAAGGGAAATTGCCAACTGCTCTGGCAGCAACGCACTGTCGATCTTATCGCATATTCTGAGTAAACTCTCGGCCCGCGCACTTTTGTCGATAGCAGCCTCTTCGCTCAGGTCCGGTAGCCGGTCGACCGGCAGTCCGAGATCTCTCTGGATATAGGGACTGGCGCGGAGTTCCGACCAGGTCCCCTCCAGCACTTTTAAAGCCAAAGCCATCGCCTGATCGTTTGCGGCTATCATTCGGCATCCCCCGTCTTTACATACACTAGTGCATCCTATGGCGGTGTAAAGTGGTTGACGCGTGCTTTCGAACTCGAGAGGGTTACGTGGCTTATTGATGAGGAGGCGATGGCCGGACGGACTTCAAAAGTGACAGCTGACATGTGGGTTGAGACGGCTCGCCTCGCGCTCGTTGAAGAAGGAGTCGCCGGGGTAAAGGTCGATCGCCTTGCCAGTCGGCTCGGCGTTACGCGCGGGGGATTTTACCACAACTTTCGCGATCGCGAGCAGTTGCTGGCGCGGCTCATTGATTGCTGGGAAGACACGTGTCAGTTTCTTCCCAGTATTCATCCCGGCTCAACTCCCGCCGAGGCGGTCGACTGGCTTGATGAGATGGTTCGCCGTCTCATTGAGGAGGATGGCTACGACCATCATTTCGACATGGCCGTGCGGGAGTGGGGGCGCTCGGATCAGCGCGCTGCCTGGGCGGTCGAGCGAATGGACCGCAACCGCATGGCGGGGTTGAAGCTATTCTTCAGCGCGTTGGGCTATCCCGATGAGGAAGCACAGATCCGTGCGCGCGTCTTTTACTATCATCAGATCGGTTATTACGCGATCGGCGTGCAGCAGAGCCCGGCTGACCGCCGCCGGAAAGCCAAGCTCTATATCGAGATATTGTGCGGCGCCGAACGTCTTGCCGCTGCACGACAGGCGAAAAGACGTCGGCCGGTCACTGTTCCGGGGTAAACTGGATCAGGCCGTTTTTGGCCGTTGCCGATCCATCCAGCTTTTCATGAGCTGGTCCAGCACCGGCAGGGTTACTGGCCCCGCCGCCATCAGCGCATCGTGAAAATCCCGGATTCGAAACTCCTCGCCTAGGCTCTGCTCCGAGCGCTGGCGAATTTCGCGGAACTTGAGATTACCCAATTGGTAGGCCAGCGCCTGGCCCGGCCAGGCAATGTATCGATCAACTTCTGCTTCGGTCGTCGCGCGCGGCATCGCCATGTACCGATCGAAATAGTCGATCGCCTGGTCACGTGTCCAACCGTAAGCGTGGATGCCGGTGTCGACGACCAGTCGTACGGCTCGCCACATTTCCATTTCCAGCCGGCCGTATTTTTTCTCCCGCGTGTCGTAAAGACCCATCTCTTCGCCCAGATACTCCGAATAGAGCGCCCAGCCCTCGAGGCAAGCGGAGTATCGAAGTGCTCCGTAGCGGCGGAAAGCCGGCAGGTGCTCCATCTCCTGAATCAAGGCGAGGTGCATCAGATGGCCGGGCCATGCTTCGTGTAATGCCAATGGGATATGCATATAGCGCGGGCACTTGGCTGGAATTGAAGTCACCCAATGAATGCCGGCCGAGGTGCCGTCCGCGGGGTTCGGCTGCGCGTAAGCGGGTGGCATTTTCTCGGCGATGGCTTCCGGTATGCTACGCACCCCGTAGGTCGTTCGTGGCACCCGACCGAAGAATTCGGGAATGCGTGCGTCGATCCGTTTCGACAGGATTTCAATCTGCTCGCGGAGGGCCTCGCCGCTCTTTGCGAATTGACGACTATCGCCGCGCAGTCGCTCAAGAAAATCCGATAATTCGCCGCCTGTCAGCGCGACCATCTCGGTATGGACCCGCTCAACTTCAAAAAGGCCAATATCGTGAATTTCCTGCGGGGTGAGATCGAGGGTTGTCGATGTTCGGATCCAGTAACGATAGTAAGCCTCGCCGTCCTCGTCATCGAGGCAGGCGAGACTGTCGCGTGCGGCTGTAGCAAGCTTCTGCTCGAGAAAGTCCGCATAGGCCGAAATCGTAGGGTAGAGGGTTTTGGCCACCAGGGTTCGTATTTCCTCCGCCAAAGCGGTCAATGCCGGCGAGCGCGCTGCGATGCGAAGGATTGGGAGAGCGAAAGGATGTTCCGCGGGCGGGACGGCAAGTGTGGCACGAGTCTGATCCACGGCACGGCGAACTACGAGCGCCGAATAGCGGTAGCCGCGGGCCAGCCCCGCCTCGAGGCTCTCCCGAACTCCGGCAAGGGCGGATGGGATGGTTCGAAGCCGCGCGAGGTATTTTCGAGCCTCCGCCGCGCTGGAGAGGGCTGTGGCGCCTGCCCAATACTGAAGTGCAAAATCGGGTCCCAGCGGGTATAGAGGGGGACGAAGATACGCCCCGCTTTCCACCGCCTCGATCAGCAGCTCGAACTCCCGGCGGAGCAAAGTGCTTGTGGTGCAATCTTCGAGGTCGAGTGACCTAGGAGCGATATCTTCTAGAATATTCAGCGCCACTTTCGCCCATGTCGCTCGGCGCTCATGGTCCCCCGGGGCATCACGAAGGAGCTGCTCGTGCTGAGGTGGCTGACCGGCCATTATGGCAGTGATTGGAAACTCTTCCCGCTGAAAATCCCAGTAGCGTGCGGCTAGATCGGCAAGTGGCGCACTGGACATCATATTCTCCTTAGGAGCGAGGACGTGCGCTATAGGCAGCGCGCAGAAAGCTGGAGAATGACGGTCCGCTCCCGGTAATGTGGGAGTCTTCCGGGATGATCCTGCTGCTGAAGGAAAGGCCAGAGAGCGGCCGTGTCCCGGCTAGGGTTATGAATTCAGCTGTGCCCGCCGCAACGAGGGGCTGGTAGACGCTGGGATAGGTTAGCTCTCTCTCCATGAAGTTCACATGCAATATTCGACCGCTATAATCGGCATTCGCTGTCGCCTCTGCACGGTACATTTCAAAAACGCGCGACTGCCCGGGCAAAAGGCCGGGACTACCGGCGCCGATCTTGCGGAGCAGCGGCGTCCGGCGAAGCGCGGCGTAGAGAGCGAAGAGCCCGCCATAGGAAAAGCCGAACAATCCTGCACCATTGCTGTCATCGACGCGATATGCCGATGCGATTTGCCCATGCAGCTCATCGGTCAGAAAGGCGAGGAACTTGTCGCCGGCCGGGTTGCGCAGATTGTGCAGATAAAGGTTGGCTCCAGCACGGTCGAGCAGACCGGCCTGGACGGTCGCGTCCATGCCTTGCTCGACGCCCGGTGGGAGAGGCTCGCGGGGCGGCAGCAGGTCACGCGCGCGCACCGCCAGCGCTTTCGGTGCGTCTTCGGGGGGGTACCCGATGCAGACCATGATAAAGGGCTGAATTGGGTTGATCGGGTCGATCTGCAGATATGGCATGCGTGTGGCGAAAGAGGGGGCCGCGCTGTTGCCGTCGGGAAGATAAAGGACAGGGAAACGCGCGGTCTTTGCCTGTTCGTAGCCGCCGGGCGTCGAAACCCAGATGGCGTAGCGCGCGCCGGCGATCGCCGAGTCAATTTCGAAATAACGCGTCGACGGCAGCAAAGTGGACATCGGTGGGTCGGATGGAATGAGCCGCCTCGAGCGGCGCGGGGACTGCGCTGCGAGCGGAGCTGCAGCAGCGGCCGCGAGAGCGGCAGCGCTCGACAGGAATGTGCGTCGGTTGATGCTGGAAATCATGATCAGCTCCTTTCAGTGGGCGGCGTTCCAAGTGACTCGGCGAGATCGCTGTCGAGGAATAGGCGAATCCGCTGTTGCGCAACCGCGGCTGGCAATTGCGAGACCATTTCGAGCAGCTTCTCGTGCTGGATGAGGCGGTCCGCGATGAAGCCCATCTTCGGGCCGCTTTTGCTTAACTTGAGATACAGGGAGATAGCCGGAGCATCGACGGAGGCCAGGAGTCGACAAAGCCGCTCCAGCCGGCTTCCTTTCCCTTGCGTAAAGCGACTTCGACCGCCTCGTTCGGCACATGGGCGTCATCCCATCCGCCCAGCTCTAACATGTTCTGAAGTTCGGAAGCCATTTTTCGTTCGACTGGCTAACAGCCTGGCCGTGGTTGCGTTCGGTTCGTCGGCGACTTGGGCGACGCCAACAAAATAGGCCGCGCCCAGCAGTTCGAGCCGCCAGCTTTCGATCAAATGGATGTTCCCCGTCATTCAGGCGATCAAACGGGCGGGAACAGCTCGCACGCCATGGCATCGCCGGCGCGCAGCGGCACTTCCGGCAAATTCATTCCGGCTGATCGGCCAAGGTTGAAGAGATCGCCCGGATTCGGCCGAAAGGGGACATTCTGGTCCATCCAGCGCGTCGCAAGGGCCCGCTGCTGCTTCAACTCCGTCGGATTTAACCGATGCTCCATGGATAGTTTCGATGTCGTGGACCAGCACGTCCCCAGGTTCCACGCTCCGTGCGATCCCGGATGGAGGTATGTACGCATAAGGTCCGGTGCCTGGGGGCACCGGCTTGAACGGAGGCGGGCCAAACGGGACGCTACCTAGCCTTTCGAGTTGGTGGATCTCGCCAGTCTTGGCCTCGTAATAAAGGAAGGTGACCAGGCCAGCATGATTGATCATGGAAGGCTCGACCGCTGCCTGTACCATTGAGCCGGCGATCGCCGCATCGGCCGCGTTCCCGACTGCGCGCAACACCTCCATCATCGTTTCAGTGATGATGGCATTGTCCGTAGTGATGGCCGCCTGGGACCCGGTGACCGCTTGCTTTAGGCCCGGGTCGCGGATGTAGCTACAAAGGGCTCTGGTCATTTTGAGCTCCTGCTAGCCGAGAACGACGGTCTTGTTGCCGTTGAGGAAGATGCGGTGCTCAGCGTGCCAGCGAACCGCTCGGGAAAGCACTGAAGCCTCCACTTCCAGTCCGGCTGCGACCACTGCGTCGGCGGTGGCCGCATGGGTTACACGTCGGACATCCTGTTCGATGATCGGTCCTTCGTCGAGTTCGGCGGTGACGTAATGGGCGGTGGCGCCGATCAGCTTGACGCCTCTTCTATGGGCTTGATGGTAGGGCTTGGCGCCTTTGAAGCTCGGCAGGAAACTGCGATGGATGTTGATGCAGCGGCCTTGCAGTCGGGCCGAGAAGCCATCCGACAGGATCTGCATGTAGCGCGCGAGGACGACGAGATCAGCGCTGCTATCCTCGACGATCTGCAGGAACTGCGCTTCTTGCGCCGCTTTGCCAATATCCATCGAAAGGTGGTGATAGGGAAGGTCGTGCCACTCGGTAGTGCGTCGCATCGCATCATGATTGGAAACGACGCCGACAATCTTGATCGGAAGCTCGCCGATCTCATGCTTGTGAAGCAAATCGATGAGGCAATGTCCGAACTTTGATATAGCGATGAGGACGCGCAGTTGACGGGCTAGGTCGAGAAGCTCCCACTGTAGGTCGAGAGACAGAGCAACAGGCTCGATTAGGATCGCGAGCTCGCTCGTCGTCAAGGGGCTCGCGAGCACCATGCGAACAAAAAAATTATGGGTATCGGGGTCGCCATAGACCTGCGCGTCACGGACGTCACAGCTGTGCCGTGCCAAGAGCGGCGTAATCGCCGCCAGAATTCCGGGGCGGTCCGGCGCTCGGAAACGCAGCGCGAGCTGGTGTACGATCACGGCAACCCGATCATCCGTGACGCGTAATCAGCAGTGCTCTGGTCGACGATCAGTCGGAACATGGGGGCCCCGCCGGCGTCCGGAAGCCGGGCGACGAATAAGGCAGCCTCGCCCACGAGTGACCTCGTCGCCGATCCGACGGGGAAGACTGCATCCCGCAAGTCGAGCGGACAGACGGCCGCCAGCCGGTCTCTTGCGGCCGATCCTGAGAGGATGAAGCCTGTTCGCCCATCGCTTAGATCGGTCACCAAAGCGAGACTTCCTTCGAGCGCCGAATTAAGCCGAACGGCGAGATCGGCGACGTGCACCTCTGGGCCTATCAGGAGCCATTCGCCCGGCGCGATACAGGCGCAGTCAAGACCGCCCTTGAGGCCAGTCTGTCTTCCAGTGGGAGGCGCTATGGCTTCAAACGTCGATTCCAGGCCTTCTTTATTTTCATCGGCGTGGAGCTGAACCTTGAACACACCCAAGTCGGGCTCGGGCCGCAGTCGGAACTGCGGCCCGACAACCTCAGGCACGAGCATAAGCGCGCGGCAAAGATCGGGAGGAGAGGGGGAGTCAGCCATCGAGACGCGTGCCCTTCGGATCGTAGAACCGGGGCTCGACGATGACGGCGCTGCGGCTCAATCCGAGATCCCAAACATGCACCGTTTCGCCCAAGCGGGACTCGCCGCGCCGCACGAGTGCCAATGCCAAGGGTCGGCGCAGGGTTGGCGATAGGGTGGTAGACGTCACCCAGCCGTCGGAACCGTCTTTCCGGTCCGTGGGAAGTATATGGGCGCCCGCGGCCAGCGGCCCGGCGCCGTCCGTAACCTCAAGCCCGACAAACTGACGCCGATCTCTGCGCTGCCCTTCAAACGCGGTAGTCGACCTGCGACCGACGAAGTCGCAGCCTTTCTTGGCAGCGACGGCCCCGAAACCAATGTCCTGGGGAAAGGTGGTGCCGTCAGTGTCGCTGCCGACATGAAGGAATCCCTTTTCAATGCGCATCGTCATTAAGGCCTCTACGCCGAATGGCATGATTTCGAAGGTAGCACCTGCCTTGATCAGGGCATCCCACAGGGCAATGCCATACCGCCAGGGAACCGAAACTTCGAACGACAGCTCGCCCGTGAAGCTCACTCGCTGGACGCGGGCGCGTACCCCGCCTACCGTCCCCTCGCGATACGACATATGTCCGAAGGCGGCTCCGCCCAGTTCAATGCTGGACCCGAGCCTTTTCAGAACTTCGCGCGCTTTCGGACCTGCCACGGTCATAACTGCCCAGCAGGTGGTGACATCTTCCGTAAGCACCCGGAGCTCGGGCCACTCGCACTGCAGCCATTCATCGAAAATTGCCGCGACGGTCGCGGCATTTCCGCTGGTAGTGCCGACCAGGAAATGATCCTTGCTGAGCCGCGCGATCACTCCGTCATCATAGACGACGCCATGCTCACTTAGCATTATAGCGTAGCGGCATCGGCCCGGCTTAAGGCTTGACACCGTGTTGACATACATGCGGTCAAGAAAGGTGGCCGCGTCAGGACCCTTTACTTCGATCTTGCCCAAAGGGGAGGCTTCGAACAGCCCCACTCCGGAGCGCACCGCCAGCACCTCCCGAGCGATCGCTTCCGCCTCCCTCTCTTGTGGTCGACGGTAGCAGGACGGGCGCAGCCAGCCGCCATAATCCTCCGCAATGCCGGCGTGTGCCAAGTGGCGTTCGTGAGCAGCAAGCCGCGCGAGCGGCTTTAGGTTTTCTCCAATATTTCGGCCAGCAAAGGTGCCGATGGTCACCGGGTCAAACGGGGGCCGAAACTTGGTCGTTCCGACTTGCTGCGGGGGCTTGGCAAGCAAGGCGGACAGGGTTTCAATGGCTGGCACGTTTGAGGTTTTCCCCTGATCCGAAGCCATGCCGAGCGTCGTGTATCGCTTTACATGTTCCACCGAACGGAAATTCTCTCGAGCCGCGAGCTGAAGGTCGCCAACGGTTACGTCGTTTTGATAATCGAGCCAGGCTTTGTGCGCGGCGGCCTCGCCATCGACCATCTGCAGGACGGGCCCCACCGGTTTCGGGTCGGGCGTACTTCGTCGCTCCCCCAGTGATGCGGCACGGGCATCCGCAATGGCCTCGTTCAAGTCAAAGATGCCACTGGCGGCGCCAATCGAGGTGGTATGCTGTGGGCCTTTCGATGGAAGGAAAGCGCGGGCAGCATCGTCAAATCGCAGGGAACCTCCCGACTGCGAATGGAGGTGCACCGCGGGGTTCCAACCTCCGGAAACCAGCAACGTATCGCAGGCGATCGCCGTCTGGCTCTTAGCGCTCCGGCACGTGGCAGCGACAACTTTGCTTATGCGTCTTCGTCCGGTCGCCTTGACTGGGAGAGTGCCACGATGGACCTGGATCGAGCGCGTCTCAGCATCGCAGCTGGCCGGTGTCGCGTCCTCTCGCGAGTCCAGGATTGCTACGACTTCCACCCCCGCGTCATGTAGAGCAACGGCAGCCGCGTACGCACTGTCATTATTTGTGGCGATCACGATTCGCCGGCCCGGTGCCACTCCGTGGCGAACCGCGTAAGTCTTAGCCGCCGAGGCAAGCATGATGCCCGGTAAGTCGTTGCACTCGAAGGCCAGCGGCTGCTCAAAAGCGCCGGTTGCCAGAATCACGCGACGCGCGCGAACGCGCCACAGCCTTTCTCGCACCGGTCCGGTTGGAAGTCGTTCGCACAAGCCTATCAGGTCATGGTCATAATAGCCGAACGCAATTGTGCGAGTGAGAATGATGACATTTGCCTGGTCCTGCAGGCGAGCCACTGAAGCGGACAGCCACGCATGCGCCGAGCCGCCTTCGACGACCCCGGTTTCGGACAGGAGCCCGCCCCCCAGTTCCCGGTCCCCTTCAACGATCATGACGCTTTCGCCTTGTGCCGAGACGGCAAGCGCCGCGGAGAGACCGGCCGCTCCCGAGCCCACTACCAACACGTCAACGTGGGCGTTGCGATGCGCGTAAGAGTCGCAATCTGGCTCGGATGGCGCCACGCCGAGACCGGCAGCCCGGCGAATAGTCGGCTCGAACCACCGCCAGGCCGGCCACATGAACGTCTTGTAATAGAAGGCGGCTGGGATGAACTGCTTGAAGAGGCCGTTAATGGCGAGGAGGTCGAATTCCACGCTCGGGTGGGCATTTACTGGAACGGCTTCCAAGCCCTCGACCAACTCGATCTGAGTTGCCTTGATGTTCGGCACGGTCGCGGCACCGGACCCAGTCTGGACGATCGCGTTTGGCTCCTCGAGGCCGGCAGCGAGTAGGCCGCGGGGGCGATGGTACTTGAAGCTGCGCCCGACGATTGAGATACCGTTCGCCAACAGGGCAGATGCAAGCGTGTCTCCCTCAAAACCGTGAAGCTTGCGTCCTGCCCATTGGAAGCTCAATGGCGCGGAGCGGTCGATCAGGCCGCCGGACAGCAGGCGCCAGCCACTCATTCGCCACGGCCTCGCCGACCGGACGGGCTGGGATCGCCCATCGGGTAAATCTCTATGATCTGATGAGTGACCGTATCACGCACGAGATTGAACCACCGTCGACAGCCGGCCGAGTGCAGCCAGCGCTCATGATGTGGGCCCTTCGGATTTTGCCGGTAAAAGAGATAATCCGCCCAGACTTTGTCGCTGACTTCCGCTCCGTCAGCACCCGGACGTTGGATATGCGCTTGGCCTCCACAGCGAAATTCCACTTCCGCGCGCGACCCACAATAGGGACAGTCGATCAGCAACATCAGTGGGCGATCCCTGAGGCAGATGCTTCGTCGATTAAGGAACCGGACGTGAATCGTTCGAGACCGAAGGCCGCGGCAAGCGGATGACTCTCACCGGTGGACAAGAGGTGCGCAAGACACCAGCCACCGGCCGGAATGGCCTTGAAGCCGCCAGTTCCCCAGCCACAATTAAGATAAAGCCCGTCGACTGGCGACTTACCGATAATCGGCGTCGAGTCGTGAACAACGTCCACTATTCCTGCCCATTGCCGAAGAAACCGCAGGCGCGAGAATTGCGGGAACAGCTCGAGGACGCCTGCCGCCGCTCGCTCCATCCACGGCAGATTTCCGCGCTGCGCATACGATAGATAAGCGTCCAGACCTGCACCGATAACTAGTTCGCCCTTGTCAGACTGGCTGATGTAGACGCCCGTGGCAGGGGACAGCACCACGGTGTCAAGGCAAGGCTTAACCGGCTCAGACACGAACGCCTGAAGCGCATAGGAACTGATCGGTAATGAGAAACCGGCCTTCGCGGCCATCACGCTGCTGTGACCGGCAAGTGCCAACCCTATTCGATCGCAATTTATGGGGCCGAGGCTTGTCTCCACGCCCCGAACCCGACCACCCTCGATGCGGAAATCCTGGACTTCGCAATTCTGGATGATGTCGACACCCATTCGATCTGCAGCGCGAGCGTAACCCCAGGCCACGGCGTCGTGACGCGCGGTTCCTCCGCGCGGCTGATTAAGCCCGGCGAGCACTGGGAAGCGAGGTGCCGGGTTTAGACCGGGGATCCGTTGCTTGACTCCCTCGGCGTCGTGCAGCTCTGCATCGATCCCGTTGAGAAGCATGGCGTTCGCAGATCGCCGCAGCATCTCCAGCGCATGACGATCGTGCGCCAGCATCCACATGCCACGCTGCGAGAACATGATATTGTAATTGAGCTCGCGCGATAGCCGCTCATAAAGGCGGACCGAAAAATCATAAAAGGCGGCGCTCTCGGGGAAGAAATAGTTTGATCGGATCACGGTTGTATTCCGGCCGGTATTTCCGCCTCCGACCCAGCCGCGCTCCAGCACGGCCACGTTCTTCATGCCGTGATTTTTAGCAAGATAATAGGCCGTCGCCAGACCATGGCCACCGCCACCGACGATGACTGCATCGTAAGCCTTCTTGGGCTCTGCATCGCGCCATGCGGGGACCCAACCACGCTGCCGATTAAGCCCCTCACGGAGAAGGGAGAATGCCGAGTAGCGAGGGGTCAAATTAAGATCTCCTGTTGTTCCAAAATGCACAACTGCATCCTTTGTAGCAAGCCCGGATTATATCCTGACTTCATCTCCTAAATGGCCGATCCTCGCTCCAGCAAAGGCAAGATACTGAAATTAAACACAATGAATCGTGCCATCGGGCTCATCTGTTCCAGCAAACAGCGACCAATTAAATACACTATTGCATAATGAAGAAAAGTACTTGAAACTCTACCACTCTAACACGGCCGAGCAGGTCGTGTCGCCTGCCACGGAGGGGAGCAAGGGAATGAGGAAAGCCTTTTTCGCTACAGTCAGCCTGGGCGCGATGACCGCATTCGCGTTACCGGTATCGGCGCAGGGACAGGAGGCGTCGGAAACTACGGCCGGACCCCAGGAGGAGTCGAACGCTCGCGATGTCGACCAGGGTACGACTTTGTTCGATAGCGAAATCGTCATCACCGCGAGCCGCCGGCGCGAACGGCTCCAGGACGTCCCCTCCGCAGTCACTGCGCTGGAAGGTAAGACGCTCGAAAGAATCGGCGCCCAAAGCTTTCGCGATTACAGTACCCTGATACCGGGGCTCAGCCAGCGGGATTTCGGCAATCCCGGTCAGGGCACGATCATTATTCGCGGGCTCAACACTGGGCCGCAGTCGATCACAAACACTTCCGCCACCTACATTGACGAGTCGCCGTTCAGCGCGAGCGGTTTTCTTTCGGCTGGGGCCCTCCTGACCCCCGATCCTGACATCGCAGATCTCGATAGAATCGAAGTGCTGAAGGGGCCTCAAGGGACGCTCTATGGCGCCAACAGCCTCGGCGGCCTGATACGGATCATCACCACCAGGCCCGACGCAAGCCTATCGTCAGGCCGCCTCTGGGGCGAAATGACGGGTGTGGAAGGCGGGGGTTTCGGCTACGCGTTGAGAGGCTCGATTAATCTACCTTTAATTCAGGACAAGCTCGCGGTCCGGGCGAATGTCTCCTATCGGCACGCGCCCGGCTGGACTGACAATGTCACTCTCGGCACCAAAAACGTCAACGACTCAGTGATCCAGGGAGGACGCCTCGCACTGCGCTTCACGCCAACGGATCGGCTGACGATCGATCTCGGCGGCATTTACCAGCAGATCGAGAACCGGGGCATTGCGCGCCAAGATAACGTCACTGGTACGCTGACTCCGCGCGACCGCAAATATGCCTATCGGGCGCTGTTCGATGCGGAAGGCGACATCACCTATCGGCTGTTCAATAGCAACTTGGACTATGATTTCGGCAAGGTTTCGCTGATCGCGACAGCGTCTTACGGCGAATATGAGACTAACCTCATCTCCGACGCGTCTGAGCTCTTCGTACCGACCCTCCGGGCGATTGGTCTTGCGGGCATCATCCCGGCCACCGCGCAGATCCAAGGCGACGTCAGTCCCAACCTGAACAAGTTCACGAGCGAGATCCGCCTGGTTTCGGAGCGGATCGGGCCGATCGAGTTCGTCCTCGGCGGCTTCTATACCAACGAAAGCAACGTCTATCGCGCTGCCTACTTCGTCAACAATGCGCAGGGTGTTCCCCTCGCGGCGCCGTTCAATGTGCTGGTCCGCACGCAGACCTTGTCTGACTATGAAGAAATTGCCGCCTTCGGCAATCTCACTTTCTATCTGACCGACACTCTTGACGTCACGGGCGGCGTCCGCTTTGCGCACAATGAACAGGTTGCCCAGACGGGCGGCCCCGGAGCCGTCGTTTTTTATGCCCCGCGCGCGACTTCGAACTTCAAGTTCGAAGATGATGTTACGACCTATCTGGCGACGGTCCGCTGGCGGCCCACGCCAGCAATCAGCACCTTCTTGCGTGCCGCAAGCGGCTACCGGCCGGGCGGCCCGCAAAACAATCCTAATCCGCCGGCCGGTGCACAAACCGTCATTCGCCCCGACAAGACATGGAATTATGAAGCCGGCTTTCGCGCGAAGTTGTTCGACAACTCGCTCAGTGTCGGTGGTTCCATCTATCACATCGACTGGACCGAAATTCAGCTGAATACTAACTTTCAGGGTGTCGTGTTGCAGGCCAATGGCGGTAAGGCGAAGGTGGATGGTGCGGAGATCGAACTTGTCGCCCGACCGGCACCTGGCCTCACGGTCGCGGCCAATGCCGGCTACACTAACGCGCGCCTCACCCAGGTGGACGCAGGGGTGCGGACCAGCGTCGGTGCCGCGGCTGGCGATCGCCTGCCGCTGACGCCGCGCTTTACGCTCGCTTTGATCCCCGAATATCGCGTCCCAATCGGAAGGGATCTCAATCTCAACGTTGGAGCGACGCTGCGGCATCGCTCGAGCATGCCGAGCTCCTATCCTGGCGCCTTTCTCAATCCGAACATCCGGGTGCCGAGCGCCACAACTCTCGACTTGAGGGCCGGTCTCGACATCCGCAACTTCACCGTTCAGTTGAGGGCAGAGAATATATTCGATGAACTCGTCTACACCTCTTTGGCGACCAACTATCTGGTGAGCCCGGCCATACCCGTACCCACGACCGCAACGGTTGGACGGCCTCGCTCGGTGACCCTCGCGGTGAGCAAGCGCTTCTGAGCCATTGCCTTGGGGAAGGCAGGCTGCCGGCCTGACTTCGACGATCGTGACTTATTGATTTCGAGCCGATTGTTTGTGCCCGATGGTCGCACCCTGACATGATTTGGCCTCGCAGCCAACGGCGGCTTTTTCCAACGGGTAGGTATGTTGGAAATACGGGATCAAAGCCAGGCCGAGCGCTGGCGGTGCCGCCCGGCCGGCAAGTAGCAGGCAGGAACGGATGAAAGAGCAAGTATGACCGCCTTTACCAATTCCGTCATCTTCGACGGCAAGGGTCCGCGACTGGTCGAGGGTCAGAACGTCTTCATTCGCGATGGGCTGATTGCCGAGGTTTCTGACCGCCCTCCCAATCCTGCCGACGGAAAGGTGGTAGATTGCGGAGGCCGTACGCTAATGCCGGGCCTCATCGATTGCCACGTCCACGCTTATGCCCTCAGCCCCAATCTTTCCGAAGTGGCGGCGGCGCCCGACACCCTCGCCGCAACTTGGGCCACGGGCATGCTGTCGAACATGCTCGATCGAGGCTTCACGACGGTGCGGGACACGGGCGGCGCTGATTATGGGCTCTTCCTTGGCCTCAGCCGTGGCTACATACGTGGGCCGCGTCTTTATTACTGCGGCCGTGCGATCAGTCAGACTGGCGGTCATGCCGACCTTCGAAACCCCCATCAGAAGGGCTGCGCCGATTTACTTGCCTGTGGCTGCGGGCAGAGCGGACTGTTCAGCGCGACAGTCGACGGCGTTGACGCGGTTCGCAAGATCGTCCGCGAAAATCTGTTCCGCGGTTCGAACTTCATTAAATTCATGGGTTCGGGCGGAGTCTCATCGACCGGCGACAAACTCGATTCGCTTCAGTTCTCGGATGAGGAGATCATCGCCATTGCAGAGGAGGTGGAGCGTCACGGGGCCTATTGCACGGCTCATATACATCCGGATAAGGCGCTCAGTCGAGCGATCCGCCTAGGAGTCCATTGTATCGAGCATGGTACTCTCGTCGAGCCGGACACGGCCCGATTGGCGGCGGAGAAAGGGACTTTTATAGTCCCGACCATGGCTATCATCTGGTCTCTGAACCTTGAAGGCGCTGAACTCGGCTTCCCGCCCCAATCGCTCGAGAAGCTAGATCTCATCAAGGATGAGGCCATTGCAAGACTTCAGCATCTGAAAGATGCCGGAGTGAAGGTGGGTTATGGCACGGATTTGTTGGGAGCACTGGAGCGTCACCAACTGCAGGAATTTAAACTTCGGGGCCAGATCTACAGCAATCACGAAATGCTGGTGCAGGCGACTTCAATGGCGGCAGAAATCATCGGCGCCAAAGGAAAACTCGGGTCGATCAAGCCTGGGGCAGCGGCGGACATTCTCGTGGTGGACGGAGATCCGCTAGAGGATATCGACTGTTTGGTTGCCGAAGGCGCCAACCTTCAAGTGATCATGAAGGAGGGGGAGTTCGTCAAGAACTCGCTCCACGTGACGCCCTGATGGCGCTCCATGACGTTCGCGAGACTCCGGCAGGTGAGGCGGTCTGGAAATTCTATCGCGAGCTGTTTCGGCCGGGATCAGATCACGTTTGGAATGCCCAGGACCTCGAAGCGACCTCGGACGGCAAAGCCGTTTACTTTATCGGCCAGTGTTTCGAAGGGGAGCTCGAAGATGGTCCGTCAAGTTCGGCTTGGCGGCTGGACGTGGACAGCGGACAGCTGAGCGAGGTAGTTGCCGGCGCCGGACTCTTTCGGATCACTCCCGATAACCAGCGCGCTGTTTGCCTCAGCCGCCTGGGCGAAGGGTTGGAGCAGCTAAGACTTGTTCGCCTTCCCGACTGCGAGACGATTGAGCAAATACCGATTACAGGTCGGGTCGAGGCGGCTTCGTGGTCCCCCGACGGGGAATGCCTTCTGCTCATCGTGGCTGGTGCTGAAGCGGACGTTTCAGGCGTCGAGGGAGGCTTTGCCCTGCGGGCGCTGTCGCGAGGCCCCAACTGGCTTCCTGAAGTGACAAGTTCCGACGGCGGCGACCAGTGGAGACAAGCCATGTTATGGCGACAGGGCTCCGCAGCTCCGCGCCCGCTCACTCTACCGCCCACTAATGTCTGGGAAGCGGCATGGCTCGGCAACGACCGTTTGCTCGCCGTCGCGAGCGACCATCACAGCGAAGGCAGCTGGTACAGCTCTGGCCTACGGGTCCTCGAGGTGTCGAGCGGGCGTGAGATCAGCAATTATCTCTGTGCCGATCAGTTGGGGGTGCCTGCAGGCTCGCCTGATGGGCACCACTCTGCCTTCATCGAGGCGGTGTGCAGCGACAGGGGCATCATCTGCGGTCGTGCAAGATTGATGAAAGGCGACTCTTCCCCCCTTGATCTTAGCTTGGCAGGCGTCGAGGTCACCGATCTTCGCTGGAGGGACTCTCGGCGACTACTTTACGCCGGCTTGCGCGATTCCGAGACCGTAATCGGCGAATATGACCTTGTTTCGCAGAAACAGCGCGAATTGTGGTCCTCCGATCGGATCACGGTGGGTGGCTGGTACCCACATGTGACGCCCTTCGCAAACGATGAGGCGCTGGCCGTCATCGAAAGCTACAATCAGGCTCCCGCTATTGCCCGTGTCGGCGAGGGTTCGGAAGGGGTTATCCGCGACTTGGCGCCCAAGGGCGGCGCCGCAGTCTCGGGCCGAATGGAGCATGTGCGCTGGACTGGTCGGGACGGCCTGGAAATCACCGGTTGGCTCATTCTTCCGGAGGGCGCCGACCGTCAACTGCCATTGCTGGTTGATGTCCACGGCGGACCTATCGCAGCGCACCGCAACCGTTACGCGGCTGCCTTTAGAGCGGACCCGGTCCTCGTCGCTCAGGGGTGGGCGGTTTTTCTACCCAATCCCAGGGGATCAGGCGGACGAGGCCAAGACTTCGCCCGTCGAGTCGTCTCCGATATGGGGGGCGAAGACGCTCACGACATCCTCTGCGGGATCGAGCAGCTGGTACTTGAGAAGATCGCCGATCCAGAACGCGTCGCCATCTTCGGCACCAGTTACGGCGGGTTCATGTCCGCAACGATGCTGGCATTTCACAGGCGCTTCGCCGCAGCGATCCCCATGTCACCCGTCGTCAACTGGTATAGCCAGCATTTTGCTTCCCAGATCCCTTGGTTCGACGAGGTCTTTCTCGGTGGGTCGCCGCGCGAGCCAGGAGGGCCGTATTTCGACCGAAGTGCTGTGTTTCACCTGGATGGCGTGACCACACCGACGCTTGTCATCGGCGGTGCCCGTGACAAGAATACCCCGCCCGACCAGGCTGTCCAACTCTTTAACGGATTAGTTGAGGCAGGCGCCGCGGCGGAATTGGTTATTTACCCGGAGGACGGTCACAGCCTGCGCGGCTATCCGGCCTATTTGGACAGCGCAACTCGCATAATTCACTGGCTCCAGCAGCACGTCAGATCAGACCAATGAGCTACTGTCTCGTCTTTGGCCAATTTTGTATTCCGCCTGCGCTTACTTATGGGCGTCGCCGACTGCCCACATCAAGCGCTCGAGCTCTACCCTTAAACCCTCGAAGGTTGGGTCCGCTTTCAGCCATTAGGAGACGTTCCTGTATTGTTCCCCGTCAGCACCTATGGCTCAGATTTGAGGTTGTGATTTAAGGAGGATTTGGGGCTTTGTTGCATAACTGTGTTGAGGGATTCCCTGTGTGAATCCGGTAGTATAGGTGGCGGGGATGTCGAAGCCTGCTGCCCCGAAATATCGCACGACGAACTGGAGCGCGTATAACGCGGCGCTG
>Ga0335395_10000403_pt1 | contig 27592 bp, 26 predicted proteins | sample MAT02_FD_205744 | JGI IMG/M metagenome (GOLD analysis project Ga0335395, IMG submission 205744) | Freshwater microbial communities from Lake Fryxell liftoff mats and glacier meltwater in Antarctica - MAT-02 (spades assembly) (version 2) ... | reverse complement strand
ACAGGCTATTTTGAATGCTTGGGTAATTCTTCTTTCTCAATAATCTGGAAGAAACACCCTTCAGACTATTAACAAGCTTAGAGATAGCAATTTTTGGAGGGTAATTGATCAATAGATGCACATGATCACCTTCTCCGTCAAATTCAATTAACTCGGATTCAAAATTTTTACAAATATGACTAAATATTGATTTAATTTCCTCAAGTATTTCTTTGGTAAATACTTTTTTTCTATATTTAGTAACAAATACTAAATGTACATGCATTAAAAAAACGCAAGATCTACCTGTTCTAACATTACTTGACTTATTCATAGACCAAGCCTAACATGCATTCATGTTAATACGCAAAACTTTTAAATACAGATTAAAACCGACTAAGAAGCAGCTAAAAGCTCTTGGCTGCACATTGGACGAATGTCGTTGGCTTTACAATCATCTTTTGGAACAAAGGAAATTGGCCTACGAAGAGTTGGATATTTCTCTCACAAAATTTCAGCAAAACATATTTCTTCCTTTTTTAAAATTAGACCGCCGGGAATTACTCACCGTTCATTCACAAGTTTTGCAAAATGTCACCGATAGGTCGGATAAGGCTTTTCAAAATTTTTTCAGACGATGTAAATCCGGAGAAAAACCGGGGTTTCCCAGGTTTCGCGGATTCGACAGATACACTAGTTTTTGTTATGCTCAGTCCGGTTTTTCGGTAAAAGGTTCCGAAGTTAAATTGTCAAAAATCGGCAGTATTCGTTTTAAGCTTCACCGAGAAATACAAGGTAAAATTAAAACATGCACCCTTTCAAGAGAATCGGGAAATTGGTATGTCTGTTTTTCTTGCGAGGTGGACTTGAATCCGTTACCCGAAAATTCTAAATCGATCGGAATCGATTTAGGAATCGAAAATTTTGCCACCTTTTCCGACGGGCAAACGCTAGCCAATCCTCGATTTTTTAAGAAAGCGGAAAAGGAAGTCGCTAAATCTCAAAAAAAATTGTCGAAATTAGAAAAGGGCACACCCGAAAGGAAAAAGCAAAAAAAGACAACGTCTAACATACATCGAAAAATTAAAAATAGAAGGTCCGACTTTTGCCACAAAATATCGCGAAAGATTGTAAATGAATATCAACACATATGCATCGAGGATCTAAACACATCTCGAATGATGCAAGGATCATTTCTGGCAAAAAGTATAGCCGATGTGAGCTGGAGTCAATTCACACAGTTCTTAACCTACAAAGCGGCAGGAAGCTGGTAGGAAGCTAGGATTTGTGAATCCGGACTAGACATCACAAACTTGCAGTCAATGCGGAAATAGAGAGGTTAAAGAGCTCTCGGAAAGAAAGCATTGTTGTTTGCTCTGCAGATATCGGTCCGGAAGAGATGAAAACGCTGCTAAAAATATTTTGGCTCTTGGACTAGATAGCCCGGTAGTAATACCAAAAAGCCTTCGCCTTCAGGCGAGGGATTAGTCACGTGCAGTATCAGTTTCTTTTTTAGATTACCTTGCATTTTCATTAAAAAATATCTATATTCATTTTTCAATATTAAGTTATTAATGCATCTTTAACGCAGGATCATTTTTCTTATGATAGAAAAAAAAAATGATAATTCTATTCCTGATAGACCGCTTGAATGCAGCGAATGCAAAAAAGCTATTGCTGTGCGCTATGTGGAAATTGTGGGATCTGTAACCACACAAACAAGTATGTGCGCAGATTGTCCTGAATTGCAACGGCGTTTGTATGGGGCAAATCCGAAAGAATTAGTTTCAAATTCATTAAGTGATGCCGAGTTAGTTTGCGGCAATTGTGGTACTACGTTAGAAAATGTACGCCGAGGCCATAGTTTAGGTTGCGCAGAGTGTTATACTGTATTCAGCGATGCCTTAATTCAGGAACTTTATTCTTTAAATCGTTTACCCTCGAAGATTATAACAGAAAAAAAATCAGGCCCTATTCATATTGGCAGAACTCCTGGCGAGAGATTAGCTGTTAATCTCTCTTCAAAACTCTTAGCATTAAATGAATCGTTAAAAGAGACTTTGAAAAGAGAAGACTATGAACAAGCAGCGTTATTGAGAGATCAAATTAACGCGTTAACACATGAAGAAAAAAGCCATAAGCCCGAACTAAAAGAGCAGACAGATGAGAAAAATTGATTCTAATCATCCTTTATTATGTGATGCAAATCCTTGGAGAAACAATTCAAATAGTATCTGGCTGGCTTCAACGTTGAGCTTAAATCGCAATTTGGAAAAATTTAATTTCCCAAATAAATTACCAGAAGAAAAACGTAAGCATATTTTAGATATGATTACCCCTAAACTACAAGCAAGTGACCAACTAAAAAATCCTCAAGTTTTATTAGCTCATGAAACTTTACCCATTGAAAAAGAATTTTTAGTCGAACATTTTTTAAGCAGTCAAGGCTTTCACCATTCTTCAAAAGGTGATGCTTTTGTCATCGATGAAACAGGGGAGTTTTTAGCAACGATCAATTTAAGAGATCATTTAACTCTGCAAAGAATTGATATCCAAGAAGAATTAGAGGATACATGGGAAAAATTAGTTAAAGTGGAAATGCAATTAAAGGATGTCTCTTATGCGTTTAACCCAAAATTTGGTTTTTTATCGTCAGATCCTACAATGAGTGGAACTGGACTCATTGTTCATATTTTTTTGCATTTACCCGCCCTCATCTATACAGATAATTTGATTGAAGCAGTAGGTAAATATAAAGATGAAAGTATCGAACTCACAGGTTTACAAGGCGATCCAAACGAACTTGTAGGGGATATTGTTGTCTTTCATAACGTTTACACGTTAGGCCTAACTGAAGAAACAATTTTGACATCCTTACGCACTTTAGCAGCAAAAATGATCATAGAAGAAAAAACCATTCGAAGCCGATTACAGCAAAATCAAGGTAACGACGTAATTGAAATAAAAGATAAAGTGAGTCGTGCATTTGGAGTTCTCATGCATTCCTATCAAATTGAAGCAATTGAAGCGTTACAAGCGATTAGCCTACTTAAGCTGGGATTAGATTTAAAATGGATCGAAGGCACGACACCGGAAAACTTAAATAAACTTTTATTTAATATTCGCAGGGCGCATTTATTGTGTCATTACAGCCAAGATAAAATTTCACAAGATGAACTGCTACATAAAAGAGCAGAATACATTCATCAATCTCTAAAAGGCACTGAACTCCTCGTCTAAATTAATACTAACAATTATTACAACGAAACTGTATATGGCATCATCTTGCACAACCTTAAAATATCAACTTGTAGAATTTACGTCAGCTATCCAAAAGTATCAAGCGATTGAATCTCCTAAACCTGATGAAAATATAAAATTATATGTTGCTTCACCCACAAGAATATATGATGAAAATAGTTTAATTAATCGAGTTAAAATTTTTTTTGATAAAATTTGGAAATGGATTATTTCAAAAAAAAATGAAAGCTTAAAAGTAGCTGTTGAAGGAACAATCCACCATTTATTTGATCAGGTCATCACTGAAGCCTACCATGCAAGGCAAAATCATTTAGCTGTAAAAATTAAACAAGTTGAACAAGCATTTAATTTAACTAAAAATGATGAGCAGATACAAGGTCAAAAAAAACGTTATTATGAACATCTTAAATATGAATTGAAAGGTGCAAATGTTTGCCTAACTTCTTTGCAGTCCAATTTTGATGCAGTTTTAACTCATGCAACAAGTTCAGAAAATGAAGCAGATAGGCTTAAAAGCTTAGCGACCAAAGTCGTCTCCGCAGTTTTTCCATTCTGGTACAAAATGCTTCACTATAAACATACTTTTGCTTCCACTCTAAAAGACTTTTTGCCTTCTAGATTTTCGCTTGCGACTACAGAAAAACCCATTAATGGTGCTGTACGTGATTTAGCTCTTTTCGGGGCCTTTAAAGAAGAATTGAACTGGATTAATTTAGAGGCTATGGCTGGAAAAATTCCTTTTGTTGAACTTATAAAAATTTGTCAACCTAATTCTGAATTAGATGTAAGAGAAAAAAAGCGTCTGGATAAGTGGATTGCAACTCTTAACACCTATATGAATGATGATGAGCTAAAATCTGAAGTAACAAAAAAAATTGTTGAACAACTAAAAAGTGTAATTAAAGAAATTGTTAATATTTCTGAGATTCAAGGTGATTTATCGATAAGTTATGGATTACTTATCAACAAGTTGGATGACCGAGGCTGCCTTCTTATGCGGCTGAAAGATCATGAACATATGATATGGCGTAACTCATTAAAAAAAGGTCAGAAACTTAGATGTCAGGGGGAAATTTACCGATTAGGCGAGGAACTAACGACGAAAAAAATTCTCAATAAAAAAAAATGGAAAACGTATCAATTAGAATCCAAAAATCACCACCGAGTGTTTAAAATTGCAAACCATCCCAATTTAGCAGTACGTATCGGAAAAAGCCCATTTGATCTGGCCATTACTAGTTATGAGCACAAAGAGTATCAATTTGGAGTTCCCCATGTAAAAGGTTTGCAAAATGTGAGGGAAACAGACAAAGGCCATCCCGTAGCTTTTATGGAGTTAATGCCAAAAACAATTGTAGACCATGAATGGACATCCACAGGCTATATTTTAAATTCGACAGATCAAAAAATACTGTCACGTATCGCTTCATTTTTATTATGCATGTATGATTGGCAAGTATGGCCCAATGAAATTTCATGGGAGCAGTTTTTTTTAGATGCAAAGGGCAGGCTCAGAACAGGTCAATTATTTGACCTAGGACGCCGTGCCCATATGTTAGAAAAAAATTATTGTGGTCCAGATAACTATTTGGCTGCAGAAGAGTTTTGTGCAAAAGTCAGAGCTAACAATTCAATTTTGAGTTCATATATTCAACGTTATTTGATGGAAGTCTCAGGTTATAGCAAGCATGCTTTGGCTGTTTTTTATCGCACCTGTGTAACGAAAATGTTAAAAACTGGAGATTTTGATTTTATAAAATTATCTCTTCCTGAGGGCTACAACAAGCGTATTTATAAGAAAAAAGTCAATGAGCTAATCATCGAAGCAAAAAAATTGCGTAGAAAGTGTTTTGGAACAGTTTTTGAAATGGTCCAAAATAAAAAAGCCCAATTTAATGAAAGGCTTGTTCCATTGAAAAAAGAAATTAGAAAAACGATAAAAGCCCTTCAAAAAATTAATGATAAAAATTCTGATGAATTTCAATCTTTATACAATCAGTATCTAGCTGTCTGGGCAGAAATGAAAAATGAACAGAATCAGTATCGAGGGGAAATGCAGGCACAAATATTGCGAGAAATTAATTCTTGGCAACATTTCACAAATAAACAAGAATCCAGTTTAAAAGCCATGAACCAGCTACAAAAAGAAATTGTGGAAATACGCGAAGAAATCACAGAAGAAAAAGAAAAAATGAAGAGAGCCAAGGGGAGGGGAGCTAGAAAATCCATGTATTCTGAATATAAACAAATTGAAAATAATTTATTAATAGAAGAAGAAATGTATTTTCACAAAATCCTTAAAACTACCGTCATGGATCGCTTAGTGACAGCCTATCATCAAAGTGCAACGCCTGCTACCTTAAGCGATTCACTTGTTGAAACCGTTTTAGAAACTTTTCAACAACCAAATGATGAAATTCCAGAAGACTTTGCGACTAGATATTATCAAGAGCAAAGAAAATTACTGATAGCAAAAAATAAATATGCAATTAAAATTAAGAGAGCTAAAGAAAATTTGGTAGTCCTAAACATGTAGTGATTTCAAATTCTTATTGTAATCACAAATGAACATTTTGATAGCGCCTATGTGGTTCTCAATTTTCTTTGAAAATGACAAAGCTTTTCTGACTAATCTTGAACATCTTTGTCTAAGCGTGCAGTTAAATCTTTCAATATAACTTGTCTTCCCAAATTCTTTGCCAACGGCACTGTGTTGCTACCATGGGATAATTTCGTAGTAAACTGAGAATTTAATTGTGTTTTATGAGCCGTTAGGTTTTAGTCAGATATAAGATTTCTCCAGCGAAAATACAAATAGCTTAGTGAATTTCATGGCAAAAAAAGTCAGTGCAACGGATTGCATTGCACCAAAAGGTAGGATCGTTAAAAAGGTACGTTAAAAATGCAAACAGCCCATCTCGTGCCTTTTAAAACAATTTTAAACATGTGTTTAAGAATTCAATTTGACAAAATTTTAAGTCATTACTGGTATCGCTAAAATAATTTAGCTTAGAAAGTGAATTCCTATCTATTATGAGAGGTTAATAATGCAATCAACTCAAATGTTACGAACTTTAGATGAAATATACACTTTGAAATTTGAGAGGGATGTGATTAAAAGTCCTTTCAATTCAGCAAATATTTATCTTTTGGGTCTGTTGAATTACCATCGGTTGTTTGAATATAAGGATTCAATTTTTTTCTATCCCGCTTCTCTATGTTCTTTCTGCATAGAAAACAAACCTAATGATAAGATGCCTTTACAAGGTATAAAGTTAATCACTGAAATTACCATTAGAAAATTAAGCCATCACTCTACGGAAGAAAATGGTCTTAACCAAGATTTCATCCAATCCATTCATCATACCTTTCGTCTTTTTATGACTTTAATACTTAATAGCTGGCAAAGTATTGAAAAAACTCTAGAAGAAAACGTTAATGTATTATCTAATTCTACGAATATCTATGAAATGAAATTTGATCACCGACTTTATAGAAATGAAGATTTAAAAGATGAAAAAATTATAAATCAATTTGAAAATCTATTAGAGGATGAAACACGTCTTTTTTCACTCCAAATAGTTTTCAAAAATATTATTCAAGAAAATGATCCAACTCTTAACCAGTATTCTATAAAGTTTTTAAATAAAGAATTTTATATCTATAGTTCAAAAGAAAATTTAGAAAAGATTAAAAAGATATTTCAAAGTGAAAATCAAATTTTAAATAGTTTTAAAAAACGTTTTACCCAGACTAAAAAAGCGTTACAAGAATAGCTGTTTTATTGTAACAGTTCAGACGCCCTTTCCTTGGGGACATCTGAACTGTTACAAATTAAAGTTTCTTTAATGGTTCTCTAATCAGAAAAGAATCCAGTGACAGTAGTGTATAAGATGCTGAAAAGCGGGTGCCTCTAAATGTTTATAACTGTAATAATTATGAGGCTATTTTTGCTGATTTAATCGTGCGATTTTCCCAGTTTTTTACATTTGCAGCTAGAGTTAAAGCAATAAAGGGTTTTTCTAGTTTCACATAGTCGTGTATTTTTTCTGCCTCTCCAAAATACTTTAGGCAAAGACTCCTGTTCTGCTGATCCAATGAAGTAAGTTGTCCTGTACGTAAACCTTGATAGATTCTATGTGCAAGTTTCGCATAGGTCTCATTTTTCTTAAAAGCTACACAGACCACACCTTTATAAATGCTTTTCTTAGAAATGGTTAATTCCCTGTAGTCCCCATCATTAATATAAAAATCGTAATGAACTGTGAAATTAAGCACCTTCATAAAGATCCTTGCATAGATTATTTGTGATTCAATTTTTGTCTTAAAACAAAAGGTAAAATCCCTCCGTGACGATAATAATCTACTTCACTGTGTGTATCTAAACGTGAAGTGAGTGCAATTGTCTTGATTTCGTTATGATGAGTAATTTCCAAAATGACTTTCTGCTTTGGAGCGAGTCCATTTTCAAGACCCTGAATGGAGAAAATTTCCTGTCCAGTTAATCCTAAGGTTTCTGCGGTTTCACCATTTTCAAATTGCAAAGGTAAAATACCCATGCCTATAAGATTACTTCGATGAATTCTTTCAAAGCTACTAGCTACAACAGCTCTCACACCTAACAAAAAAGTGCCTTTGGCGGCCCAGTCACGAGAGCTTCCCATTCCATAATCTTTTCCAGCAAAAATAATTAAAGGAATATCACGTTTTTGATAAATTTCACTGGCTTCAAAAATAGTTGTCAAGGTGCTCTCTGGCATGAGTTTAGTAAATCCTCCTTCCACGCCCTCAACCATTTTATTGCGCGTGCGTACATTAGCAAAAGTTCCACGCACCATAATATTATGATTGCCACGACGGCTCCCATAACTATTAAAATCCTTTTCTGAAATATTTAAGCTTAATAAATATTTGCCTGCAGGAGAGTCTTTGCGAATGGCGCCAGCTGGAGAAATATGATCAGTAGTGACAGAATCACCAAAAATTGCCAACGCATGCATATTTTGTAAAACTGTTTGTTTAGATAATTGAAGATTAAAATCTTCAAAATAAGGAGGATGTTGAATATAAGTACTCTCGGGCTGCCATTGATAAAGGGCGCTTTTCGTTAAAGGAATTTTTTGCCATTCGGGAATTTCATCTCGTACATTTGCATAACGTGCCTTAAACATTTCTGGATGCACTCCTTGAGCAACGGCCGCTTGTATTTCTTCTAATGTCGGCCAAATGTCTCTTAAATAAACAGGTTGAGCATCTTCGTCAAGCCCGAGTGGTTCAATATCCATATCAATATCGATTCGTCCTGCCAATGCAAATGCAACTACTAGAGGGGGAGACATAAGAAAATTGGCTTTTACAGAGCTATGAATACGTGCTTCAAAATTGCGATTACCACTTAAAACACTTGCAGTGACTAAATCATAATCTCTGATCGCTTGTTCTATATGTTCATCTAAAGGACCACTATTTCCAATGCAAGTGGTACAGCCATACGCAACTAGTTGAAAACCCAATGCATCTAAATATTTTTGCAAGTCTGTTTTGAGTAAATAATCTGTAACGACTCTAGAACCCGGAGCCAAGCTTGTTTTGATTTTACTATTAACTTTTAAGCCTTTTTCAACAGCTTTTTTGGCAACTAAACCAGCTGCTAGCATTAAGCTGGGATTACTTGTATTTGTACAGCTTGTAATAGCTGCAATGACTATTGAACCATCACAAAGAATAATATCGCATGCGGTACCCTTATTATTTTCAATCATTTTTTCTGGTGGTTGCACAGGTGAAGTAAAAGGGCGATTGGTGACCATTTCTTCTTCACTCCAAGGGATTTTTGGATTATTTGTCCCAAGATAAGGTTTTCCACCGGCTCCTTGATGCTCATCTAATGAAAATGCTCCGCCTACATGAACACAAACATTTTTTTTAGATGTTTCCGGCTTCTTACCATAGCCTCCGGTTTGAATAGGCGTAGATAATAAATCCCGAAATTTGGGTCTAAGATAAGTCAAGTCAATGCGATCTTGAGGCCTTTTGGGGCCTGATACGCAAGGCTGGATAGTGCTTAAATCTAGTTCAATGACTTTTGTGTAGTCGATTTGTCCTTTTAAAGGTGTTCCAAAAAGATTTTGAGCTTCCAAATATTCTTGGATAAGTTCAATTTCTTTTTCTTCACGGCCTGTCATACGCATGTAGTCAAGAGTTTGTGCATCAATTGGAAAAAAAGTCAACGTCGCACCATATTCAGGTGCCATATTGCTAATGGGTGCTCGATCAACAACTGTGAGATTAGCTGTGCCTTCTCCAAAAAATTCGACAAATTTTCCAACAACGTTTTCTTTTCTAAGAATTTCAGTAATACGTAAAGTTAAATCAGTTGCTGTCACACCTTTTGGCAGACTGCCTTCTAAATGGAAACCGATCACTTCAGGCATCTGTAAATAAATGGGTTGACCTAACATACTCGCTTCCGCTTCAATTCCGCCAACACCCCAGCCTACTACTCCAAGAGCGTTGACCATCGTTGTATGAGAATCCGTGCCCACTAGAGTGTCAGGATATAGAAGTGTTTTATCATTAACTTTTTTTGTAATAACAATTTTAGCGAGATGTTCTAGATTGATTTGATGAACAATTCCAATGCCGGGAGGAAAAACTTTTAATGCTTGAAAAGATTCTTGTCCCCACTTCAAAAAAGCGTAGCGTTCAGTGTTGCGCTCAAATTCCATATTTAAATTAAAAGAAAATGCTTCATTAGTTCCATAACAATCGACTTGTACCGAATGATCGACGATGAGATCGACCGGAACATCTGGTTCAATTGTTTCAGGGGCAGCACCCTTTTTAGCCACAGCATCACGCATAGCTGCTAAATCTACTAATAGAGGAACACCTGTAAAATCTTGTAAAATGACTCGTGCTACAACAAAGGGAACGTCAAAATCAGCAGGCTGAGAAGCATTCCATTTAGCTAACTGTCTAACATGTTCTTTTTGAATGCGTTGACCATCACAATTTCTAAGTAAGGATTCGAACATAATTCTAATGGAAAGGGGAAGACGCTGCAAAGAGCAATTTTCTACTCTTTCAAACTCGGGTAAAGAGTAGAAAAAACGTTGATCATCATTTTTTAGTGATTTTAAGGTATGAAAAGCGTCAATAAAATCAGTCATGGTAATGCTCCTTTAATTTTCTGATATAACTCAATTCAGACAAATTTGAAAGTATTTACTAAAAACGATAAAAAATAAGTTAGGGAAGTAATGTAATATAAGTCGTGTGTCTTCCTGTAACTTTATTGTCGCGTCTAAATGAGAAAAAGTCATGAGGATTAGAATAGGTACTCAAACGTGCGATTTCTATATGATGAGGTAAAACACCTGCATTTTGTAACTGATATTCACTGAGCGTCCAAAGGTCAAAATAGGTGGGTTGAACCTGAAATTGCCAAAAATCTTCTGGAAGTTCAACTTTGTAATTAATAAATTCCGCTTCTTCTGGACCTAAACTGGGGGAAATACACACCAATAAATTTGCCGGATTAGTGCCAAAACGTGCTTTCATTTGGTCAATCGCATGCATATAAATATTTTGCACATTTCCTCGCCAGCCTGCATGGATATTTGCAATACAATGATTGATGGGATCATAAAAGAGGGCAATCTGGCAATCTGCATGCTTCATCAGCAAGGAGATATGGGGATGACAGGTCATTAAGCCGTCACAATTAAGAATTTCATTTGCTGATTGCGAGTAAATATTTTCAATATATTTTCCGTGGCAACCTATTCCTTGGACTATTTTTTGTTTGGTGAATGTCTGATCCAGAATCAACTGGTTAATTTGTGCCAAATTAGCTGTCACATGCTTTTCATCATCGCCAACTAAATAACTCGTATTTAGACTATGAAAAGCGCCTAGACTATTTCCTCCTTCACGTAGAAACACTCCATGCCTTATTTTTGGAATGTCTGCCAAAAGATTAAATTCTAGCCAATGAATCGATTGATGTTGTAAACGTTGCATACTTTAATGGGGGAAAGATTGTTTTTACTTAAGAAACTATTTGATTATAAAGTTTTTGGCGATTAAATTCTTTACTCATTATGCAAACGTATTCAATTTAAACAGGTGATCTCTATGAAAATCATGATCTATTTCCTCCTTTTGATAGGACTCCCTTTCCACCTTTCAGCGCAAGATAGCCTCTCTGAGACTGATTGGACCCTAGAAATTCGAGGAGCATGCTATAGCCCTCAGTCCAATAAAATTCGAGAAATATATTCACGTGCGTGGATAGATTACCAAGTATTAACCTCAAAAAAAATTGCAAGTAATGTAGAGTTTTGGGGACAGGTAAGCTGGTCAATCAAAAAAGGAAGTACGAGTAAAGGTAAATATGGCTTCAAAGATCGCACACGCGCATGGATCTTACCTATTGCTGCCGGCGTCAGATTTATCTATCCCGTTGCATGTCGTACACACGCCTACTTTGGTGCAGGTGCATGCTATAGCTTTTTGAAAATCGACAATCGTTGTGAAAATATTTATGATTATTATTTTCGTTCTAATGCACCTTTTCATAAACATATTCGAAAACATGAGATAGGTGGTCTTTTTAAAATGGGCGTACTATTTGAAACAGGTGATAAAACGTTTATTGATCTATTTGCAGATTATTACCTGCAAAATTTTCACTTAGGTCATCATAATTTGTTTGAAGAAAAAATTATTAAACATAAGTTTCAAGCAAGTGGTTTCAAATTTGGTGCAGGTTTTGGAGTCAATTTCTAACTAAGACATGTTTATTGAAAAGCACCTTATTTTCATAAGAGGCTTTTCAATAACAAAAAATTATTGTTCTTTAGCCGCATCAAATATTTCAGAGACGATGTTTTTCGGCAGATCGCGAACAATAATACAAAAACTTTGGGCATAATTTCTATTAGAGGACTCTCTATTTCGATTGGTAAGATTCCTGTAATGACGTCTAGCAGCTCTTACTGTAAGGCTAATACGGTCTTTAAGTGATCGGTTGGAATTAAAAATATCCTCTTCCTTACTAATATCTGACACTCGTGGCCCTAGTAATAGATCTTCGACATCCGGCCTGGTAAATTGTTCTGGAAATTGTCTTTGAAAAAAGTTTACAATTTGATCCATATATCCTCTAATTTTATTACTATTCAATTATAACACTAACTATATAGCATCAATGATATTATTTAGTTAATTAAATGTAAATTTAATGTAAATAAATTAGAATGTTGTTTTTCAAGAATCTAAAAGAGATGAGATCTTCTAACAAGATCTAATCATTTAATTAATTAGAGTTTTTTTAATTAATCAATCTAAAGGAAGAAAATATTTTAATGAAACGGAAGGTACTGTACGTATCAAATGTTTAGCATGAGCAGCAGAAATTGAATGGTATCTAGACTATTTGAAGATTAACCAACCATTTTGTGTCCACGTTTGCATCCAAGTTTGTAAATGTGTGGCTATTAGGTGATATTGATCTTCATGTAACTCTTCTTCCATCCAATCACAGACTTTTGCAATACTCATTTCACTTTGAAACTTTTGTAAGATTAAAAATTCTTCAAAAATAAGAGTTTTCCATGAAACATTATTTTTTGAGTTTCTAAAAATTAAAAAATAATAGGTTTGATCTTGGGCAATTTCCGGTAATTTTTGTGTGACCCAAAAATTTATTTCTTCTTTTATAACGCTATCGCGAAAAGGCAAAAGATTATGTTCAAAACGCAGCAAAAATAAATGTGGCTGTAGACAAAATACCTTTTCAATGAGTTTTTCCGGTTGCATTTGAGTTAAAGTCTGATGATTCAATGGGGCATATTGAGGGCGAGTCGCTGCTAAACTTAACATCCAATCTAAATAAGCTGATTCATAAACCAATTGTTTATTTTTTCTAGAATAATTTTCTTGAATCCATTGAGGTAAATTAGCACCTAACAAATTTAGCGACCAATGGTTGGGTGGGAATGCACAAAGATAAGGGGTGACGATCTGTTTATTAAAAGCATGCGTGCCAAATAGACGAGTCAGTAAAAGAAAATTTGTTTGCAGGACTTCTTGTAAACGCCACCAGTACTGTTGATTATAAATTTGTAAACGTTGATGGGATTTTAAAGTAGGACTGCAAGCAATATATTTAGTCGCTTCTTTGGTTATTGCCAGACCGCTAGGGGCAATAGGATTAATTTTATCATTTTCCAGTAGAGCTTGATTAATTAAACGTCCAAACCATTCTTGAAGTTCTTGTAAAGCTAAAGGGGGAGTCACTTGGGCAAAAATTTGCTTATTTTCCATTAGACACCTATTGGAGAAAGGATATGTTCAGAATGAAGTAGTTGTTGCAGCGTTTTTGCTTTTAAAGCTTCTGCCCACGTCTCTTCTAAAGACACAAAATTAGCATCCCATTCTAAAAGCGTAGAAACACCAGCGGTTAAAGGATAGATTTCTGCATACAAATCCCAAACTTCACTTCGTACAGGTTGATCATGGGTATCTAACACATAATCTCCACAATCTTTATGTCCGGCTAAATGGATTTGAATCACTCGTTCTAGAGGAATATTTTGATAATATTCTCGGGGATCAAAGCCATGATTACGACTTGAAACGTAAATATTATTTACATCGAGCATCATATAAATATCGGCTTTTTCAACAACAGCGGCGTAAAATTCCCACTCACTCATCGCATCTTGATTGAATGCCACATAGGATGATAAATTTTCTAAAGCAAAGGGGATTTCTAAATAATCTTGCACGATGCGCGCACGTTCAGCCACATAATTGACGACTTCTTTTGTATAAGGAAGGGGTAAAAGGTCATGAAAGTGAGCACCTGGAAGGTGTCCCCAACAAAGATGGTCTGACAGCCAAGGAGTTTTCGTTCTGGCAGCTAAAGTTTTAAGTTTTTTAAGATAATCAAAATCTAAAGGTGCAGGCCCACCAATAGATAAGGTGACTCCATGTTGGACTACAGGATAATGTTCTAAAATTTTATCTAAATACTCTAGAGATTTACCCCCCTCAACCATGAAATTCTCACTGATGATTTCAAACCAGTCAATAGCCGGTTTAAGTCGAAAAATGTCTTCATAGTGCGTGGGTCGTAAACCTATACCAATACCTAGATTTGGGAATTTTCGTGGCAGCATAGAAACCTTAATTATTTAATGATTGAAAACGGATTTTGAGTTTGCCTTTTTGAAAAACAAACTCAAAATTCTGCTATCTTTGAAAAAAATACAAGAAAGTTTTTTAAAAAACTGCTTTCTTGATTATTGTTTTTGCATCATATATGTTTGTCTTTCTTGCATTCTAATATAAGCCTCTCTTACAGCTAAATCTTTATTCGCAAAATTTGCCTGGCTAGCTAATTGCAAAGCGAGCGCTTGACCTTCTGAATCTAATTTTAAATAAAGATTCCAAGCTTCTGGAGTGATCATGGCTTGTAATTGCGGCTGAGTAACAATTCCGGACGTGGTAATGGCTTCGTATCCATAACCTGCATCTCTATTGTATTGCTTGTCAAAGCCTTCAGTACGTGGAGCTCCATAAGGTGCCACTGTATCTGAATAGAAACTTGAATCCAAATAATCACCTTTATAGCTTGGGCTAGTTTCAAAGTTACGGTTTGTATTGTAGTTGTTATAGTTATATTGCTGAACGCGCTCTCTTCCTATATCAGTACGAGCTGTTCCACTCCAAGAACCTGCTTCGCTGGAACTTCCATAACGATTTTCAGGAACACTATAGCTGCCGCCTACGTTAGTATTTCTTAAATTAGGATCGGTATAGTTGCCTGGAGCAACACGGCTGCCATAGCTTCCGCCCACACTTGAAGAATGTGGCAAAGTACTATGACCTCCACCCATGCGGCTGCTAGGAGTTGAGTAATAGCCTCCAGCATCTGCAACTTGGGGATTTTGTGTGCGAACTTGTCCATTATTGGCATTTTTCGGCGGTGTTGGTGCAGGTTGAGATGAAGGAGACGCAGGTTCTGTAGTCGCACAGCCATGTGCGGCACAACCTGCAACGGCTAATAGCACTTCTTTATATTCCAGAGATGCAGCTTCTATAGGAAAGGAAGTTGCAAGTAAAAGACCTGCTAAAGCCAATTGACCTAGACGTTTATTTTTTTTCATAAATTTTCACTACTTTTTCTAATCTTTTGATAAGTTTATTTTGTTGATCATAAAAAAACCGGGGACAGTTAAATTGTACCCCGGATAATAAGACTGACGACAAGTAATTAAAGAAAAAAATTAAAACAAAGGATTTATCTATCTCCATACTTTTGTTCTAATTTTTCGAGGTGATTTTCTTTACTCGTTGTATCAACTTGTTGGCTTTGATTTGTTCCTCCACCCAAAGGTTGAGTTTTATCACTGCTAGTTGTTGAACGTAAGCGAGCATCCTCGGTTGAGGGAGTACTGTATTGTCCAGTAGCATCTGCAACTTTATCACCCGCAGCAGGTTTTGAATCTTTCCCGCCACAACCTCCGCCACAACCAGCAACAGCTAAGTAAACTTCATTACTAGAAAAGTTTTCTGCTTGTACATCAGTAGGTAGACTTGCTGTTAACAAAATTCCAGCCAAAATCAATTTAGCCAACTCTTTTTTATCTTGCATATTTTTCTCCACTAATTAGTTAAAAATCTTTATAGATTAACTATTTGTTTCAGTGTCATCATCTTCATATGTAGAATTCATCGCGCCACCACCGGACATTTTGTCATTATTCCAATTACTGTTGCTATTTGCTGTGCCGCCGCCGGACATTTTGTCTTTATTCCAGTTTGAATTGTTGCTTGTTGTGGCGCCATCGGACATTTTGTCTTTATTCCAGTTTGAATTGTTACTTGTTGTACCACCGCCGGACATTCTGTCATTATTCCAATTACTGTTGCTATTTGCTGTGCCACCGCCGGACATTCTATTGTTGCTATCCCAATTATTATTGTTATAAGCTGCGCCACCACCTTGTCTATTCATGTCGGCATTATAATATGCGCCATTTCCTGATGGTGTTGTGTAAGTAGTACTCGATGTAGTAGTTCTATACTGTTGTTGCGCATTCGATGGATTGCTATACTGTTGTTGTGTGTTTGATGTGTTTCTGTATTGTTGTTGGTTGTAATTTGCACGATTTTGAGCAGCTGTACTGTCATAATAGCCGTTATTTTGCGCATGTTGTGGTGTAGTTCCAGGGCAACCTGCTACAGCTAATAAAGTTGATGTCTCATTACCAACAAAGTTTGTTGCTGCTTCTACTTGAATCGCCCCTGATGTTAATGCTGCTGCGACTAATATAGCTTTTGCTAATTTTTTTTTGTTACTCATTTTGAACTCCTTAAATTATTGCCTTTTTTTGATGAACTCAAAAAAAATCTGAGTCCCCAACACTATCAAATGATTTGTTGAACTAATTTTGAAGATAGAATTAAAATATTTTTTTGTCTAGGTGCTTTTTTAAAATATGTATTAATTTATTTTGAAAATTATAGACCGCAACAATTTATTTATTAATAAATGAGATGAAGTATAGATTTTATTAAAAATAATAATTTACAATTAAATGTTGAACGGTTATAATTAAAATCTCAAATCAAGAGATAATAATCCTGACGTTATTTTTTAATAATATTAAATTAATATTTGATTTTCTTTTTGCACTAACTATCAGAAAAATTTTAGCAATTTTTAAATAATCCCAATCTTTTTATAAAACAGGCTTATTGAATGATGCAAAACACTCTTAAAGGTTCTAAAAATTTAATGTCTTTAATTTTGCTTGTTTGTTTTGGACATTTTTTTGTAGACGTGATGTTGGGAATCTGGCCCGTATACAAATCATTGGCTCAAATCGATTTGGCACAAGCGGGATTAATAGCTGCGGGAGGCGCTTTTATCGGTGAAGGATCACAATTGTTTTTTGGATCCATGAGTGATAAAGGTTACCGTCATGTTTGTATCATGTTGGGTATTTTTTTGGCTGCTGCCGCTGTATTTTTATCTTCTGCCACTTCGCTTGTACTATTGTTTATTTTTTTCATGATCACTTGTATTGGATCAGGATGCTTTCATCCAAGCGCGGCAAGTTTGATGAATACAATCGTTCCTTCTAAAAGAAATATCTTAATGGCTATTTTTGCATCAGGTGGAAGTTTAGGACTTGCATGTAGTCAGCTCATTTTTATGAAAACATACACTGGAACAGGTGGTCAAACAATTTGGTTAGTTTTACCTATTCTACTATTAATAGTTGCTTTGTTTTTTTTCTGGCCTGGACATGAAAATAGCGGAAAAATTTATCAAGAAAATCCAAAGCCGAAGATTAAAGAATATCTTTCTTTTTTTAAACATCCCGTATTACGTTCCTTATATATTTCACAAGTAGCCAACCAATCACTTTATTGGGGGATGATTTTTATTTTACCCGATGCATTAAAAACTTTAGGGCATCCTGATTGGATTTGTTTTGGCATGGGTCACTTTTGTTTTGTCTTAGGAGGAGCTTTGATGATGATTCCAGGAGGTTTGTTAGCTGATCGTTATTCACCACGAGCTCTTATGTTAGTCTTGGGATTTCTGGGCATGATCTGTTTTTATGTGATTTTATTGTTCGGTGCCTATTCTATGTGGTTAATTCTACCCACACTTGTAATATTAGGTTCCTGTTTGGCAATCATGAATCCTATTGCAGTATCATTTGGAGTTAAATTAATGCCTCAATCTCCAGGAGCAGTAAGTGCTTTTTTAATGGGCCTTGTTTGGTGCGTTTCTGAAGCATTAGGACCAGGTGGCGTGGGAGTAATGAGTAAATTATTTACAGATTATGCCCCTGTGAAAGCTTTAGCAATTTTGGGAACCCTTTTTATTATTCAAATTTACAATACAATTCTTTTACCTAAAGAAGAAATTAGCAAAGAAAATTCATTAGAATTAGAATATTGACCGAATCATTTCGTAGCGGATACATGTTCCGCTACGAAAGAGTTTCTTTTAAAACATGCATCCTAAAGAGACATTCACTCCAATAGAATCCCAGTCTAGTTTATCATGCTTTGAATCGCCTTTCCACCATTTATAATCGACATCAATGGCACAATACCAATCTTCACAAATAATAAAACAAGAACCAAAAGTGCCATCAAATCCATAAGCTGAACCTGAATGATGATAATGATCAACGAAGCCTATGCCGGTATGTGAACTTCTTTTGCGATGAACTTGATTGAGGAAATGTCCTTGAAATTCAGTATATAAAGTCCAACAGTTGTCTAAGCTATAAACAATGTCTACTCCAGCTAGGGGTCCGTACCAACTGAATCGATAATTCGCTGAATCGTGGTGACTTTTGATTCCCAAAGTACTAGCGATTTCAGAGTCACTTGAACTATTAAAAGGATCCGAGCAAGGAGTACTACAAAATTCATTAGAGCAGCAATCTACCGAAAATGAACTGGACGAGTTATCATGTTTTTGTCTGACCTTTAATCGTTGACGATCATAGGCAAAACCAATCAAGGGGATAATAGAAAGTTTACAGCCGCAAAGTAAAAAAGGATAGCCTACAGCTATGTTAAAGTCATAAAATTCGCTTTGTCTTTTTATATGATTATTCGTGTGAATTGAATACACGTCATAACAAAATAAACAAGGATTATCAATTTCAAAATGCTCTTTTGCTCGCCCTTTATATGAAATCCCATAAGAAGCTGCCAGGCGTACATAGTAATGAGCACCTAAAAACCTTAATTTACCTTTAAGATTATAGATGTCAATATCGTCAAAACAGATATGTGAATCCACATCCGTAGATTTATGATAACCGCCTTTCATATTGGAAACTTTCCAATCTAAATTGTCCCGACGCCAGCCAGCGCCAAGTTCAAATGTGACATAATCACAACAACAATCATCAGCATACGATATAGAAATACCAAATGTAGATAAAATGAGTAAAAAGTAGAAAGTTAAAGACCTAAACATATTTTCTCCTTGAGTAAATGCAATATTTTTTAATACTTCAGAAGAAATTAATGCAATAACAAACGTAACTATTTCAAAAAAAAATTAAGAGATTTTTTTGTAGATTTGAATTAAAGAATGACCGAATTTGCGGCTATCTTCTAATACTAAATGTGTAGGAATAATTGTAGGCGGATGTCTGGCATCTTCCTCCACAATCAAAGTGCCATTTGGTGCCAACAAGTGAGAAGAATCCAAGGAGTGAACAACATATTCACTATATAGAAAAACTTGCCCCATTATATCTACAGAAGTATTATAAGGCGGATCTGCATAAATGAAATCAAATTGACGGTTTTGCTTCGCAAACAATTTTAGCAAGGCAAAAACTTGGCCGCAAAATATTTCGCATTGTTTTTCTACTTTAAGTTGGGCCACATTTTCTTTAATACAATTGACAGCTTGTCGATTGACATCCACAAATAGGGCCTTGCTTGCACCGCGGCTCAAAGCTTCTAATCCCATGGCACCAGAACCTGCAAAAAGATCTAAAAAAACACTGTCTTCAATAGAGTGTTGACAGATATTAAAAATAGACTCTCTTAACTTTGAAGAAGTAGGCCTGGTTAAATTGTTTTTCGGTGTGTTTAAACGGCGGTTTTTATAAAGTCCTGCAATAATGTGCATCTTAATTATCCTTCTATTTCTCTACTAGAGTTGGAGTTAAAATGCGTATGCTGGAAATTTTCCATTTTTTTTCAATAAGGTTATAATGATTTTTTAGATAAAGTATGGATGTGTCAGTTTTAAGTACAATGGCCACACTTGCTTGATCTTCATGAATGATCGCATTATGAAAAGTAGAGGTAAATTTTTGAGTAAAGAGCGGATAGCTCTGTACCAAGCTTTTGAACTCTTTTAAACTGGTGACTTGTTTAAAAGATTCAGAAAAAGAGTTTTCGTAGCCTTTATCAATTTGATCTGTTTGAATGTCTCTCAACAAAATTTTTGTCATCGAAATGATTTTTTTCTTTTCCGCTTTATTTTGTGTTTGCCCTTTAAGAAGTATCAAACTAAAAATTTTCCATTTTCCCTCTTCTTTGATTAAACGGTATTCAATAGGCGTGCTATTATTTTCATTAATAATCAATTTTCCTTTCAAAATTAACATATGATCGATAATTGATCGCTGCGGAAAAAGGACAGATTGATGAGTGACTAACACAGGATAAACTTCAGCAAATTGACGAAATTGGTTTAGCGAGGTGGCAGCTTTAAATTCTGAAGAAGTAAAATTTTGATAAGCAGATTCAATATCATTTTCTCTCAAAGCTTTAAGCTGTTTTTGTGGGACATTAACTAGAGATTCAGTGAAAAGTAAACCAGCAGAAACAGCTATTAAAGCAATAACTGTTAGAAAAACTGCAATTTTATACCAAAAAGGCATAGGTCTTTTCATAGGAGTTTGAGTAGCACTGGATGCTTCATTAGTTGGAGTGAGCTTTTCTTGGCAATTTGGGCAAACCAGATCACTTGTGTTGACCTCAGCACCGCATTTCGAACATGGCATAAATAAGTTTTCCTTAGTCTTTATAGTAAGTGGGTATAGTCTTTGTCTTTGATTGTATAAGCGCCATAAAAATGGATCAAATCTTCCGCTTTTTTATAATTAGATTTTTTGAGCGTTTCATAAACTTGCAGGCCTTTAGCATTTTGACCTTGCTGGAAGTAAAGTTGCCCTAATTTATATAAAGTTTCTTTATCTTGAGGACAAAGTTGCAAAATAGTTTCATACTCTTTAATTTCATCTTTAGGCATTTGTAAATCATGATAACTATAAGCCAGTTGAACGTGTACCCAAGGATCATTAGGCGCGTAATCACTTAGGATTTTAAATTCTTCAATGGCTCTTTCAGCAATGGAGCGAAATTTAGCCTTAAACGTTTTATTGTACTTCTGAGAAGGTATCCACCGCTCTTCATCCAACTCTTCTATAGATCTGAGGTCTACATATAAACCTGAAAGCATAACATAAGCATTTGCTAAGCCGGCATGCGCTTCTAAATCAGTTGGGAAATTGCGCACAAATTGAATGTATTCGTCTATACATGCTTTAAGTAGCATTTCTTTCATAAAGTGTACGTCCCACCAATGACACCAACAACTAAATTTTGCAAGTAAAGAGTCTAAGCTTTTTAACCATAAAGGAAAACGATAAATTTGATATTCTAAGCCATGAATCTCAGATGCTAACTGGCAACAGGCTTCGGCTGTCAAAATATAATATTCAGGCTGATGTTCAAGCTCCTTCAGAGATTCACTACAAGAATCAACAAATTCAGTTTTTAAAGCAAGAATCTGTTCTCGTTTATGTGTGATGAAATAAAGTCTTAAAGTAATGTAGGAGAAAATAGTCGCAAAAATTAAGGATAAATGAATAGCTAAAGCAAACGTTTGTATTAAAAAAGTTAAATGAACAAAAAAGTAAAGAAGTTCAATTGTAATTAATAAAGCAAAAAATAAATTTAATAATAAGAATTTTTTTAGTACTTTTTCGAACTTTTCTATTTTTGGTTGAATAAAATAACCCATTTGATCTTGAAAATTTTTTTTATCTTTATCAGTAAAGATTTCATTTTCAATTGTTGAATTTGTCATAAATAATCATAATCCTCAAAAAATAAATAAATATATCTAAAAAAAATTTATAATAAAATATTACAATTTAGACAAATCATTTTTCAGTTTCGGGAAAATGATAGCAAAATTAAATGTTTTTTTAGAAACAAATAAAATATTCAACGCTAAATTAAACGGAATTGAAAAAAATGTTAATAACTTTCTCATTATTGTTATTTAAATATTAGAAAGTTCAGATGCTTCTTGAACACTCGTCTCGGCAAGCTTATTGATTTCATCTTGATCATAAATCCATAAACCACACACAACTAATAAAAAAGAGAGGTAAAAGGGCCAAGTCACCACTTCACCTAAGAAAAACCAACCAAAAAGAGCCGTAAAGAGGGGAGTAGTGAAACCTGCAAACGACATAAAAACAGCTGAATATTTTTTAAGCAAATACCCATATAAATTATAGCAAACCAAATTAGAAATGATAATCAACAAGACGGTACATTCTAAGAAGATGTAAAAATTAGTTGTAGGAATGGGATTCCACTCTTCTACCATTAAAGAATGAGATAAAGCCATGGCCCCGCCAATTAACATACTCATCCCATTAGCAAACAAAGGAGACAACCCATGATCATTAATCAACTGTTTAAGAATAATCCAACCATACACGCTTAAAGTCGCAGCTAGCATCACAGATAATTCCGCCCATGAGAAAATAAAAAAATGGCCTGCTTGTTCTTCACCTGCAGTCTGACTAATTAAAATAGGCAAAAATCCTAAAAATCCTATGCCTAAACCCAACATTTTTTTCGTATTTAATTTTTCCGAAAACATAACATAACAGAGCAAGGCAGAAATAAAAGGGGATAAGCTGTAAATAAAACATGTTTTGAAAGAGGTCAGGTAACGGAGCCCCCAAAATTCGAATACATTAGTTAAATAGATGTTAAACAAAGCAAGTTGAAATAACTTGATCCAAACAGGTTGCTTGAATGATAAGGTTTGTTTCTTAAATATAAATTGATAAGCTAGCAAGATCAATCCCGCAAACATCATACGCGTGCCAATTAAAAAAAAAGGCTGAGCATACTCTAACGCTGTTTTTGAAATCGTAAAAACACTAGCAAACAACGCATATAACAAAAACACATAAAACATCACAAGATCCTGTAGTAAAAATTTTTAATAAGAATAATCATTATTGTAAAAAAAATAAAGATAAAAGTGATTTTTTAGTATCGATATCTTAAATGGCTTTTGTTAGTTTTTTTTAATTAAATTTAAATAAAATTGTTTTACAAAATTTAACATTGTAAAAAAGAATTGTAAAAGCTTATTTATTAAATTTATTTAACAAATAATTTAAGAATTGTATAATGAAACTGTAAGAACAAGTTGCATTAAACTTTATAGAAATAAAAATAGAAATATGCTTCAATACTGGAAGTCACAAATCGAGGTAAAAAAATGCAGAAGTTAAAAATCCTTTTAATTGAAGATGAAGAAGATATTGCGTCTTTAGTTAAGCTACAAGCCGAATTAGCAGGTTACAAGATTCATATTGAAACTGATGGTTTGAATGGTTATTTGGCCGTAGAAAAAGAACGTCCTGATCTTATTATTCTCGACATTATGCTTCCAGGCCTAAATGGATTAGATGTTTGTAAAAAAATTAAAAATAATTCAGATCTGGCACAAATTCCTATTATCATTATTTCAGCCAAAAGTGAAGAATTAGATGTGGTATTAGGACTTGAACTTGGGGCAGATGATTATGTAGCAAAACCTTTTTCATTAAAAGTACTTTTCTCACGTATTAAAGCAGTATTGCGTCGTGGTAAAGAAGCAGAACAAGAAACCAAAATTTTAACTTTTGGTGATTACACGATGGAAGTGGATCGTTATTTATTGCGAAAAAAAGATAAAGCTATTTCTCTTACATTATCTGAATTTGGTATTTTACGACGTTTATTAGCAAATCGAGGAAAAGTTTTAACACGCAATCAACTTTTAGATGATGTGCAAAATGACGAGGCATTTATTATAGATAGAAATATTGATGTGCACATTGCTTCTCTCAGAAAAAAGTTAGGTCCTTCATTTGACGGAATTGAAACAGTGCGTGGAGTCGGTTATCGATTCAAAGATGATGAATAATTTCATCTAAAAAGTAACAGCAAAGTGGGTTAATTCTATTTTTTTTAAAGAACTACAGAATTAAACTGCCTAGCACAGTTTTACATACTGGCTTTGTTTTTTTTATCTTATTCCAGGGTCAAAATGCCCTGGTCTATTTTAAAATAGCCTAAATGACTAGACGCATCCTAAAGAACAGCATGGATCATCGTCTTTCTTTGATTCGTGCATAGCGCTTCAAATCTAAACGTACATAGAGATTATTGTGCTGACTGATTTGCACTTTTCCTACTTTACCTTTACCCAAGCGTGTCACGTATTTCTTTTGTGTTATACAGACCTCTCCTTCTCCAGCCGTTTTTGCCTTACTGTGAAATAATGCTAATTGGATAGCATCTTGCAAAGTTTCCGGATCAGGTTCTTTTTTTTTCACTAATTTAATGACAACATGAGATCCAGGCACTCCGCTTGCATGCAACCACCAATCATTTCCATTTGCAAAACGGAATGTGAGGATCTCATTGGCTTTAGCATTTTTACCTACCCAAATAGGGACATTTTGCTCTGAAAAATATTCATAATAGGGAAGTGTTTTTTTTTCTTTTTTAAGTTCTAATTCCTGATTAGATTGATGAGGAAACAAGAGGGCTTTTGTTTTAGAAATTTCTTCTTCAGAAAGATGAACTAAATTTTCAATTTGCACTTCAAGAATTTGTATAGTGTAAAGAGTGAGCTTCAATTGATTTTGAATGTGTTCTAAACCCTTAAATAACTTTTTAGAGGTTTTATAATAATGACCCATCTCTTCAAGTATTGTAAGTGGAGGATTTAAGTTAATGATCACCTCTTGATCTATTAACCAATCCCAAACGATTAACTGCTGTATTCCTTTTTTATATTGTCCCAAATGAGCTTTTATTAACTCTGCTTTGTGCTGAACAGCTTCCCAATTTTGACAAGCTTGAAGTTGTTTTTCTAAAACAGCGCGTTTGCTCAATAGTTTTTTTAATTGTTTATTTAGAAAGGATTGAACTTGATTTTTGTCTTGTGTCAGCTGCCATTCTTTTTCTTTCTTTTGGTAAATTTCTTCTAATTCTTTATGAGACATTAGAGGGGAGGTTGAAAAATGTTTAGGCGTTTGATGCGTGGGTACAGAGTATGTTTTTTCTTTTGATTGATGCAGTGAAAAAATAATTTGATGATCAGCATTGGTTAAGTAAAAATTGGGATATTTTGAAAAAAATTCACAAAACAGAAAAGAGCGTTTATGAGTGGATAATTGAAATTCTAAGCAGACAATTCGATCTTGATTAACAACATCAATAGAAATCAGTTTTGCTCCTTTTAGATGAGCGGACAAGGGAGATAAGTGTGCTTTAAATTTTTGAGCTACAAGATGAAAACGTAGAAATAAAGGTTGAAAACAAAAAAAAAGAGTTTTTTGAACATTTTTATCTTCAAAAATAAGCGCAAAACGATAGGGGTCTATTTTAAAACAGTCCACAACTTGTTTATTTAGTAATTCTTTTTGTAAGTCTTGGCACAAAAAGTTAATTTGCACCAAGCCGAAATGTAGAGAGGGGATCATACTCAGATTCTTAGTTATTCATTTTCATCAGGTGTTAAAAGAAAAGATTCTTGTTTAACAGCATTCTTAAGCTGTTCAACTTTATCAGTCTTTTCCCATGTAAAATTTGGCTCTTCCCGACCAAAATGTCCTTCATATGCGGTATGACGATAAATCGGTCGTTTTAAATCTAACATTTGAGAGATTCCTTTAGGACTTAAAGAGAATACTAATGGAATAGCACGACTGATAAGATCTTCGCAAACTTGAGATGTACCGAACGTATCAATTTTAATTGAGATGGGATGAGAAACTCCGATCGCGTAAGAAAGCTGGACTTCACAACGTGTGGCCAGTTCAGCTGCCACAATATTTTTAGCAATATAGCGTGCTGCATAGCAAGCCGAGCGGTCAACTTTTGATGGATCTTTACCGGAAAACGCTCCACCCCCATGCCTGCCCATGCCACCATAAGTGTCTACGATAATCTTACGACCTGTTAAGCCACAATCAGCCGCTGGACCTCCCGCAACAAAACGACCTGTCGGATTAATATAAAATAAGGTGTTTTCGTCAATAAGGTGAGAAGGGATAATTTGATCCACTAAAGCACGCATATCTTTATGAATCATTTCCTGAGTGACTTCTTCACTATGCTGGGTAGAAATAACTACCGTATGCACACGAACGGGACGATGGTTTTTTGTATACTCGACAGTGACTTGTGCTTTAGCATCAGGTTTTAAATATTTTAATAGTCCTTGTTGACGTTTCAAACGCAATTCTCTGACAATCTGATGGGAAAGCATAATTGGAAGGGGCATCAATTCAGGTGTATCATTGCAGGCAAATCCAAACATGATGCCTTGGTCACCAGCGCCCTGATCTTTATTTGCATGAGAATTTTCTTCCACACCCATAGCAATGTCTGCAGATTGTTTATTAAGTGATAAAATAATCCCACAAGATTGAAAGTCAAAACCTAAACCAGCTTGATCATAACCAATTTCTTTAATAGTTTGACGAGCAATTTCTTGAAAGTCAATATTTGCGTAGGTCGTAATCTCACCTGCAATAATCACAAGACCCTGAGTCACCACTGTTTCACACGCAACGCGCGAATTGGGGTCTTGGCCTAGACAAGCATCAAGAATAGCATCCGATATTTGATCTGCAACTTTGTCAGGGTGTCCTATGGATACGGATTCTGAGGTAAAAAGGAAATGAGTCATTCGTTTCTCTCAAGTAATTTAGATTAAAAAAAATCATAGAGAAGATGGAGACGTTTTGCAATAAACTTTTTTTTCACTTATCTTATTTTTTTTGGTTATTATTTTATTAAAGATTAGGAAAACAAGAACCCATGTTTTTATTACTATTTCTCACTGTGCAATTAAATACTGTGCCCTTAGAATTTTCTTTGAACCAGCCAATTTCTTTGGAGGAAGCACAACAATTTGACCAGCACCCTGTTAGCGTTACAGGGTTTTTATATACTCATTCATCTGGATATCAAATTTTAGCCCATCAACCCAACCTTAAAAGTTGTTGCATCGGTTCAAAATCTTTAGCTTATCAGCAATTGCTTGTCACCCCTTCTCTTCCAGAATCACTCGCTGCCGTACAAGTTCAAGGAGTTTTTTCTCTAAACTCTCAAAAAAATGCGGAAAGTTTTCCCTATCTAATCAGAAATGCAGAAATTAAACATTCTTCTCCCCAGGCTCAAATACGCATTTGGATGGTTTTTATTATAGGTGTTTTACTGTTAATTAAAATAATAAAAATGATTTTAAAGAGGGTGTCTTAAAAGAGGACATATCCAAAGATAGGGCCGAAAAATTGGATGTTGAAGATACCAAAAAGAGCTGTTTGAACGAGCAAACCGAGTTTAGAAGGAAGTCTAATCTCGACTTTGTACAATTTTGATCCCTTAAATGCGCGAATGATTTGAGAGGTACAGTAAATTTTGATCGCGCATTTAAGGGATCAAAATTGTACAAGCAATT